>WNFN01212549.1_pt1 | contig 38464 bp, 30 predicted proteins | sample 5400161 | NCBI WGS metagenome assembly WNFN01 (sample SAMN13153353, study PRJNA577476) | soil metagenome | isolation source: 80 cm saprolite on Douglas fir-dominated hillslope | place: USA:California | collected 2013-09-17 | reverse complement strand
TCTATTTTCACCTTGAAGTGAAGAAGTGAACTGGGTAGGCAACTGGGATAGGCCCTGACGGACTGCTAACCCCACCGCCTGCCAACTGAAGGTGCCCGGCATCCTGCGACTCGGGCTAAAAGCCCTGGCAAAACCGTCCCGCCCATAACGACACTTAGTGTCAACTTTGAGACGCTGAACGGCACCGCCGCGACCTTCCCGGGGCCGCGCCCACGCCGGTCTGCCGGCAACTTACATTATTCACAGGGGTTTACGGACCTAAACCCACTAGTTTCCCGTATAGCAATACTGGTGCGACGTGCGGCAATCGGATTGCATGCAACTTCCATAGCCGCCGATGAGTCTAATGGGCTATGAAGTACAGGTCGGAGTCGGAGGTGATGACGGCCATGATGAATGACAAAGACAGATTTACGGTGACAGAACTGACCGCGCTCCGGAGCGACCTGCTCCAGAGCGGCATGATGGATTCTCGAGAGGCGGCCGAGCTCCTGCAGGTGTTTCTGATGGGGCGGGGGTACGGAGTTTCGCAGGCTGCGGCTTTGGATGCCGCCGGCCGCGTTGAAATGGCCGGATGCGCTCTGCCGGTCCTGCAGCACGAACTGGAGAATCTGGCACTCGTGATGTAAGGATTTCATGCGGTGCGGGCTGGTGCCCCCGCGCAGCAGCGGTTTAGAGAGTTAAAAAAAACCCAGAAGGCTTCGAACCGCTGGGCCCGGAAAAACCAGCCGGGTGATCCGAGAGCGAAGCAAACAAGATCCTGGGATGGGCGACGAACCAAGTTGCCCGAACCAGTTCCACGCGAAAGAAAGCCGGGCAAACCAGCCCGGCTTTGTGGTTTTTGGGGGCATTGGCATTCCCGGCCGAAAGTTTTTCCGCCGACATAAAGGCAGGCTCGGATATCACTCGCGAAGACTTCTGTAAGCCGTCCAGTCTTTAGCGCGTCCGCGAAACCTGGTTCACTCGTAGCGCAGGCTTTCCACGGGATCGAGCTGGGCGGCGCGGGTAGCGGGGACCGTCCCGAAGATGATGCCGACCAGTGACGAGACCACGATGGCGATGATCGCCGACCAGCCCGAGATGGGGATGCGGTAGTCGGTCAGGGAACGTACAGAGTAGGGCAAGGCGAGGCCGATGACGATACCGGCGACTCCTCCGATGAGCGAGATCAGAATCGCCTCCGCAAGAAACTGGAAGCGGATTTCGCGATTGGTGGCGCCGATAGCCTTGCGGACACCGATCTCGCGGATGCGCGAAGTTACGGTAGCCAGCATGATGTTCATGATGCCGATGCCACTGACCAGCAGCGTCACCATCGAAATAAGCAGAAGCACCCAGGTGAGTCCGGTTGCGATTCGATCCGCCATGGCCAGCAGCGCGGTCAGATTCGACACGTTATAAACCGACTCGGTGCGATGGCGCGACTGCAGCACGCGCTTGATCTGCAGTGTAGCCGCGGGCACCACGGAAGGATCCGCCATCGAGAAGTAGACCATGTTCACGGTGGGCGCGTCGGTGAAGTAGCGGCTGACGGAATAGGGGATCAGCAAGGTATTGTCCATGATTTCCGACTGGCCGAAAGTTTCGACACGTTCCTTGAAAGTTCCGATGATGGTAAAGGGCAGGCCGGTGAGCTTGATCACTTTGCCGATGGCGGCGGCAGTCGAGCCATAGATTTGAATCGCCATCTTATCCGTGATCACGCCCACTTTGTTATGGGCCTGGGAATCATTCTGGTCGAAGAAACGGCCGGAAGGCACGACCAGGTTCCGGACCCGCAGGTATTCGGGATCCACGCCAAGAATCTGTATGTCCTTTTCTTTGCCATTCCCCACGGGAACGCGCTCTTCGAGGTTGATCACCGGCGAAGCCGCTACGATGCCGGGGACATCCTGGCGCACGGCCTTGAGATCGTCGACGGTGAGCGGGTCAGGCGAGCTGCTGCTGATGTGCTGCGTGCCGCCCTGGTATTCGGCCCAGATTTCATTCGTACCGATGGCCTGAATCTGGCTGAGCACGTACTGGCGTCCAGTCATGCCGATGGTGACCACGAGGATGAGCGAAGCGGTTCCGATCACCATGCCCAGCGCGGTGAGCATGAAGCGTATTTTGTTGCTGCAAAACGTGTCGAAGGAAAAGGCCAGAATCTCACCGACCGCCATCTTCGACCGGAGCGGTATTTGGGTGGCAACGCTGCTCATTTGTCCATATAGATGCTACGTGGGGGGAGGAAGACTGGCAAGAAACAACACGGGCACGGTGTGAGTAGGCTTATGCGACGGTTAGGTTCACGAATCCACAACGAAACTTTATAGAGCCGATCACACCGGGAGCTGGAGCGACCACAACAATCGCTAATCCAGTTTGGACTACAAGACTACTTCCCCGCCAACTCCCGCTTTACCGCCTCACTCACCATCTTTCCGTCCACGCGCATGCCGGCACCGGAAAACCTCGCCATAGTATTCTTCATCACGGTGCCAATGTCTTTCATCGTCGGTGAGCCCATCTCGGCAATTACCGCCTTGACCCCGGCCACCACCTCCGCCTCCCCAACCGCCTTTGGTAGGTAGCTCTCGATCAGGACAATCTCCGCTGCTTCCTTGTCGGCCATCTCCTGGCGGCCGCCCTTGGTGAACTGCTCCACTGAGTCTTTGCGCTGCTTGATCAGCGTCGCCAGCACCGCCTGGGATTCTTTTTCGTCGAGCGGCGCCATTTTATCGACCTCGCGGTTCTTCAACGCACTCTTGACCATACGCAAGGTGGACAGCCGCTGTTCATCGCGCGCCTTCATGGCTGTGGTGATGTCTTTCTGAATTTGTTCGACAAGGCTCATGTGGGGAATTATAGCGGTTGCACTGTGGACACACACCGCATCGTTCCTTCATTATCTGACGAATCTGCCACCAAACGGATATGTCGTGCATCCCATTGGAGGAGGATATGTAACCATGGGAAAGCTTGCGATTTGGGCACAACTGGAAGCCAAGCCCGGCAAAGAACAGGAAGTGGAGACATTTCTGAAGTCCGCGCAACCGCTTGCAGAAAAAGAGCAGGGTACGATCAGTTGGTACGCTATCAAGATGGGGCCATCAAAATACGGCATCTTTGATACCTTCGCCGACGAAAACGGCCGAAACGCCCACCTGAACGGCGAGATCGCAAAAGCACTTTTCAGCAAAGCGCAAGATCTGTTCGTGAAATCTCCGGAGATTGCGAAGCCAGAGATTCTCGCGTCAAAGCCTGCGCGGCGCTAGTTCCTAATCCATTCATATGTACGTCCGCCCTGGTGCTCTCGTGATGGAGGGCCAGGGCGGCCGTATGCCACAATCCGCTGGCTTCCGATAGACTAGTAGAGAAGAACATCCTCAGTATTCATAAGGACCTTATCGGAATGCTCCGCAAAAACCGTCTTTTTACTCCCGGCCCCACACCCTTGCTGCCTGCGGCACAGACCGCCATGGCTTCCTTCACCGCGCATCACCGCACGGCTGACTTCCGCGCACTCTTTCAGCGAGTGCTCGCCGACATGAAGGAATTCGTCGGCACCCGCAACGACGTCCTGGTGCTCGCCTGTTCCGGTACCGGCGTAATGGAAGCCTCGGTCTCGAACCTGACATCCCCCGGCGACAAGGTACTGGTGCTGTCCGCAGGAAAGTTCGGCGAACGCTGGCAAGGATTAGCCAAGGCTTTCGGCTGCAAGGTCGAACTGTTGAGCGTTCCCTACGGCGGAACGTTTTCACTTGACGACGTCCGCGCCCGGCTCACTCCCGACGTACGCGCCGTATTCGTCCAGGCCACCGAGAGCTCGACTGGCGCCCGGCATGACGTCGAGGGCATCGCGAAAATGGTCCGCGCGCAGGATGACACGCTGTTGGTGGTCGACGCGATTACCGGACTTGGCACCACGCATCTCGACGTCGACAGGTGGGGCGTCGACTTTATCATCGGAGGATCGCAGAAAGCTTTGATGATGCCTCCCGGCCTTGCCTACTGCGCCGTCAGCGAGCGCGCATGGCAGCGGATGGAGACGACGAGCTCTCCGCGCTACTACTTCGACCTGCGCAAGGAACGCAAATCCGCGGCCAAGGGCGAGTCTGCGTACACGCCGGCGACCTCGCTGTTCGCGGCACTGGGCGCGGCTCTGGAATTCATTCGCGCCATGGGTAAGGGCGACTTGTCCAAGGGACGCGAAGAACTCGTAAACAACGCCGAACTCTGCGCAGAGATGACACGCGCTGGAGCATCGGCGCTAGGTCTTAAACTCTATGCCTCTCCGCCAGCGGCGGCGCTTACTGCGATCTCTTCGCCCGACGGCGTCGATTCCGGCAAGATCGTAAAAGAGTTCCGCGAGTCTTTCGATGCGGTCGTCGCCAACGGCCAGGGTGAAATGAAAGGCAAACTTTTCCGCATCGCCCACATCGGCTACTACGATTACCTGGACACCATCGGCATCCTGGCGGCGCTCGAACACGTGCTCGCCAGAACAACCAGCAGGACCGTGGAGTACGGGGCCGCGGTGCGAGCGGCGCAGGACGTCTACGCCCGCGCCACCGAACCGTCGCTGGCCGCGCGTTGAAAGCGTCCGGAAGCGACCGGAGCAAATCAGGACTCCGAAATGCAGTGGAAAATTGGACACCACAGAGGCACAGTCTCAGCTTTGTATCAGGACACGACTTCACAGTTTGCTGAAAAAAGCGGCCCAAGCACCTCAGTGGCTAAAGCCTGTGTAGAGGAGAAAAGCTTTATCGCAGCGTTGAAACGCTGCGCCACCCAAAATCATTGTTTTTCAGCAAACTGTTCAGTCGTGCCATAAGTTGCTGAGAATGCATTCGGCTTCAGCCGCGGGTGCTTGCATCTCTTGAATTAAAGGACGAACTCATCGGTGAAGATCATCGTTGCGGAAAAAATCTCAGCAGCCGCGGTAGAGCAACTCAAAGAACCGTCCTGGACGGTGCTTACGGCTGATCAACTGGACGGCAAACTGGCGGAGCATCTCGAAACCGCCGACGCTCTGATCGTGCGCTCCGCGGTGCAAGCTGATGCCAAGCTGCTGCAGCACGCCACGAAGTTGCGCGTGATCGGGCGAGCCGGCGTGGGCGTCGACAACATCGATCTTGATGCCGCCACCCACAAAGGCATTGCCGTGATGAATACGCCTGGGGCAAACGCCGTGGCCGTTGCCGAACAAACTCTGGGCATGATGCTCGCCATGGCTCGCCACCTGTGCCGTGCCGACGCCCTCATGCACGCCGGCAAGTGGGAAAAGAAATCCCTGCAGGGCACTGAGCTTCGCGGCAAGACGCTCGGCATTGTCGGCTTGGGCAGGATCGGGATGGAAGTCGCCCGGCGCGCCCGCGCCTTCGCGATGGAAATCGTGGCCCACGATCCCTTCGTTTCTGTCGCGGTCGCCAAGGAACAAGGCATCCGCCTGTCGAGTCTCGATGAACTTTACGCTGCGGCCGACTACATCACCTTGCACGTCGCCATCACACCGCAGACCGCAGGCATGATCAACGAGTCATCGATCCGGAAGATGAAAAAAGGAGTGCGCCTGGTGAACTGTGCGCGAGGCGAACTGGTCAACGAGGCCGATCTGGCACAGGCGCTGAAACAAGGCCACGTCGCTGCCGCGGCGCTCGATGTATTCGCGGAGGAACCACCCAAGAATTCCCCGCTGCTCGCGCTCGAAAACGTAGTACTCACGCCGCACACCGGCGGATCCACGCACGAGGCCCAGGAGGCCGTTGGAGTGCAGATCGCGCAGCAAGTCAAGGAATATCTAAAGCACGGCGTCATCCAGAACGCCGTGAACGTGCCCTCGGTTTCCGCCGAAGAGTACGCCACGATGCAGCCCTACATCGTCCTCGCGGAACGTCTGGGGGCATTTCTCGCGCAAATCTCGGAAGGCACGATCGAGGAAATTTCCCTTCGTTACAGCGGCCACATTGCCGAATGGAAAACGGAATTAATCCGCAATGCTGCCATCAAGGGCATCCTGAACCAGGCGCTCGAAGAAAAGGCCAATCTGGTGAATGCCGCCTCCATCGCGGACTCCCGCGGCCTACGCGTGCACGAATCCCACAAGGAGAAGGCTTCCACCGGCGGCGCCGGCAGCGTGATTTCCATTCTCTTCAAGAGTTCCCGCGAAGAGCATCTGGTGAAGGGCGCCGTACTGCGCCGCAGCGCTCCGCGTCTGCTGCAAGTGGATGGCATCGACATTGAAGCTCCACTTGAGCGCAACCTGATCTATGTCCGCAACCGCGACGTCCCCGGAGTCATCGGCAAACTCGGCACCATCCTCGGCGATCACCAGATCAACATCGCGGACTTTTCGCTCGGCCGCCGCGCCGCAGATGGCTCATCCGGCAAGCCTCGCGAAGCGATCGCCGTGGTCCACGTCGACGGACGCGTGCCCGAAGCCGTACTGCGCGAGTTGCGTAAGGTTCCTGCAGTAGAGGTGGCCAAAGCGGTCGAGTTGTTCTGAACTCTCAACCGTAATTCTGTTGTCATTCCGAGGAGCGGAAGCGACGAGCGATCTGGGTTACGGGCGATTGCTGTAAATGTACTTTCCCGAAATCTCCGCCACCACAAACTTCCCCGGCAAAAGCGCGTCGACCCTCGCTTTCTGATGCGGCGGCACAAACAGAAACACTCGCTCGTCGCCGGCCCATTGCTTTTGTATATCCGCATCGCTCAGATAGATCTTCGGGGCGTCCGCATAAGTGGACCCAAACCACATCGACGTAGTTCGTCCCTCCACCAGTTCAATGGGCCTTCGCAGATAAAACAGCAGGGACGATCCAAAGGCCTGGTCCCCATAGATCATGACTCGATCCGCGGGCCGGGCGCATGCACCGATCTCGCGAGCCAGATCTTTCGAAGAAAGGTAGGGCCCAAACCTTCCCAGCGCGATGTGCGCCGCTACCAGAAAAACGGCCATGCCAAGCGCCAGCGTCCAAGTTGCAAGGTAATGCCTTCGCCTGAGGCGCAGCACAAACGAAATTAACGGAGCCGCAAGCAAGACCACTGCCGCCAGTGCCGCCGGCATCCGCAGCGCTGCGAATGACGCATAACTCAGATCCAGCATGTGCGACGTGGAAAGCGTGTCCTCGGCAATGTTGTGCTTGGCCAGCACCATTCCGATGTCGGGCTCGAACGGCAAATTACGAGAGCGCCAGAGTCCGATGAGCAAGGTCAAACTCGCCGCCACTCCCATCACCGCCAGCACACCTGCGGACGCTCGAAGCCAGTCCCCGCGTTTTCCTTCAGAACATTCGCTCCACTCCCAACGCGCAATTCCATCGGCCAGCAACAGCAGCAGCGGCAAATAAGCCGGGAATGTGTAGTACTCCTGGTTGGTTGAGATCGCGAAAAAAACCAGCACAACGCCCCCCAGAATCCAGCATAGCAATCGGGTGCGGGAAGCAAAGTCGGCGCGCTCAATCCGATTTGCTCCTGCCAGCACGGTCCGCCGACTTCGGTACTCGTCGATGAAGGTCTGTATCGCCGCAGGTAGATAAAGACTCCACGGAAACAGCCACACCAGATGCAGCGACCAGTAGAGTGCCCAAGGCAGCTTGTTGTAGTCGCGCGGATAGCGTCTTCCCAGAAACCTCAGGAAATGTTCGTTGACGAAATAAAACCAGAAGAATCCCGGATTGCGAATTCCTGCGAGGATATGCCACGGCGCAGCAATCGTCAGGAACAGGGCCAATCCCGGGAACAGCCGGAACTCGCGCCAACGCCGCCACTGTCCCGTAATTGCAAGATACAAAACCGCCGTGGCTCCCGGAAACGCTAGTGCGATCAGCCCTTTGGTTAACACTCCCAGAGCGACGCAGGCGTATCCCGCGTACCATCGCCAGGCCCGGCCTCCCGGCTCCAGTGCAGTCAAGAAGAAAAACAGCGACGCCGCGATCAACAAGCTCAACAACACATCCGGAATCAGAATGCGGGTGAACAAATACACGCCTGCGCAGGTGTACACGAATAATCCTGCGTAGATTCCCACTCGCTCTCCGAACGCTCTCCGTCCCCAAAACAAGGCGAGCAGACCAAGCAGCAACACCGAGAGCGCCATGGGCAGGCGCGTAGCGAATTCATTCACGCCGAAGATGTCGTAACTGGACGCAACCAGCCAGTAAGGCAAAGGCGCCTTCTCCAGATACCGCACTCCATTTACGTGCAGCGTGACGTAGTCCCCGCTGGCGAACATTTCGCGCGCGGCTTCCGCGTGTGTGCTGTCGGCATCGTCCAGCAGCGCAGGCGAAAAAAGCGACCCGCCATAGACGGCCACAAACACGAGGGCCAGAGCACAGTAGGAAAGGGAACGCCTCTGTGCCGGCACGGCAGATAAATCTTCGGAAGCCTTGAGAGATGTGGAAATGCTCAATTCGAGAGAACCCAATTCAGTCTTACAGAGCGGCAGCCTTGCTGCAAGCGGGATAGCCGCAGTTCCGTGACGGGACGAGCAGTTGAGCTACCGGGCTGTTCAATAAACAAACCTGAATAATAAAACCTGATAGGGATGATAAATAGATTCGATTTCCGGGAACCCGCCGCGAACGGTAGAGTGGGCGCAACCTGTGGTAAGTCTGGGGCTTGCCTTCTTATCGCAAAATGCCGGTACCACGGGTGACCTTGAAAGTTGTGGTGTGATGATCGGGTTGCGAGTTGCCGAGAACGACGAAGAGCCGGACCTGAATTTTTCCCAGCATGGACAAGAGGGATACTATTGGGAAGCCTCGGGGTATGGGGCGGGGCAAGATCATGGTAGTCTCACGTCGCGCAAGAACGAAGGACTCGGAGCAGCATCTGAGAAGAACATCATGACTAAAGTTGAGGCGATCATTCAGAATTCGAAGCTGGAAGCGGTCAAGAGTGCGCTACAGGACATTGGGGTTGAGGGTATGACGGTGATGGAAGTGCGTGGCCACGGCCGTCAGAAAGGCCATACAGAGGTCTACCGTGGCCGTGAATACAGCGTCGATCTTATTCCCAAGACCAAGCTGGAACTCGTGCTGGCTGATCCCATGGTCGACAAGGCGGTGCAGGCGATCCTTGGCGCCGCACGCACGGGCAAGATCGGCGACGGCAAGATTTTTCTCTCGCATATCGACGATGCGATTCGCATTCGCAACGAGGAGCGCGGCGAGGGATCTCTGTAAGCACGGCAGTTAGGGATATTCTCATTCACTTTACATGACGGCGGCGTCCTCATCGACCGGTGAATTGCGGGATTCCCTCCAGGAAGAGTCGGCGCGCATTCTGCGGGAGTTTGAGGCTACCGGCGACGGCCGGGCAGCCGTGGCCGCGCGAACACTGCTGGTCGAACAGATTCTCAAAAAACTGTGGCTCCAGTTTATTTCGCCCCAAGAAGAGGGGCCGCGGACCTGTGCGCTCGTAGCCACTGGTGGGTTCGGGCGAGGCTGGCTGTTTCCATATTCCGATATTGATCTGCTTTTTCTTTTCGCTGATCGCGACGCGGAGCAGGCTTTCAAGGATCCCATTCAACGCTTTTCCCAGGAATTGTGGGACCTCCGGCTGAAACTCAGTCCGGCGTCGCGTACGCTCTCCGAATGTGATCGCTTCGATCCGAACAATACCGAGTTCACCATCTCATTGCTCGATTGCCGGTATCTGACAGGCGACCGGGACCTGTTTAGCCGGCTTCATGGCAAGGTGATCCCGAAGCTGGTGGTGCGGGAGTCGAAGGCATTGATCCAGCGGTTGGCGGAGGTCACGCGCCAGCGGCATGGGAAGCATGGCAACACTCTGTTTCACCTCGAACCCAATCTGAAGGAAACTCCGGGTGGCCTGCGCGATTATAACGTTGCATGCTGGCTGGCCCTTATTTCGGCGATGGACAAGTTACGCGACTGGCCTGACGCCAGTTCGCTGCGGGCGCCCGTGCGCAAGCAACTGGAAGCTGCGCTGGATTTCTTGATGGCGGCACGCTGCTTCCTGCATTTTCGGTATGGCCGGGACGACAACACCTTGAGCTGGGAGGCCCAGGACGAAGCAGCTGCGCGCAAGATTGGGGCCCCGGAATCGCCTGAGCTCACCGCCGCGGACTGGATGCGGATTTATTTTGGGCACGCCCGTCCCGTACAGCGTGCGGTGGCGCAACTGCTCGAGGAGATTCCCGATGCATGGTCTTCCCTTTACCGGCAATTTCAGAGTTGGCGCTCCCGGCTTTCGACTCCCGATTTTTCTGTAGTGGATGGACTGATCTTTCTCCAACAACCTTCAGCGTTGCAGGATCCGGAGATATTGCTGCGGCTGTTCCACTTCATGGCCCACCACGGACTCAAGCTGAGCACGACGACCGAATACCGTATCGAACAAACTTTGCCGGCGCTCGCGTCGACTCCCCCGCGCGGAGCGGAGCTTTGGCTTTACTTGCAGGAGACTCTTCTGCAGCCGCATGCCGCCGACGCGCTGCGGGCCATGCACTCGTTGCGTCTGCTCACATTACTGCTTCCCGAACTGAAGCCCATTGATGCGCTGGTGGTGCGCGATTTCTACCATCGCTTCACCGTGGATGAGCACTCCTTTCTCGCCATCGAGAGCCTGCACCGGTTGAACCAATCGCAGTCGGAGTGGGACAAGCGCTACGCGGAACTCCTCGGAGAATTGGAGGATCCTGAACTTCTCTATCTCGCATTGCTTTTGCACGACACGGGCAAAGGCGAGCCGGGGCGTAATCACGTGGAGGGGAGTCTGGAGATCGCAGACCGGTGCATGGACCGGCTGGATATGGATCCGGGTGAACGCGCAACCGTGCTATTTCTGATCGGCAGCCATCTGGAGATGTCGGCAACGCTGCGGCGCGATATTTTTAACCCCGAAACCGTCGCTGCATTCGCCGACAAAGTTGGCACTCCGGAACGCCTCAAGATGCTGTGCCTGCTGACTTATGCGGACATCAAGGCGGTGAACCCAGAAGCGCTGACCCCGTGGAAGGCGGAAAATGTGTGGCAACTCTACATTTCCGCGGCGAACTATTTGAACCGCAGCGCGGACCAGCGCTTGCACGGCGATGTCGATGACGAAAAGCTGGCACGCCTGCGCTCGCTAGCATCCGTGACCAGCAACAAGTTCAAAAACTTCCTGGAAGGATTTCCGCAACGCTATCTGCGCGTGCACTCAGCTGAAGAAGTAATGCGGCACATGGAAATGGCAGACCACTTTGGCGAGGATCCGGTGCAGGTAGAACTGAAGCGGGGGCGGCACTGGTACGAGCTGACGCTGGTCACGAGAGATCGTCCATTTCTCTTTGCAACTCTTGCCGGAGTTCTCGCTGCGTGGGGAATGAACATCGTGAAGGCAAATGCTTTCTCAAACCAGGCGGGGACTGTGGTTGACGCGCTCTACTTCACCGACAGGTTTCGCACGCTGGAGTTGAATCTTTCGGAGTGGGAACGGTTCAAGCGCAGTATTACCGACGTTTTGCTGGGCGAGGCCGACCTCGCCCGTATGCTGCGTGATCGCCAGCGCTCGGAAAAAGGTGCCATTGCCAAGGTGAAGGTTGAAACCAGGATTGATTTTGACCATTCATGCTCTTCGACCAGCACACTGGTGCAGGTGATCGCGCAGGACCGTCCGCGGCTGCTGCACCGGATTGCTTCCTGCTTCTCGGATCAGAAATGCAATATCGAGATCGCTCTGATCGACACGGAAGGGCAGATGGCGATTGACGCGTTTTATCTGACCTTCAACGGCGCCAAGCTCACACCGGAGCATTGCAAGCGGGTGGAAAACGGAACGCGGGCATTGGCCCGCTCTGGCAGCAGCCTTCTCTACAAGTCAGCAGTTCACATCTCTTGTTCCAGTCCTCCGCCTATACTGTTGCTTATGACCCCGGAGACGGACCTGCTGATTCCGCTGCGCCGCTACTGGGGATACAGTTCGTTCCGGCCTTTGCAGGAGCGCGTCGTCCGCAGCCTGCTCGCGGGGCACGATACTTGTGTTGTCATGCCCACCGGTGGCGGCAAATCTCTTTGTTACCAGTTGCCGGCAGTGGTTTCGGGTCGCACCGCAGTGGTGATCTCGCCGTTGATTGCGCTCATGCAAGACCAGGCCGCCCAGTTGGCTCAGATGGGCATTCCTGCCGCGGTACTCAACAGTTCTCTCACTGAGCAGCAGCAATCCGAAGTCATGCAACGAGCCCGCGAAGGCGCTTACCGGCTTCTCTATCTTTCTCCGGAGCGGGCGGCCCGGGGCGACACGCTGGGATGGTTGCAGCAGGTAGCTACCGCTTTCTTTGCCATCGATGAAGCGCATTGCATCTCCGAGTGGGGACACGAATTCCGCCCTGAATATCGTCAGTTGAGCCGCCTGCGTACTCGCTTTCCAAATCTCCCGATCGCCGCTTTTACCGCCAGTGCTACCCGCCACGTCCGGCACGACATTCTGGCACAGCTCCAATTGCGCGATCCGGACAAATACATTGCGAGCTTTCACCGTCCCAACCTGCGCTATCTGGTGCGCGAATGTAATGGCTCGAACCAATCCGACTTGCTGGTAGCCGCTGTGCGCAGTTGCGAAGAGGGGAACGTGATCGTCTACTCACCCACGATTAACCGGGTGGAAGAGACCGTAGATTTTCTCGAAGACCAGGGCATTCCTGCGGTGGGGTATCACGCCAAAATGCAGAGCGCGGACCGGCGTCGCAATCAGGAGCGCTGGATGTCGGACGAAGTGCGCGTGTTGGTCGGAACGATTGCGTTTGGCCTGGGCATCAACAAGGCTACGGTGCGAGCAGTCGTCCACCTGTCGCTGCCTAAGTCGATCGAGCAGTATTACCAGGAAGCGGGCCGTGCTGGACGCGATGGCCGGCCGGCCGACTGCATCCTGCTATGGCAGAAGCAGGATGCCGGGTTACTCGGCTTCTTTGCCAATCAGATCGTCGATAAGGCCGAACGGGAGCGCGCCTGGCAGCGCTACCACACGATTCGCGCGTTCGTGGAGTCGAATCGCTGCCGGCACAGTCAGATTTGCACTCACTTCGGAGAAACTCCGAAGTGGGATTCCTGCGGCGCGTGCGATGTTTGCGGCAGCTCGCCCGAATGGTTATCAGCCCCGATGGTGCGGCGTTCCCGCAGCCGGGCTAAGCCAGACAAGGCTGCGCCCTACGTTGGCAAGGAATTCGGATCACGCCCTGCTTCCAAACAGCCGCCAATGTCGCAGCCGGAGACGTCCGTGGCGGACGTCGACCTGGAACTACGGGAATATCTTCGGGAGTGGCGGAGGATCACGGCGAAAGAGCAGAGCACTCCTGCCTACGTCGTGCTGCACGATACGTCTCTGGACGAAATTTGCCGGCGCCGGCCTTCCTCCATCGCTGAGTTGCTGAGCGTCACCGGAATCGGCGAGCGCAAGGCGGATATGTATGGCCGGGAAATCCTTGCAGCTCTCAAGCGTTACCGTGACGGCGCACGGGCCACCGCACTGCCGGGCAAGAAAACTGCGCCAGCGGAGGAAACCTTACGTCTGCTGGCGGAAGGACATAGCTTCGAAGATATCGGCAATATTCGTGGTCGCCAGCTGGCCACGGTTGTGAACGCGGTGGCGAACCTGGTTGAGAAGGGAGAGCTGGAGTTCCAGCCCGCGTGGATCGACCGAAACCGGCAAGCGGTCATCGAGGCGGCCTGCGCGAGCGTCGGCCTGGCACGCCTCAGAAACCTGAAAGACGCTCTCCCCCCGGAGATCACCTTCGAAGAGATACGCCTGGTGGTAGCGCGCCTGCGCCGCGAGCAGAATCAGAAGGGAGCCACAATTCCTGCTTAGATCCCGGAAATCCGAGTTTGCTGAAGATCCTGCCACAACCAGTCTTTCGCTTTGGGCAACCTACTGTGAAATTTCTGAATTATGGGGAGAGCGAACTGGGAGGTTCTAGCGCGGGCTGACTTTCAGAAAGCTTTGCTGTTCCAATACAAGTTCACCCGCGACGAAAGAATTTACGAAAAAACGACACGCCCGTGACGAATTCCCAGCCATGGCCCCCCACAATAGTTCGGCGCCGGCTGGCAAGCCGCCGAATTTCGGTTTAACGAGGAGATTAGGATGAAGCTTCAACCTGGGCTCTGTTTCAGCTCTGCGTCGCTGTTGCAGCTCGTCACTCGTTCCTTATCAGCTGCTTTATCAGCCGCCTCCGTTCGTTGCTGCGCTGGCTTGCTGCTTTTTGCGGTGATCACGCAGGCGGTACAGGCGCAGACTCTCACCACGTTGGCGAATTTCACAGGGAGCAACGGTAGTGATCCACTTTTTGCGCCCCTCTTGCAGGGCACCGACGGAAATCTGTACGGGACGACCTCGGGCGGAGGAGCACACGGACACGGCACTGTGTTCAGAGTCACTACAGGCGGCACGCTCAAAACCCTTTACAGCTTTTGTGCCACAAGCGGCTGCGCGGACGGCTCTGCCCCTTACGCCGGGCTCATTCAGGCCAAGGACGGGAACTTCTACGGGACTACCGAGGCTGGCGGGACCAACAACGCCGGCACAGTTTTCAAAATCACCGCTGGGGGAGCGCTGACCACGCTGCACAAATTCAACTATGCCGACGGCGCAAATCCCTACGCCGCATTGCTTCAGGCCACTGACGGTAACTTCTACGGGACTACCGAGTCAGGCGGTGCCCACATCCTGGGGACGGTTTTCAAAATGACGCCCGGGGGTACGCTGACCACGCTGCACAGCTTTGACCTCTCTGACGGATCGTCGCCCGAGGCGGCTCTGATCCAGGCCGCCGACGGCAACTTTTACAGCACAACCTACAATGGTGGGACCGAAGGCTATGGAACAGTCTTCAAAATCACTTCCGGGGGTACGCTGACCACGCTGCACATTTTCAACGATACCGACGGCAGAGCCATCACCGCCGGGCTGGTTCAGGCCAGTGACGGAAACTTCTACGGGTCAGCGGGGCAAGGCGGAGCGAACGGTTACGGCACAGTTTTCATGATGACACCACAGGGTACGCTGACCACTCTGCACAGCTTCAGCGCAACCGACGGCGCCACTCCCAACCAGTTGGCTTTAGGCAGCGACGGTAAGTTCTACGGAACAACCATTTCCGGCGGGACCAATACTGATGGCACAATCTTCGAAATCACGCCGCAGGGCGTGTTCACTTCGTTGCATAACTTCGCCAAGAGTGACGGCGCGGACCCCTTTGCTGGGCTCGTCCAGGACACTGATGGGAAGTTCTATGGAACAACCTCTTTCGGCGGCTCGAAGAATAGCGGCACAGTCTTTCGGCTGGACATGGGTCTCGGTCCGTTTGTGGAAGCCGTGCCCACTGCCGGCAAGGTCGGGGCCAAGGTCAAAATTCTTGGGACGAACTTGACCGGCGCCACGAGCGTCAGCTTCGACGGAACCGCTGCTGTCTTCACCGTCGTCTCGGCCTCCGAGATCACGACCACCGTACCCGCCGGCGCGACCAGCGGCACGGTCCAGGTGACCACACCCAGCGGCACGCTCTTGAGCAATGCCGCCTTCCAAGTAACGCCGTGACGCACGGCCTACTGGGCATACTCACACCGACTGAGCATTATCCCGTTTCGCATCGAGCCACCGACTCCGATAGGGTCTGGCAGCCGTGCCGCGGCCGCGAGGAATTTCTGGGTTCGTATCAGGGCTCGACTTCAGTCATGCCGTAAGTGGATGAGTGTACATTCGGCTTCAGCCAGTGAGGGTTGAAATTCTCTGTTCAGACACTATTTTTCAGCGCATAGAGAGGACAGAGCGCAGCGATCCCTAACTATGCCTTCCTGTAACATTGAACTGTGGCGACTCGGGCTCCCAAGAAAACAGCCAATAAGCAGGCCAAACTCAACATTCTTCGCGCTCAACACCTGAGTGAACTTCCCTGGCTGATCCATGGTTTTTCCACGCGCGTGGGCGGATTCTCTCGCACATACGGCAAGGGCGATCTGAACCTCGGCTTCACCAAGGATGATGCCAAGAGCGCCGTCGAACGCAATCGAAGAGCGTTCTTGCATGAAGTCGGCGCAGTCAGCGGGCGGCGAAGTGGGCGGAATGGCCATTCGACACTGTGGCCCATCGTCACGCTGCGCCAGGTTCATTCTGACATCATTCACTGCGTGGACTCCCACCGTATTGACTCCGCCAGCCACGATTCCCTAACGGGCGATGGATTGCTCACGGCAACACCCGGCCTGCTGCTTGCGATCCAGACCGCGGACTGTCTTCCGGTGATTTTGGTGGACGCCAAGCGGCGGGCGGTCGGTGTGTTTCACGCGGGATGGCGCGGCACGCTGAAACGAATTGTCGAGAAGGGACTAGGCCAAATGCAACACTGGTTTGGCAGCCGGCCTCGCGATCTCAGGGCAGCCGTCGGTCCGGGCATTCACGGTTGCTGTTATGACGTCGGCGAGGATGTTCGTGGAAAATTTGAGTCGCAGTTTTCGTATGCCGGCAAGCTGTTCCGCGAGGTGAAGGAGTCCGATCCCGTGCGCGAGAAATATCCGCTCTTATTCCTCACCGCCCGCGCCCCCGGCCACGGCGAGCTGCCGAATAAGATTTTTCTCGACCTGGTCGAGGCCAACCGTCAGCAGTTGCTTGAGGCGGGTGTGCCACCGAAGAGCATCTGGGCCTCACCTCTTTGCACCAGCTGCAACAACGATCTGTTGTTCTCGTACCGCGGCGAGAAGGGAAAAACCGGCCGTCTGATGGGCGTAGCAGGCATTTGGGACCGATGAGTCCTACCCCTTCAACTTCTGTCACGGCCCGCTTTCTTGCGAAGTCAGCCCGCTTCACGGGTTCGCAGACGGAGGACTACAACTCATCACATAAATGCACTGTTCAGTGGTGGTTGGAGAGATGGCGATGTTTCGCCAACAACGCCAGGACGCTCCAGATGAAAAATCGTTTCACAACGTCGCTCGCAGGCGAAATGGGTGTATAGTAATTGCCGTTTTCGAGGCCAGAAAGGAAATTCCAGATGTAAAGGAGGAGGTATGAACCGTGCTATCGGTAGGCGGAAATGTGCGCTCGCGCTCGCAGTGCTATGCCTGATTTTGAGCCCCTTCGCGGCCTGGGCAGGAAGCCAGGTACCATTCAAAGCAAATCTTTCTCTACAAGGCACCCTGGGCAACCCTAATACCTGTACAAACGGCACACTGCTGATCGTTATCTCAGGCGGTGGTTACGCCACCCACCTGGGCGCAACGACTGACCAGCAAAGTCATTGTCTAAATGTGGTGAATGGCCAGGTTACCGATGGCCAGTACACGTTCACCGCTGCCAATGGCGACACCATTTCCGGTACCTACAGCGCTCAAATGATCCCTTCGGGAGCAAACTCCATAATCCAGGGGCAGTTCACCATTACAGGAGGCACGGGCCGGTTCTCTGGCGCTAGTGGAGGCGGTGCAGCCTCGGGCATCCTGCACGCCGACGGCAGCGCCAGCCTCACCTTGACGGGAACCATTTCGAGCGTCGGTTCAACTCAGTGATCCGCGCTCCACGTGAGGAACGGAGACGGCACGCCGGAAAGAGTGCCGCAGATTCTGGATGCAGGCGTCCTGAAGCTTATGGAGGCGCAGACCAGTGGCAAGTTTCCCGCAGGCTCGAAGTGGGAGTACAGCAATTCGGGCTACGCGGTGCTGGCAATGACTGTGGGGAAAGTTTCCGGCAAACCCTTCGGCCAGTTTCAGCAGGAGAGAATCTTCACTCCGCTGGGGATGAAGCACACGCTCGCTTATGAGAAAGGAAAAAACGAGGTGCCGCATCGCGCTTACGGTCACACCAAAGAGGACGATGGCTTTCCCGAGACCGATCAGAATCCAACTTCCGCCGTGCTCGGAGACGGCGGCATTTATTCTTCACTGGACGACCTCGCCAGGTGGGACCGCGCCCTTCGCGACCACACGCTGCTTAGCGAAGCGGAAATGCAGCCGGCGCTGACTGCCGTGAGTCCGGCGGATGGTCCTGCTAAAACTCCCGAGGGACAGACCCTGAGCTACGGCTTCGGATGGTTTCTCGATCCTTACGCGGGCCACAGGCGGATGTTCCACGATGGGAGCACGGTAGGATTCCGCACCACCATCCAGCGCTTTCCAGACAACAACCTGACTATCATCGTGCTCGCCAACCGCGCCGATGCTGATCCCCAAGCACTGGCCCTGAAGGTCGCGGACCTTTATCTGGGTCTGGCCGGTTCCTCCACTAACCAGAAGCGGCCGTGGAGGTGGGCGGCGGGTGAAGCAGTGCCTTAGGAGAAAAGGAAAAGTGGCCTGGCTATGTCTTTGCTTTCGGGGTGCGCAATACGGGGCGCGGCACGTGCGCGCTCTTTACGGAGTTGGCGCAACCGGCGGGGCGCTCGAAGGGGCAGCTGGCGCTACTGCGGCAGCATCACCCTCGTTGACCAGATCCTTCAATTCCTTGCTGGGCTTGAAGAATGGAATCTTTTTAGCAGGTACCTCGACGCGCTCGCCGGTCTTGGGGTTCCTGCCCACGCGAGGTTTGCGCTGGCGGGTGCGGAAACTGCCAAAGCCGCGGATCTCGATCTTGTCTCCGATGGTTTCCACAATTACTTCGCTGTCTTTGCGTGTAAGTTCCGCCAAACGCGAGACTTCATCGATCAGATCGGCTTTGGTCATAGCACCTCTTCACTCCTGCAAGAACCTTCATAACCTTCTCAAATTTCAGGGGTTTAATGCAAGTTGCGACTGGGATGCGCCGCGCTTACTTCCACAGGTAGTAGAAGCTCACCTGCTGCTCCAGCATCTTCTCGCGTCCAGGCAAATATTGAGAGACATCGCCGAGCAACAGGTCCAGCAAAGTTCTGCGATCTTTGTCGGGATGCACCAGCGAAGGTTCGCCCTTGATTCCCACGGACTTCGCAGTGTCCGCCACTGCAGCTTCGAAGTCGCCAACCTCGTCGATCAGCTTCATGGATTTCGCTTGTTCGCCGGTCCAGACCTTGCCATTGGCAATGGCCTTTACATCGCCGAACTTCATGCTGCGCCCGTCGGCCACGGCCTGCACGAACTGCCCAAACATGTTGTCGATCAGCGACTGCATGTAGGCCTGCTCCGCCGGAGTCAGGTCACGCGACGGGTTTCCCGTGTCCTTGAACTCGCCGGTCTTGAGTACAACATCCTTGAGCTTGGCCCACTTGAGCAGGTCGCCATAGTTGACCCACTGCGCGATCACGCCAATCGAACCTACAATGCTGCCATGGTCGGCATAAATCTTGTCGGAAGCCGAGGCCACGTAGTACGCGCCGCTCGCGCCCACCGTCTCAATGGAAACCACAATGCGCTTCTTCTTCTCCTCGCGGATGCGCTTGACCTCGCGATAAATCTCTTCCGACGCGGCTACGCCGCCGCCCGGTGAGTTGACGTGCAGAATGATGGCCTTGATGGAAGAATCGTCGCCAAACTTCTTGAGTTGCCCGACCACCGGCTGGGGCGAAAGAATTACGCCGTCAAGATCCACTACGCCGATCCGGTCGCCGAAGCCTCCGATGCCAGCTTCGCCGCCTCCTGCATGCAGCGTGAGGTAGACCAGGGAAAACACCGCCAGCACGAAGAGGAAAAATGCTCCTCCGCCAATCAGAATCCAGAGCAGAGTGCGCGAGCGTCCGTCAGACATAAAGAAAGTCTAGCACCTGGAGGAACTTAGAGTTTCCAGTTTCTGGTTTCTAGTTTCCGGCCTACTGTAATTCCGTCTTCTGGAGTGATTGCATCAAGCCGTGAAGAAGACGGATTACCTCACCAGAAACACATGCGAACTGCAGCACCTCGGCCTTCGATAAGTAACCGAGATTTTCTGCGATCACCACCTGAGTTTCCATTTCAACCAGCGATCCTCGCGCCACGCCCAGGAATTGGCGGAATTCGCGTCTGGAGAGCCTCCCCTGGCCTTCTGCAATGTTGCTGGCTACCGATACCGCGGACCGCCGTATCTGGCTGGTCAAACCGTAAGTTTCCTGCCGGGGGAAGTTCTGCGTCGCGCGATAAATGTCGGTCACCATGGCGATTGCCTTTTGCCAAACGATGAGGTCTCTATAAGAATGTCCCATGATCGGCTCCCGGCTTCATCAATCGCATTGCACCCCTAAGCGTGCTCGCCAGGAAACTAGAAACCGGAAACTAGAAACTTGTCTGTGACGGATGAACAATCACCCGGATCGCGCCCCGCTGAACCGCAACTTCAACGGGCGTTCGGCACACATATTCGCCGTCGGCATAGACATCGAGTGGTCTCTCAGTTTCGACGCGCAAGCGGTTCGCCTGAAAGTATTCCACCCCGCGAATTTGCAGGTGCCCGCCGGAATAGACCGTCGGGAACAGGCAAAATAGTTTGAAGGGATTCATGCTACCGGTCACGCAGACATCGAGCAGGCCATCGTCCAGTTTCGCATGCGGGGCAATCTTCATGCCGCCACCGTAAGTCGGAGTATTGGCGAAAGCGGCGAGTATTGTGGGCTGGTCGCTGTGAGTTTTCCAATTAACTTCGTGGCTGGCGCCAGGGCCGTCTTCTACTGGACTAAGAATCCTTATCGGCAGCGGAGTAAATTGGAAAGCCGTTGGAATCAAACTTAGCGCATAGCCGCCATGTCCACGCACCCAGCGTGGCAACCGGTTCGCCCGGCGGGACACCTCAGCGTCGAGCCCCACACCGGCGGCGCAGCAAAAGTATCGAAGCGCCTCGTGTGGCGCGGACCTGCCCTGAGCGATAGTCGAAGGGGCCACGCCCGCCTCCTCGAGCGGTGTAATAACTCCCAGATCGATCTCGGGTACATTGCTTTGCCCTTCGCAAAAGCCTCGCCACGCGGCAAGTGAATCGCGCACCCGTCGCAGCCCAAGGGCGCGCGCACAGTCGTTACCACTGCCCGCAGGCACGATCAGAACCGGCAGTCCAAGCGTTACCAGTTGGCTGAGATGGTGGTGCATGGTGCCATCGCCACCAAAGAGCAGGATCACATCGGCCTCATCGGGAGCCGCAGGCATCCCGATGTGCCAATCGATGCTCGCATCAATTTGAAAGGGGGTGAGATTCTTCCGAGAGCATCCTAACCCGAGGATGACTGCAGCGCGCATGTGCGCGGATGAGGGTAACAAAAACAGCTCATGTGGGGACAGCCGCCCCGGCTGTCCGACTGGGCGAGGCCCAGCGGCTTCTCGTGATTCTACCGATTCAGCCGGGAGCGAAGATATTCACAAACGGCTTCTTCCAGATCCACGGATACTCCGTCGATTCGCGCACCAACCCAAGCCGGACGGGATTCCGCAGCAAATACCCTATCTTCGCGTCAAGGTTCTCGGACGACCGCAACACATGATCAAACGATTCGGGCTGCCAAACCCGTCCCTTCCGTCCCAGCGCTCTGTTGATCTTGTGGGCCGCAGCACCTTTGACGGCATCCATGATCTCAGCGAGCGAATAAACCTCCATAGCCTCACGGTTGACCAGCGGAGTGAAGATCATGTGAACATGATCCGGCATCACGACAGAGATTCGCAGGTCGAATTTCTCTCCATTGTCGTGCCGACAGCATTCGAGCACGATGGAACGCACGCGCTCAGGAAGAATCCAGCGGTGATCGGTGCAGAATGTCACAAAGTGCTGCTTGTCGTCACACTGTAAGGTGGGGAAGCTGTCTACGATAAAAAGCCTGCGGCATAGGTATATATGTGGGGACAGCCGCCCTCGGCTGTCCAGCGGAGCGAAGCTCCGCAGTCTTGAAGTGTAGCCTGAAGTTTGAAGCCGAAGGGCTGGTTGAACCTTTTAAATTGTCGTTCAATTCCAGATAGGGAAATTATGGCCAGGCAGAAAAACCGGCGAGCTTCGCTCGCCCGGACAGCCGAGGGCGGCCGTCCCCACATGGTTCTTCTACTTGACGACAACTGAATCAACTAATCGCGCCTTCTTCATCCGGCGACCAACTCGCAGCACAACATAGTAGTCCAAGGGTATATCCGCGATAAAATTGCTCTCCCCAATGGTTTCGCCATCGATGGCAACAGCCCCGCCCCTAAGCTTCGCGCCGGCTTCATTATTCGAGCTGGCGAGCCCGGCGTATCGAATGAGCTTGTCCAGACGCACGATCCGCCTCTTGGAAGGATTCATTCCTCTTGCAGTGATGACCGCAGCACCGTGGTGCCCACCATTAGGGTCAACCTCGACATCGACTAAGCGGACATCGACGCAATCCAGTCCCTCCGGCGCCTCACTTCTCTGGAACTGTCTTGCCCAGTCCTCGCCTGCCTTCTCTGCTGCTTCGGCGGAGTGGAAATCCTTCACAATCCGCAGAGCAAGATCTTTCTTGGCCTGCATGGGATGGGCTTCGCGCTTCATCTTCTCGATGTCCGCGGCCTGAACATCGGTGAGCAGCTCGTAGTAGCGCCACATCATCTCGTCGGAGATGGACATGATTTTGCCGTACATCTCCAGGGGCGGTTCGTGGATGCCGATTGCGTTGCCCAGCGACTTCGACATTTTCTGTACGCCGTCTAAGCCTTCGAGAATCGGCGTGGTCAGCACCACCTGCGACTCCTGGCCGTAGGCACGCTGCACGAGCGCGACCGAGTCGTATCCCTGGACTAGCGGATAGAGCAACTCATGGACGGAAATTGGCTTTTCGTCCTGGAAGCGCTTGTGGAAGTCCTCACGCTCCAGCAGTTTCGAAACGGTGTACTTCGCGGTCAGGCGCACGAAATCGTCGGAGGTGAACGGGCCCATCCAACGGCGGTTGAAGTCCACCACTGTTTTTTCCGGGTCGAGAATCTTGAACACCTGCGCCTTGTAGGTTTCGGCATTCTGCTCGATCTGCTCCCGCGAGAGCGGTGGGCGTGTGGCGGAGCGGCCGGTAGGGTCACCGATCATCCCGGTGAAGTCGCCGATCATGAAGATGGCAGTGTGGCCGAGATCCTGGAAGTGCTTGAGCTTGCGTAGGACGACGGTGTGCCCAAGATGTAAGTCGGGAGCGGTTGGGTCCATGCCCAGCTTCACCCGCAAGGGTTTGCCGGTGGCGCGGGATTTTTCCAGCTTGGCGCGGAGGTCGGCCTCGCGAATGATTTCCGCGGAGCCCTTCTTTAGATAGGTCAGTTGCTCGTCGACGGATGCAAAAGTCGCCATGGGGAACAGTCATTATAAGGAAGACGATAACGAACGGGGGCGGAAAAGGCAGAGGCCAGAGGTCAAAATCTCGGAATTCACCGATGCGTTCAACGGGAATGAAGATTCGCATACACGAGGTACAGAAGCGACCGTCGAGCTTAGCTCGATCGGACAGCCGAGGCGGCTGTCCCTAGGTGGTTCGGAGCAAGCGCCGTCCTCGGATTTCGAAGTCCCCGCCCACCACGATGTTGATCGCCTCTGTGTACGCGATATGTTCTTGCTCCAGGATGCGGGCGGCCAAGGTCTGCTCATCGTCGGTGTCCTGAACGGTGACACTTTTCTGCACGATGATGGCGCCGTGGTCGAGTTCTTCATCCACAAAATGCACGGTGCAGCCTGACACTCTGACCCCGTAGGCGAATGCCTGCTCTTGCGCTTCGAGACCGGGAAACGCGGGGAGCAGAGAAGGATGAATATTTAGGATGCGGCGCGGGAATTGCTGCACGAACCAAGGCGATAGCAGGCGCATGTAGCCGGCCAGGCAGACCAGATCGACGCGATGCTGCTGCAGCGCGGCGACGACCTCGCGATCGTGCTCTTCGCGCAATTTGCCTTTCGATGGAATGATGAGCGCCTCAAGGCCTCTCTGGCGGGCAATTGCGATGCCGGGCGCTTCAGCGTTGTTGGAGATGACAACCGCGATCCGGGCGCCTGGGATACGGCCCGCATCGATGCTGTCGGCGATGGCTACGAAGTTCGAGCCGCGTCCGGAGAGAAGAATGCCGAGAGATTTCATGACAGTCTTTGGCCGTTCGTCGTCAGTCGTTTACGAAACCATTATTCACTAACGGCGGAAATTCCACACGTTGAGGCGGACACATGGAGAACGATGTCCAGCAACCGACTGGGTGCGAGAAGCGGCGAACGACCAAGCTTGAACAACGATTGAGAATTCGCCTAGTGTCCTTAGTTAGAAGATCGCAGCATGAATTAAACTCAACCGGCGAGCACCCATGAGCTGCCGAAAAGCAGGTCCCTCCACTCCGTTCGCTTCGCTCCACTCCGGTCTGGATGACAGAGTTTTGCATTCTGCTCAGGACGCTAGCTGTACGTCACCTTGCGCTCGCCTTTAACGATGCGGCCTACCGTGTAGGCTTTCTCGCCCACGCGTTCAAGGAAGGTATGGACCTTCTTGAATTTCGCGGAAGGGATTACCAGCAACATCCCCAGGCCCATGTTGAAAGTACGCAGCATCTCGTCTTGTTCCACGTTCCCCAACTGCTGCAAGTGCTCGAAGATAGGGAGCACGGGCCAGGAGCCGAGTTCAATTGCGGCCGCCGTTCCGCGAGGCAGCACTCGCGGGAGATTTTCGGTGATGCCGCCTCCGGTAATATGCGCCAGGGCAGAGACGCAATCCGCGTCGAGGAGCTTTTTCAGCGACGGCCAGTAGCTCTTGTGGGTCCGCATCAGCTCGTTGCCGACCTTGTTTTTGATTTCGTTGACATACGTCTCCGGGGAATAATGCGCAACCTCGAAGAGCAGCTTGCGCGCGAGCGAGTATCCGTTGGTGTGCAGGCCATTCGAAGGCAGGCCGAGAACGATGTCTCCAATCTGCACATTCTTGCCGGTAATGATGCGCTCCCGGTTGACCACGCCCACGATAAAGCCTGCCAGATCGTATTCGCCATCGGGATAGAAGCCGGGCATCTCGGCGGTCTCGCCACCGATCAGGGCGCACCCATTGTGCTTGCAGGCATCGGCGATGCCTTCCACCACTTGTTCGGCAATTGGGGGCTCAAGCTTCCCGGTGGCGAGATAATCCATGAAGAACAGCGGTGCGGCTCCTTGCACCAGGATATCGTTCACGCAGTGGTTCACCAGATCTCCACCGATCGTGGAATGCAACTGCATCTCGAACGCAACCTTGAGCTTGGTTCCCACGCCGTCAACGCTGGAGACGAGCACAGGATCGATGTACTTGGCCTTGTCTACGGAGAAGAGGCCGCCAAAACCGCCGATTTCGCTAAGTACTCCGCGGGTAAAGGCCTTGTGGGCGAGATATTTGATGCGTTGCTTAGTGCGGTTGGCGCGGCTGATGTCCACACCGGCGTCGGCGTAAGTAATGGGGCTGGGAGTGGACGCAGGGTTCTTGGCCACGGATTCTTCTCTCGTATGTTGCCTGTAATTCGTGTGTGCGGGGTAACGACGCCAGGTCCCTTGCGAAGCCGCAGTGACTCCTAAGGTCGCTCATTGTAGCACGTTCAAAGTGGGGTGCTGAGATGGCGCTTGGTCTAGTTCGGGATTGCCATATGCGGCAGAGACACTACTCCCTCTCCGCGAGCGCGCACGCCCGTTCGTGACCGCAAGCCCGAACTAGTGAGCGATGAAGTCCGAGATGAAGTAGGCCAGAATCCCGAAAATAGCCAAGCCCGAGATTCCGTATGCGGTGAGTACCCAGGCGCCGCGGCCTTCATGATGCCTGGTGGTAGAGGTGGCTTGCTGCGAAACAGGATAGACGACAGGGGCCCGATCTTCCATGCAAAAACCTCCAACGGAAAGATCGTGGCGCAAGTACATTATGCGTCACGTTTGCCCCGCGTCATGGCGAGGCGAACTTATGGGCAAGATTTTACTCCGGATTTGAGCGCGAGGAACAGAAAAATATAGGGTGACCGCTAGAGGACGGTAGGCAAAGGGACATGTCCGAGTTGCGCAACTTCCCGGCTTACGATACAAACGGCGCAGGGTTTAGTCTTTACTTTATGCGCAATCTCGTTCTCGCCTGCGTCCTTGTTTGCACCTTGGGTGTTCCCGCAACCTCCGCTCCCTTGCGACAGTCTGGTCAAAGCCAAGCCACCGGCCGACCGGGGAAGCCAAAAAAGGCATCCAGGACGGGTGAAAACGCCATTGCCAAGCCAACAGAGACCGCGTCGGACAAGCCTCTCGAGAAGAAAGTGGACTATTCGCAGGAGGCGTTTGTTATCGAGCAACTGCGGTCCAGCTACCGTTTTGAGAGCGACGGCACGGGACGCAGGGAGTCGATTGCCCGCATTCGAGTGCAAAGTGAGGCTGGCGTTCAACAGTGGGGTCAGTTGCAGGTGGGCTACAACTCGGCCAACGAGCGGGTTGAGATCCCCTATGTCCGGGTTTTGAAGGAAGATGGCAGCATCGTGAAGGCGGGCGATGACGCGGTGCAGGACCTGAGCGCCCCGGTCGAACGCGAAGCCCCTGTCTACACTGACTATCGCCAGAAGCATATTACGGTGCCGGGGCTGCGCCCTGGCGAAGTGCTGGAATATGACCTGGTCACGGTGGTGCACACGCCCCTGGCCGCGGGTCAGTTCTGGACCGAATACAACTTCGACCAGAACAACATCGTGCTCGACGAGCAGTTCGATGTTGATACTCCGGCGGACCGTACGGTGAAACTCAAGAACAAGTCTGGAATGGATCCAAAGATTACCGAGCAGAATGGACGGCGCATCTATCACTGGTCGAATTCCCACCTGGAACGTGAAGACGATAAAAAAGAGAAGGACAAGAAGAAAAAGAAGAAGAAAGGGGAAGACGAGCGGCCTGATATTCAGCTGACAACTTTCGGGACTTGGGAGGAAATCGGCCGCTGGTACGCGAGTCTGGAAAAAGATCGCCGTGTTCCCTCCCTGGAAGTCCGTGGCAAGGCACAGGAATTGACCAAGGGACTCAACACCGACCTGGAAAAGACCGAAGCGCTTTACGATTTCGTGGCAAAGAACTTTCGCTACGTAAGTCTGTCGCTTGGGCTGGGACGCTACCAGCCGCATTTAGCCGCGGACGTCCTTCACAATCAGTACGGAGACTGCAAAGACAAACACACGCTGCTTGAGTCGCTGCTCGAAGCCGAGGGTTTGCATGCCTCGTCCGTGCTGATCAATTCAAGCCGTAAGCTCGACCCGGACGTTCCTTCTCCGTCGCAGTTCGATCATGTCATCACCCTGTTACCGATGGGAAAGGACGAGGTCTGGATGGATACGACCAGCGAGGTGGCTCCTTTCCGGTTGCTGGCTTTCACCCTACGGAACAAACAGGCGCTGGTCATTCCTGCTGAGGGCACTCCGCACCTGGAGGAAACTCCGGCCGATACTCCCATGCCGGACTTCGAGCGCTCGGAGATTGACGGCAAAATCAATGAGATTGGCAAGTTGGAGGCACACGTACATTATGTTTTCCGCGGCGACGAAGAATTGTTGCTGCGTTCAATCTTCCGTCGCGTGCCCCAGGCGAACTGGCAACGCGTGGTGGAAAATGTAAACGTGGGACTGGGTGGCGACATCACGAATCTCAAAGTCAGCGATCCCGCTGCCACGCGCGAAGCGTTCACAATGTCCTATGACATTTCACGAGCGAACTTCCTCGACTGGTCGAAGAAAAAGACGGAGATGCTCCTTCCCCTTTCCTCTTTCAGCCTGCCCGACATAGGAAATGACGATGGTGATGCAGATGCCGAACCGCTCAAGCTGGGGCCAAAGGCCGAGTACTCCTACAATATCAAGTTGCAGCTTCCGGCGAAGTATACGGCGCGAGTCCCGCTTCCCTTCTCCCTGAAGCGCGACTACGCGGAATACGAGGCGACTTACAAGCTTGAGGGCAATGCCTTCACGGCAGGCCGTAAGCTGACGCTGCGTCAGGATGAGCTGCCGGCAGCACGAGCACCGGACTACGAGTCGTTCCGGCGGGCTGTGACGGCTGATCTGGGGCAACATCTTTCCCTGGAGAATGCAACGGCGGGGGCGCTGGTTCCTCCTGCCGACATGAAGGCCGACGATCTTGTGGACAGTGGCCGGGCCGCCATGGCCAGCGGAAATTTTGCAGTTGCGATCGCACTGCTAAAGCGGGCCACCGAGGTCGATCCCAAGCACAAGACCGCCTGGAACAATCTGGGCCTGGTGTATCTGGCAACTCGAGAGAACGATGCGGCGATTGCCGCACTGCAAAAGCAGATTGAAATCAATCCCTACGACGAATTCGCCTACAACAATCTGGGGCGCGCTTACTGGCAAGAACGCAAGTACGACGATGCCGTGACCGCATTCCACAAGCAGCTTGAAATGAATCCGCTCGACAAGTTTGCCCACGCCAATCTGGGCGCCATGTATGCCGAGTGGCATAAGTATGACGAAGCTGCTCCCGAACTCGAGAAAGCCGCATCGTTGACGCCGGAGAGCCCGGAGTTGCAGGTTAGCCTGGGCGATGCCTACCTGAATCAGGGGCAGGACGACAAAGCGCTGGCGGCGTTCGATCATGCGGTAGAACTTTCCGCGACGCCGCTGGTGTGGAACAACATCGCGTACCAGTTGTCGCTTAAGAAAGCGCATCTGGATCGCGCGCAGCAGTATGCGGAGTCGGCGGTCTCAGCTACGGCCGCGGCTTTGCGCAATATTTCGCTGGACCGCCTCACGCAGCAGGAGCTGCCGCTCGTCCCCTCGCTCATTGCGTATTGGGACACGTTGGGCTGGGTCCATTTTTCCGAAGGCAATCTCGACAAGGCTGAAAAGTACGTGGCAGCGGCTTGGGAACTTGGTCAACACGGAGAGGTAGGCGACCATCTCGGACAAATCTACGAGAAGCAAGGTGACAAAGACCGCGCGCTGCGGACTTATGCAATGTCGATGAGCGGGCTCCGTCCCATCCCGGAGACTCACGTCCGGCTTGCCGCGCTGGCTGGGGGTGAGGCCAAAGCGGATGCCGCGGTGACAAAATACAAAGACGATTTGCAGCACAGGCGCGCCATCGATCTAGGCAAGGCGAAAGAGACGGGCAACGCCGAGTTCTTTGTCCTGCTGAGTGGAGGCGCCGGTTCGGCGGCCAAGGCTGAAAGCGTGAAATATGTCAGTGGAGATGAAAAGTTAAAGCCATTCTCCGAGGCGCTTCGCACCGCCGACTATCACCTGACGTTTCCTGACAGCACTCCGGTCAAGGTGTTGCGTCGCGGAGTTCTTTCCTGCTCAACCGCAACCGGCAACTGCACGTTTGTGCTCATGCTGCCGGACGATGTCAGAACGGTAGATTAAGGGATCTGAAGGGCAGGAATTTTCACTTTGGACGCAAGATTCGGATAGTCCATTCATCGGCTTCCTCGTATGCTTCCCTTATCATGACCAGCAATGCCATACTCGCAACTGAAGTCCCGAGCGCAATGTCCATCACAGAGACGAATCCGAACGCGGCCAGCGAACTCGCGAATGACGCTCCCAATCACCCGACGGGAGGCCCGAAGGAAGACCAGCGCTGGAACGCGGTGATCGCACGCGACCCCGCCTATGACGGGCAATTCGTATTCGGCGTCTCCTCCACGGGTATCTATTGCCGGCCCTCGTGTCCCGCTCGTCGTCCGCGGCGGGAGAACGCCACGTTCTTCCTGAGTTTCGAGCAGGCGGAGCGGGCTGGCTACCGCGCCTGCTTGCGATGCAAGCCAAAGGCCACCAGCGGCCGTTCGCAATCGGACGGCGTAAAGCAGATCTGCCGCTACATCGAGCAGCACCTCGACGAGCCCATCACTCTTGAGCGCCTGGGCAAAGAATTCAAGCAGAGTCCCTTCCATTTGCAGCGACGCTTCAAGGCGGTGCTGGGGATCACGCCGCGCGAATACGCCGACTCTTGCCGCTTGCGTCTTCTGAAGCGCAACCTGCAGGCCGGAAACAATGTCACTCGCGCCATGTACGACGCGGGTTACGGTTCCAGCAGCCGGCTGTACGAGCGCACGGCCTCTCAACTCGGCATGACGCCTGACAAGTACCGCAGGGGCGCGATTGCGGCGGCAATCCGCTATACATGTGCTGACTCGCCGCTAGGGCGCATGCTGATCGCAGCCACCGACCGCGGCGTGTGCGCCATCCAGTTTGCCGGTTCCGATGGTGAGTTGCTCGAAGGCCTGAAGCGTGAATTTCCCTTTGCCGTCCGAAAACCCGACGACAGTGGATTGAAGTCATGGGTCAGCGCGCTGCTCCGCCAGATGCACGGCCGTGAAGGGGACTCATCGTTGCCGCTGGACATTCGTGCCACCGCTTTCCAGCGGCGAGTGTGGACGCACCTCCAGTCAATCCCCTTCGGTGGGACGCAATCCTACGGTCAGGTCGCGAAGGCCATCGGCCAGCCCCGCGCCATGCGCGCCGTGGCTCGTGCTTGTGCGACCAACCCGGTCGCGGTCGCGATTCCGTGCCATCGCGTGGTGCGCGGAGACGGCGGCATGGGTGGATATCGCTGGGGAATGGAACGGAAAAAGGCTCTTCTCGAAATGGAACAGGCCGCCAATAGGACACGGCCGGTCGTAGAGACGTAGCTTGCTACGTCTCGCCGCCGTGGGAGACGTCAGGATATACGATCGTGGGCTTTGCGGTTGCGCACCGCAAGCCAATTCAGCAGGCCGACGATCACTGTGACTCCCAGAAGAAACGACTTGCTGAAATCCATCCCCGCCAGAAGAACCAGGCAGATCAAGACGCCTAGCACTGCAAATAGCGGTCCGGCAGGCAAGCGAAACGTCGCTGCCTCGGGCTGTTTTCTTCGCAGCATCGGAACGGACGCGCACACCAGCGCATAAGAAAACAACCGTGCCCCCGCAGAGAGCGTCGCATTTCCGGCAAAGCTGCCGAACAAGGCTAGCAGCCACACCAGCACAACGAAGAGCAAGATGGAGAAATACGGTGTGCGGAAGATTGGATGTACGGCGGCAAAGGGCGAGGGAAAGTCACCGCGTTCCGCGAGCGCGAATGTGATGCGCGGAGTGGCGAGAATATTTGCGCTCAGATACCCGTAGACCGAAATCAGTGCTCCGACTGCGACCACGACCGCGCCGCTGGGTCCTAGGATGACGCGGGCTACGTCGGCCAACGGTCGATCGCTGTGGGCGGGGTCGGGCAGGACGCCGACGACCACCCCCTGGATCAGTGAGTAGATCGCAGCACAGATCAGCAAAGTTACAAAAAGTCCAAACACCGTATCTCTGCGCGGATCTTTGGCCTCTCCCCCAGAAATCAATGCAGCCTCGAAGCCTCCATAAGCGAAAATCAGCAGCACGATGGCGTGTGACCAGACCTTCTTGTCAGCAGAAACGCTGACCATGGGCATGACCCAACCGCTATGGGCCAGGTAGAGCACTCCCGCGACGCAAACCAGCATGAGAGGCAAAAGCTTGCCGACCGTGAAAGCATTGCTCACCTGCGCGCCCATGCGAACACCGCGATAGTTGATCGCTGCCAGGATCCCAACGAGCAAGGTGAGAATCACGAACCTTGCGACGGGCTGAGTGGCTCGAGGCCAGAACTCCGCCAGGTAGATCACAAATAAGTTGGCATTGGCGGCGCATGAAGCGATGCGCACCACCCAGGTCAGCCAGCCCACCTCAATACCTGCCAATCGTCCGAACGCGGCGCGCACATAAAGGTAAGGTCCGCCCGACGCAGTGAACTGGGACGCAACTTCGGCGAAGCAGGCCATAATAACGGCCACGGCAGCTCCTGCCAGTAAGACGGCCCACACGCTTGCTGGTCCGATCAGACCGGCGATCACGGAGGGCAGGCCAAAGACCCCGCTCCCGATAACACAATTCACAGTGAGCGCGACCAGGCTCCAACGGCCGATGGCACGGACAAGTTCTTTGCGAGGTGCGATTCCCGAGGCCGTTTCCGTCACCGCGCGTTTGTATCATAAATCTCATTTCTCTTGATAATGGCGACCGATGGTCGTTTAGAATCCCGTCTAAAATCGCGCCAAGCCGAAGCGAGATCCAGGCAGTATGACCGGAAAGTCCTTGTCCATTGCGGCTTTCCGCCGGTTTCCGACGCGATGAACGCTCTTTCATACGAAAGTAATGGCTCGAATTACCAAAGCGCATGCACGTGGGACATCTATTCGCGTTGCTCTGCCGATGAGATGTTGAGACGGCACCGAAAGCTCACCACTCAACAGATCATGGCGAAAGAAGATTACCTGGACGACCTCCATCTCCGCATCGCACGCGTAACTGACGACCTGCGCACCATCCAGCGGGAACTCAATTGCGCTGCGATGCAGGCTCCGAGCGACCCCGAACTGATGGAGGCCCTCAATGCGCTATCCGAGACCGAGCCCATCGAAACCCTGCGTTCGTCTCTCGATCAGATGCGGCATTTCCTGTGGTTTTACACACAGGTGATGAGCAACGAACCTGAGCTAGGGGACAAATTGCGGCAAGCCACCCCGGCGAAGATGGCGAGCGATGAGAGCCCTAAAGTTGAGAGTTCATTTCTGGATAAGCTGTCCCGCGCGGACGAGGCCATGATGCTGCAATACTTGGCCGAGGCGAAGCAGCGCAAACCAAACTAACCCCGTGCCGCTCAGTGCGACTGTGCACTCTCCTGCAATTTGCCAACAGCTCAGACTCCACGAACGACCGTTCTTAGAACCTCGCCAGCCGGACTCAGCACCACGAAAGTTGCCTCGACTCCGGGAGCGAGGATGCCGTGACGTTGTGCAAGTCCCACGGCTCGTGCCGGGTTCAGCGTCGCGGCCTGCACGGCATCCCGCAGGCTCCAGTTGGCGAACTCCGTTACGTTGCGGACTGCTCGATCCATGGTCAGCGTGCTTCCCGCGAGCCTGCCGTCCGTTGTGCACTTGCCATCCTTGACATCCACCTGGATGGGTCCGAGCTGGTAGCGCCCGTCGGGCATGCCGGCCGCAGCAATGGCATCGGTGATCAGCACTGCGCGTTCAACCCCTTTCGCTTGCAGGAACAGCTTCACGATCGCGGGAGAAACATGAATTCCGTCGGCGATAATATCGGCGCCAATCTGGTTGTCGGTGAGAACTTCTCCGAGAATGCCGGGATCTCGATGATCGAGCGGACGCATGGCGTTGAAAGTATGCGTCGCGTGGCGCGCTCCGGCGTTCACGGCGGCTTGTGCAATTGACATCTCGGCATCGGAGTGTCCGATGCTGACGCAAACATTTCTCGCCGCGGCTTCGGCGATCACTTCCAGTGCGCCGGGAAGCTCGGGAGCAATCGTCATCATGCGAATGTGACCGCGCGAGGCTTGCCAAAAGCGCTCAAAGATGTCGACGCTCGGCAGGACCAGATTTTCTGGCGGATGCACTCCTCGGCGTTTGTGGCTGAGAAATGGGCCTTCCAAATGGATGGGCGTTCCAGCGCGGCGCACGTCTGATCGAGCGGGGCGGCAACTGTGGTGGGGAAATAGCCCGTCACACCGTGCGTCGCCAGAAATTTGCCCAGGCGTGGCAGCTCTGCCTGCGAGGCCAACATGACGTCTAGTCCAGCCCCGCCGTGCATGTGGATATCGACAAAGCCCGGCGCAATCACCGCGTCGTCGAAATCGATCCGCGCGATATTGTTCGGAGTCTCTTTCGTCGGGCAGGATGAGATCTCGGTAATCAGCCCGTCTTCGACAAAAAGGAGCGCGTGCTGGATCTCCTGGAGGGGCGTGTAGAGGCGGCGCGCGGTGAATAGGGTTCTCATGAAAGCTGGTCTGCGAGGCTATGGTATTCGCACCGAAGGTTTCAGACAAATCTCCGCGCGCCAATCTCCACACGCCAGCGGCGACATCCTCAGAGTCGCTGAATGTTATAATTTTGCAGTACAGAGAGCGGTTACCGTTGAGGACGCGGCGTATTCCTTCTCGTGTCCTTGATAACGTCGGGGAGTGGCTCAGCCTGGTAGAGCACCTGGTTCGGGACCAGGGGGTCGGAGGTTCAAATCCTCTCTCCCCGACCATTATTTTCAAGCACTTAAACTGCACTTCTGGTTTTCCGCCTACATCGATGGTGTCGAAATTGTAGACGGTGCCTGTATCGCTGATTTCGCATGAATTCCCTAGCAGGTTCCAATCTTGACTTCCTCGTCGAGTGTCATACTGATTTTCCTCGTGAGCTTCGAATTGGAAGGCACGACGACTCATAAACGCAGACTTGCTCTGCGCTTTCTACGATCCAATACGCAATTCAGCGAGGAATTGCTCCGACTGTGCGAATTTGGCAAGGAGGGCTACCATTTGTACGTTGCCGGATGGGACCGAGCGTCCTTTTACTTCCACCCATTGCAGGACTAGCCGGACGAGTCCTTCGATGATCCGGCGAAAACAGGCAAAGCCCAATGGACGATTGTTACGGAGAAAAAGCCTCGGTAACGCTGCCGTACGCGGACAAAGAAATGTGTGATCGAGGTGTGTCTATGCAGCGGCAGGGAGGTGACTACTGGCTGCGCTGGGCGACTTTTGTGGGATGCGGCGCATTTCTCTGCCAGTTGATCGCCTACAATTTCGTCGATATCGACATCTGGCACCAGATGGCCCTGATCCGGGAGAGCTTGGCGGCAGGGCATCTGCTTAAAGCGGATCCCTACGCCTACACGCCCACCGTCCGCCCCTGGATCGATCACGAATGGGGAGCGGGAGCGATCGCATATTTGGCAACGATCTGGCTCGGAAGCCGCGGGATTGTGGTCTTGAAATTTCTGGCTGCGATTGGGACCGGAATCATGTGTGTGCGCTGTTCCGAAGCCCGCGGAGGCGATTTTCGTCTCCTGGGTGCATGCGCGCTGCTGCCCATTTTTCTAGCATATCTTGGATTCCTGCCGGTGATTCGGGCGCAAGCCTATTCATTTCTTCTGACTGCGTTCTGGCTATTGCTTTTGGATGGTATCGGGGCGCGGACTTGGGATCGGACATGGATGATCGCGGGACTGGCGATTTTCCCCTTGTGGGTGAATCTGCATGCGGGCTTTGTGGTTGGGCTTTGCCTGATCGGAGTGCATACCCTCGAGCAACTGCTTCGCCAGAAGCCCGTCCGGCACTTGCTGTTGTTGCTGATCGCAATGTCTCTAGAGATTTTTCTCAATCCGTATAGCATCGGGTATTTCAGTTACCTGAAACGCGCACTGCTGATGGCGCGTGCCTATGCTCCCGAATGGGGCGCGGTGTGGAGTCTGGGAAACGCGTGGACGGCTGGTTTCACTGCGGCTGTGCTTGTCGCCGTCTATTCGGTGTGGTCGATTGGATGGCGCGGGGTGCCGGGCGTTTTAATCCTGGCGGCGACCGCAGTCGAGGCAGCGATTCACCGAAAGTTACTGCCGCTGTTTGCGGTCGCCTGGCTTTGCTATGTGCCCAGGTACTTGCAGGAGGCAGCTTTGGGAAAGTGGTGGATAAAATTCGGACACCGCAGAGGGCGATTCCTTTCGGCCGCCTGGATCGTGTTCGCCTGCGTTTGTGTGATCGCGGCAATACGGCACAAACCGTGGGATCCGGTCGTGCCCCAGCCACTCTACCCGGTCGGGCCGGTTCAGTACCTGGCGAAACAGAAGTTCGCTGGCAATCTCATGGTGCCGTTCCGCCAGGGGGCGTATGTTTCGTGGAAACTGTATCCAGCAGCAAAGGTTTCGCTGGATAGCCGGTACGAAGTCGCTTATCCCGATGCTATCGTTAAACAGATTTTCGATTTCTACGAGGGCCGCCCGGATTGGCTGTCTACACTCAGAGAATTCCCGACCGATGCAGTCCTGATCCCCGCGAACGCTCCGATATCAAGGTTGATGCAGGAGGCGGATTGGCGTCGCGTTTACACCGATCAACAGTTTCAAATCTATGCCCGGCCTGGTTCTCCCTTGCAGGTCCAAGACTGGGAATCGACTTCGGGCCAGTGGCGTTAACCTTCGCTGCTTCAACACGGCGAAATCAAAATCACGGTGAGGCCGACTTAGGGGAGAAAGGCTTGCCCGCCCGGATTGATTCCAAGGATTTGGTCGCCGGACTGGGTTCGAAGACGCTGGCCGTGGTTCTTTGGACATATTCGGCGTGATGGATCGCCTACTCCTTTCGACCGCGTCCTGGCGACGCGCTGTGGTTTTGGGCGCCATCGATTTGGTGCATCGCGTAGAATTTGGCCGCATGGCAGCCCTTCGATCCAATAAGATTCTGAAAGTCTAACTTAAATGAGAATCCGACTCTGGCTTCTGTTGAGCCTGTTCGTAAGTGTGACCGCCTGGCTCTATATGCATCAGGTTCTGCTGCCATGGGAGCAATACATCGATGTGCAGCATGGCAAGTTGAAGGCTGAAATGGGCGACCTGTATCCGCGCTGGGTTGGCACGCGGGAACTCTTGCTCCATGGACGCAATCCGTACACACCGGAGGTCAGCCATGAGATCCAGATGGCCTTCTACGGACATGGTGTTTCTCTTGGCTCCCACGGTTCACCTAAACTTTTTGCAATTGCAAACCTGGGCCGTAGTAATTCTCGCAATACTGACCGCCGTCAGTCTGCCTCTGTTGCTGGATGTCTTGCACTGGCGCCCACCCGGTACGCTTGTGGTTGCCATGACTCTGTTGGTTCTGAGCAGTCCACAGATTGCGCAAGGGCTGCGACTGCGCCAGCTAGGGTTGTTAGTCAGTTTCCTGCTCGCACTTGGCACTTGGTGCATCGCCAGGAATCACCTGTGGGCTGCCGGCGTCGCTCTTGCTGTTGCGACAATCAAGCCGCAGATGCTGATTTTCGTTCTGACATGGTTCTTGCTGTGGGCCGTCAGTGACTGGCGAAAGCGATGGCCATTGCTGGCTGGGTTCGCAACAACGCTTTGTGTGCTGGTAGGGGTTGGAGAACTCATTCTACCGGGATGGCTCCGCTATTTCATCGAGGGGATCGAGGCCTATGGGAGCTATTTCCCTACAACGTCAACGCTGCGGTTGGCCCTCGGCAATGTCGCGGGGGGGGCTTTGTCAGTTCTCGTCACCGTTGGCCTGCTGGCATTCGCCTGGCGAAACCGGAAAGAGGCGGGGGATTCGCCGCGATTTTCTCTGACGGCGGCTGCGTTCTTGATAGGGACGACGCTTGTATTGCCGCTGATGACTCCGTTCAATCAGGTGTTGTTACTGTTGCCGCTGCTCATCATCGTTCGAGACTGGGACAGTTTGCCCCATTTTGCCCGGCTGATTTTCATCGCCAGTGTAAGCTGGCCGTGTATCGTCTCTTTTGCTTTGCTGCTTTTTCCGCCCCACTTGGATTCCACCAATCGCCTCCCTTTGCTGCCTTCGGCGTTGGTCCTGTTTGTCCCCTTTATATTTTTTGTGCTGTTGATAATGAGAAGAAGCAAGACTGCTCAGCTCTGAATTCCCGATCGCGAAATCGCACTCTGCTCATGGCTGGCGAAGGATCCGTCAAGGAAGCCGCAACAGAGGACTCTGGAACAGGACAAGAGGCTTCGCAAGGCACGGCGGTCTCGCCGCCTGCTCTGATAATTGTCGCAGCTCTTATTGTCGTCGGCACAATCGTCGTCCTGATCGCGCGGACACCGCGTGACCGCAAAGGCAATTCAGGGCCCGATGGAGCGCCGGTTGCAACGATCAGGGAACATAGCTGAACGCAGCTTGGTCGACGAAGAACCATCCGCAGAAAGTCACTTCCTGTTTGTCGGCAGGAAGTAATTCGTGACTTCCGAATTGCCCTTCACTCCGGGAGCAAGCAAAAAGCTCAAACGCCGGCCCTGATTATCGCCTGCGTCAATATCCTGCCTGAAACTATCGTACTAAAGCAGGAGGCGGTCCCACATGCCGCCATACCTGATTCCGCGAACCATTTCTCTCTCGTAAATACTTTGTGGGAATCCGAGTTCGATTTGGCTTGCTCCATCGAGGGATTTCAATTGTTCAGCGGAGAGCTCCAGATCCAAACTGCCGAGATTGTCCTGGAGCTGAGATAGCTTCCGCGCTCCGATGATCGGGATTACCGGCACCGTTTGATGGCGCAACCATGCGAGCGCTACTTGCGCCATGCTGCGACCGACCTGTTCGGAGACCGATTTCACTGCGGAGATGATCCGCGCCGCGAGTTGTTCCTCGGGAAGGAACTCCTTCATCCCCTGATTGGTCATCCGCCCGCCGTCGGGCTTGCCTTCGCCGTGATATTTCCCGGTTAGAACGCCTTTCGCCAGCGGAGAGAAAGCCAGAACCCCCAAGTTCAAAGCTTTGGCCATGGGAATTAGTTCGCGCTCGACCGTCCGCTCAATCAGGCTGTACTCGATCTGCAGCCCGATGAACTGTGTCCATCCTCGAAGCTCCGCCAGAGTATTTGCCTGGGCAATCCACCATGCGGGAGCGTCCGAGATGCCGACGTAGAGAACCTTCCCTTGGCGAACGAGATCGTCCAGTCCACGCATGACTTCTTCAACGGGTGTGATCCCATCCCAGATATGCACCCAGTACAGGTCGATGTAGTTTGTCTGCAATCGTTTCAGACTGGCTTCCACTGCTTGCATCATGCTCTTGCGGTGATTGCCCGCCGCATTCGGATCATTGCCTGGCGCAGCGTTGGAGTATTTCGTGGCTAAGACAACGCTCTGGCGATC
>WNFN01130760.1_pt3 | contig 38631 bp, 44 predicted proteins | sample 5400161 | NCBI WGS metagenome assembly WNFN01 (sample SAMN13153353, study PRJNA577476) | soil metagenome | isolation source: 80 cm saprolite on Douglas fir-dominated hillslope | place: USA:California | collected 2013-09-17 | reverse complement strand
GCGACCGAGGCGGCGAGCATCGCGGCGGCCTGCTCGTCGCTGGGGCCACTGCCTCGGAACGCTTCGACGGCCGCCTGTGACTCCCAGCGCTCGAAGATGTCAACGCGGCCGGGCTCCACCAGATCTGCGGTGATGGCGAAGTCGAGACAGCCGGGCGCCCGCCGGGCCTGTTCAACGACGCTCACACAGTCCGCGAGGTAGGGCTCGCGTTGTTGCGGATCAATGACGATGTGCCCGGCGACGATTACCATGTGCTGCTCCCTCTGCTGTATTCGAACCGGCCGTTGCAGAGTTTGACCACCGACGGACGCAGAACTCATCGGCGTGCCGCGACGCGCACGACGATCCCTCGCCGCCGCGATGGGGCCGCGCTGAGACAAGAACGCGTTCTCGCTTGGCGCGATGTCCAGGCCGCCGTCGCCAATGTGCGAATCTGCACTGCAACGAGTCCTGGTAAGTCGTCTGCGCGGATGGCTCCCAGGTTGGCTCCCAGCGGGGTGGGCAGGTGACGGCATGGTCAGGTGACCTTGTATTCCGGGTGGCATTACGTCCTGGTCGAGGCGGGGCCGGAGCAGGCGGCCACCTGGCGGCAGTACGGCGATTGGTCGTTCTGGAAGGGCGCCTTGCCCAACTTGATGTTCCCGGCCGACCGCTCCTGGCTGGTTTCGACGCTGTGGGACGACGACTGGACCTGCATCGGCGGACCGGCCGGGCTCGTGGACAGGTTCCTGCACCATCCTTATTTGCAGGCCAGGCCGGTCGCCCTCGGTCAGGACGCCACACCACCAGGGCACGAGGCGCGCTGACGGTCCGCTTTGAGGACCCCCTGTGGCGTGGTCGCGCAGCCGGGGTCGGGAGCGTCGACCGTCACCGATATGCGGATCCGGACGCTGTCTGGGACGGGCCCGCCGGGCGATCATCTGCCCGTTATCCCCTGAGACCGGGATCTTCACCCGGCCTGCACAACGCCTGCATGCCATCTCCGCGAGCAGCGGATGTCCTGTTGCTGGCGAGTGCAGCGCATCTGACCTCGCCAGGCCGGGCCTCAGGGGGACGGGCCCGGTAAGCGGAGGCCGGGCGCCCCGTCCGCTCGGGGCTGGAGGGGCGCCCGCCTGCCGCGACGCCATCCGCGACATTTCCGCATCACGGGGTGCTCTACCTCGGGCCGCTCCAGGTCCAGCTTCCGGGCGTCGCAGGCAGGCTGTCCAGTCCATGCATCTGACGTGGTCTTCATCACGTTCAGCTACAGCTTGACAACTTCTGGTAACAGAGGATTTATATTGGTGACTAATGCATGTAGCACGTAGTAACCGTCGAGGCGCGGAGCGTGCCGCGTGGTCGGCGACAACACGGGGGGTGCCTCATGTGCGGAATCACGGGATGGGTCTCGTTCGGGCGCGATCTGCGCGCCGAGCAGGCGACCCTGGACGCGATGACCGAAACGATGGCCTGCCGGGGCCCGGACGACGGCGGGACCTGGTTCGCCGGGCACGCCGCGCTCGGCCACCGCAGGCTGGCGATCATCGACTTGCCCGGCGGCCGCCAGCCGATGAGCGTGGACACCCCCGGCGGCGCGGTGGCGATTGTCTACTCCGGTGAGACCTACAACTTCACCGAGCTGCGCGCCGAGCTGATCCGGCGCGGCCACCGGTTCACCACGGACTCAGACACCGAGGTCGTCCTGCGCGCCTACCTGGAATGGGGCGACGGCATCGCCGAACGGCTCAACGGCATGTACGCCTTCGCCATCTGGGACTCCCGCGAGGACCAGCTCGTGATGGTGCGCGACCGCATGGGGATCAAGCCGTTCTACTACTACGAGACCCCCGACGGGGTGCTGTTCGGCTCCGAGCCCAAGGCCATCCTGGCCAACCCGGCCGCCGAGCACACCGTCACGCTGGACGGCATCCGGGAACTGTTCGCGTTCATCAAGACCCCGGGCCACGCGGTGTGGGAGGGCATGCACGAGGTCGAGCCGGGGACGATCATCACTGTCAGCAGCAGCGGGCTGCGCACCACCCGGTACTGGACCCTGCAGACGCGCCCGCACCCCGACGGCCAGGACACCTCCGTCGCCCACGTCCGGGAGCTGCTGGAGGACATCGTGCGCCGCCAGCTGGTCTCCGACGTGCCCCGGTGCACCCTGCTGTCCGGCGGTCTCGATTCGTCGGCGATGACTGCCGTCGCCGCGAGGCAGCTGGCCGAGACGGGCCAGACTGTCCGCAGCTTCGCCGTGGACTTCGTCGGGCAGACCGAGAACTTCGTGGCGGACGAGCTGCGCAGCACCCCGGACACGCCCTACGTCCACGACGTCGCGGAAAAATCCGGTACCGAGCACCAGGACATCGTGCTCAGCTCCGACAAGCTCGCCGACCCGGAGGTGCGGTCGAAGGTCATCAGGGCCCGGGACATCCCGATGGGCATGGGTGACATGGACGCCTCGCTGTACCTGCTGTTCAAGTCCATCCGCGAGCACTCGACTGTGGCTTTGTCCGGGGAGTCCGCCGACGAGGTCTTCGGCGGCTACCAGCAGTTCTTCGACCCTGAAGCCCAGCGTGCCCGCACCTTCCCGTGGCTGGTGCGGTTCGCCCGGCACTTCGGCAGCGACAACGACATCCTGGCCCCCGGTCTCACCGAAGCGCTGGACCTGCCGCGGTACATCCAGGACGCCTACGACACGTCGGTGGCCAGGATCGGTCGGCTGGACACCGAATCGGACTTCGAGTGGCGGATGCGCAAGTTGTGCTACCTGCACCTGACGCACTTCGTGCGGATCCTGCTCGACCGTAAGGACCGGATTTCGATGGCCGTGGGCCTGGAGGTCCGGGTGCCGTATTGCGACCACCGCCTCGTGGAGTACGTCTACAACGCCCCATGGTCGCTCAAGACCTACGACGGCCGGGAGAAGTCGCTGCTGCGTGGCGCGGCCCGTGACGTGCTGCCGCAGTCGGTGGTGGACCGCGTCAAGTCCCCGTACCCCTCCACCCAGGACCCGGAGTACACCGTGAAGTTGCAGAACAACGCGCGGGAATACCTGTCCAGCCCTTGCCACCCGATGTTCGACATCGTGAACCGGGACTGGCTGGCCCGGGCGGTCGCGGCCGAGGCCCAGATCACGCAGGCATCTCGCCACGGCCTCGAACGCGCGCTTGACCTGGCGCTGTGGCTGGACATGTACAAGCCATCGCTGAAATTGTCATGACCATGAACGCAGGGACGGTGAACACCCAGGAGGCGCTGCAGCTGGTGATCGCCATGCACCGCCTGCTGCGCGGCCTGCGGAAGGCGGCTGACTTCGCCGCGCCGCACGCAACCCAGTTCATCGTCCTCGCCCTGCTCGGCCAGCACGGCCCGCTGCGCGTCGGCGAGCTCGCCGCGCGGATCCCGTGCCCGCAGCCGACGGCGACCATCACGGTGGCCGCGCTGCAGACAGCTGGGCTGGTCACCCGGGAAGCCGACCCGGCCGACGGCCGCGCCGCCCGCGTCCTGATCACCCAGGATGGGCGGCGTACCCTCCACTCCGTCGCCCAGCGCGAAGCCGAGGGCCTGGCCGCCCTGCTGTCGACGGTGGACGAGGAGGACCTGCGCATCTTGCGCGCGGCCATCCCGCTGCTCAGCGGCCTCGCCGAGGGTGCCACCCGGCAGCCGGAACGAGCGACGGCCTGACCGATCCGATCGAGCCTGCCAGCTCCAGATACCCGATCATGCGGCTCCTGTGCACCGCGTCAGGGCTGCGCCAGCACGGCGAGGACGAACCGCGCGGCCTGCGCGGCTAGCTGGCCGCCTCGCGCCGCTCGTCAGCCAGCAAGTCCGCGTCCGTCGCGTGGAACGTGTCGCGCAGTTGCTGTTTCGACTCCTCGTCCAGCCACTGCTGGTCGATGATCTGGCGAATCTCCCGCGGGCGCCCGGCGACCTTGTTTACCTGCTTCGCGATCACCTGCATCATGGGCACGCCCACCCGCGCGTCCGCCGCCCAGTTCTCGCTCATGACTAACTCACAACATCTACACTGGCTCCGGTCAAGCCCCGATGCGGAGGTCCCCTCCTGACTGAGGGCGATGCGTGGCCGCGACCAGGCTGCGGGGCAGTCGCCATCCGCGCCGATGTCGCCCGAGACCACGGTCCCGGCTGAGCGCCCGGCGGGCGGGCCTCTTCGAGCATCAAGCATGAGGAAAGGGACCGCTGGTTATGCGACGGATGTATGACGCCACACGTGTGGACCCAGGCGGAGTGGGATGCTCAGTGGTCCCCGTGCCGTCTGCCTATCTTCGTGCACACCGGGGCGGACACCAGCGCCGACGCCGAGGCCGACGTCAGGTCCATCGTGTCCGAGCTGAACAGGCTCAGGGTGCCGCGCAACTGCAGCGTGGTGGTCGACACCGAGACCGGGATCTACCACGCCTACCTCACCGTGCTGAGCGAGCGGCTCTGGGCGGCGCGGTACTCGCTGATCAACTACGGGTCCCTGTCGTTTGTGATCCAGAACGCGAAGACGCACGGCGGCCGGTGGGCCGCCGACTGGACCGGGGCCCTCGAGATGGCGCCAGGCGACGACATCGTAGCCACGCAGTGCATGAGCGCGGCACAGCTCGGCCGGCCTTACGACATGAGCGTGATCGACGGCAACGTTCCGCTCTGGCACAAATAGGCCTGGCCTGCGGGAGGCCCGTAGGTCGCCTCCTGGCCGGACAGCGTCCTGACCGATCAGGACGGAGCCGGGGGGACGACGACGATCATCGTGATCAGGGCTGGCTCCGGTCCCTCGTTGGCATAGAAGTGCGGCAGGCTCCCGGGAAACCGTGCGCACCGGGAGGCTGGTATCTCATAACGGCGCCCCGCCACGGTCAGCGTCACCGTTCCCGACTCCACCCAGGCCATCTCCTTGCTGGCGGGCCCGTGCGCATCACCACCGAACCTCTCGCCAGGCTGGAGCGTCCAGCGCCATAGCTCGACGGCCCAGGGCGGCTCCGTGGCTGCGATGATCGTGCCGGTCCCGCCTGCCTCGCCCCGCCACAGCACCCGGGCCTGCTCCGGGCCCGTTATCCGCACGACCGGCTCATCAGAAACGTCGACCAGGCGGGTGACCGGCACCCCGAACGCGTCGCCGATCCGGGCCAGGGTGGCCAGATTCGGGTTCGACCGTCCCTGCTCCAGCGCCACGAGCACCCCCTTGCTGACGCCCGACCTGCTGGCCAGCTGATCCAGCGACCAGCCGCGCTCGGCCCGGAGCGACTGCAGGATGCGGGCGAGCGCGCCGGTGAGGTCGGTCGGGTCCTGCTTCATGATCGGCCTCCACCCGGCGCCCGTCGCGAGGCTCGGTCGGTCGGTATAATGTACTACTGAGAGCATCATTCCGACCGGAAGCGTATCTGGACGTACCCATGGTGACTGTCTTCGCCCTGGCTGCAGCACTACTCTACGGAAGCGCTGATTTCCTGGGCGGCGCGGCCACGCGGCGTGCCCATGTGCTGTCGGTGCTTATGGTCTCGGCCACGGCCGGAATGGCCGTCGTGCTCGCGGCCGCCCTGGTGGGCGGGGGCCCGCCGCGGGTGGCGGGCATCGGCTGGGGGATCTGCGCGGGCGCGGCGGGCGGCGTCGGCTTCATGTTCTTCTACTCCGGGCTCGCGGCCGGGCCGATGAGCGTGGTCGCTCCGCTCTCCGGGCTCGTCTCCACAGTGCTCCCCGTCGCGGCGGCGCTCGCCGTGGGCGAGCGGCCCGGTCCGCGCGTCTACGCCGGCGCGCTGGCGTGCGTGGTCGCGATCGTCGCCGTCAGCTCGGGCGGCGGCCAGGCACCGCCGGAGCCGCCCGGTACCGGAACTCGGGCCGACCCGGACTCGCCGGCCCGGCGGGGCGTCCCCGGCGCCAGCCGCCGGGCGGCCCGCGGCATCGGATACGGGATTGCGTCGGGCGCCGCGTTCGGGATGTTCTTCTTGTTCATCCGCAACGGAGGCGAGTCAGGCGCGCTCTGGCCCGTGGCCGTGGCGCGTATCACCGGAACCCTGATCGTCGGGCTCGCCGCGGCCGGAACGCGGACCCGCCCGGCGGGCTGGCGGCCGGATGCCCGGCTGTTCCTGGCCGCGCTGGGCGCGGGCGTGCTCGACGCCGGCGCGAACGTCTGCTATGTGCTCGCCACCCGCGCCGGCCTGTTCGGTCTCGCGATCGTGTTGACCTCGCTCTATCCGGGAGTGACGGTGCTGCTGGCCCGCTTCCTGCTCGGCGAGCGGATGCGGTGGGCTCAGCGGGCCGGGCTGGCCCTGGCCGCCGCGGGCGTACTGCTGGTCACGGTGTGACGGATCCGGGCAGGCTCCTGCGGCCGGACGTCTCGTGCCTGTTCGTCCGGCCGCAGGAACCTCGGGGAAGGGGACGGTTCTCGGTGAGCTCAGTCGTCGCCCGTGTCCGGCTCGTTCTGGCTCGCCTGATCGTCGCTGCCGAAGAGCATCCCACATACTTCTAGGTAAAGCTGCTCCGGGTAGGGAATATGGTCGATGTTCCGCAGCGCCTGGTCCTGGCCGGCGGACTCGACGATGAACTCGCCGAAACCGAGCAGGCGCCCGGCGAACGAGCGCTGGAAGCTCATGTCGGTGACCTTCGTGAGCGGCATCATCGCGACCTTCCTGGTCAGCACGCCCGAGGTCAGCAGGATCCGGTGCGAGGTGACCACGAAGAAGTCGACGGCCCAGTTGATGGCCTTCCAGATCATGCGGCCGAACAGCACCAGCCATGCGATCCACACGGCGGTGATCACAGGTTCGTCCCCGTGCAGGACGGTCGCGGTCAGCACGGCCGCTGCCAGCAGCCCGGCGAGTGCCAGGACGCTCGGGCCGATCAGGACGGCCGGATGCCGCCGAACGGTGATGACCTGCTGCTCGTTCGGCAGAAGGTACCGGTTGACGGCCGCCGGGCCGCCGGCGCCGCGAGTTGGCAGCCTCATGTGCTCAAAGGTGGTTCACGAATGTGGCCAGCGAGGTGGCGGCCGAGTGGAGCCCGTTGTAGGCGTGGTGAACTACATTTGCGGCGCCGGTGGGCTGGGTGGCGAGGTAGAACACGATGAAGATGACGATCGCCCACGTTATGACCTTCTTCAGCATCCTGATCACCTCCCAACGCTCTGAGTGCAGGCGATGCGCAGCGCGGCCGATATGACCCTTGTTCCCAGCATAGCCCAGGGCAATCTGCCGACCAATGAATGATCAAGCCGGTGGTCGCCTGAAGGCTACCTTAGTTGATCAGCCCGGCTGCCGGGCCGTCCCGCGCCGATGACGCGCCGACTTCCGCGTTGCTGCGGCGTTCCGGGCAGTCTGGTCCGCTTGGCTACGATCAGTGTCCATGGGCAAACCGTCGGTAAAGATCCCTCGGCCAGGTCACGGGCAGGCATCGCAGCCGGCGATCAAGCGACACGTTCGGCCGGAATCTGGCACCATTCCCTCCGGGAAGCCGCGCCGTTGGGGTGACGATGACCGATGTAACTAGTGCCGATTTCTCCGTCGTCGTCTTCAGGGAGGACGATGCCTGGGAGGCCGAGCTCCTGCCCGCGGCCCTCACGGAGAACCTGGACGACCTCATCCATGCCCTGCGCCAGCAGCCGAGCATTGGGGGCACCATCGGCCTTGCTGCCGTGGGCGACGATTTCTTCGTTGCCTTGCGCGTTATCGGTAGCCAAGTGTCGGTGTTCCTTTCTGATCTCACGGCGTCGGTGGACTGGCCCCTCGCCCGCCAGGTCCTCGACTACCTCGACATACCCGTTCCCGAGGACGATGACGACCTCGACCAGGTCTTTCCGGCCGGAGACCTCTCCATATTCGCCGACCTGGGCATCGACGAGATGGAACTGGGCGCGCTGTCCGGCGACCTGGACATGTACCCCGACGAGGTCCTGGAGGCCGTCGCGCGGAGGCTGGGGTTCGGCCCGGCGCTGAAGCGCGCGCTGGACGGCCTCGACGGCCTGGATCGCCGTGATGGGCTGGACGGCCGGGGTGGCGCGCTCGGCCTGTGACGAGGCCGGGCCATGACCGCCGGGTACCTCGCGTCGTTCGAGCCCGCGATGCGCCTGGCGCTCGACCAGGCGGCCCGCTCTTCCGTGGGCGGGGACGATGCCGACGTGCCCGTGGGCGCGGTCGTCCTGGACGGCGCGGGCTCAGTGGTCGGCTTGGGACGCAACCGCCGCGAGGCTGACGGGGATCCCACCGCGCACGCCGAGATCGTGGCCATCCGCCAGGCTGCGATGGCCCGGCGCCGCTGGCGGCTGGACGGATGCACGCTGGTCGTCACGCTCGAGCCGTGCACCATGTGCGCGGGTGCAGTGACCGCCGCGCGGCTGGACCGGCTGGTCTACGGCGCTGCCGACCCCAGGGAGGGTGCCGCGGGCTCGCTGTGGGACGTGCTGCGCGACCGCAGGCTCTCCCACCGCGCCGAGGTGATCGGGGGCGTCCTGGAGGAGGAGTGCGCGGCGTTGCTGCGCGCGTTTTTCGGCCGCCGCCGCTAGGAGCTTCGGCCAGCCCGGCCGTTTCTCGGCGGTTCCCGGCGCACGGGCCCGGCCGGCCGGGCCCTGCCGGCCAGTCAGGTAGGCTCGGCTCCGGTGGAGTCGCCTAGTGGCCGAGGGCGCACGCCTCGAAAGCGTGTGAAGGGGCAACCCTTCCGTGGGTTCAAATCCCACCTCCACCGCCGTCGCGCCGGACCGGGGGCACCGGGCGTACCCGTGTGGTGCGCGGCGCGATGATCCTGGAGAGAGTCTAGGCCAGGCTTCCGGAGTGTCATTTTGGAACCGCAGAGCACAGCGTTCTTCCTGCTGCTGATGGTGGTGTTCGGCGCCCTGATGTGGTGGCTGGTCACCGCGAAGCAGCTGGCCTTCCGCGTCCTCGCCGCCTGCCTCGCGTTCATCCCCGCGATGATGTTCGGCGTGGCCGCGGTCAACAAGTATTACGGCTACTACCAGACCTGGGACTCCGCGATCTCGGACCTTACCGGCGCCAACGCCCAGGCTCCTCAGGTGCCGAGCGTCGGCAGGGTCGCTGGCGCTGGCGTGAAGTTCAGCACGTTCCTCGGCAACACGATCGACCCGGCGCTGGCGGCACAGGACGGCTACACGGCAAGCCTGACTGTGCCCGGCCAGCTGAGCCACGTCGCCGCGCGCACCGTCTACGTGTACTTCCCGCCCCAGTACTTCCAGAAGCCCTACAGCGGCTACCGCTTCCCGGCGATCGAGCTGCTGCACGGCTTCCCCGGTCAGCCCGAGGACTGGATCACCGTCGTGGGCGTCACCACCATGATGCGGGACCTGATCGGCGCTGGCCTCGCGAAGCCCGCCGTGCTCGTCATGCCGGACGCGAACGGCGGGCGCGGGATCTCATTGCAGTGCCTCAACCAGGTCGGCGGTCCCCAGGACGCGACCTACCTGGCCGAGGATCTCCCTGAGTACATCTCCCGAACGCTGCGGGTGCAGCCGCCCGGCTCGGGGTGGGGCATCGCCGGCTACTCGGAAGGCGGATTCTGCGCCGCGAACCTGGCCCTGAAGTACAGCAGCCGGTTCAGCTTCTCCGGAGTGCTCAGCGGATACTTCCAGCCAGCGAAGAACCAGCTGGCCCACCCGTCCCGGCTGGTGAACCCCTTCGGCGGGAGCGCCACGCTGAGGCGGGAAAATACCCCGGATGACCTGGTGAACTCGCTGCGAGCGGGCTCTCCGGTCCCCCAGTTCTGGCTGGGGGTCGGCAGCAGTGACCGCGCCGACCTGCGGAACGCTGAGGTCTTCGCGCAGCTGCTGCAGATTGGCCGCCAAGCAAGCCCAGCAGGAGAGCAAGGCGCGGAGGTCCGCGGCGGCGCAGCACAAGAAGGCTAGCGCGCTGCGCCACCGGTAGCGAACTGCCCGGACGTCACCCGGAACCCCCTGCTCAGCCCAGGTCGAGCACCCGCACGTGCAGCACGGACCGCTGGTGCAGCGCCGCCCGCAAGGCCCGGTGCAGGCCGTCCTCGAGGTAAAGCTCGCCCTGCCACCGGATCACGTGAGGGAACAGGTCACCGTAGAACGTGGAGTCCTTGGCCAGGACAGTGTTCAGGTCGAGCACGTTCTTCGTGGTGATGAGCTGGTCGAGCCGGATGGGGCGCGGCGGTATCTCGGCCCATTCGCGAGCGCTCCGTGCATGATCGGGATAGGGCCGTCCCTCTCCGACCTGCTTGAAGATCACCTGACGAGTCTAGATGAGCCGCGGAACTCCCGCCGGGAAGAATCCGTCCGACGCCGTAGCGCTACCGGCCTGCCTGCGCGAGCTCCAGCAGGGCGTGCAGGCCGGCGGCCGCTTCCAGGGCGGATACGCCAGCGAGCACGACGATCGCGGCCGAGGCGGCGACCAGGACGGTCCGCCGCCGCGGCGGGCCGGTCAGCAGGGCAGCCACGCGTCGGGGCACCGGCCCGGCCCAGGCGAACCAGACCCGCTCAGTGAACTGCCCGATGATGCCCAGGGCGATACCCGGGGTCTGCCGAGGGCGCGCGCTGGCGAGCAAGGCCACGTGGCCGATGGTCGCAGCCACCAGCCTGCGGTCTCCGGTGACCGCGGCGGCGTGCTCGTCAGCCCAGCGCTCTACGGTGTATTCCACCGAGCGGGCCACCGGCAGCAGCATCGGGTTGGCCGCGGCCGCGAGGCGGGCGACGGACGCGAAGAGGTGGTGCCGCCCGGCCAGGTGCGCCTGCTCGTGGGCGATCAGCGCCGCCCGGCTGCCGGGGTCCAGGCGGTCAAGCAGGCAGCCCGAGACCACGATGCGCCCTCGCCTGCCCGGCAGCGCGTAGGCCTCGATGGCCGGGCCGGGCACGACCACGATGCTGTCGCGGGTGTCCAGGCCGGCGGCGCGACGGTATGACTCGGCCAGGGCTCGCGCCCGGTTGCGGAATATGACCACTACCCCCGCCGCGGCGCCAGCCAGCGCCAGCGCGGCCACCGCCCCGGTAGGCACGGGAATGGGATCGACGCGTCCCATGACTGACTGTGAGTAGTTCCCCAGCGCCGCCAGGGCCGGTGCCCGGGCGGCGGCAAAGCCGGCGAGCAGCGCCAGCGCTGCCGTGCTGCACCCGGCCAGAGCTACCGTGGCGGAAGTGAGCAGCCACGTCGCCAGGCGCGGTTCCAGCCGGGCCGCCAGCGGCCGGGCGGCTACTCCGGCCAGGGCCGGGATCACCAGCGGCAGATATAGCAGCCACACGCGCCTACTCCTGTCCCCGTCCCCAGCCAGGATCGCCGGCGGTGGGGTCCTGGTCGCCGGCCAGCAGCCGCCGCAGCAGCCGGGCATCACGCCCGGACAGCCCGGACACGAACCGGCTGAGCACGGCGTCGCGGTCGCTCTCGCTGCCCAGGGCCTGGCTCATCCGGCTGGCGGCGAGGCTGGCCTCGTCGACCGGCGTGTAGGTGAACGCGCGCCCGACCCGCTGGCGCGCGAGCAGGCCCTTGTCGTACAGCCGGGACACGATGGTCACGACCGTGCTGTAGGACAGCCCTCCCCGCTGACCGGCCGCGAGCCGCTGGCGAACCTCGCCGGGACTCAGCGGCCCGCTCGCCTCGCGCAGGATGCCGAGAACCTCGGCTTCCAGCGTCCCGGCGGCCCGCCGCGCCGCGCCGGCCGGGCTGTCATCCGCGGGCCCGGGGCCAGGTTCGCGCATCAGTGGCCTCCCGCTGGTATCATCTACACGTCTTGTAGATACTCTACAGTATCCGCAGAACGCCGGCGGGTTCGAGTATGCCACCGCGTGGCCCCGCCGGCACGCTAGAAGCATTGCCGGGTGGCAGGGACTCGAGCTGCACGGCGATCCACGGGGGCGAAGGGCCTGAGATGACACACATAACCTACCTGGAGGCGGCCGTCGTCGGCCTAGTCCAGGGCGTGTCCGAGATGTTCCCGGTCTCCAGCCTGGGGCACAACGTGCTGATTCCCGCGTTCGTCGGTGGCAGCTGGGCGCGCGACCTGAACGTGGCCGCGACCGAATCGCCGTACCTCGCATTCATCGTCGGGCTGCACGTCGCCACCGCCATCGCGCTGCTCATCTACTTCTGGCGGGACTGGGTGAGGATCATCGGCGGCTTCTTCTCCTCGCTGCGAGACCGCCAGGTTGAGACCGACGACCAGCGACTGGCCTGGATGATCATCCTGGCGACCATCCCGGTCGGGATCGCCGGCCTGGCGTTCGAGCACACCTTCCGGGTGATCTTCGGCAAGCCGGTGATCGCGGGGATCTTCCTCGCCGTCAACGGCGCCATCCTCATCGCCGGGGAGCGCTACCGGACCCGCGCCTCCCTGGCGGCCGACGAAGCGATCGCCGCGGAGCGGGATCCCGGGCTGATCGCCCCGGCACGACAGCCCGAACTGGTGGCGGCCGGGGGCCGACACCGGGGCGGGGCCCAGGCGCTGCGCCTGCGCGAGCAGGCCGAGATGACCCGGGCCGACCGGCGGCTGGCCTCGATGAGCTACCCGCAGGCGACACTCGTCGGGTCCGCCCAGATCCTGGCGCTGCTGGCCGGGATCAGCCGGGACGGCGTCACGATGGTCGCCGGCATGGCGCGCGGGCTGTCGCGGGAGGACGCCGCGAGGTTCGCGTTCCTTCTCGCCACGCCCGTCATCCTGGCGGCCGGCGCACTGAAGATCCCGGACCTGCTCGGCCCGCTCGGCAACGGGATCCGCGGCCAGATCGTGCTCGGCAGCGTGCTGTCCGGCATCGGCGCCTACCTGTCGGTCCGGTTCCTGCTCCGTTACCTGCGCACGCGTACCCTTACCCCGTTCGGGGTCTACTGCCTCATCGCTGGCCTGGTCAGCGTCGCCTACCTCGGCCTGGTCAAGTAAATGCCGGGTATGGCCGGAAATCTCCGTTAGGAAGAAGGCAAAGTCCGTGCAGCATTTCATCGCCACCTACGGGTACGCCGCCATATTCCTGCTCATGCTGGCGGAATCGGCGTGCATACCGATCCCCTCCGAGCTGATCATGACCTTCGGCGGCGCGCTGGCCGCCGGCGCCGTGCCGGGCACACACCTCAACCTGGTCGGCGTGATCATCGCCGGGACGGCGGGCAACGTCGTCGGCAGCTACATCGCATGGGCGGTCGGCCGGTATGGCGGCCAGCCCGCGCTGCGGCGCTGGGGCCGCCGGCTCCGGATCAGCGAGCACGACCTCGACCGCGCCTATCGCTGGTTCGACCGGTATGGGCCGAGGGCCGTCCTGATCGGCCGCCTCCTGCCGGTCGTGCGGACCTTCATCTCGCTGCCAGCCGGGATAGCGGGCATGGACCCGGTGCGATTCGGGGTCTACACGACCATCGGCTGCATTCCCTGGACGGCTGCGCTCGCCGGAGCCGGCTATGCCGTCGGCGCCAACTGGCACTCCATCGAGAACGGCTTCCGCGGGCCCACGTACATCATCGCCGCGATCGTGGTGATCGGCCTGGCCATCGGCGCATGGCGGTACGCCCGGGCGCGCAGGGGTGACGTCACGTCGGCAAACGGCCAGCCGCCGCGCCGTCCCGGCAGGCCGCCGGGCGCTCACAGCAAGCCACCGGGCGCCCGGACGCCCCGCTGACTGTGCTGGCCCGGGGGGACGACCCCCCCAGGACCCCCCCGCGTGCCTTCCGCTCGGGCCGACCAAGGCTGACCCGGGACTACCTCGTGATCCGGTAAACGGCGACCATGGCCTCGGCGGGCTCCGGGTCGGCGGCGGCCTCCCGCGTGCGGGCCGTCATGGCCAGCGCGGTGATGGCTCCGAGCAGCGACAGCGCCGTCGCGACGGCCATGGCCGGCCTGAATCCGCTGGTGACGCTCGCGGGCGAGCCGAGATGCCCGTTCGCGGCGAAGACCGAGCTGGCGATCGCGATCGCGAACACCGCGCCGAAGCGCTGCATCATGTTGCTGATGCCCGAGGCCTTCCCCATCTCGGCCGGGGCGACGGCGCTGAGGACCGCGGTCGGCACGGTCGGCAGGGCCATCGAGATGCCGACGCCGGCCACGAGCAGCGCGAGCACGAGCCCGAGGCTGTTCCCTCCGGCCGACGCCTTGAGGGCGACCCAGCCGAAGCCGATAGCCTGCAGGAGCAGCCCGGAAGCGATCACCGGTCGCCGCCCAACCCGGTCGGAGAGCGCCCCGGCGACCGGCGAGACGAGCATCGGGGTCGCGAACCAGGGCAGCAGCCGCACCCCGGTGGCCAGCGGCGAGTAGCCCAGCGCGAACTGGAAGTACTGCGCGACGAAGAACCCGGCGGCGAAGATCGCGCCGGACATGAGGAACGCGGTCGCGTTTCCCGCGGCGAAGGCCCGGATCCGGAGCAGCCGCAGGGGCAGCATCGGCTCGGGCGCCCGGCCCTCCCAGTAGAGGAAGGCGCCGAAGAGGGCCGTGCCCGCGGCCAGGGTGGCGACGATCTCGGCGCTGCCCCAGCCGGCCTGGCCCGCGCGCACCAGCCCCCAGACGAGGCTGACCACGCCGGCCGAGATGAGCGCGACTCCCGGCAGGTCAAGCCGGGCCGGGGCGCCGTGGCTTTCGGGCAGCAGCCGCAGCGCCAGCAGGCCAACGGCCACCCCGATCGGGACGTTGACCCAGAAGATCCAGTGCCAGTCCAGCCCCTCGGTGACGGCCCCGCCGACCAGCGGGCCAATCGCCACGGCCAGGCCCGCGAGCCCTCCGTAGATGCCGACGATCGCGCCGCGGCGCTGGGCGGGAAACGCCGCGGTCAAGATCGTCAGGCTGAGCGGCAGGACAGCGGCGCCGCCGAGGCCCTGCACCGCGCGGGCCGCGATCAGGGCGGACGCGCTGGGCGCCAGCGCGCAGGCGGCTGAGGCGAGGGTGAACAGCGCAAGCCCGGCCACGAAGATCTTGCGCCGGCCGAGCCGGTCGCCGAGCGCGGCGGCGGTGATGATGCCCGCGGCGAACGCGATGCCGTAGGAGTTCACCGTCCACTGCAGGCTCGCCAGGCCGACGTGCAGGTCACGCTGCATCCGTGGCAGCGCCGTTATCACGACCAGCGAGTCCAGCACCACCATGAAGTACGCGGCAGAGGTCAGCCCGAGGATCCAGCCGAGCCGGGGCCGCTTCCCCGAGGCTGCGGCGGCTGTCATCTCGTCGCTATTCGTGCCCTGGAACGATCTTGCTGTTTCCGGGATGTCGGTCATTGCCTTTTTTCCTAACGGTGTCCGGCACTGTGTGTCGACGGTGCTGACACCGGCCCGTCGGCACATTGGGCGGCGGGCGAGCGCCCAGTTTTGGTCCCGGGCGGTGTCAGTACGTGATCGAGGCGAGGCGGGGGCCGGAGGACGAGATGAGGCGAGCATGAGGGCGTTGGCTACGGACCTGCTCGGCCGGGCCCGGTCCGGCGACGGGGAGGCGTTCGCCCAGCTGGTCGCCCCCTACCGGCGCGAGCTGCAGGTGCACTGCTACCGAATCCTCGGCTCGGCGCAGGACGCCGAGGACGCGCTGCAGGAGACCCTGCTGGCCGCCTGGCAGGGCCTGGACGGGTTCGCCGAGCGCGCCTCGGTCCGGACCTGGCTGTACCGCGTCGCCACCAGCCGCTGCCTGAACGCGCTGCGGTCGGCCCGCCGGCGCGCGCCGATGGCGTGGCCGCTGCCCGGGATCGAGCTGCCCGAGCCGACCCGGCTGGGTGAGGTGCCCTGGCTCGAGCCTTATCCCGACGTGCTGCTCGAGGGGCTCGCCGACACCGCGCCCGGACCGGCGGCCCGCTACGAGGCCAGGGAGGCCATCTCGCTAGCTTTCGTGACCGCGCTGCAGATGCTGCCGCCCCGCCAGCGCGCGGTCCTCATCCTGCGCGACGTCCTGGGCTTTCGCGCCAGCGAGGTCGCGGGCATGCTCGACACCACCGGGGAGTCGGTGACCAGCGCGCTCAAGCGCGCCCGGGCCACCCTGGCGCGCCAGCTTCCGTCACCGGGGGTGCGGGAACTGGCCCCGCCGCCGGGATCGCCCCGCGAGCAGGAGCTCGTCGCCCGGCTGACCCGGGCCTACGAGGCCGGCGACGTGGACGGCCTGGTCGCCTTGCTCACCAGTGACGTGGTGCTGGCGATGCCGCCGGTGCTGCTTGAGCACCAGGGACGGGAACTGGCGGCCCGCTTCCACGCGGCCGTGACCTTCCGTGAGGGCCGCACCTACCGGCTGGTCGCGACGCGCGCCAACGGCCAGCCCGCGTTCGCCGGGTACGTACGGGACCCGCTGGCCAGGATCGCCCACGCCAACGGCCTGCTGGTGCTCACCCTGGCCGGCAGCCGGATCTGCGCCATGACCCGCTTCGACAACAGCGTCCTGCCCCGCTTCGGGCTGCCTAGGACCCTGCCCGACTGAGCCGCGGTTCGACGGGAGCTGGCTGGGCTAGCGCGCTTCGAGGAACCTGAGCACCGCCAGCACCCGCCGGTGCTCGGTTTCGCTCTCCGGCAGGTCAAGCTTGGTGAGGATGCTGCGGACGTGTTTCTCGACCGTGCCCTCGGTTACGAAGATCCGGTGGGCGATGCCGGCATTGGAGGCGCCCTCGGCCATCAGGGCGAGCACCTCGCGCTCACGTGGCGACAGGACGTCGAGCGGATCACGCCGCCGACGGGCTTTCACGAGTTCCTGCACCAGGCACGGGTCCACCACCGAGGCGCCGGCGGTGATCCGCTCGACCGTCTTGATGAACTCCGCCACGTCGGTCACCCGGCTCTTCAGCAGATATCCAAGGCGCTCACCGCTGGCCAGCAAGTCCATCGCCTCGTCCACCTCGACATGCGCGGACAGCACGATGATCGCGGTGCCGGGCAGTTCCCCGCGGATCACCCGCGCCGCCTCGAGGCCCTCGGTAGCGTGCCCGGGCGGCATCCGGATGTCGATGATCGCCAGCTCCGGCTGGGCCGAACGGACCAGGGCGAGCAGTTCGGCCCCGTCCCCCGCCTGGCCGACGACGTCGAACCCTGAGCGGCCGAGCAGGCTGGCCAGGCCTTCACGCAGCAGTACATCGTCGTCGGCGAGCACGACCCGCGGTGCACGCCGACTCAGCGGTGCTGCGAAGGAGCCATCCGCCGCCATCGGCTACCCGCCGGGGCCCGCATCCGGCTGCCCGGCGCCGGCCAGAACCGGAAGCTCGCAGGACACCGTCCCGTCGTCGTGCACGCACACCCGGAGCGTGTCGCCGGAGGCTTCCGCGTGTACCTCGACGACCGGCGCGTGCGCGTGCCTCGTCGCGTTCGTGAGCGCTTCCGAGACGACGTAATACGCCGCCACCTCGATCGGCTCCGGGAGCCGCGCAATCGCGGCAACCTGGAGCTCGACCGCGATCGCGGCCCGCCGGGCGAGCGTCCGCAGGGCCGGCCCCAGCCCGCCTTCGGACAGGATCGCGGGGTGGATGCCACGGGCGATCTCGCGCAGATCCTCGACGACCCCGTTGAGCTCGCCCGCGACCCGGCGAATCTCCGTCTCGAGCTCAGGCACCTCGGCAGGCACCATGGCCTGCGCGAGGCGAAGCTCGAGGCCGAGCGAGACGAGGCGCTGCTGGGTCCCGTCGTGGAGGTCCCGCTCGATCCGTCGGCGGGCCTCATCCGCGGCTGCGACGATCCGCGTCCGTGAGGCGGCAAGCTCGGCTCGGCTCTCGGCGTTTCCGACGGCTGTCGCGAGGAGCTCAGTGAAGTCCGCCATGCGGTCGGCGCTGCCGGAAGGAAACGGCCCTCGCCTCGACAACGCGTTCACCACGCCCCACAGGCGGCCTTCGACGATGATCGGGCTCGCCACCATCGACCGGATTCCCAGCTCGCGCAGGCGGCCGGCGTCCGGGTCCGACACGCTGCGCCACAGGTCCTCGTCGACCCGGGCGGAGCGGCCCGTCCGCCAGACCACCGCCGGGGCCAGGTAGTCGCGGAGTTTCACGCGCGTCCCGATCGGCAAGTTGACCTGGACGTCCCCGACACCGTCGCTGACCGCCACGACCGAGGCCCCATCCGGCTCGAAGCGGGCTATGCCCGCGCCGTCCGCGCCAAGCAGTCGGCGGACTTCCTCGGCGACCGCCAAGAAGATCTCGACAGGGTCGATTCCGCGGGCGACGAGCGTCGCCACCCGGTGGAGCGCGGCCTGCTCCTCCAGGAGGCGGGCGAGCTCGTCACGGCCCGCCTCCAGTGAGTCCCGGTTCTGCGCGTTCGCCACCGCGGTGGCGACCAGGTCGGTGAACTCCGTCATCCGCTGCTCGGTGTCAGGCGGCAGTGGCACCTGCCCGGACCCGACGGCGATCGCTCCCCACAGCCGGCCGTTGACGTGCACCGGCACGGCGACCGCGGACCGTAGCCCCTCGCGGAGCTTGCGCTCGCCGCCCGGAACGTCGCGGAAGTCATCGACTCGGGCGGCCTGGCCGGTACGCCGGACGGTGGCGATCACCCCGGTCGGCATATGGCCCTCAAAGGGTTCCCCGATCCGCAGGTGGCGGCCCGTCGTGCCTTCGTTGGCGAGGAGCGTCGCCGTTCCATCCAGTTCGTACCGGATCATCCGGGCGGTGCCGCTACCGAAATGCCGGAGAGCCTCCCTGGTCGCGGCCGCGAACACCGCCTCGGGCGGTTCGCCCCGCGCGACCAGCATGGCCAGGCGCCGCAGCGCCGCCTGGGTGTCCGCGAGTTCGCGCAGTTCCTGCTGGGCCTGGGCGTTGGCGATCGCCAACGCGGCGAGTTCCATGAAGTCCGCCATGCGCGACTCGGTGCCGGCCGGGAAGTCCTCCCGCGAGGTCGCGGCCACCGTCACGCCCCAGTGGCGTCCCCCGACCACAATGGGCGTGGCGACCACGGCCCGCAGGCCCAGCTTGCCGGTTATGGCACCAAACGGGCCTTTCACGAGCCTCTCGCCGGTCATCCTGGCCGGGACCCCGCTTCGGAGGGCGGCCGTGGTGGCCATCCCTGGCTGCAGCTTTATCCGCAAGCCAACTGGTACTTCACCACTTGCCCGGCCATACGAGGCCAGGACGGTGGTATACCCCTCAAGCTCCCCGCGCTCCCCGCACAGGTGATCGACGCGGCAGACGAACGTCGCCTCGGCACCGATGAGGCGGCCGAGCTCATCCGCGACCGCGGTGAACACCTCGGCCGACCGCGCGCCACCGGCGACGAGCGTGGCCACGCGCCGCTGCGCGGCCTGCTCATCGGCGAGCTGACGCAACCGTGTCTGGTCGGGTGGATCACGGCCCGCCCCGGCGTAGGCGGCGTGGCCCATGTCCGCGCCGGTGCCTGGCGCGTTCATAAGACTGACGGTAGCCCGACGCTCGGCGGGCCGGCAACGCCGGGGCCGTGGCCTGCGGCCTGCGGCTGATTCAGTAAACGCAGGCCAGACGCCTACTCCGGCCAGCCTGTATTGCTGGCCGGAGTCCTCTGATTCCTGCTGGCAGGTACTCGAGTTCAGCGGTAGCCATGATGACGCAAGCGGACCTGGCCGCGAAACTGGACAGCATGTGGCCCAAGTCCCGGTAAGCCGCAAGGGCGGAAGGAAGCAAGGCAAGAACGATGGTGAGGATTCTGGCTAAGAAGACATCGGTTCCCGGATGCGAGATGCCAGGCACCTCCGAGACGGTCCGGGCCGAGGCGCTGTTCGCGTCGACCCTGCAGCCCTCCGGGTCGCCCTCCCCTGATCAGGTCCGCCGGGCCGTGTCGACGACACTGCGGCGGCTGGGAGCCCGCGGCTGTGCCGCAAAGATGGCCGGCGAGTTCGGCGACCACCCGGACACCGCGGCAGCCAGGATGAGCTGGGCGCTGGCGGCGATCCGTCGGTCTACCCGGCGCGGTCCGTGACCGCGACTCGCAACCTGCGACGGCAGTCCGACGGCGCGCGCAGCGGCGGAATTCCTGCTAGCTGCAATGCGGCGGCGGCGTATCCCTGCCACGATGATCAAATGTCGCTGCGGTGCCTGCTCGTCGATGACAACGATGCCTTCCTCAAGGTGGCGAGCGTTCTCCTTGAGCGAGAGGGCGTAGCGGTCGCGGGCGTGGCCTCGAGCGCCGCCGAGGCGTTCCGGCAGGCCGGCGCTCTGCGGCCGGACCTCATCCTGGTCGACGTCGGGCTCGGGGACGAGAGCGGCTTTGACCTTGCCCGGCTCCTGGCCCGAGACAGCCCGGGCGGCGGTGCCGAAGTGATCCTGATCTCGGCGCGCGCCGAAACGGACTATACGGAGCTGATCGCCGAAAGCCCGGCGGCCGGCTTTCTGGCGAAGTCGGAGCTGTCGGCGCGGGGGATCGGGCGGATCCTCGGCCAGACGCCGTGAATGGCGCGCCAGCGGGCAACGTCTCCCGCGCACTCGTTCGGTAGTCTTCCGCGCAGTCGTTCGGCAGCGGTCAGGCGCCGCTGCGCGCCGCGAATGATCAGGGCGGCCGGTTACTGCTGTTCTTCTTCGTCGCGATCGCGAGATGCGAGGCCAGCTGCGAGCGCAACGTGCCGCCGACCATCAACGGTCGGCTCAGCTCAGTTACGGCCGCATGCAGCCGGTCCTTGTCCTGCGACGAGAGTGCCTCTAGCTCGCCCGCCACGCCGGCGGCGGCGAGCGTGGCGGCCAGTTGCCTTGGACCACCCTCGAAGGTCACGGGCAGCACACGGTCCTCGACTCTAACGTCCGCGAACCCGGCACCGTCCAGCAGTGCGCTCAGGTCGTCGGCGAGTGGCAGGCCCCACGGGCCACCCGCATAGCGGTCGGCGAGCTCGCCTCCGGCCACGTCTCTGATCGCCTGGGCCAGTACGGCGAACGGGGGGCACTCTTCGATGCGCTTCCAGACCGCGACACCTATCCGCCCGCCCGGCCGGAGCGCACGGTGGATCTCGGCCAGCGCCGCGAGCCGATCAGGGAAGAACTGCAGGCCCTGCTGACACGACGCAACGTCGAAGCTCGCGTCCGGAACCGGCAGCCGGTCCGCAGGGGCCTCGAGGTACTCGATGGTCGCGCCGTTCGCGATCGGGTCCTGGCCGACGGCGATCGCGAGCATCGCGGGGCTCAGGTCGCAACCTGTCACGCGCCCCGTCGGTCCGCTCCGAGCGGCCGCCAGCCTGGTGACCGACCCCGGGCCGCAGGCAACATCAAGAACCGCCTCGCCCGCTTTGACCGCCAGCTCACTCAGGAGCTCACGCCCCCAGGGCTCGAACATCCGCGGGACCATCACCTGCGCGTAGATGTCCATCGCTGAGCGCTGGGCCGACGCGAATCCCGCGCTCCGCGCGGCGCCTGGCACGTCGGCGCTCGTCGTCATCCCGATCCTCCCGACCTATGCGGAGTGATCATTTTCCAGTGCCCGGACCGTACCACTGGAGGGCTTGCGGCGGCATGCAGCCAGCCATTTCGGCGCGCGGGAGATTACTGGATGCGCGCCAGCTATGCCCGGGGGCTACTCCCTCGGTAGTACGGGCGGGAAGTACGCCGCACCGCTCAAGTGTCTCCCCACGTACGACGCCACGGGCGGCTGCGACGACCATTATCGAGGGAATTAACCGCTCCTCCGGCTCGTGGGAGATCACAATGTCGTTCAGCTCGTCACCTGCACAGCACGGCGGACCGAGAGCCGGCCTGCTCGGCGGGCTCGGCCGGGCCTGTTACCGGCACCGCTGGATCACCCTGTTCACCTGGCTGGGCGGCGTCACGTGCCTCATCACCTTGTGGATCCAGTTCGGCGCCGCCGCCCAGAACACGTTCAATGGCAGCGACCCCGGCCAGACCGTGCTTAACCAGCACTTCCCCCGCGCCTCCGGCGACACGCTCACGCTCGCGATCCGCTCGACGGCCCCGGTGTTGTCGCCGGCGGTCAAGGCGCAGATCACGAGCGCCCTGGTGCCGTTCGAGCGGGCGCCGCACGTCACCTCGGTCAGCGACCCGTACACGACACCTGGCCAGTTGTCCCGTGACGGGCATATCGCGTTCGCGACCGTCCAGTTCGGCGTCGTGTCGGCCAGCATCCCTAACAGCGAGGCGCTTTCGCTGATGAGCGACGCCAGGGCGGCCTCGGGTCACGGGGTGACGTTCAGCCTCGGCGGGGACGTCGTCGACCTGGCGGAGACGCCGTACGGCGGCCCGACCGACGGCGTCGGCGTCGCTGCCGCTGCGGTCATCCTGCTCATCGCCTTCGGCTCGCTGCTCGCCATGGGGCTGCCGATAGCCACGGCGCTGGCCGGCATCGGCGCGGGCCTGTCCCTGATCGGGCTGCTCGGCCACATCTTCCCCGCGCCATCGTTCTCGCCCATCATCGCCGGGCTGATCGGCCTCGGGGTCGGCATTGACTACGCGCTGTTCATCGTCACACGGTTCCGGGAAGGGCTGCGGGCAGGCGCCGCTCCGGAGGCCGCTGCCATAACGGCGATGCGTACCGCCGGCCGGTCGGTGCTCGTGGCGGGCACCACGGTCGTGATCGGGATGCTGGGCCTGCTCATCCTGCGCCAGTCGCTGCTGAACGGGGTCGCCATCGCCGCCGCCGCGACGGTCGCCATGGTGCTGCTCGCCTCGCTCACCCTGCTGCCCGCGCTGCTCGGCTTCAGCGGCACCCGGCTGGCCAAGCCCTCCAGGATCAGGCCGCCCAGGTGGCTGCGCAGGACCACGGCCCGCTCGGCAGGATCTGAGCGGCCCGCCGCCGAGCGATGGGCCGGCGTCATCCAGCGCCACCCGGTGACCGCCGCCGTCCTCTCCGGCGCCTTTATCCTGGTTCTCGCGGCGCCCGCGCTCGGCATGAAGCTGTCCATGCCCGACGAGTCGTCCGAGCAGCGCGGCACGATGGGCTACGCGAGCTACGCCACGATGGCCGACGGGTTCGGTCCCGGGTTCGACGCGCCGGTGATCATCGCGGCCACGCTGCCGAACCCGCATGCGGGCACCGCCGGGCTCGCCGCAGCCGTCCGCGCCACAGCGGGCGTGGCCTACGTGACCCCCGTGGTCCTGAGCAAGGACGGCGAGGCGGCCATGATGATCGCCTACCCCACCACCGGCGAGCAGAACCCGGCCACGGACGTCGTGGTGAACCGGATGCACGACGCAGTGCTGCCGCGCGCGACCGCGGGCACCGGCATCAGGGCCTACGTCACGGGCCCGAACGCCGGCAACGTGGCCTTCGCCAACCTGGTCGGGCAGAAGCTGCCGTGGCTGATCGGCGTGGTGGTCGCGCTGTCGATGCTGCTGCTGCTCGCCGTGTTCCGCTCGGTGGTGGTCGCGGTCAAGGCCGCGCTGATGAACCTGCTGTCCATCACCGCCGCCTACGGCGTGCTCGTCATGGTCACGCAGAACGGCTGGCTGGGCGGCCTCTTCGGGTTCCCCGAGAAGATGCCGGTGACGACCTGGGTGCCGATGTTCCTGTTCGTCATCCTGTTCGGCCTGTCCATGGACTACGAGGTGTTCCTGATCTCGCGGATCCGCGAGGAGTACGACCGGTCCGGCGACAACGCCGCAGCGGTAGCACGGGGGCTGTCCCGTACCGCGCGGGTGATCTCCGCGGCGGCGGCCATCATGGTCGCGGTGTTCCTGTCCATCGTGATCGCTCCCGCCGTCTCGACCAAGCAGATCGGGCTCGGCCTGGCGGTCGCGATCCTGATCGACGCGACGGTGGTGCGCCTCGTGCTCGTGCCCGCCGTGATGGAGTTGCTCGGGAAGACCAACTGGTGGCTGCCCGCGCCGCTCGCCCGCCTCCTGCCGAAGGCCTCCCTCGGCGAGGACGAGCCCCCGGCCGAGGTGCCGGCCGCCGTTCAGGCGGGGTAGGCAGCAGGCACGGGCGCCCGCCGGGCAGCGTTGCCGCCGGGCGCCCCCGCCTGGTCCGCGGGCCGGATGCGGCAGAACGCCCTATCAGGACACCGGTCACTTGCCGCGCATCGGCACAACCCGCCCTGGTCACGGCGGCCAAGGGCCAGCGCGGGCGCGATCAGGTGTGCTGTGACGCGGGTCCGGGCTGCTGCCAGATCGCGGCGAAGCGCCTGGCAGCGCTGTCGAGCTGGGCGGTGATCTGGTCCTTGACGTCGGCGTCCAGCGGCGTGTCCGGGCGGTTGATCAGCTCGCGGAGCACCGGTACCAGCGGGGCGTACTTGCCGGCCAGCCAGGGCAGTTTCGGGCCGGTGGTGTGGATCAGGCCGACCGCGTTGTCGGTGAAGTCGGAGACCTTGATGACCCGGGCCTCGGGGTTGGCCTGCAGGCTGGCGGTGACGTGCTCGCGGTACTGCTCACCGGCGTCCCGGCCCGGCTGCCAGCCGGGGTTGGTGACCGCCGCGACCAGCCCGGCCACCCGGTCCCCGAACCGGGCGGCGAGCACGGCGACCGCTTCCTGCTGCCCTGCGCCGGGCGCCAGCTCCCTGGCGTGATCCTCGACCGCGTCGTGCAGCAGCGCCGCGCAGGCCAGGTCGGGATCGGCGGCCCGGTAGTGGCTGATGACCCGGATCGCGACCCTGAGCAGGTGGTTCAGGTACGGCTCGCGCTGGCGGCGGTCGGCCGCGTGCAGGTGTGACGCTAGCGCCAGCGCCTGCTGCACCCGGTCCCGGTCGGCGGGCGCGAAGCCGGCGATCTCGATCGCCAGCCGCTCCCGCAGCCCCGGCTCGCCGTGCACGGACGTGATCGCGTGCAGCGACATCCGGGCCAGCAGCCGCCGCTCCGCCAAACCCAGCCTCATGCCAGCATTAGACCGCGCAGACCGCCCAGGCGGCCACCGATGGGCCCGGCGCGCCACGGCCGCGCACGTGGAAGATCTATGGCCGAAGCTCAGGTCCGGCCTACGCGGCTCCTCGCCCGGGTAGTGCGCTTCGACCCGGACGAGTAGCCCGGCGGTCACGGGCTGGGCCCGGCCTCCCCTTTTGGAGCTGCTCTGGTTGAGCGGGCGTGAGGGGTCACGCGGCCTGGCCCGGGTGGAGGACGACCTTGGTCCAGCCGTCTTCCCGGGCGTCGAAGTGCTTGTAGGCGTCCGGGGCCTGGTCCAGGGGCAGGTCGTGGGAAACGATCCAGGATGGCTTGACCTTGTCTTGGAAGATGAGGTTACGCAGGTGGCGGTTGTAGCGCTTGACCGGGCACTGGCCGGTGCCCATGTGCTGGCCCTTGAACCAGAAGTCGCCGACCTCGAAGCGGGCCTTCCCCTCCCGGGCCAGCTCGTCGGGCCCGCCGGGGTCGCGGGGGACGTACACGCCGACGTTGCCGATGCCGCCGGTGAACCGCACCGACTCCACCAGCTCGTTCAGCGTGGCCGCGTTGTCCTCGTGACCCTGGGGGTCGTGGGCCTGATAGCCGACGCACTCACAACCGCGGTCGGCGCCCAGGCCGTTGGTCTGCTGCATGACCGCCTCGACCGGGGACACCTTGGAGTCGTCGATTGCGATCGCGCCGATCTGCTCGGCGAGCCGCAATCGGTCGGGGTGGCGGTCGACCACCATCACCTTGGCCGCGCCCCTGGTGATGGCCGACAGCGCGGCCATCAGCCCCACCGGCCCGGCGCCGTAGATCACCACGGTCTCACCTGGCATCATTCCCGACATCTCCACGGCGTGCCAGCCGGTGGGGAAGATGTCAGAGAGCATCACGTAGTCGTCCTGCTTGTCGCGGGCGTCCTCGGGCAGCCGAAGGCAGTCGAAATCACCCCAGGGGATGCGCAGCAGCTCGGCCTGCCCGCCTTCCCACGGGCCCATGTCCGCGAACCCGTAGGCCGCGCCGGCTATCCCCGGCTTGTCGTTGGCCCGCAGGCAGTAATTCGTCAGGCCGCTCTCGCAGTTCCTGCAGTGCCCGCAGCTGACGTTGAATGGCGCCGAGACCATGTCGCCGACCTGCACCTTCTCGACCGCCGCGCCGACCTCGACGACCTCGCCCAGGTTCTCGTGACCGAAGACGCGGCCCTGCTCGAAATTGGTCCGCCCCTCATACATGTGCAGATCAGAGCCGCAGATGTTGGTACTCGTGATCCGCACCAGCACATCAGTAGGCTTCTCGATCCGCGCGTCCGGGACATCGTCGACACTGACCTGCCGCGGCCCGTGGTACACCACTGCTCTCATGACCGATCTCCTTGGATTCTTGGATCTGGATGGGGTGGGGCTTCAGCGAGCCCCGGCGATCGTGACGCGGAACGTCCGTTAGCCCCGCACCTGGCTGCTGGCGAATTGCGTGACGATCGCGCATGCTCCAGCTCGACCCGCTCGACTCCGTCGGCGGCCAGGATCGCGATCCGCATGTCCTTGAGGTCACGGGCCATGGTTCCTCCCACGTTGCGGTCGAGCGGCGAGGGTCAAGACCACCTTGGTCCAGCCGCTGTCGCGCAATCGGTCTGCCTTTCGGGTCGCATCCTCGGGCCGCCTCAGGTGGTTGAAATCCGCCCATGAGACCGCCTGCCAGACCCAAGACTTCCCGAACGGCGGGACCGGCCGCATCCCCCGAACAGGTAGTTCGGCCGTGCGTCAGCATTCAGGTGCACACCGGCGTCGCCGGCCGCTACGCGCTGCACGGTCTCGGTACCGGCAGGTACGACGTCTCCTTCGCTCCCTGCAACGCAGGCAACTACCTCAGCGCCAGCCACGGGCGGGTCTCGGTCCGGGTGGGCACGACCAGGACGGTCAGCGGGTTCCTGGTGGCAGGCGGGGCGATTGCCGGCACAGTCAACACCAGCCAGGCTGGCAACGCCACGCTAGCCGGAATCTGCGTGTACCTGACCACCCCCGGCGGGGGAATACAGTTTGCGACCACGGCTAAGTCCGGCAGCTACAGCTTTATCCGGCTGACACAGGGGACTTACTACGTCAGCCTCGTCGGCGGCTGCGGAAACCTCGGCAGCTACGCTCCGCAGTTCTACCGGGCGGGCGCCAGCACCGGGAGCCTGAGCGCAGCGACGGCTACCCCGATCAGGCTGAGCGTCGGCGAGTCGTACCAGGCCAACGTGGCCATGCTGCCCGGCGGCACGATCGCAGGCACCGTGACCGGCCAGCCGTCAGGCGGACCGCTCCGCAACGTGTGCGTGGAACTAATCGGCCAGGCAGGGTTCTTCCTGGGAGAGCTAACCCCGGGCGGGCCGCTTATTCCGCCGTCGTTCAACTTCGCGACCACGGACTCGGCCGGGCGGTATCGGCTGCCGAACCTGCGGCCAGGCCTCTACCTTGTTGACTTCATCGACTGTAACAGCTCTGCGTATGCGAGCACATGGTTCGCTCCGGAGGGCGGCATTTCGCCGCAATGGCTGTCGGTGGCCGGGGGAGCAGTGGTAGTCGGCGTGGACGCCGCACTGCCGCGCTCTGGCACGATCACCGGCACTATCACCAGTACCGTCGGCCAGGGGCTCAGCAATATCTGCGTGATAGCCAGCCAGCAGGGTGCTGCTGCACCGCAGCTTACGTCATTGTTCGTCTTCCCGAGCATCGGCTTGTCAGGAAAAACCGGGAAGTACCAGGTCGGCGGTCTGGCGCCAGGCCAGTACTCGGTCGAGTTTGCCCCCTGCTACTTCAACGCACCGTATGCCGCGCAGTGGTATAAGGGCAGGGCTCCGGGCAGTCCGCCAACCGCTATTCAGGTCCAGTCAGGACATACCACGACGGCTATCAACGCCACCATGACCGGTGGAAAGTCTGTTTCCGGCGTAGTCATCTCCGGTGTTTCGGGCAAGCCGTTGCGCGCTTGCCTATTGGTCTCGCCAGGACCAATGAGCCAGATACCGGTTATCGGTGTGCAGTTTATCGGAACGTCGACGTCCGGAAGGTTCACCCTCAAGCACGTGGTGGCCGGCACCTACCTGGTCGAGGCGTCCCCCTGCGGCGCTGGCGCCGAGGGGCTAGCCACGATCATGGCTGTGATCAGGATCCCGGCGGGACGCAGCACCGCGGCCGTCATCTTGCGGCTGCCGAGGGCTGGGGCCATCACAGGCATCGTGACCGCGGCGAGCGTGCCGGGCGGAGCGGCTTACGCCTGCGTCGAGGTGACCACGGATTCCGGCGCGAGCATCGGCACGGCCGTAGTCAATCGGAACGGCCGCTACACCGTGACGGACATAGCGCCTGGCAGCTACGAGGTGCAGATCGATGACACCTGCTCGGGCGCGTCGGCTCTCGCTCCGCAGCTGATCTCGCCCGTCCAGGTAGCAGCCGGGGCCACTACCCGCGTGAACGCCGCACTCGTCGCCAACGGCAGCATCGCCGGGACCGTCACCAGCAGCGTCTCGTCCGGTCCGGTAGCCGGGATCTGCGTGGCCGCATTCACCGGCGCGTCGGTAACCGAGCCTGCGGCAGTGGCGATCAGCGCCGCCGACGGCAGCTACCAGATCGGCTACCTGGCACCCGGCAGCTACCTGGTCAAGTTCAGCTCAGGCTGCCCCGCGACCAGCTATGTCACGCAGTGGTACAACGACGCGAACTCGGCTGCGACAGCGACGCCCGTAACGGTGTCACCTGGCGTAGCGCACGGCGGCGTGGACGCGAGCATGAGTTCGTGAGCGATGACAAGCCACCTCCAGCACCGGTAACCAGCGAGTGCACTCTCGGCCCCGGGCAAGAGCGAGCGCCCCCGGGCGACAGAGGCCTGGAGTCTCGAAGGCGCACGATTCCATGGCGTGCGCCGTCCGTTCAGGCTGGTCCGCCGACGCTGTGACCAGGCAAACAGGCGAGGCTGAGCGCGCGGCAGCAGCCGTGAGCACACTTGTAGAGTCTGGCCATCTTCTCGCCATGGACCGTTCACTTGCGCGTTAAAGTCCGCTACCCCGTGCATCACTCGGATCGCATACAAATCGTTTATGAACATTTTCAGCCTGCATACAGCTACTTGGCTGGGTGCCACGGTCGTCGCGGCGGGTGTGCTGAGTACGGCCGGATGCTCTAGCTCTAGTTCCAGCTCTAGCTCGACCTCTCCCAGCGCCAGCGCCAGCGCCTCTAACAACGCGCTTACCGTGAAGCAGATCGTCCAGGACAGTACGCTGAAACACAGCTACCAGCCGGACGGCAAGGGCGCCGTGAGAACCGAGTCCCTTACCCAGCCGGATGACATCGTGACCCTTGGCGGCAACCTCTACGTCGGGTTCCAGAACGGCGTCGGCTCCCAGGGAGAGGTGAGCACTTCCGGCAACCTGGACAGCACCCTTGTCGAGTTCACGCCTGCCGGTTCCGTCGTGAAGCAGTGGGACGTGACGGGCAAGATCGACGGGATGGGCGCCGACTCCGCGACCGGGCAGGTCATTGTGACTGTCAACGAGGACTCGAAGTCCAGCCTGTACACGGTTTCCGGCGGGACCGTCACGCACTACACCTATACCCCGTCGACGCTGGCGCACCTGGGCGGCACCGATGCCGTCGCGGCGTTCAACGGGAAGATCCTGATCAGCGCGTCCGCGCCGGGCACCTCCGGCAAGGCGCCGGCGTCTGCTCCGGCGGTGTTCGCGGTCACCCTGAACGCCGGGGCCAAGACCGCCGCGGTCGCTCCGTTCTTCGCTGACAACGCGACAGCCACCGGGGTAAACGCCCCGAACGCCGGCAAGAAGGTCACCCTCGCGCTCGCGGACCCGGACTCGAACCTGGTCGTCCCGTCGAGCTCGCCGGAGTTCGCCGGGGACTTCATGCTGCGCCTGGGCGACCTCGGCCACCGGGACGCTGTACACGACGGACGCCACTTCTAACACAGTCGACTCCATTACGGGCACGTTCACGCCGGGGACCTTGTACACCGCGGTGACCCCGTGCAACGCCAACAGCGCCCCGACCGTCTGTCCTGGCCCCGGCTTCGCGGCCAACTCCCTGGGCACGATCAACCTGAAGACCGGCGCGCTCGGCAAGGTCGCCGTCATCGGTCCACTCACGCCCAAGGGCATGGTCTTCGTCCCGTAACCGTCACGAACCAACCCGACGGGGGCCGTCAGCACACCGGCGGCCCCCGTCCTCATCCGAACGGCCTCAGACGGCTCGGCCGTCACCAGTCAGGCAACGCAAGTGAATTCTTGACGCGCGCCCGACTTGTGGCGGAAGACCAGCTGAGCGCCGAGGCCCTTACAAGTTCGGCAGCGGGCCGATCCAGCGCTCACTCCCGCTCAGCCCGTCCGGGTGGTCGCGAAGTACGTTCCCGATCGCGGCAGCGACAGCAGCGATGGCGCTGCGGGTGCGTGTCCGCGTCGAGGGGAGCAGAATCAGGCCGGCATGCACCCTGCCTTGCGCCAGCCACTCAGCCGCAAGCGGGCGGAAGTCCTTGATGTTGTTCGTGACCACAGCCCGGCCTTCGCTGCATGCAACCTCGAAGATGATCCGGTCGCTGCGCCCGACCAGGTCCTCGCGGCCGGCAACGGCGTCTACGTCGTAGCAGGCCTGGCGCAGCAGGATCGCGATCTGCGGCGACAACTGCTCGTCCAGGATGGCTCTCACGAACGGAGAGCCTGCTCACCTGCCGCGGCAGCCGCCCGCCCGCGCTCGTACTCCGCCTCGTTGAGCTCGATTTCCCGGTCGATCTCGTCCCGGTACTCGCCGTAGTAGGCCACGGCCGCTTCTACCAGCCCGGCTGGGATCTGCAAGTACTCGGCCGCCTCGGCCATTGACCCGTTGTTGTCCCGGATTGTGGCGATAACCTCCCAGACATCCAGGCCGCGGCCGAGCAGGCTGGCACGACGGCCGCTCGGACCGTCGAGGAACTGGATGAGCGGGTGGGCGTCGTGACGCAGCCCCTCCTCGACATAGCGCTGTGCCAGGGTGCGCTCCTGGATGCCTGCCCGGCGCGCCCACTCTGACAGCCGCTGCCGGACGCCCGGCGCAAGCCGCAAGGTATAGTGGTCATCCACGCACTCATGGTACCACCTAGTGGCACTTGGTGACACAAGCGAGGAGCGTTCAGGCGGCGGCGGCGGCCGGCCTGCTGCTGAGCAGAGGTGATCGGCCTTTCAGGTGCTGTCAGGGCTCGATGTTGCAACCGAATCGGTATGGCTCGCCGTGATGCTCGCCATGGGTGTGGTTCACAGACAAATCAGACGGTTCGGTTGGCTGGACAAAGCAGGCCATGGCGGCAATCTGGCGTAGGCCCGTCTTAGCGTCGAGTAGATAGAACCAGTCGTCGTTGTATATGTCAGGGAAGAAGTAGGTCTCCCGCTTCATCTCTGCGGCTAGAGAGGCGCGAGCGCCAGCTTACGAAGCGGTCGCCTTCCGCGGGGACCTCGTCGGGCTGCCGGTGCTGGAAACCTTCCACGGCAGCTATGGCCTGGACGGGACGATCCTTGGCCTGCCGGGGCGGCCCGGTTCATCTGGAGATTGTGCGGTTGCCTGATCCGCGGCACCCGGCGCGTGGACTTGATCAGCTGGTGTTCTACCTGCCCGATGAAACGATCATGACCAGCGCCAAGACACCCGTCATCTTCATCCACGGCCTGTTCTCGGCATTGATCTTCTGTGGTCAATAGGGCGCTGCATGTCGCTACTTCGGAGACGGCATCAAACACCTAGCGTGGGTACGTTGTAGTGATGGGGACGCACGTGGCAGCGGCCCGGCGATTCGTTACGCAGCCGAGAATTTGGTGGTGGTGATGCAACTCCCGAGGCAGGAGGTGGTTGACATTTTGCACAGGACGGGGTTCTCGGAGGCAGCCGATGAGGCCATGCGTGTCCTGCCCGACCCGGTTGATCTCGATCACCTCGCGGAATGGGCCAAACAGTACGGTATTACGAGAGACCAGCTCATCAGCCGGATGGGCGGCAGCCCGTGATGCAGTGAGCCCAGTGGTTACCGCGCCGCTGCTTCCAGTGATCAGGCGGCGGCTGCTTGTGGCTATCCTGGCGCAACGCGAGCCGCGCGGGGTGACAGAAAGCCAGATGTGACCGTTTTGTGGCGGTATGTGAAATTAATGAGACTATGNNNNCAACACGCTTTCCAACAATGCTGACCAGCGTTCACCGAGGTCCGCCACCGTCCGTGACCTGCCCGAACACGACTGGGGCGGTCGCTGGTGAACGGTGCCGGACGGGGGTAAATGAGACAGAAACTGAGACAGGAGGCTGGGCGGCCCTCTACGGGGCAGCACGTCTGAGGAGCGACGCCCGTGAGCGTCGAAGCGATCTCCTGGGCGCTCAACCTGGCCCCGGTCCCGGCGGATCGTGGCGGCCAGCCGTCCAGCGCGTGCAAGTTCGTGCTCGTCGGCCTGGCCAACCACGCCGGGCGGCTGTGCGCTTGTGGAAGGACTCCCGCAGGACAGGTCAGATGGAGTGTTATGGCTTCCAGTGAAGGCGTCGGCTGACTTTGCGGACCCTTGCCGGATGCGGCGGAAGGTCTCTCACCTCCGCTCGAATCGTCAGCGCCTCACGGCGCACGTGGATCCAGGCTTAGTTGCTGCATGTGTTGCCGCAGACGGCCACGCGGTTCTAGCGCGAGGGAATGCGGCCAAAGCGAGAATGGTCACGCATGAAGGGTGGCCCCGGGATTTTACCGGGCTGGGCGCCTCCCGAGTCGCCGCCGCATCCGCAGGGCGCCCAGGAGAAGGGCGCCGAGGAACACGACTATGCCGATGAACAGCAGGTACAACAGGCCCTTCGCGACTACACCCACGATGCCCAGCACCATCGCCACGATCACCAGTAGCAGGAAGAGCACAAGCATCTGATCCTCCGCTCAGTGCGGGCGGCTCAGCGGCGAGCCAGCCGCCGCTCACCGTCGGCGCCTTGCTCGTAGGTCAGGCCGTAGTGCTTAAAGATCGCCTCTTCATCGCCCGCGGGCAGCTCGCCGTCGGTGCCGATCGACGGGGCATCCGTCACCTGGTGCTTGTGGTAGGAGACCTTGACGTACCCCGGACCCACGGTCGCCTGGTCAAGAGGCACGAACACGAGCCGGTGCCGGGTTAGTATCCCGACCTTGACCGTGCCGAACGACGGCAGGTCGGTGACGGTGTCAACGTAGACGGCTTCCAGCTCACCGATCTTGTGACCCTTGGCGTCCACAACGTCGTGGCCGCGCCATTCCCGGATGTTGGCAGCCTCGAACACGCTAGCCTTCTTCCCACAGCGCCACACCGCCGTTTGTCCCTGATCGTACCCCCGATGGGAGCCACAGGCATCCTGACGCGCATCGGGATCAGGCCATGCTTCCACGTATCCGGGAGCGCCACCGCCCGCCAGCCGTCCAGCCCTGGCCATCCCTCCGACAGGCGCCCCCGACTCCTTGCCGGATCGTCAGAGCCGCAAGAACAGGGCATCGAGCCCGACCAGGCCCAGCGCCTTGCCGTAGAGCTGCCGCATCTGGCCGAGCACGTCGGCTTGCTGGACCCGCTCGATGATCTGGCCGTCGTCGACCCGGACGTAGTCGAAGAAGCTCGCCTCGAACGACCGTTTGGTGGCAGGCGCCCCGTACAGCCGCCCGGTCGCCGTCCCGCGGACCGTGCCGTGCGCCAGGGCGACCTCGCGGTCGGCGAGGACCTGGGCCAGCTCCACCCGAAGATCGGGAAGGCCCTTCCAGACCCGGCGGACCGATTCCTCGGCCTGCTCCTAGCCGACGAACCCGTGGGTGAACCCGACGCAGTTCTCGCGGTAGCGGGCGGCGTCCACGAACCGGCCCGCACCCTCAAGGTCCTGGCGGTTCACGGCGTCGATGAACCCCCTGTAAACGACGGCGGTCTCGGTGTCCGGGCTCTGGCCGGCTGCGCTCATGCTGATCCCTCCTTCTCAAGCCTGCGCCGCGTCGCTCGCTTACCCCGGTGCCGCTGATAGTGATCTTGGAATGGGTGGCCGCCCGGACGCGGCATGGTGACCTGCGCGCTCATGGCATGAACACCTGGCGGCACATCCACAGCGCGATAGCGGCCGCCGCCGGCCAGGCGGCCACCCGGATCCACCTGGGCCGAGCAAGCAGGCTGAGCGCCGGCCCGTCGAAGCCGCCCGCGGGCGCCCCGCTGCTGGCGGCCCTGCAGCGCTGCCGTGGAAATGATCACGACCAGCAGCAGCACCAGCTCGCAGGCCGGCGCCCAGAGCGGGATCTGGCTGGGCCGGGATGCCGCCAGGCCGATGCCGCCGGCGGCCGCGGCCAGCACCCCCGGGCGACCGCCAGCGCGAAGCGGCGTAGAGAGGTAGTGGCCCCCGGCTGACCAGCGTGGCAGGAACGGCTCACCGGTTCTTGCCGTTCTGGCGCCGTTCCCGGGCCTCAGCCGGCCTTCTCGATCGCGACCCGGCGGCCTTCCGGCCTGGCCTCTGGGACGGGGACGCTGACGTCGAGGATGCCCTTCTCATAGCGGGCGGTGACGTGGGCATGGATCGTCAGGGTGCCGTCGTCGACGGTGACCTCGATGTCCTTGTCCGGGTCCAGGCCGGGGAGCTCGGCCCGGATGACGAAGCGGTTGTCCTGGATGTAGTCCTCGACCCGGAACGTCTGTCCCGACGTGAACGGCAGCAGGGTCGTCAACGGCGACTCCAGCCAGTACAACAGCTCCGGGAATATGGCGGGTGCCTGACGGCGCGCCAGCTTGGCCATGATGTTCTCCTTCTTCTCAGGTGGTCATGCCTCGTCATCCGACGCCCGGCCCATGCCTGGTCTACTTTGTATGGCCCCACTTCGGCTTCGACTACGGGACCGGCCGGGGCGAGCCGATCCGGCTCTATTTCGCATCACTTGGCGCCGGCACGAAGGCCCACACCCTCGTCATCTCGATCGACACGCCGAACGCGGCGACCTTCTCGGCAGTGATCCCCACCGCCGAGAAGGTCGCCGATAGCGTCAAGCTGCCCGCGACCGTGTCCGCGGGCTAGCCGTATCCCTCGCCTGGCTCGAATACGCTGCGTGACATCTTCTAGCCCGGCTCGATAGCTCATGAAGCTGACGCCAGCCGGCGGCGGACGATTTCGGTCCCTGCTGTGCTCAAGACGCGTGACTACGCATGTTCATGCGGAGAACGGGCGCGACACCTGGTGGCGTGTGCACCGCGTCTGGTTCCCGGGCCGCTTTAAGACGTCGCCCCTTTGAAGGGGACCGATGCGGACATACGCGAAGACGCCGTCCGGGCCGGAGCCGATGCTGCAGTACGGCGCAGGGGCAAGCACGCGAAGGTCGGCTGGCCACCTGGGCAGGACCTCGACGATGGCCGTCCGCTCCGGCACCGGCCTCGCGGCCGTCATCGCGCAGGCGCTGCGCGAGCGCGGGCGTCCGGGCAGCACCGCCGCACTGGTCACCGCGGAGCTGACTATGCCAGATCGTGAGCTGAGCATCACCAGGCGCTGTGCCGCCGGCCAGCTGGCGAGGGCACGGTGGCGACCTTGAGCCCGGCACAGGCGAGCGAACCGCCGTACCCGCTGGCCGGCCACCGCCAACCCGCACCTGCTGATCAACCGGAGCACCGCCGGCGGTCTCAAGCCCGTCAGCCGCAGCTACATCCAGGAGACCGTGCGCCGGGCGGGCATCACCGCGCAGGATCTCCGCGCAGACCGGCTCCCCGGCGAGGCCCACGCCAGCAGAGGCGACCGGCTGCAGCTCACCCTGTTCGGGATCAGCGACCCCACCGCCATCCGCTCTTTCGCCGAGTGCAGATCCGGGGACCAAGCTGTAGCTGGAAGATGATGGCCCAGACGGAGTATCGCCTGCGGCGTGGCACGTTGCTGCCGACATCGAGCTGCCCAGTCCATGGCACGCCCCTGGTCCCTTTGGGCAGAACGCCCTGGCCGAGCAGCCGCGGTGCCGGCAGCCCACGGCCGGCCAGGAACTCAAGTGCGGCGATCTTGGTGCCTGCTTGGCGCTGCCGTCGGGACGTGTTCAACCTGGTGCCCTACCCCGGCGGCCCGCCCGCCGATGTCGACACCTACATCAAGCCGAGCCTGGTCCCCGGCTGCTTCGCCAGCGGCCTGCCCGCCAAGAAAGCCGAGGTTATTGCCGTCACCCAGCGGCCGCTGGCCGCCAGCACGCTCTCCGAGTCCTCCGGGACCCCGGCCTGGAAAGACCGTCCCGTCATGGGCTGTGATCGGAACCGCCGACAAGGTCATCCCGCCCCTTTTGCTGGAGTCGGCCTACTGGGGGCCAAGTGCCGGCCGGTGGGCCGCGGACGCAGCACAAGGCCGGCGGCGGCTGGCGATGCCGTGAACCGTGCATGGCGTGATGTTCCCGCGGCTAGGGTTGGGGCGGCCCGGACGGGCTAGGATTCCGGGGAGCGCTGTGCGGGTCGCCGGGATCTGCGGCCGTGCGCGCGGAGGCCATCGCGTGGATGGCCTCCGTCAGCGCGAGGATCTGGCTGGACAGGCTGAGCAGCTGATCGTTCTGCCGCTCTTCGGCTTGGACTTTCTGCCACTCGTTGTCGGCCAGGACCTGGCGTTTCTCGTCGGCCCGGTTCTGGCTGATCATCACGAACGTGGACAAGAAGATGGCCTCGAGCGACACGATCATCGTGAGCAGCCCGTAGGGGTAACGCTCCACCCCCAGGGCAATCCACGCGGTGAACCAGATCATGTGGACGTAGACGAACGGCATAGAGCCGGCGAACCGGGTGATCGTGTCGGCGATACGGTTCTGGGCGTTCTGCCTTCGCAGCTCCGCATGCTTGAGCAGCGCCGGGTTAACCGGGATAGGAAGCGTTGGAATCGACACGCTCTCGTCCTCTCGATGCTGACCTTCCAGAAGCAGGCGGGCGACTTAAGGTAGGCCCGCCGGGCACGCGGGCACCAGCAGGACAGCCTCGCCACGCAAGATCACCACAACCGAAGTCTCTGCGGTTCGAGGGGATTGCCAGCTAGCGGCCCGCGCCGTGGTAATGGTGGCGGAAGAGGAGGTAGGCGGGCGGGCCGGCGAGAAGGGGCAGCCCGTAGGAGGCGAGCCGGTAGGCGAGGACGGCGAGGTAGGCGTCGCCGCCGTGGACGCCGGCCAGGATCAGCAGGCCGCCCAGGCTGGTCTCGACGAGGCCGAGCCCGCCCGGGGTGATCGGGATGAGCGCGATGACGCTGGCGGCGGCGTAAGGCAGAAGCACCGGGGAGGGCCGGGGATCTGCGCCGGTGGCGCGAAGGGCCGCCAGCAGGCAGCAGAAGTCGAGGCCGAGCCGTCCGGTGGTCAGCAGGGCCGCCTGCCGCCAGTTCTTGTCCAGGACCGACTTGATCGTGTCCCGGTCGGTCAGCAGCCGGGTGTCCAGGCCGGCGAGCGGCGGCCGCCGGTGACGCGGTTCCTCAGGGCCTGGGCGGCGCGGCCGGCGGCGGCCAGCGGCTGGTCGGTGTGCAAGACGATGGCGCCGAAGATGGCCACGAGGCAGAACCCCGGCGGCCCCCGACCAGTGCGGTATGGACAAGCCCGGGGCTGGCGGGCGCGCCGGCCAGCATGGCGGGCAGGGCGAAGATCGGCAGCGCCAGCAGCGCGCCCACCTCCAGCAGCGAGAAGGCGGTGAGACCGCCGACGGCGGTGTCGGCGTCGAACCCGGCGGTGGCCAGCATCTGGAACTGGGCAGCGGCGCCGGCCGCGGCGCCGCCGGGCAGGATGCCGCTGATCGCGTTGCCGGCCAGCCCGGCGGTGACCACAGCGAACCAGCCGCGGACCCGCAGGGCCAGCCGCTGCAAGGCAAATGCGCACGTGAAAGAGGCCACCTCCGCCGCCACCGCGGCAGCCAGCCAGGCCGGCTCCAGTCCCGACAGGCGGGGCCAGGAGGCCAGCACCTCCGTCAGGCTCGGCAGCACCAGGTAGATCGCCGCGCCCGCCACGGCGACCAGCACCGCCCTTGTCAAGACAGTCCGCCAGGTCAGCGCATGCGAGCGCGCCACATCCATGAAACCGGCCCTCGCCCCAGCCGGGGCATGCTGGCCCGCGCCTGCCTCCCCCCCGCCAGCATTCTGCAGGTGGTCAGGCGCCGCCGCCGCCGCGCGGCTCGGTCCCGGCTGGCTCTGATCCGCCAGCCGGCGAAGTGCCTTCGCTAGGTGAACTGTGGCTAGTCACATGCCAACCTTCAGATTCCCGATGTCGCAGGCCATCGTCGCGGTGGCACGGGCGCCGGACCCGCCGATCGCGTAATGCACGCCAATGCCGCGATCTCGGGTCGGCGCCCCGGGGCGGACGCCGTCGTGGCTTGTCATGCTCAGCGTACGGGCAGGAGCTGGACGTCAGGCGCGCGGTGATGACCGCGGGTTCAGCGGGCTGGCTGCTGCGCCGCGCGTAGCTTCACAGGTGAGGTGCATCGGCGCAGCTCGCTATCGGGGCGGATGCAGCGGGTGTCGGTTTCCGAAGTCGCGGGCACGGATGTCCGAGGCCCTCTGCCCGCACCGGGAGTTGCTGATCTGGTGACCTGCTCGGCGTACGGGCGACCGCAGGCTATGCTCACAGTCTCGATCAGCTGGCCGCGGTAATCGACGGCCGCGTTCTGGGGGAGATGGACGCGCTCCGTTACCGGCGGTGACAGCTCCGGGGTCGTGCGGCACGCGATATCCGCCGTTATGGGCGGCCACCGGAGCCTGACGTCGCCGCCCTTGCTGGGTGCAGAACCGGGCGATCGGTGCGGGCCGATGGCCCAGCATTGCGCACGGTCATGGCTGGTATGGAGGTGATCGCGAGGCTGCAGGACCGAAAGCTCGGCGCCTCGACGATGCGAGACCATGTGGGGATGCAGCTGCACCGGGGCGATGGCAGTGAGATCGCGGTTGAGGTTGCTGGCGAGCACGACGCGGCACCGGTTCTGTTCTGCCACGGGCTGGCCGATTCGCGGCTGTCCGCCTACTGGTTCGCCCAGGCGGCGGCCGAGCTGGGACTGCGCGTGATAGCCCCGGACCGCCCCGCCACCGGCGGCACCGATCCTCGCCGGCTGAGCCGGCTCGCGG
>WNFN01252576.1_pt1 | contig 39981 bp, 37 predicted proteins | sample 5400161 | NCBI WGS metagenome assembly WNFN01 (sample SAMN13153353, study PRJNA577476) | soil metagenome | isolation source: 80 cm saprolite on Douglas fir-dominated hillslope | place: USA:California | collected 2013-09-17 | reverse complement strand
AGTAAAGTCTTCGAGGGACCGCAAATGCATGAACTTTTAATTGAGCCAGGGCGCGCCGAGAAGAACTATTGGCACGACCTTTGGCGCTATCGTGAGCTCTTTTATATACTCGCGTGGCGTGACATTTCCGTCCGCTACAAGCAAACCGCGATCGGTGTGTTGTGGGCAGTTCTCCGGCCTTTTCTGGGCATCGTCATTTTTACTGTGTTGTTCGGCCGCATCGCCAAGATGCCGTCCCCCGGCATTCCTTATTCAATCCTGGTGGCTGCCGCGATGTTGCCCTGGCAGTTTTTCTCCAACGCGCTGTCGGAAGCCAGCCAGAGTCTCGTCGCTAACACTAACCTCATAACGAAAGTCTATTTCCCTCGTCTTATCATCCCTGCAGCAGTAGTGATCACAAGTCTGCTGGATCTTCTGATTTCAACCGCCCTGCTGGGATTCCTGATGATCTGGTTTCGCTTCATGCCTGATTGGCGGCTGCTCACTCTTCCCTTGTTCACGCTGCTGGCTTTTCTCGCGGCGTTTGGTCCAGGCTTGTACTTGACTGCTCTCAACGTCGAATATCGCGACTTTCGTTACGTCCTCCCGTTTATCGTGCAGTTCGGCCTGTTCGTTTCCCCGGTTGGCTTTAGCAGTGACGTTATCCCGGAAAATTGGCGCCTTCTTTATTCCCTGAATCCGATGGTTGGAGTCATCGATGGATTTCGCTGGGCTATCTGCCGGGGGGCGTCGCCCATCTATCTGCCGGGATTTACTCTTTCGATGTTAGTTATCATCCTATTCCTCATCCTGGGTATCTGGTATTTCCGCAAAACGGAGAAGACCTTCGCGGATGTCATTTGAAACGAGTATTGCGAAGTTTTATGTCTGATATAGTCATCTCCGTCGAAAATATTGGGAAGCGCTACCGCCTACATCACCAGGGCAAAGGCGAGCGATACACTGCTTTGCGCGACGTGATCGCCCGACAGGCCGTAGCGCTATTCAGGGCAGTCCGTGACAAGATGCGAGTTCGGAGCGGCTTGAATGGATCACATTCCAACGGTTCCATTAATCCTAAATCTGACGAGTCTATTGAGGATTTCTGGGCGCTCAGAGATGTCTCGTTTGAGGTTAAGCGGGGAAATGTGGTCGGCATCATCGGCCGGAACGGTGCAGGAAAATCTACCTTGTTGAAGATCCTGAGCCGGATCACGGATCCCAGTGAAGGAAGGGTGCGCCTGCGAGGCCGCGTTGCCAGTTTGCTTGAAGTTGGGACCGGCTTCCATCCAGAACTGACGGGTCGAGAAAACATTTCTCTTAACGGCGCAATCCTCGGTATGACTAACGCCGAGGTTCGACGAAAGTTCGATGAAATAGTGGCCTTCTCGGAAATTGAGAAGTTTCTTGATACACCGGTCAAAAGGTATTCCAGCGGCATGTATGTGCGATTGGCGTTCGCTGTTGCCGCCCATCTCGAGGCGGAGATTCTCATTGTGGACGAAGTGTTGGCGGTAGGCGATGCAGAGTTCCAGAAAAAATGTCTTGGCAAGATGCAGAATGTCGCTACCGCGGGCCGGACGGTCCTCTTTGTCAGTCACAACATGCAGGCGGTTTCTCGCCTGTGCAACCGCGGTATATTTCTTAGTGCGGGCTCTGTAGCATACGCTGGGGGCGTACCAGAGACTATTGAGCTATACCTCTCGACGTTTGCGAAAACGAATGACAGTGATGAACTGCCGGATCGTAGACCAGGCAGCGGCGAATATAGATTCACGCGGGCGAGGCCAGCGCGAGAGTATTTTGGCGGTGCAGAGGAAAAAGCCATAAATTTCGAAATTCGGCGCCACAAGGAGCGGGTTGGAAGCATGTTTCTTTCGGCCTATATAATAGATTCTGATGGGACCATGGTCGCCCAATGCGATTCACGAGTCGTTGGGACCTGGATCGAGGATTGCAGAGAAGTAGCAGGTAAATTCCGGTTCACCACGCCTTGGTTGAAGCCAGGAAGTTACCGCGTAGACCTAGTTATCTGCACGGTTGGAATGATCGTCGACGTATGGGAAGGAGCCTGTTCGTTGACGATCTCTCCGGTGCTACCCTATTTGAATTCGGCAAACTCAAATGCAACAGCGCAAGGACTTGTCTTCGCGGATTTTGCTTGGGAGACAAGCGAACTGAACCGGGAAACGACTGGTCAGAGTAATAGTGATTATCGCAGACAGCAAACTAGCGCCAGGCATTGTCACTGAACGCGTTTCCTACTCATCGATTACTGTCCAAGAAATGTTATGAATGACCCGAAAGTAAGTATTGGTATGCCGGTCTATAATGGAGCCAACTATGTCCGACGCTCAGTCCAGTCTCTGCTCGCTCAGGACTACGATGACTTCGAGCTGATCATCTCAGACAACGGGTCCACGGATGAAACTGAATCGATCTGTCGCGAACTGTCCAAGAGTGACGACAGGATCCGCTACTTCCGCAACGACAGGAATCGCGGGGCTTCGTGGAATTACAACAATGTCTTCCGATTGGCCAGAGGCCAATTCTTTAAGTGGTCTTCCCATGATGATGAGTGCCATCCAATGATGGTTCGTCGGTGTGTCGAAGTCCTCGAGCGAGCGCCCGACCGGGTGACCATGGTGTATCCTCTAGGGGAACTGATCGATGAACAGAGCAGGACACTGCAATGCCCCCTGGATCGAATCGAGCTTCGGGACCCAAGACCGCACCGTCGAGTGGCCAAAACCCTTTCGTGTATGTGTTTTTGTGACCCAGTATTTGGGATGTTCAAGGCAGAGTATTTGAAGAAAACTCAGCTGATCGGGTCTTTTTTTGGAGCCGATAACGTTTTAATGGCGCAGTTAGCCATGCTGGGAGAGATATGGGAATTGGGCGAAGTACTATTCCGTTTGAGGTCGCATTCAGGACGGTGCATGACAGCCAACCGGACTGCCCGCGCGCGCGCCGGCTGGTATGATCCTGCCAGTGCACGAAAGTTATTTGTCATACCCTGCTGGGAGCAACTAGTGTGGGAACTGTTCAAGGCCGTGCGCCGCTCGTCGCTTCCGTTTAGTGAGAAGGTGCGATGCTGGCTTCTTGTCCCCCGATATTACCGGTCATTAGTTCTAAGCGATCCCAGCCGGATGGAAAATCGAATGAAGCAGCGGCTCAAAGCATTGCTTGGAATAGGAGAAAAGGGAATCCGCGCCACTGGCTGGATAAGATTTCTGCGGCGCGTCCCATAAATTGAGGCCGGGCCAGCAGCGACTTCGCTGCTTTTTGCTTTTTTGCAATCTGCGAATTTCTGCCAGTAGCGGTGGTACTTGTCACGCTCTTAAGTGTAACTATCGACGATTCACCAGCTGAACCATGCGCATCGCTTTTGTAGCTCAGCCATTTGACTTGATGTACCCGCCCGTTCCGGCTCGAAGCACTTCTTCGCTTGCATTGTGGATATATTACATGGCGCGGGTTTGTGCCAATCGCGGGCACCGCGTGATTGTTTTCGGGAGTCACGGAGGGCGCTTCTCTGCCAAGTCCACCAGAAGCGATAATGTCGAATACATTTTTACTCCCACGGGCCTCGACCGGATGTTGAATAAGACATTGAAAGCCGGTTCAACGCTTTTTCCCAACACCGGCAAGGAAAATAAGCTTTGCCCACTTTTCGCGTCGCCATGGCATCATCGGGTGTATGCAATGGAAGTTGCGCAGAGGGCACGGCAGCTAGGATGTGATGTGGTTCACGTCATGAACTACTCTCAATTTGTCCCGGTAATTCGAAAGCTACATCCTCGGTGCAAGATCAGCCTGCACATGCAATGCGAATGGTTGAATCAGTTGGACGCGAGCCTGATAGAAAGACGACTGGAGCAAACAGATATTATTATTGGGTGCAGCGAATACATCAGTAGGAAAATAGCGGAAAAATTTCCACGGCATGCGAATCGCTGTGTATCGGTGCCAAATGCCGCTGACGAAGTATCATCTAATTACGAGCCCTCGCCCGAGAGCATGTCCGTGCTTTGTGTTAACCGCCTATCCCCCGAAAAAGGTATTCACAATTTAATCCGCGCTTTCCATCAGGTCCTTAAGAGTTTCCCAGGCGCACGATTGCACTTGGTCGGCGGGGCAGGGTCTGCGCCGTACGAATTTGTGGTCGGGCTAAGCGATGAACCCCACGTGAGAGCGCTTCAGGTATTTTATCAAAGCAGAGAAAGTGGGCCGAAGGATTCGTATCTAAAGGCGTTGGAAAACGAGGCGGGACACGAGCTTGGCAAGAGAATCATTTTCGAGGGGCATGCAGTTCACGATCAAATCGGGTCACACTATAAGCGCGCCGCGGTGCTCGTAAGTTCCTCGGTTTGGAACGAACCATTCGGGATCACTTTAGTGGAAGCAATGATGCATAGCGTTCCCGTAGTTGCGACTCGTGTGGGTGGTATGACGTCTATAGTGGACCACGGCCGTACCGGCTTACTGGTCGATCCCGGCGACCCGCAGGCGCTGGCGAGAGCCATCTGCGAGGTATTGGCGGATCGCGAGCGTGCCGGCCGGATGGGTGAGGCCGGTCGCAAGAGGGCGGTCGAAATGTTCTCCTGGGAAGGGACGACGACCTTGCTATTGCAGCACTACAATGCGCTTCTGCGCTGAAGCGATCCACTATCGCTTTAAGTGTTTTGGAGTACCAAGCCTTGCTTCCCGCGCCCTTCGGTGTCCCGGCGTCCGATCGAGAGTAACGATCGTGAAAAATTGCCCAGACCATTGAGGAACCCAGCATGATCAAAATTAAAGTAGATGATGAAAATTAAAGTAGCCATTCTTGCCGGCGGAGTTGGCAGCCGCCTTTCCGAAGAAACGCAGTTGAAACCCAAACCTATGGTAGAGATCGGAGGACGGCCGATCCTTTGGCATATCATGAAGCACTATTCGCACTATGGGTTTAATGAATTTGTGATTGCCCTGGGTTACAAAGGTGAACAGATCAAGAAGTATTTCGTTGACTATGGCGCCCTGGAAAGCAATCTGACCGTCAAGCTAGGGCCGGGAACAGTAACGCGTCACCAGAACGGCCATCCCGACTGGAGCCTGGAGTTGATCGATACCGGTGTTGCCACTCTCACCGGCGGCCGGATCAAGCGACTTGCCCCGTACATGGGTAAGGACACCTTCATGCTTACCTGGGGTGACGGGGTGTCAAATGTGGATCTGCATCGGCTCTTGGAGTTCCACCGATCGCACGGCAAACTGGCCACAGTCACCGCCGTCCGCCCTCCTGCCCGGTTCGGCCATATGACATTCGATGGGGAGCGAGTGATCACATTCTCGGAAAAGCCCCAGGCGGCGGAGGGATGGATCAACGGAGCGTTTTTTGTCCTCGAACCTGAGGTGTTCGATTTCATCGACGGAGATGAAACCCAATGGGAACGGGAGCCCATGGAGCGGCTTGCCTGCGAGGGGCAACTGATGGCTTACCGTCACACAGATTTTTGGCAATGTATGGACACGTTGCGGGACAAGGCTCTGTTGGAATCACTCTGGCAGAACGGCGGTGCGCTCTGGAAAACATGGGAAAACTGAAGCAACAAAGATATTATAACTATGCGAGTTCTTGTTACAGGGCATCTGGGCTACATCGGCACAGTACTGACCTCTATGCTCCTCAAAGAGGGATACGAAGTAGTGGGTATGGACAGCGATCTGTACCGAGCAAGCACCTTCGGCAGTGGTTTGGTTAACATTTTCAACATCCAGAAAGACATCCGGGACGCCAGCGTGGAAGATTTTGAAGGCATTGATGCCGTGCTGCATCTTGCAGCCCTCTCTAATGATCCGCTTGGTTCGATTGACCGCGAACTGACCCTGGACATTAATTACAGGGGTGCCGTCCGGGTCGCACGGTTAGCGAAACAGGCAGGTGCGACGCGCTTTGTATTCTCTTCGTCGTGTAGTACCTACGGCGCGGGAGGCCAGGAGATGAAGACCGAAACGTCAGAGTTCAAGCCGGTCACGCCCTACGGCGAATCCAAGGTATTCGCCGAGCGCGATATTGCGGCGCTAGCCGATGAGAACTTCAGCCCGACCTACCTCCGCAACGCCACTGCCTACGGAGTCTCGCCACGCCTCCGGTTTGACCTGGTGCTAAACAATCTGACTGCCTGGGCTTATACGACCGGCAAGGTGCACCTGAAAAGCGATGGCAGCGCCTGGCGGCCGATTGTGCATATAGAAGACATCTCGCGCGCCTTTCTCGCCGTACTCAAAGCCGATAGGGATGCGGTCCACAACGAGGCATTCAACATCGGGGCTAGCGGAGAGAATTACCGAGTACGCGAAATCGCAGAAATGGTGCGAGATGTAGTGCCCAATTCCGAATTAAGGTTCGCCAACGGCGCCTCGCCGGACACACGTTGTTACCGGGTCAATTTCGATAAGGCGCTGGAGAGGCTCCAGCACTACCGTCCGCGATGGACGGCGCGAAAGGGTGTAGAGGAATGCTACGCCGCTTTTCTGAAACACGGCGTGACGCTCGAGGAGTTTGAGGGTCCAAGATATCAGCGACTTGCGCACATTCAAATGCTCCTGAACCAAGGTGCGATCAGTAATGATCTCAGGTTCGCACTGGCGAAGCCGGCACTTGCGGTTTGATAGCTTCTGTTTTCGCAAAGGGCTGTGCGGGCAAGCAAATCCAAGCAAAACGCTGGCTGCTTCTGGCGGCTTCTTCCGCGGACCACTATTTAACACAGATTCAATTTCTTTTATGACAACCGTCCAATCGCTTCATCAGAGATGTGAAAACACAGCCTGTCGTGGGTGTGGTCAGTTGGGATTGCAGCCGGTACTGGATCTGGGTCTCATGCCGCCCTCCGACGGACTGTTAGCCCGGGATCAACTCACCCAGACCGAAAAGAAGTTTCCGTTGGAAGCTGGCTTCTGTCCGAACTGTTGGCTCATGCAAATCCTGGAAACCGTGTCGTCGGAGTTCTTGTTTGGCGAGCGATATCTTTACTTTTCGTCCTTTTCGAAGGCACTTCTCGACCATTCCCGCGCGAACGCTCTCGACCTGATCGAGCGGCGGAAGCTGGGTCCTGGCAGCCTGGTAGTGGAACTCGCCAGCAACGATGGTTATCTACTCAAGAACTTCGTCCAAAAGGGCATTCCGGTAATCGGCATTGATCCAGCGAGCAAGCAAGCGGAGGCGGCCCGAGCGGCGGGCGTGCCGACGCTGACCACCTTTTTTTCGAATGAGGTGGCGAAAGAGTTGAAGGCGGACGGGAAGCAGGCAGATGTGATCATCGGAAATAACGTCCTTGCCCACGTGGCCGACACTCATGGCTTCATAGAGGGAATTTACACGCTGCTAAAGGAAGACGGCTTGGTCGCTCTCGAGGTGCCTTACTTGAGAGACCTGATTGATCGCTGTGAGTTCGACACCATTTATCATGAGCATCTGTGCTACTTCTCGGTGACGGCCCTTGACAACCTTTTCCGCCGGCACCGGCTGTTTCTGAACGATATCAAAAGACTACCGATCCATGGTGGTTCTATACGTTTGTATGTTCAAAAACACGAGACGCCCTCCCTGCAACTGCAGGAGATAAAGAATGAGGAACGTAAGCTTGGGCTGGGCAGTTTCACCTACTACCAGGATTTTGCTTCTCGGGTGCAAGGGATTCGTGAGGGTCTGCGCCGTCTGATCCGGAGCGTCAAGACGGACGGAAAGCGAGTAGTGGCGTACGGTGCCGCGGCCAAGGGAACCATATTGCTGAACTATGCGGGCCTCGATTCGTCGATGATCGAGTATGTCGTAGATCGGAACACGTACAAGCACGGTAAGTTCATGCCCGGTGTGCATTTGGAGATTCTGCCGCCGGAGCAGTTGCTGGAAGACATGCCGGACTATGTGCTTTTGCTTCCCTGGAATTTTGCCGACGAGATCCTCGAACAGCAGGCTGAATACCGGAAAAGAGGTGGGAAGTTCATCGTGCCGATTCCGGAAATGCATGTCGTCTAGACCGCTCGACTCGAATATGTATACCGCCCAAACCGCCTTGCACAGGCACCAGAATATTAGCCAAGCCATCTGCCCAAGCTGCGGCCATGAGAGAATGGAGGTGTTCTATGAGGTCTGTAATGTTCCCGTGCACAGCGTGCTGCTTATGTCCACGCGTGAGCAGGCGCTGAACTATCCTCGACGCGATCTCCGGCTCGGTTTTTGTCCCTTCTGCGGCTTCATTGCAAACACGATCTTTGATCCCTCACTTCATGAGTATTCGACTTCCTACGAAGAAACGCAGGGCTTTTCACCGACCTTCGACGCTTTTGCTCGGGCCCTGGCACAGCGGTGGGTAAAGCAATATCGACTCGAGGGCAAAAGTATCCTGGAGATCGGTTGTGGTAAGGGAGAGTTTCTCGTCATGTTAGTCGAACTCGGCATGCGCAAGGGAATCGGGGTAGATCCTGCGTTCGTGCCTGCACGGCTAAGCACACCGATGGCATCACGACTGGAATTCATCCAGGACTTGTACAGTGAGAAATACCTTCATCTCCAGACCGACGTGATCTGCTGCCGCCACACCTTGGAACACATCGCTCCTACGCTTCGCTTCATGAGCTTGTTGCGGCGCTCGATCGGCAATCGCCGGGACGTTCTTTTGTTGTTCGAACTTCCGGGCGCGTTTCGCGTGTTAAAGGACCTGGCGTTCTGGGATATCTATTATGAGCACTGCTCCTACTTCACGACTGGTTCCCTGGCCCGATTGTTCCGCCGCACTGGATTTGATCTCCTGGAGCTGAAATTGGAATACGCCGACCAGTACATCGTTACTGTTGGCCGGCCGTCTGGTCCGCGGAGAAACGGGCTCTTGCCGGGCGAGGACGATCTTAAGGCAGTAGCCGACGAGGTGGCAACTTTTTCCGCGCGGTTCAGAAAGATTAAGGAACACTGGTTAACCCAGATCCGTGGCATCCGAGGGGAAGGAAAAAGACTGGTCATCTGGGGCGGCGGCTCAAAAGCTGTTTCGTTCCTGACCACCCTGGCGCTCAAGGACCAGATTGATTACGTAGTCGATATCAATCCATACAAACATGGCAAATTTATTCCCGGGACAGGGCATGCGGTTAAAAGTCCCGAAGCACTCAAGCAGCAACAGCCAGACTGCGTGATTCTGATGAATCCGATTTACGAGAACGAGGTCCGCGGCAAGCTTCAAAATATGGGGCTGAAGCCGCAGCTTCTCCCGGTATAACCCGCCAAATTCTTCAAGATGGTGATTAGTCTATTAGAACCGGAGCGTCTATGACCAACTCCTGTCCAGCCTGCCGATCCGCACGGACCCAAGCTTTTTTCGATCTAACTGGGATGCCAGTTTCCATCGGCGTCCAGTCGCTCTCTGCTGAGGAGGCTCGGTCCTGCAGAAGGGGCGATCTGCGGCTTGCTTTTTGTCGTTCCTGCGGATTCATTTGGAACCGCGTGTTCGATCCCGGGCGGGTGGAGTACTCCCAACGGTATGACAACTCACTCGACTTCTCGTCAGTGTTTCAAGACTACGCCCGGCGGCTGGTCCGGCGATTGATCGATACCTACAACATCCGAGATAAGAAAGTCGTGGAAATCGGCTGCGGTAAAGGTCACTTCCTAACCCTGCTCTGCGAAGAGGGGGGCAATCGCGGGGTTGGTTTCGATCCGAGCTACGAGGGCGCGCACACGCAGAGCGCCGCCTCCGCGCGGATCACCTATATTCGGGATTTCTACGGTGAGAAGTACACCCGGCATCCTGGCGACCTGATCTGTTGCCGTCACGTCTTTGAACATATTCCCGATCCAGTTGCATTTCTCTCCCTGGTGCGGCGGGCGATTGGTGAACGTGCTTCTGCAATCGTGTACTTCGAGGTGCCCAATGTGCGATTTATTCTGGAAAAGCTTTCGGTCTGGGATGTGATTTACGAGCATTGCAATTATTTTAGCAGCGAGTCGATCGCCGCATTAGCCCGCCGGTGCGGGTTCGTAGTGCTGCGGCTGGAGGAGACGTATGGGACGCAGTTCCTGTCGCTCGAAGCTAAGATCGCGGACAGCGCGAACAGTGCTACCCCGATTATAGAAGATCTGTCAAGTCTATCGGCCGCAGTGGAGAGATTCTCGGAACAGGTGCAGAACCGCCGCCAATCGTGGGAGTTGCGCATCGCGCAGTGGCAGGCTGACGGCCGACGCGCTGTGATTTGGGGCGGCGGAGCCAAGGCGGTTGGCTTCCTCAATATGTTAAAGGTCACTGACGCGATTCCTTACGCGGTCGATATCAATCCTACCAAACAGGGCCGGTACCTGCCGGGGACAGGACAGCGGATCGTCCCGCCTGATTTCCTCAAGGAGTTCCAACCTCAGATTGTGGTGCTGATGAACCCAATCTACCGACAAGAAGTTGAAGATCAGCTCGGCCGACTCGGAGTCAATGCCGAAGTGCTGGAGAACTAATCTGGCCTTCATTGGCAACTCTCCGCTCGCAACCTATGGCTTCAATCAGAACGCAATGGCAATTTCGCACGTATTGTCGCGCGGGCGTTCCTTTCCTGATGTTTCACAAAATCGGCAAGTGTCCGGCTTCTGCCAGCATGCCTTGGCTCTATGTTTCACCGATTCAATTTCAGCGACTATTGGATGGCTTTAAGTGCAAAGACTTGCAATCGATCTCGATTGGCGAAGCCATTCAGACAGGGAATAAAACCGGCAATCGCTTCGTAATTTCGTTTGATGATGGGTATGAGGGGGCACTAATTTGTGGCGCTCAAGCGATGAGAGACCGTGGGTTTACCGCGATTCAGTTTCTCGTAGCCGATCGGCTTGGTCAACGCAACGAGTGGGATCTCGGTCTGGATACTACTCTGGAGCGACTCATGGATCGGATTCAGGTTCAAGAGTGGCTCTCCCTCGGTTTCGAGATCGGAGCTCATACCTTGACGCACGCCCGGCTTACCACTATCCCGATAGCCGCAGCGAAGAAAGAGATCGCCGGTAGCAAGAAAAAGCTCGAGGACCTCTTTGGTATTCCCGTGAAACACTTCTCCTATCCATATGGGGACTATAACGATGCGATAGTGGAATTGGTTGGGGAGGCTGGGTTTGAAACGAGCTGCACGTGCGACCCCGAAGTGGTGCGCGCTGGTGTAGACCATTTTCGCTTGGGGCGATTCGTTACTGACGAGAGGTCCCTTAGGTGCTTGTCCAACTACAAACTGTCCTATTTACCAAATGATTTACGCAGCGTCGCAAGGCGGTTAGCGCGCCGCTAGAGAGTTCGTGGGCTTGCAGCCTGCGCTGCCCAAAAGATACCGGGGGAGCTGAATGTGGCAGTCTCTATCGAAAATCCGGTTGAGCCTGGCTTCTCGACATACTTGCGTTACGGCCGTTATCGGCGCGTCGAGGCTTTGAAAAATCGTCTGCAACCCGGTGATTTCGTGCTTGCGGTTGAGACGGCAGATGATTTGGCCGAGGACTGCATCCGACTTATTAGTGATCACGATCGCAGGCTAACGCTAGCAAAACGGGGCCGCAAGCAGCGCATGCATCCCGAAAGGCGCCTTAATGCTGAAGAGGGTAGAGAGCTAACTTCAGCCTGGAAAAACCATCGAACTATGGATGCCAGCATACTTATCAGCACAAAAAATCGGGCCCAAGATCTCGCGCAGGCGCTCGATTCGCTCTCGGGAATCCGCAGAGATCAGCTCGAGCTCGAGCTGATTCTCATTGACAATGGTTCCAGTGACGAGACGGCAGCAGTGATAACCGAAGCGGCGCGGCGGTTTCCTTTTCCCGTCCGTCTAGTCAGTTTTTCAAATGGCGCCAAGGCCGCAGCGCTCAATTTTGCTCTGCCGACTGCAACAGGGAGGTACCTGGTCTTTGCAGACGATGACCTCCGATTCGACGAGTTTTGGTTGCTGAAGTTGCTCGCTCCGCTTATAGCCGGACAGGCTGACGTCGTTGTAGGGGACGTGAGACTGGCTCCCCATCTGGTTCGCGCTTGGATGGAACCGATCCATCGAGCAATGTTTGGGGAAGTGCCGCCGAACGATGAACTTCACGGATTGCTGGGGGGGAACATGGCAATGCGTCGAGAGTGCGTCGACCGGGTGGGAGGATTCGATCCCGCGCTGGGAGTGGGCGCCTTGGGCTCTTCGGAGGAGCTCTTGTTGGAACATCAGATCCGGGCCAGGGGCGGCCGCGTTCAGTTTGTAGAAGGGGCCGTAGTCGAGCACCACTTCGATCCCAAGCGTCTGGAGCGCTCCGCGTGGATCCGCCACGCTAAAGCGTCCGGGAGGTCCAATGCGTATATCTTTCATCACTGGGATCTAGGATCAGTCCCGTTGCTGGCTCTTCGAAGGACTAAAAAGAGGATCCAGCTCGGCCTGTACAGACTATCCGGCTGGTTCCGGCGGAAGGCCGGATCGCCTATCGATTCTCGGGAAATTGCCTTGGTATACCGTCTTGCGTTCTACAAGGAATTCGCAGCTCAACGCAGGACAAATCCGAAGTATTTGGCACGGGAAGCCAAGCTTTTTTTTGGGGGCCTGTCTTGCGACGATCATCAGTCATCGAGGTTGCGAAGAACCGTTGTTACCGGGAAGCTTTTATGACTAGCGGTGTTTGCGATCTTTCTTTGGTAATCTGTACCCGCAACCGCGCCCCCCAACTCGCGCGCACGCTCGAAAGGGTGGCGAGAATTCGGTCGCGATTGTCTTGGGAGCTAATTATCGCCGATAACGGATCAACCGATAGGACAAATGCGGTTGTTCAAGAGTATGCCGCAGCTAGGGAGCGTGCCGTCCGGATGATCCGCATACCGGGCCGCGGCGTTTCCTACGCCCGAAATGCCGGCTGGCAATCGGCTAAGTCTGACATCGTCGCATACATCGACGATGACTGTTACCCGGCGGAGGACTATGTCGATGCCGTATTCGATTGCTTCTCAAACGATTCTAGACTTGGCTTTGTCGGAGGACGGATTCTATTGCATGACCCGAGCGACCGGAGAATTACGATACAAGAATCATTGCAGCGGCTATCTTTTCCGCCTAAGAGCTTTATTCGACCAGGTGTAGTTTCACGGGGCGAATCTTGCCTTTCGACGATCTGCTCTTAGCGACGTCGACGGCTTCGATCCCTGGTTCGGGGCGGGAGCGCTCTTCACTGGCGAAGAAGTCGAATTACTCGCTAGAATTTCAGCACTGGGGTGGACCGGCGTCTACGATCCCACCCCCGTGGTTTACCACCATCATGGACGAAAGACGGCGAAAGAGGAATGGTTTCTGATGCGGTCATATGACCGGGGCCGGGGGGGCCTATTATGCGAAGTGCATACTTAACAAGGGCACGCGCCAAGTCTATGTCAGAAATTGGCTACTCACACGGCAATACCATTCATGGAGAACCTCGGCCCTTGAGATTATCGCAGGTCTGGAATACATCGCGCGCGCCTTCATCGCTAGCCGTTGAGCTTAAGAAGCACAATGACAGAATCCTCGTCGCTTCCCGACAATGAGCACAACGCGCCGACCAACGGTGAAATCAGGCTTTTACGCACTTTTGAAACCAGGTCATATTCTTACGACCAGGACAGGGGTCCCTTGCGCTTAAAGTAGGAATCTCCGCGCTCTTCTTCCTCTTTTACATTTCCGTGTCAGAGCTATTCCTGCCGACTACCTGGATGTTCGTCGGGCTAGCTTATTAGCGCCTCGATCAACAAAGGTAAAAGAGTAGAGCCGCCCAAATCAGAGATCCCGACTTTGCTGCGGAGGATTACCTTGCCCTCGCGGGGAGAGCTGATATCCCGTTTCAGGCGGAATTGGAAAATCGTGACCTGAGGCTGAGCTAGCCGAGACTCGAAGAACAATGAAAAGAATAATTAAAACCCTGGCTACTCGAAGTACTGCTTACAGATTCTTCAGCCTAACCATCTTGGACTCCTGGAGATATGTTCCGCCCATTCAATATGCCAATAGCAAAAAACTTTTGTTGTTTTGGAAGGTATCTCCTTACGCGCAACAAAACTACGCTAGTCTGTCCAATGTCTACGATTTAAGCACATTGGTAGAACGTAATAACGTGCCCGGATCTCTTGTGGAGTGCGGTGTCTGGCGCGGAGGTTGCGCCGCAGTGATGGCAACGGTCGCTGCGAGAGCCAAAAGTCATAGGAAAATCTGGTTGTTTGACTCATTCGAGGGAATGCCAGAAGCGACACAAGAGGATGTTGGTGAAGAAGCGAAACGATTAGCCAGGGGTATGATGAATGGCAACCTGTCTCCTGTCGGAGCAAACGTGGCATCAGTGGATGACGTGAAGACGTTATTCTTCAAGAAACTGCGGCTCCAAGAAAAAGCCGTAAGTATCGTGAAAGGATGGTTTCAAAACACCTTACCTCGGTATAAGAGGCAAATTGGCTCCATTGCTATTCTACGGATAGACGGCGACTGGTATGAATCAACCAAAGTGTGCCTGGAACAGCTTTATGATAACGTTGTAAAGGGAGGCTATGTAATAATTGATGATTATGGCTATTATCCCGGATGTAAGAAAGCAGTGGATCAGTTTGTTACAGGCAGACAACTGGAAGTGGATTTAATCCCCGTTGATTACTCACGGGTATACTTCCGAAAGTTGTAGGTACTCAAAATCTTCCTGGAACAGGTCAATTAGGTCCCCTCTAGGAATGGCAGTCCTACCTTTAAAGCTTGCCGGGAAGTTGATCTGCCCAGCGCTTGGAATTTCCGATCGAAGTCTGCGCCTGAAGAAGTTTCTTCGAATGGATCAGAGTTCAAAAAGCTCCCGTCCTGCATGCGCGTCAACTCGCCCTTAAATGCCGTTTTACCCTTATCAATGACGTTGGAACCATGTGTCAACCTACGTACCCTCGGATACCGCATCACGGGTGTGCAGAGGTATCTGCTCGGCCTTTTGCCTCACATGCCTTCTGAGTTGAATTCAGTAAAACCCTCACAGCGGTTGCAAGGGATAAAAGGGCATCTCTGGGAGCAAATTTACCTTCCGACCCAGCTCCATGGGCGGCTACTTTGGAGCCCTGGTAATACCGGTCCGATCGGGGTGAGCCGGCAAGTATTGACCGTGCACGATGCTGCAAGTCTTGATCATCCCGAATGGTTCGAGCGGAAGTTCGCTTTGTGGTACGCAGAGTTACTGCCCCGCCTGGCTCGCAAGGTGTGTGCGATCATTACGGTTTCGCATTTCTCCGAGGAACGGATCGTGCAACTCACTGGCGTAAATTCAGAGCGCGTTCATGTTATTTCAAACGGAGTCGACCGGCGATTCCGTCCAGCCGATCTAAACAGAGTCAAACAAGTACGGGCAGAATTCGATCTTACCAGTCCTTACATTCTGTTCGTCGGCTCATTGGAACCTCGGAAGAACTTGAAAAACCTGCTCGAGGCCTGGCGGCTCGGTGGCTTTGAGGGAGCAACCTTGGCAGTAGTAGGAGCTAGCGGGCATATCTTTACCGGTCTCGGGTTTAATTCCATCCCTCAAGGGGTCCGCCTGCTAGGTTCGGCGGAGGATGATGTGCTTCCATTACTCTACTCTGGCGCGGCAGGTTTTGTCTACCCATCCTTCTATGAAGGGTTCGGGCTGCCTCTACTCGAGGCAATGGGGTGTGGCTGTCCGATTGCCGTCTCTGACATTCCCGCGCATCGGGAAATATGTGGTGAAACAGCCATGTATTTTGATCCCTTCCATCCGGAAGATATTTCGAGCAAGTTGGACGCGCTGTTGCGACTTGATCCGGCGACACGAACGTCGCTGATAGAACGCGGATTGCGGTGCGCAGCGACGTATCGCTGGGAAAATTCTGCATCGGAAACGTGGCGCGTCCTCGAGGAAGCGGCAGGAAAATGAGTAGCGAACCATCTGCGAAATTGTTAGAGCCGCCTTGCCCAGGCGATGTCCCTTCGGTGGCTGCCGAACACTCGGGCGAGCTTGCCGCGCTGTCCCAACCGAATGCTGCCAGAGCCCAACGTGCAAAATGCTGGCAAGACCTGCGTGTAGCAATAGTTCATCATTGGTTCATCTCTCGGGCCGGCGGCGAACGCGTAGTCGACACTATAGCGAGCCTCTTCCCAAGTGCGGATTTATTCACGCTCTTTCTGGACAAACAAAAACTTTCACCTGCGCTTCAGAAACACAAAATAACCAGCTCTTTCCTGGATAGATCTCGAGTCGCACGAAGGGCGCATCGTCACTTTTTACCGTTCTATCCGATCGCGGTGGAAATGTTAGATCTGAGCGGCTATGACCTGGTAATTACTTCCGACAGCGGGCCGATGAAAGGCGTGATTACAGACCCCGGGTCGACGCACATTTGCTATTGCCACTCCCCCATGCGGTACCTCTGGGATGGACACTCCGCCTATCGCCGTGAGATGTCGCCGCTGACCCAAACAATTTTCGCTTTAGCCTCTCACTACGTTCGAAATTGGGACTACGCCGCCGCCCAGAGAGTTGATCACTTTATCGCAAACTCGAATTACGTTGCCGAACGTATTCGCAAATATTATCGGCGGGACAGCACCGTGATTCATCCTCCCATCAATACTTCACAAAGCTTCCTCGCCCGGAAACATGAAGATTACTACTTAGCGGTAGGCCGGCTTGTTCCCTACAAGCGCACCGATATTTTAATAGAGGCTTGCAGCAAGCTTGGAAGAAGGCTTGTGATTGTGGGCGACGGGCCGGAAATGGAGCGGCTAAAGAAGCGTTCGGGGAAAAATGTCGAATTCCTGGGAGAGGTCGACGACTGCCAATTAAGAAATCTATATGCTCAATGCCGCGCTCTCCTCTTCGCCGCGGACGAAGATTTTGGCATGGTCCCCTTGGAAGCACAATCATACGGGCGACCGGTGATTGCCTTTGGAAAGGGCGGATCGCTTGAGACTGTCATTGGCGCGTATCCCCCGATTCGCGCCGAGAAAGTGTGCGAAAATCCTCCCATCACGGGTGTTTTCTTTGGGAAACAAACAGCCATTTCGCTGACAGAGGCGATTCGTTCCTTCGAGTCCTGCGAGGAGGTATTCCTCCCGCATCATATCCGGTTACACGCCCGCAAGTTTGATACATCGATTTTCGTTAGTCGACTGCGCAACTATATAGATGGTGTAATGAACAGGCCCTTTAATTCTCCGAATCTAAAGGACAAAGATGAGATTTTGCAACCTGGGCGGATTGGAATTCCAGAACCGGGCTTATGAACCGTGGCCTTTGAATCCGGATGAACTTAAAAAGCTTCTTGCCATCTTTCCGGAGAACCATAAAACGAATCTTTCGCTGGGTTGCTAGAACCCTTCTTTCTCTTCTCCCGGTTAAAGTAAACCACTGGTTACGTAAATTGCGGGATAGCTATTACGTTTCCCGTTCCCCGGCACGAACGATCTTAGTTAATAAAATTCTACCGACTTTGTCTAGCCCGAAACTCGAGTTGTTTGGGTCGGTTGCCGTCGCTAGACGCGACGATACCCCGGTATGATCGAGTTGAGGGGGGAGGTGTTATACTCTAGAAATAGATCCCGAAGCTCAGCGCCGGGTCAACCTAAGATGCATTTCGTCGGGGACTTGCAAAAAGTGAATGAACTTTATCCGGGCCAATTCTTCGACGTCGCTTTGGTAAGCGGACTATTCGGTTTCGGACTCGACACAGTAAAGGACAAGACAAAGCGATAGAAGGGCTAGCGCAGGTTTTTAAAACCTAAAGGCGTACTCTTGCTCGGCTGGAATACCGATCGCGTTTCCGATCTCGAGAAATTACCTGCGATGCAAAAACTTTTCGTCCGCTCAAGGGATAACAACTTTGGGCTGCGTATCAGTATCGCGGGTTACATGCGCGTTTTCGATTTCTTCGAACGTAAAGTTTAGAGTCGTCTAGAACGAATTGCTCGCCTAGGGATAACAGAGTTTTGTTCTCTCTTGGATCTCCTTCGAGTCATCAGCCTGTCGCAAGAGATTCGCGCGAAAGCGATTTCATTCCCCGTAGACGACGCAGCCAGCCGAGCAGTATGTGGCCGGAGCATCGTCCTTCTGCACGAATAATGACGACGAAGTCCGAAAATCGCATCCTTCTGGTTTCACCATTCCCGCCCTTTCCTCCGGATTGTGGTTCCTACCAGAGGACCCATTTACTATGGAAGGCGCTCAGTGAAATTGCCCCTGTTGATGTAATCTTGTGCGACGATCTGCCGATAAACGGTGAGGTCTTCGCGCAGGGTATACCGAGTTCTGTAAACCTCCTGGGGAGATTTCAATGGCAATCAAAAGCGCGAAGGCTAACAAGTCGGATTCCTAAGAATTCGGCGCTGAACCACAGGGTCGAGGGCTTGTTGCGCGTGGCTCTTCCAAGGCACTGGGAGTATGAAGTCGATCATCAGCTTAGTCGAAATGTCTCAGAAGTTTTTGACCGTAAGCGATACTCGCTTGCCGTCGGACGTTACCTCAAACCGATTGTGAAAACGGGTCTGGTCGGACGCGTCCCCTCGTTGCTGGATATCGATGATGTTGACTTCGATATCTTTGCCCAGCGAGCAGAAGATCCGGGCCGGCCCCGTTGGGAGAGACTTCTTTATGCGCTTCAGTCATCCCAGATGAAAGCAGCCTTTGAGAAATGGCTGCCGCGATTCAAAAAATTATGGGTCACAAAAGCGGAAGACACCCAGCATGCCGCGACGCGGAACGCTGCGGTTCTACCAAACATACCCTATAACCTGCCGAAAGGCTTAGCGCCCTTAAATGGTTCGAGCTCGTGTAATCCCGTTATTCTAACCGTCGGAGTTCTCTTTTACTTACCTAATCGTGATGGGATTGATCGATTTATCCGAGAGGGATGGCCAAAGGTGCGGGCCGCCTGTCCAACAGCGGAGTATTGGCTGGTCGGGAAAAACGATCCGGCCTCCGCCAGCCGCTGGGGAGCTGTCCCTGGTGTCAAAGTCTTGGGTTATGTCGAAGATCTAGCTGCAATTTACCAAGCGAGCTGGTTCACCTTGTGCCCGCTTTGGAACGGAGGAGGAACGAATATCAAGGTTCTGGAGAGTCTGGCATTCGGGCGAACCTGCGTTGCCACCGGTATCGGCCACCGGGGCCTCGGAGATGTTCTAAAATCGGGCGATTCCCTGCTCGTGGCCGCGACAGCAGCGGAGTTAGCCGAGAACTGCATCCAGTTAATTAATGACCGCGAAAAAAGGCTGGCCTTGGCACAACGGGGTCACGATGTGGTTCGGGAAGAATTTTCCTACAAAAAATTCGCGTCCGTAGTTCGACGCCAGGTCGAAGAGGCACTCGGCGATCATTTGAGAACAACCGCCAACCATTCTTGAGAATAATTTCATGATCGAGCACAAACCTGATATTTCATTGGTAATTTGTACTCGGAACCGCGCGGTCCAGCTTGCTCAGACATTAAAAAAAGTCGACGCGATTCAAACCCGATTGTCTTGGGAGTTAGTGGTCGCTGACAACGCGTCGACTGATAGCACAATGAGAGCGGTCCGAGACTTTGCCGCGAGTTCCCGGTGTCCAGTCCAGATTATCTGTAGTCGGGGCCGCGGAGTCTCCTATGCCCGAAATGCTGGCTGGCAAGCCGCCGCCGCCGCTATTGTCGCCTATATCGACGATGACTGTTACCCGGCAGAGAACTATCTGGATGCTGTATTTGAATGCTTCATTAGGGATCCAAGGCTGGGCTTTGTCGGAGGGCGAATTTTGTTACATGACCCGAGGGATCGCAGGATCACAATCCAAGAAGCCATGGAACCCCAACTTTTTGGGAGCAATAGTTTTATTCGACCAGGAGTCATTCAAGGGGCGAATCTAGCCCTGCGGCGAGCCGCTCTCAGCCAAGTCGGTGGCTTTGATCCCTGGTTCGGAGCGGGAGCGCTTTTCACCGGCGAAGACGCGGAATTACTGGCCAGAATTTCCGCGGCGGGTTGGGCTGGTGCTTACGATCCTAACCCCGTGGTTTACCATCATCACGGACGAAAAAGGGCGCAAGATGAATGGTTCCTGATGCGGTCATATGACCGTGGGCGGGGAGCCTACTATGCCAAGTGTGTTCTCAACAAAGGCATGCGCCAATTATATGTCAGAAACTGGTTCTTAACACGACGGTATCATTCATGGAGAACGTCGGCACTGGAAATCGCGGCGGGTCTAGAGTACGTCGCGCGCGCGTTCCTGGCGAGCCGTCTATTCAAAAGAGCGGAAGAAGGAGTTCCCGCAACCTCCCGAGAATGAGTATCAGCTCTCTGCCAAAAGGCAAATCGAGGCAGGTGGGTATAGGCATCACTAGCCGCGACCGTTGGGACGAGCTGGCCATAACGTTGTCTGAGTTGAGGATGCGGGGATACGAGGATGTCGAGACGATCGTAATTGATGACGGCTCCCAACGGCGATTGCCAGAAGAGCTTCGAGCAGCCTTCCCGAAAGTTCGTTTTGAAAGAACGGAGGGCCCTCTTGGCTTGGTAGTTCAGCGCAATCGTTTGGCACAGATGCTCAGTTCAACTTATTACTTAAGCCTCGATGATGACTCCTTCCCGGTGGCGGGTGATATTAACGATGCAGTTACTTGGCTGGAGAATCACCCTTCGGTGGCAGCGTTAGCATTGCGTGTCGTCCAGAGGGATGAGAATATTCCCGGCGCCGAAACGCCTGAGGAACCGTTCCCGGTTCAATATTTTATCGGCTGTGGGCATCTGTTGCGACGGGAGCAGTTTCTCGAGTTAGGGGGGTATCTGGATCGCTTGCACTATTTCGGCGAGGAAATTGATTTTTGTCTGAAGGCCCTGCTTCAAGGATCCAGTATCTTTGCGTACCCGGCCGTAGTGATCCGTCATAACCGGACTCCGGTGGCTCGCAACTTGGCGAAAGCGGCTCGCTATTACACTCGCAACCAAGCAATTATCGGATTACTGTATTTCCCTTTTCCCTTTTTGATTCTTCGTGCGCTGAACTGCCTGACCCTCCTCAAGAATCCGCAGTGGAATCATCATCCGGGAAGCCTGCTGCTGGGATGGCTGGAGGCATTAATCTGCGCGATCAGTTGGCGAAGCTTGCGTCGCCCCTTGTCCCTGGCGCAATTTCGCGCATGGAGGAAGCTTCCCTTTCCTACGGGATGAACCGAACCCCTACCCTCACTAGTATGATGAAAGGCCTTCCCAGATGGTTTATACCGCTCTGGTGCACCGTGATGCCCTTGACCTCGTTCCTGCTCGTGCCGGCCATTCAAGGGACTATACCCGCGTATATGCTGGCGTTTGCTTCCGTCTTGTTTGTCGTCCTAAGTCGCAGCGACAATGGCCAGTCAAACATCCAGCGAACACGTTACGTTGCTTTAGCATTCCTCATCGCGGGAATCTGGCTTCTACTCGTCTGCGGCAGCCAATTGGCGCACCTCATCTCAAACCGACACGACTTTGGCGACATGTTCCTGGTCAATACCGAAGACACGCGGGTGGTGTTCAGGACGGCGCTTTTTACCCAAAGTCTGTACTTCGCTGCGTGCGTGTTCATAGCTTTGTTTTTTCGCTTTTTTTTCCGCGAAGAATGGATGCGTTATGTTCTATGGGGTGGCTGGTTTCTAGCAATCTACGGCATCTACGAGTGGCTTTTCTTTTTAATCTTCAAGCATCCCGGGGATTTCATAGTCAATCGAGCCTTCGGAGACGGCGCCCATACCGCGAGCTGGTCGCAGGTAGTTGAAATAGGGCCCTTCAACCTCCTGCGAATTAAATCGACGTTTGGGGAGCCTTCTTTTTTCTCCGCCGGCGTTATCCCGTACCTTCTCCTGGCTCAGGAATACAAGCGAAAATGGCTCTCCATCGCTCTTCTTTTTTGCCTCGTTTTCTCAACTTCCACATCGGCATATTTAGCGCTCCCTGTTGCTCTGGGGCTGCTAAGTCTTTTTCAACGAAAACTGAGCCGCGCAGCTCTCATTACGATTATTCTGTTCGGAGCCGCTATGGCCACCCTTTACTATGTCTTTCCCGAAACCTACGACCAAATGTTCGGAGCCAAGTTTAGCGGCGATAACGACTCCGGGCACGTGCGGCAAGAAGCGGAAGCGGCGATGCAGGATGAGGCCAGCACGTTCAGCTTCATGAACCGTCTTTTCGGAATAGGTTTCGGCTACTACTATGGAGGGGTGTTCTACGCGATACTGGTGAATACCGGCTGGATTGGCATGATAATTTACTTGTATGCGTTTTTGAAGCCCGTCATATGCCTGCGACCGGACCATGGTGTCCTGGCTCTCAAGGTAGGAATGGCGGCGCTGTTTTTCCTATTTTACGTCTCAGTGTCAGAACTGTTTTTGCCGACGACATGGATGTTCCTCGGACTAGCTTATTGGCGGCTCGATCAACAACGGCACGAGAGTAGAGCTATGCAAATTAGAGATGCTAGCTCTACTGCCGAAGGTTACCTTCTTCACCCGCAGAGGAGCTGACCGCCCGCCGATTCCGCAGTGGAAGTAAAGGCTTGTCGTCTGACTAAGCTGAAGGCTGCCTTCGAATCTAGGGAGCCGAAAGGTGGCTCCTTCGCCTAACGGCGATATTAGGAATCCGTAAAATCAAGGATTCTATTCGGGGGCGGACTAGTCTCCGTCAGGAAGTCGACATGGAAGCGTCGCCCGCAATTGTTGAGGCTCTCCGTGCTTAGAGCGGCCGTATCTCCTATCCGCATCATGAAATTTTCGTTCATTTTGGCGACAAAGGATCGTGCAGGGGAAGTCGAAAAATTTATTCGGTCTTTAGCTGATCAATCCTATGAACATTTTGAGTTGATCGTCGTAGACCAAAACGAGGACGACCGGCTTCAGAGCATATTAGCCGAAGCGCAGATTCGCTCTCGCATCACCTATTTAAGATCTGAGCCAGGCCTGTCCCGTGCTCGCAATGTGGGCATAGCGTGTGCCACCGGCGACATCCTGGCTTTTCCAGACGACGACTGCTGGTATCCAGACGGGCTTTTGGCGCGGGTTGTCTCCGAGTTTCAGAGCGATCCTTTGGTCGCGGGTTTTACTGGACGCTCGGAAGACGGACGAGGACAAGGCTCTGGAGGTCGCTTCTGCCGCCGGCGGGGCCGTGTCGATATCGAGAATGTCTGGAAACGAGGAATCTCTTATACGATCTTTCTGCGGTCATCGATCTGTGCCGCAGTCGGACCGTTTGATGAGGAGCTGGGTGTGGGAGCGCGCACGCGTTTCGGCTCAGGGGAAGAAACCGACTATCTGATACGGGCAGTGAAATTGGGGTTCGATATCCGATACCTACCTGACCTGTTAGTTTTCCATCCAAATCCGATATTATACAATCGAAATCATCGGCGTAAGGCATTCCGGTACGGAGTAGGGATGGGAAGAGTGCTGTCCAAGCATCGCTACAACATTTTATTCAGTCTCTACACCATATTCCGACCCATTGCTGGGGCGGTGTTATCTCTGCTTACGTTACGACCGCAGAAGGCGGCCTACCACCTGGCGATTGCCGGAGGTCGGGCGGCCGGGTTGTGCTCTCAGCAGCCAATAGCAGCATGGAGGGCACTGGCTTCCTCTGCCTCAGCTACGGCGAACGGGCCTTTGTCGCTGCGCTCCGGTCAGGAGATCATCGGACGGCGATAGGGAAACTTCGAAGAGAACAGCTAATGAAATCTAGGGAAGAACCGCTACAACAAAGCGTAAGCCTGCATACCTTGTCCAAAGGACGAAGCGGGACAAACCGGGTGGAAGACGTTGCGATAGCCATCATAATCGCAACAAAGGGTCGGCATGAAATTCTGGAGGAAACTCTTCAATCCGTCAGGCGACAAACTTGGCCTGCGACGCATGTTTTTGTGAGTGTCACTTGTCCTGAAGACGCTCCTGCGAAGAACGCTTGGAACGGAATTAACGTACTCGTCGGGCCAACTGGAGGAAGCGCGCAGCGCAATAATGCTATCCGGTGCGTACCGCTCGAGGTGAAATACATCGCGTTTTTCGACGATGATATAGAGCTCCACCCTTCCTACCTCGAACAGGCGGTTAGCTTCCTTGAAAAAAACCCGGACGTAGTTGCAATTTCAGGCACCATGCTTGCCGACGGTAATATTTCACGGAAAGCGGCGCAGACTCTGCTGGAATCGGACGGGAGCTGGAGAAGCGGTCCGTCGTTACGAGATCGGGGACCACACCACATTCTTTATTGCTGTAACGCGGTGGTCCGCAGTGGCCCCTTGCGGGAAACGCTGTTCGACGAAAATCTGCCGCTCTACAGTTACGGCGAAGACTATGATCTATCCCTGCGCCTGAAAAAATTCGGGAGAGTTGGTCGTCTATCCAACGCCGTCGGCGTACATCTGAAGGCGCCAGCCGGACGTGTTTCAGGTAGACGATACGGCTATGCTATGGTCGCTAACAACTGGTATTTTATTCAAAAAGGCGTTTGCCATCTGTCGGCCCCTTGGAGCTACATGCGGTTTGTCCTGGTTGTCGTGTTAAGAGCACTTTGGATTAACTTGTCGAAGGCCCTTTCAGGACAATTAGAGAAAGATCCGTGGGGACAGATTCAAGGCAATCTGTTCGCTGTCTTTGACATCGTCTGCGGAAGATCTTCTCCCAAGCGAATTCTCGATCTTTAGCCGGTACGCGGTTGAAAATGAAGACAGATTAGACTGAAGCGCGAAGGCTTAAACGAAACAAATCGATACCTTCACTTCCTATTTCTCGGAGCCTTTCTCTGGCTGGATTTGCTGGTGTGCAGCCAAATTGGAAACATCATAGGCGATCGCAAGAATTTTTAACGGGGCGTTTTTGATCAATCCAGAAGACGATAAAATAGTATTTCGGTCAGCCCTGTTTACCCAGTCGCTTCATTTGGCTGCCTGCCTTTTGAACTTGGATCATTTTACTGTCGATCGAGTTACCAAAGACTACGAATCTGTATATAGTAGCGCGTTAGATGAACCACTGCGTACATCTGGATCTTCAGAGGAGATGGCACGCCTTCAATTCAAAGAAAGAAAAGACCGATGAATAAAGTTGTACCCGCAGCGAATGCCAATCGGCTCGAGATCTCGGAAATTCCACGCGAAACGATCCTCGACCTAGTTAAGGATATGAATGAGGTTGGCTTCGGCGTATTGCCCAGCTATCTGAAAGTAGCTGACCTTGAAGATCTCCGGCAGTTTGTCAAAACCGCTGTCGCGGCCGCCGGAGGGGAATATGTGGCGTTCGGAGAGGAGGCACTTGCTGGAACGCTGGTGGACAAGCTGTCCGTCTCGCCCTCGTTCGTGAACTTGCTGCACCGAGTCTTTGAGCTGGGTTCACGTCGGCCAGCTCCGAACCAATCAATTTATCGGATCCTGCGCTGCTTGACGGGCAAATCCGGTCTAAAGCACGCGCTTTACTTTCATTACGACTCCTATGTTGTGACCGCGCTTCTGCCCGTAATCATTCCATCAGAGGGGAGTCCTGGCCACCTCGTGATGGCGCCGAACCGGCGGCCGGTTAGGTCGTCATATCTCTTCAATCTACTCGACAAGATCATTCTGGATAACCGGGCAACTCAGTTTTTGCTTCGCCACGGTTTCAGGTTGGGGCTGTTCAAGCTCAAGCAGATTCAGATGGTACCCGGCAATCTCTACCTTTTTTGGGGATATCGGAGCGTACATGCCAACGAGGCATGCGATCCAGACAAAATCCGGACAACGGCGTTGTTTCACTATGGCGATCCCCATGCCGATAGTAGTGTGCGTAGGTTCACCGGCCGCGCTAAGAGCCGAGCTCGAATCGGCTCTACAAGATGATATAGGGTACAACTCTTAAGATGGCTTTAGAAAAAGAGTTAGCTACTTATAACCGGGAGAAGGACCGGCTTCTCGCTAGGGATGAAGGTCGCCACGTCCTAATTAAAGACGACCAAGTTGTTGCTACTTGGGATACCTATCGGGACGCTTTACTTGCCGGACACAAGTTGTTTGGTCTCGATCCCTTCTTCATTAAGAAGATTGAAGCGTTAGAACTTCCCCTCTATTGAAAGGGTCTCCAACCGACTGGAGGCGGAGTATTAGCCGGTAATCCGAAAATTCACTCGGCTCAACCGGCTTCCCAATATAGGGGTTCTTGGCTCCCAAACGGAGCGCTACTGCGTCTACCCCAGCGCGGATACTCGTTCGCCCCGCTCTGGCAATTTCGCATCGATCCCCAGGATTGAGAAAGCTTCTTCAAGCTAGCGGACGAAAACAAGGTTGAACGCCATGCGGATCGTTCATTTCTTGAATCATACCCGGCCAAGTAATGGTCATGTGCATGTTGCCGTTGACCTGGCATGTGTTCAGTCGCGGATGGGGCATTCCGTCTCGGTAATTAGTGGCGGTGGCGCTTTTGACTCCCTTTTTGCAGCTTATGGCGTCAACCACATCCTAATAGACCAGAAGCGGGCGTTCTCGAATTTGGTCAGGGCAGTTTACAAGTTGCATTCTGCGGTATCGGTAATTTCTCCCGACATTATCCATGCTCACATGATGACAAGCGCAGCTCTTGCTGTTTCTCTCCGTCGCTTCATGAAGTTCAAGCTCGTGACTACCGTCCATAACGAATTTCAGAAAGCGGCGATCATCATGGGCCTGGGGGACAAGGTCATTGCAGTCAGCGAAGCGGTAGCAGATAGTATGGAGCGCCGAGGGGTTAAACGATCCAAGCTTCAGGTAGTGTTGAATGGAACGATCGGCTCTCCGAGACTAAGCGCAACCAACCCTCCAGCTAAAGTCTTGGATCGGCCGGCGATAGTCTTTGTAGGTGGGCTTCATCCTCGCAAGGGGGTTGACGACCTGATCGCAGCATTTAAGACGATCTCGGCGCGAGTACCACGGGCCTTTCTGTACTTGATCGGGGATGGACCCTATCGGGAGGCCTATCAAGAACTCGCCCTGCAGACAGGTTGTGGCGACAGGATTCGGTTCTGCGGTTTCCAGGCCGACCCGCGCCCCTATTTGCTTGGATCGGATCTCTTCGTGCTTGCGTCCCATGCCGACCCTGGACCCCTGGTGTTGTCGGAAGCTCGCGAGGCCGGTTGCGCCATTATCGCCACCTCCGTGGGCGGTATTCCAGAGATGTTAGATAGAGGCGAGGCGGGAGTTTTAGTCCCCCCCCGACGGTCTGATCTCTTAGCGGAAGCTATTATAGGGGTGCTCAATGATAAGAAGCTGCTGGCAGACCTGCAGGCTCGGGCACGATCCAACCTGGATCGTTTCACAGTCGATCGAGCCGCTAAGGAGTGCGAAGCGGTTTATAGAGGCCTGCTAGGTTTAATTGACCACCGGCTATTTGCTCGACCCATGCACACTTCATAGGCATCTAGCTAGAACAAACTCGGCGCAGAAAATTAGAAATAAAATGATGAATCTCGCACGCTTGGTTGTTTGCATTTTCTTCGCTATACCGTCCGGACCTGCTCACGCCTCAACGGTACCACAACCGATTGTCACGACTTTGGTCGGATACAATTTGGTTTTCGACGAGGAATTTAATGAAGGCTCAAATTTCAGTGCAAAGCTTTCGGAATGGGGGCCTATTTCGCCGCCCTTACGGTGGATTATGCATACCCCCTATGCCGGGGATTTCGGTGACGCGTGGTTCGGAGCAGGCACGATACCTTCCTCAGCCGATTCCGATGGCCTGAATATCAGATGCTACTACAATACTACACGGGCTCATTGGCAATCCGGATTGCTATCGAGCGTCGATCAGAAAGGAAGCGGGTTTTCTCAAGCGCTCGGATATTGGGAAGCGAAAATCTGGTGTCCGCCTCTCGGTGCCGGAGACACCGCCAATACACCAGGCTTGTGGCCAGCGTTCTGGCTTGATGGCGTAAATGGAATCCGTGGTGTGCCAAACTCCGAGGGCGATGCGGCTGAAATCGATATCATGGAAGCGTACTCGGTTAATTACACCAAGTACCATACCAATTGGCATGTGTGGAATGCCGGCAAGGAGATTAGCGCAGGCCGCAAGACCATTGATTCTAAGGTCGATATTAGTCAAGGATGGCACGTCTACAGCTGCTTAATCAACGCCGATTGGATGCACTTCTATTTCGATGGGACCGAAGTTTTTAAGGCTCCTACTCCGGCTGCTGCAAAGCTTCCATTGTACGTTATGGTTGATTTTGCGCTAGGTGGTGGCTGGCCGATCAAAGGTCTAAATAAAGCGACCACCTATCACATGCAGGTGGCCTATGTGCGTTGCTGGGCCCCTGCTCATTGGGCGGCTGACCAATCTGGGGGAGAAGGCCTATCAATAGACGCGCCTTTTTTCGACTAGCCGGCGGCGCAACGATGGCTGCTGACCTTGGCAGCGCAATAGGCGGCTATGCCACGGCGTGTGAACCAAACAACCTGATTCTTCGAGCGGAAGCGAGTGCGGTTGCCAAAATTGCCTAACGCGTTCGAAGGCTTTCGGATCGTTCTCTTGACGGATCTACATCTTCATCCGCTCACCACGACCAAGCTGATTCGGCGAACCGCGGAAAGCAGCAATGCGCTAAAGCCTGATCTGATCGGACTTCATGCTCTCAGCCGGAATCCGCGTGGCGCGCACCAATCGGGTCACGACACGGTTGCTCATGATTGACCTGATTAACTCTTGAATGACGCAGCTGGCCAGTTTTGTGGGTTGCAAAAGACTACAAGCGTAAGAAGCCACCAACAAATATTAAATATCTTGACCAGTATTGTATGCTACAAGCCTGCGACAATCGAAGTAGAGTAGCCCCACAAAATGCCGATGCGGCATTCGTGTCCCAGAGACCGTCAGAAATCCTGAGTGAAGAATTCCCGGGAATAGTGGCGGGCGGAAACGGCACAAGACTGAATCCATTTGTAATTCAAACCCCTAGTCCGACGGCATCGAGGTTTGTTCAAATATTTCTGCTGGAGCGAGCAATCGGGAATGGGAGTTACGAGCGAAGTGCGAGAAGTTATTGTGAGAGCGCACTGGGCCCCCCTGGGAATCTAGATCTCTGTGAGTGCTGGGTGAATAATGGCAGTGGCGATTGCCTGTGGTTTGACGTGAGCTTTGTGACGAAACTATCGGAGGAACCTAGCTTGCATGCGGAAAGAAACAGGATTGAAGAAGCCATGCCGTTGGCATTCGGACGTTTCTTCGTGGTCGACGCCTCCAGCTCCTTTGAAGCGAGTCGACAAATTATTTTCCGGCTCGACCAGGCGAAGGCAGAGGGTTGGCGCATCGGCAATCCCGTTCCCAAGGCTTGGCTTAACGAGTACGACATCACGAAAGACGGAGTGAACTCGAAACTGCTTTTCGACCTAAGGCCGACGATCGATCGCGTCCATCGGTTGGAGCTAACTCCAGAAGCTTATATCGGCACCAAACCCTCGAAGAAACGAGTGGCTCGCGTGTGTGAGCAGATTAGCCGAATTACTCAGCGTACCCTGATCTGGAAGGAAATGGAAGAACTAGTTAACGAACTCAAGTTGGTCGTCAAGGGTTGGGGCAAGTATTTCCGAATGCGGAATGCGCCCAGTTAGTCGAGCCTGCCTCATTCTTTCCTGCTGTTTATTGTATTACTAATTTTCTAATTGTAGAACAATAGCTGGGGCCCCTACGGCTCTGGCGAGGGCTCGCTGCTTCGTAACACGAAGGGGTACGTATCATTTCAGATGTGTTTCAACAATGGTGCGCTCTTTTGTAACTGTTGATGTGGGGGTAATTGGTGAATAAGGTGAATAGAGACGGTCATATGCAGCCTTTTGATTGCGTAGTTGTTGGAGGTGGTATTGTGGGGCTTTCAGCGGCTTGGGCAATTCTTGAAAAGAATCCGGGTGCGCGCATCTCTATTCTCGAAAAAGAAGACTCATTGGCCCGTCATCAAACCGGCCGGAACAGCGGCGTCATCCATTCTGGCATTTATTATAAGCCGGGGAGTTTGAAAGCGAGTTTATGTCGCGCGGGGCGCCAGCGCCTTGTGGAATTCTGCGCGACGCACGGTATTCGCTATGAAGTGTGTGGAAAGGTAATTGTAGCGACGTCGGAGTCGGAGCTGCCACGTCTAGACAATCTCTACGAACGAGGTCTGGCAAACGGGCTAACCGTTAGGAAGTTAAGTGCCGATGAGGTACGAGAAATTGAGCCACACGTGAGTTCTATGGCCGGTATCCATGTATCGGAGACCGGAATCGTCGATTTTGTGGGAGTCTGCCAGAAATTGCGGGAACTCATCGAGTCCCAAGGCGGCAAGCTGCGCCTAGGTACGAAGGTAAATGCCATACAGGCTAGAGGACGTGAGGCAGTGCTGCAGACGACCAAGGGAGACATCAGTACCCATCAGATTATCAATTGTGGTGGTTTGCATAGCGATCGGCTTGCCACTCTGGCCGGTGTGAAGCCGGAGGCCCGAATTATTCCGTTTCGGGGTGAATACTATGAACTGAAACCGGAGCGTCGATCCCTGGTCCGAAACCTCATTTACCCCGTGCCCGACCCGCAATTTCCATTTCTTGGTGTTCATTTCACTCGTATGATTGCTGGTGGCGTGCACGCGGGCCCAAACGCCGTGCTCAGCCTGAAACGGGAAGGGTATCACCGTACATCATTTGATTTCCGTGACTTCCTAGACACGATGACCTATCCCGGATTCTGGCGACTGGTAAGAAAGCATGCGCGGTCGGGTCTGGAAGAAATGTATAGATCCTTCAGTAAAAAGGCTTTCACGCGCAGTCTGCAAAAGTTGATACCCGAGATTTGTGAAGAAGACCTTGTCCCAGCCGAATCGGGTGTTCGTGCCCAGGCGCTACGGTCCGACGGCGGGCTGGTGGACGATTTTCTAATTGTTAGCAACAACAGATGGGGAATGCATATTTGCAACGCGCCTTCCCCTGCTGCCACTGCCTCGTTGGAGATTGGTCGCGTGATTGCTGAGCAGGTTCCACTTTGCGAGGCGCGTCCCAGGTAGTCCGCAGATTCCAGAGCGTGGCGGAATTGCGCCACAAGAACCCTCGAATCGGCGACGCGGCGATACGGCGAGCCGGCGAAGCAATCTGTGAATATCTTAGTTCAATGCATTGTGCCTTCAAACCGACCAGGGACAGCCTACCTTCCGATATAAATGGAGAATGCGCCTCGCGAAAACGTTGATGTTAATAGATCGGGCCCAGCCGAAGCGATTGTGCCGGCGTTGAAAGTCGTGAAATCGTTCGGGCGACTACGGCCTTTCCGGCGCTGCACGATTTTGTGTCCGACCTGGGTGGGCTTCTGGTGTATCACCGCGGTCTTGTTCACACTCGTCGCCGGATGGTTCACATACGGCGAATCCTTTCTAGTGGAAACGCATAGATCACAGGCTGACATTTTGGTCGTGGAAGGGTGGATTGGCCGCAAAGCGATTTGCGCGGCTGTGGATGAATTCAAGCGCGGGGGATATCGGTATGTTGTGGCGGTTGGCGGCATGAGATCGGACCGTTGGGAAGATAAACCTGCAAATTACGCTGAGATGGCGGCTGACGAGCTGATTCGATTGGGTGTTCCCAAGGAAGAAATCCTGGTGGTGACGTCCAAAAATACCGAAGTTCGCCGGACATTTGAATCCGCGGTCGCTATTTGGCAAACGCTCCGGGATGCCGGTATCAAGCCGAAGGCACTGAATGTGTTCACGCTTGGTCCGCACGCCAGAAGAAGCGCTCTGGTTTTCGCCAAAGTTAACTCGTCCGACTGCGAAGTTGGTGTCATCGGCTGGCAACCTCCCGAATATGAGACGGAGGCGTGGTGGCAGTCGAGCGAGCGATCCAAGGAACTACTTTGGGAAACTGTCGGTTACATTTATGAAGTTCTGTTGAACTCTGGGCGCCGTTCCAGTTCCCCTGCAGAGAACCTCAGCTCAATTTGGACAACGCAGACCATTCAAAAGATCGCTTGGTCGCCCTCGGATCGGTAAAACAACCGGCCACAGTCCGCAGAATCAATTTGGGTTCTCCCAACATTCGTGCCCGATCCGCAGTTTCCATTCCTGGGTGTCCATTTCACCCGCATGATTGACGGAAGCGTTCACGCAGGCCCAAACGCTGTGCTCAGTTTGCAGCGGGAAGGATATCATCGTAGCTCATTCAACCTTGCTGACTTCGTAGACACGACGGCCTGTCCGTTTCTGGCGATTAGTGAGAAAGCACGCGCGGTCGGGCTTGGAAGAAATGTACAGATCCTTTAGCGAAAGAGCTTTCACACGTAGCACGGAAGCCTTTTATTTTCTCTAGTCCGTCTTTAAGAGGGGGAGTTCCTAATGATAGTAATAACTGACAGCCGCGAGACGAGCGATACCTTCATCGCTGACCTGCTGAAAGAGATCGACGTTCGTGCGGAAGGTGAGATTGCCTATGCGCTCATCGAGCGCCTTTATCCGATCTGTGGTTTTTGACTGGACAGTTCCAGACGAGTGGAACATCCGCGACGCCTATATCATGAACGAGGCCGGCGATCGGGTGGTCGACTTTCGGAAATCAAATCTGCATGTGCTGAACTACAGTTTGCCGGTCAACCGCAAGATGTCGCTGGTGGAACTTCGACCGCATCTTTTCACCATTCCCGAAGCTCCGGACTGGATCCCTTATCGTACTTCTTACTATCAGAAAAACTGGGGTTTCTGCCTGACTCAACATCAACTGGATGAGCTGGAAGAGGGAGAATACCACGTTTACATCGATTCCAGTCTGCATCCCGGACATCTGACTTATGGTGAATTTCGGATCCAAGGTGAGACCGACGAAGAAGTGCTGATCTCCTGTCATTCGTGCCATCCATCCCTTTGCAACGATAACCTCTCGGGGATGGCGGTGGCGGCGAGGTTGGCGGCTCTTCTGCAAAACTTGTCCCTGCGTTATTCCTACCGATTCCTGTGGGTCCCTGGTACCATCGGATCGATCACCTGGCTAGCCCTGAATGAAGCGATTCTGTCCCGAATCAAACATGGACTGGTGTTATCCTGCCTCGGTGATCCTGGGAAGTTTACGTATAAGCGAAGCCGTCGCGGTGATGCGGAGATCGATCGCGCGGTTGAACACATGCTCACCCATAGCGGAAACGAATTTAATGTTCTCGATTTCGCTCCCCATGGCTATGACGAACGGCAGTACTGTTCGCCCGGCATCAATCTGCCCGTAGGCTGCTTTATGCGGACGCCGAATGGTTGTTACCCGGAATACCATACTTCGGCAGATGATCTTTCGCTGATTACACCCTCTGCGTTGGGAGAATCGCTGGTCGGATTGTTGCGAGTCATTCGAATCCTCGAGGAAAATCAGGGCTACGTTAATCTCAACCCAAAATGCGAGCCTCAACTGGGACGACGAGGGTTATATGGTCAACTAGGAGGAATGAAGGACACGGCGGTGCTGGAGAGGGCGATGCTTTGGGTGCTGAATTTTTCAGATGGGCGGCATGACCTTTTAGATATCGCGGTCCGGTCCGGGATTGCCTTAGAGCAGATTCGTAAGGCAACAGAGGCACTGCGCGGGGCGGGGTTGTTGGGGAGATGAACAAATGGGTCATGGTCAGGGTCAGAACCAGAACACCCAAGGCAACGTTCCGGTGGTTCCTGAAGTAAACCCAGTCTGGGTGTTAAGTCCTATATTCGGTGCGGTTCTGTTGTTGTCGTCTTGGCAATTGCGCGCGAGGCGCGCAAGCACCGGCCGGAAATTTGCTTTCCAGCGGCCGGCTATCAGCCTTGCGGCGACGATGGCATTATGACGGTCGAAGCGAAAGGGTTCTCAATTCCTTTCCATGCGTTCCGGCTACGACAGCCCGGAGAAGGCAGAGGCGGCTTTCCGTCGTGAAATCGTCAAATTGATCGAGGTAAAGACGAATGGCCTTGTCGATCATGCCTCGACCCGGTAAAAAAAACGTGTGCCGCGTGCTGCCCTTCGTCGAACGGATTTTGGTGGACTAGAGAACCATTTCTTGGCGGCGGTAGTCGCCTTGGCCGTAGCCGTGCCCTCGGTCAGTGCCTTTGGGCAAGAATTCCGGCAAGAATCGATCAGAACTCCTGAGCCGCCTCACTATCGGAGCTTTGCCTTCAACCCGGAACAGCCAGTTCTCTTTAGAGCCGGGCCATTCTCGGGAACGGGTGACATCGGGTTGGGCTATACTTTTAACGATAATGCGAACGCAATCGGCACTACTACTACCGGGATTAGCAAACTATCGCTGAACCAGATTTTTGAGAATCTCGATCTTAATTTGGCATGGGTGCTGAGTCCGTTGAACCGAATTGATGTGCAACTCGGTGGACAACTGCAGGAGAATTTTTATTCGAATGGCACGAATGCGTTGAACGTCGCTATTCTGCCGGGTTCGCAGATCCGTTTGAAGGCCACGGTCGGCGATGTTCTCTTTCAAACTTACGAGCAGTTTGCCATTGTTCAGGACCCGGTATCAGACCCCACCATTACCGGTGTAACTAATCTCAACCGTCTCACTAATACGATGGGCATTAGCGCGTCTGTCCCCCTTTATCGGGCTCAGGCGGGGTTGGAATTGGATTACACTTATAACGACATCGTAGGCGCTAGCGGTGTGGCGTCTCAGGAAGGAGGGCTTATACGAAATAGCCTTCACGTCGGGGGCAATTTCGGTCTCGAAATTGCGCCATCTCTCACCCTGGGAGTGGAGTTAAACGCCAGCCACAACACGGGTGCCGGCTCCTTCGACACCAATGTGATTAGTGGAGGAGGCTTCCTGCGGGGCAATCTTACCCGTCTGATCGAAGTGGATACCGGGGCCGGCATTTTAATAGGAGAGGGGCCCGGCGTCGACCAGCCTCAATACTATGTTTATCTTTCTGCTCGCCATCAAATCAGCCGAAACCTACAGGTCCTAGTTGGGGCTTCTCATGATGTTGACTTTTCTAGCGGTGAGGGCGTCTCTCTGAATAACGATTTTTATATCGCGGCCGAACTTAAAGCCAGCCGGCGATGGACCCTTGAGGCGTCGCCCTTCGTCAATTTCGGGGATGTGATTACCGGTACTCTGCCCGGGCACTATACGCAGTACGGGGTGACCGTGAATTCGTTATACCTATTGAGTGGGCATATTAGCATTGATTTAAATTATCGATACGTGAAGCGAGAAGGAGAGGGGGGGTCGAGCAGTTACACCCAAAATCTCTTCGGTTTGGCCGTTCGATATGAGTTCGGAGCAAGTGGAGAATGAACTATTTCGGTAAAAGAAAGATTGTAAGTGTCGGTTTGATTCATTGTAATAGTGGTAGAGTCAAGAATCTTGGTACCGCTCGGACGCTGAGGATTGTGGGCGTGAGTTTATGCAAACGATATTTAGACGAAAAATTAGAGTCCACTTTCTAGAGGCTGCGGCTGGGATAGATTACCGGTCGAACATCTCATCGGTTTTTAGTCAGAGGCTCGGGAGAAACCGATCTAGCCGGAAGCTGTTAGCGACGATTAGTGGCTTAGCGGCGATTTTTGCGTTTTCCAGTAGCGGGTGCCAGAGCTATCACGGCGAAACCCTTAGTGCCAGTGGCCAGCAGCCGGGCCTCTTATCACCAGGGGATACAATCAAGGTATCCTTTACGACCGCGCCGGAGCTCAATCAATCTGAGAAGATCGAGGCGAGCGGGAGAGTGACCTTACCGTTAGTTGGCGATGTTTACGCCGCCGGAAAGACCACAGGCCAATTGCAAAGAGAGCTGACCCAACTCTACAAGACTCAGCTCCAAAACAGTGATGTTATCGTGACTTTGGAGACAGTCGCTATACCCGTCGTTGTGTCCGGCGAAGTGCAAAAACCCGGTAAGATCATATTCGAACGTCCGGCCACTGTGCTCGAGGCGATCATGGAAGCCGGCGGTTTTACTCCTTATGGAGATCCAAAAAGGATATCGGTCATCCGCCAGGTGAATGGGGTACAACACACGCAGATTGTTGATTTGAGTCCGCTGCTTCACGGAGTCCCAACACGGGTGATGTATGTTAATCGGGGAGACGTGATCTACGTGCGGCCAAGATTTATCAGTTTTTGATAGTCTAAGAATTTGCTGCGGAATAGCCTGGCGTAGCCGGAACATCCCGCGGCCATAGCGTGCATCGCTGCCGTTTTCGGAGCGATGCAGCCGAATCCCTCGTGCGTGTTCTCGGGATCAGCGGCTTAGGTAACGCCTTGTCTTTCAAGCGCTCGCAGTGGCCGGGATTGGACGAGCGCGAATATGGAATTTGTCCTGGACAAGACGCTGCGGCCGCGCTTGTCGTGAAAGGTCATTTGGCAGCGGCCGCGTCTGAGGAGTGTTTCAATCACCAGCGGCATAGCGGTGAATTCCCGATTAATTCGATTCAGTACTGCCTGTCCCAGCAGAACCTTCGCAGTCAGGACATCGATCTGTTGGTGCATTCCTACGATTTTTCGGCGTACGCAGAGCTCTATTTACGGAGTCGATCACAGGCAAAGCTCTACCGAAAAGTATTTTCAAGAAACGCCGTGTTAAAGCAAATTCGGTGCTATTTGCCGGGAATGCCAATTGATCGGGTCCAACAGATTTCACATCATCTGGCGCACGCGGCCAACGCCTATCTCACTTCGGGATGGAAAGATTGTGTCGTGTTGGTGATAGATGGTTTGGGGGGAGTACGAGGTGTCACTGCCTATCACGCTCAAGAAAAAGGCTTCGAGGAAATCAAGGAGATCTTTGCCGCCAATTCCATTGGGATTTTCTTAGGTCTGGTGGCGATGCAACTTGGCTTCAATTTCCAAGGCGACCAAGATCAGGTCATTCATCTAGCCCGTGAGGGGGATGCGGCTCGTTTTCGGCCCTTCCTTGAGGAAGCGGTAAAACTAGGACGAGACGGCGCAATTCAGATTCCGCCATTGTGGCTGAACAAAACGCGGCCTGAACGAGAATTCTATCTGGCCACTCGGCGTTGCCTGACGGACTACCTGGGACCGCGCAGACTTCCGACAGATGAAATAGTGCAAAGGCACAGAGACATCGCCGCAGGACTGGAGGAGTGTCTAAAGCGAGTCGTGTTACATATTTGTCGCCATTTGCGGGCAGTGACAGGTTTGCCGCGAATCGCTTTGGTGGGCGACGTTGCTCTGAACTTTGAAATGAATGGCCATCTCCTGCGATCGGAGGTGTTTAGCGAAGTCTTTGTTCCACCCGCGCCTGGGGATGACGGTGCTGCTCTCGGAGCAGCACTTCTAGGCGCGTGGACCCATCAGGAGGCGACTAAGCCTAGAATGCACCTTCCATTTTATGGACCGTCGCACGTGCGCGAAGAAATCATTGAAGCATGCCGAAGGTCTGCAAGAAAAGTCAAAGTTAAGTCCCTCCTTAATCTGGCAGGAAGTTGCCGCCAAGCTGCGAAGCTAATCTCTGAGGGCAAAAGTGTAGCTTGGTATCATGGTCGAACGGAATTTGGGCCGAACGCATTAGGCCATCGCAACATCATAGCAATTCCGGGTGCGCCTCAAGTTGAAAACTGGCTAAAGGATGCTGGACTAAGTTCCGGAGTGTTTCGGCCGGTGGGTACGGCCGTTTTGGCAGAGGAAGTACACTTAGTTACTGACCTGCCGGTTGGAACTGACCTACCGTATATGAACGTAACCGCGCCGATACGAGAGGCCTTTGCAAGAAGGCTATCTGCGATTACGAACTGCGAGGGAATGGCGCGGCTCCAAACCGTCTCCCGGAAGGATAATCCCGAATTTCATTGCCTGCTGAGCGAGGTGAAAAAACTCACTGGTTGTCCAATCTTGATGACTACGAGTTTTAGGACTCAAGCCGATCCGATTGTTGATACGCCTCAACAAGCATTAGATGCATTCCTCCAGACTGAGATCGACTATCTGTTTCTGGGGAATCACTTGGTCTGGCGAGCCACCGATCCGTCGGATCCCTTCAATTCCAAGCAGTAAATCCTGGGTCGCCATCGCTTGCTTGAGATAGCACAGCGATCATTTCACGGGCCACGCGCGGTCCTATCGACCGGTTAACAAATCTGATGAACCGGAGCAAATTCATTATTCTTTGTTTGTGCCTCGCTTTCGTGCTTTCCGGATGTACCACGACTCAATCCGGCAAGACTACTTATGATCCTGAGGCAAGAACAACGATCGTCACCGGCAAGGAAACTACCATTGCTCCCCTGATGGGCGCCGTCCGGACTATATTCCTGAAGGCTGAGATATCCTCGGGAGAAACGGGGGTTTATCTGGTTGTCTTATACCTTTCAGTGGACGGTTGGCTGTCAGCCGACGAGATATGGGATTCTTCCGGCACCAGGCTCGTGGGATTGCGCGGTAGTAATGAAACCTTGCCGATTCAATTCGGCCAGGTGACGAAAGAAATTTACTATATTCCTCTAACCCGGCGTTATCTCCAAGCTCATCGGAATTCTGGCATCGATATCTACCTGAAGGGCGCAAACGGTACATTGACGGCGACGCAACCATCCAGCTTTGTGAACGGTTTCCTGGCCGACCTTGATGCGACAGAAACCAGGCTGCATGGAGAGGTGATAGTTAAAGAATTGGTTCCTACTATCGCCAAGCCTACGGAGCGATCCGGCAGCCGCTAGCGGCCGCTGGACGACGCCGAGGTTGAGTGGAGGGGGGTAGTAATCAGTAACTAGTAATTCGGGACGGCGTACCGCGAACTGTGAACCACTTCAGTCGAATATGACCTATACGCCGATTGACACATTAGTCCCATAGGTCCCATGAGTCCCATCCGTCCCGCGTCCGAACGTGTTGTTCCAGCTCCCAACCGTGAACCGTGAACCGTCAGCCTCACGGAATTAAGGAGAACACATACGCATCCCTAGGCTGACCTCGGAGAAGCAACCGATTCCGCAACAGACCTTCTCTGACCGCGCCCACCTTTTCGGCGACCCGCTCGCTGGCCGTGTTACCGACAGCAACGAGGATCTCGATCCTAATCAATCCAAGTTGCCGGAAACCGAACTGGGCTAACAAGCAAGCAGCCTCGGAAGCGAACCCCTGCTTAGTGCGAGAACTTCTGATCCAGTACCCGATCGCTCCATTGCGATGCAGATGGCTCGTAATTCCGACGCTGCACCCTCCCAGAATTTGGCCGGTTTGGTTTTCGATAATGGTAAAACCGAACATAGAATCCGCTTCCCAAGCCTTTCGGCAATTCGTAGCCCATTGCTCCGCGTCAGCGAGGGAATAGTCGGGATGCAGCCATTCCATCCATGGGGACAGCTCATCCTTAGACTCGACGATTGCTTCGTATAATTCTTGGATATGGCTCGCCGCGACCGGCACCAGATCAATGCGGCCACCATTGGATATCGATTCGGGAATCGCGAGCATGCAGTTTGTTTCGTTCGGAGTGCGGGACACTTCGGGGATGGTGCGGAGCCAAACGTCCTGTCATCCAAAGTAATCAGTAATCAGTGTGTCAGTAATCAGTCCAGAAGATCGCCGGTGCCAACCGAATACTGATTACTGACCTACTGATTACTGATTACTTTTTGCAATCGAGGACGAGTACGAGCAAGATCTACCGCAGCAGCAAAACCATCACCGAACGAGCAGGAAGATCGAGACTAACGTCTGGTCCATTGAGAACAACGGTTGACGCAGGGACAACCTGAGGGGCGGGCCCGTGAGAATCAAACTTGCGCCCAAGCGTAACTTTAGCTGGTGCTGGTGCATTGAGGATCCGAGCATCAATTTTCCTGGTTTCCTGAGTCAAATTGGCCATTGCTAGTAACAGCCTATGGTCAGAATGGAAACAGACTGCTGCGAGACCAAATGTCTGCTGTTTCGGGCCGGTCACGTCGCATTTTTGCGGGATGTGTTCCGAGAACATCTGCAGCGCAGCAGCAATCGGTTTGCGTTCTCCGGCTTCGTTCAGCAGACCGAAAGCGTCCTGCGTAAATGCTGAATCTTCCGAGTGCCAATAGTACAAAGAATCGGCCCCGTCTGCGATAAGCTTGAGAGCCTC
>WNFN01268884.1_pt1 | contig 40487 bp, 38 predicted proteins | sample 5400161 | NCBI WGS metagenome assembly WNFN01 (sample SAMN13153353, study PRJNA577476) | soil metagenome | isolation source: 80 cm saprolite on Douglas fir-dominated hillslope | place: USA:California | collected 2013-09-17 | reverse complement strand
CCGCCGCTGGCACCCGCCCGACCTCACGGATGCCCATCGAATCCCGTCGTGCGGGAAACGACCGATAGCTAGGCCCACCCCTGCTGGGACACCGACTCGCTGGTGTCGTGCCGCCGAGGATGCAGCCGAACCAGGGTCGCGGCCCGGTCCAGCAGCATCTGCCTGATCGGCACCGGCGAGAAGCCGTAGCTCTGGCCGCCGGCGGCTGCTTGATGATGCGCGTAGTCCTGCGTTCTAGCCGCGTCCACTCCGGCCTCCTCAGCAACGCTGGCGCGCGGCGGGCCGCCGGCACGCGATGGCTGATGCCGTTTCGATGCGGCGTGTCGTGGCCGGTACGCGGCCCGCAGGCCGAAATCGTTGAAATCGAGGGGCGTACTCCCCATCTGCCACTGCATGCCCATTGCCAAAGTCACTCCCCGTCCCGACTCAGGTCGGCTAGGTGGAGAGCGAGACGGGTGCTCCCGCGCTAGCCCACCGTGACTGTCGCGTCCCGGTGATACGTGGACCATCTCTTGGTCACACCGTGAGTTCTGCTGGTCCCGGATAGTTACGTTATCAAGGAGGCGGCACATTCACTGGACAACCAGACAAGTTGTTGCACGGTTATCCGTGCAAGTTGCCAGCCACAACCTGCAGAGCCCGGCAGCCGATCCGGCGATCGCAGGATCGGCGAGAGGACATCGGCCGCCACATGCCCGCGCGACCACAGGTAACCTGAGAGCGCCGCGCAGGCGACGCTGGGGCTATAGCTCAGCTGGAAGAGCACCTGCTTTGCAAGCAGGGGGTCAGGGGTTCAAGTCCCCTTAGCTCCACTCACTTGACCAGCAGCAACGGGTCAACCGTAGCACATGTGGCCGATGACGGGAGCCAAACTGGGAGCCAACGTGCTAGCGTTGGCCCCCATGACGCGCAGAGGTCACAACGAGGACGCGATCTACTTTGACCACGCTGGCGACTGCCGGGATGATCGCTTCCACCGCGGCTGTCCCGGCCGCTGGCGGGGTGCCGTGTCGCTTGGCGCTGGGCCTGGCGGCCGACGTATCAGGCGGAAAGTGTCTGGCCGCACCAAGCAGGACGTCAAGGACAAGCTCAAGGATCTGCACGAGGAGCTGGACGTAGGCGCCCGCTCATCGGCCGCATACACGGTCCAGAGCTGCGCGGATGATTGGCTCGCTAACGGCCTGGACGGTCGCTCAGTTAAGACGGTTAACGACGCCAGGGACGTACTCAAGCCGCTGCTTGCCACCATCGGGGACCGGCCGCTACGAGACCTGACCGCCAATGATGTCCGCGGCGCCCTGGTCCAGATGGCCGCAACACGGTCGACTAGGACCGTGCAGATCGCTCGCAACTGCCTGGTCCGGGCGATCAGGCGAGCCGAGGCCAACGACCACGTTCGTCGCAACGTTGCAGCGCTGGCCGAGCTGCCCGAAGGGCAGGCCGGACGGCTGTCGAAGGCGATGACGCTGGACCAGGCGAAGGCACTGATGGCGGCAGCCGACACGTCCAGCTTGCACGCCTACATCATGCTGAGCCTGCTCACCGGCATCCGGCCCGAGGAAGCCAGGGCTCTGCGGTGGGATCAAGTCGACCTTGAGGGCCAGCCGGACGCCGAGCCGCCCGTTCCGCCGTCAGTTGCGGTATGGCGTTCCGTACGGCAACACGGCGATACCAAGACTGAGAAGTCCCGCAGGACGCTGGCACTGCCGCCGCCGGGCGTTGACGCTCTCCGCAAGCGCAAGGAGATTCAGGATGCCGACAGGGTTAAGGCCGACAAGCTGTGGCAGGAGACCGGCCTGGTCTCCACCACGACGGTAGGCACGGAGCTGGACGCACACAACGTGCGGCGTGAGTTCCGTAAGCTATGCAGAGCAGCGGGCCTTGGCCCTGGCTGGTCGCCGCGGGAACTGCGCCACACATTTGTGTCGCTCATGTCCGAGGGCGGCGTTTCGATCGAGGAGATAGCCCGCCTCGCCGGCCACTCCAGCACCAGGACGACCGAAGTGGTCTACCGCAAGGAGCTACGCGCGGTCATCACGACCGGCGCCGAGATCATGGCCCGCATCTTCGCCTGACGTGGCCCGGCGTGAGCTTGCGTGGGGCAACATCCCGTCACGTCGCCTGATAGATTGGCTGGCAAAGTCGATAGTGTAAGCCGCCCCAACCGGAGCACTCGGGTAACTCTCTGAACAGAGTTCAGTCGACACGAAAAGGGGCCTTCTGGGGACGATCAAGGTGTGCCCAGGAGGCTTTAGTGTTGTCCGAGAAACTCGCTTACTCAGTCGATGAGATCGCTGAGGAGACCGGCCTCAGCCGGTCGCTCATCTACGACGAGATGAATGCCGGTCGGCTCGGCTACATCAAGGTCGGCCGTCGCCGGATCATTACCAGGAAGCAGCTTGACGCCTTCCTCGGCAACGTCGAGGCCAACGCGGCATGATGTGCCCGCACCCCGGCTGCACCGGGGTTCACGACAACAACTGCTACCACGAGCTGTGCCCAAGGTCGCTCGGCCGCAAGCGAGCTAAAGACGAGCATTATCACTACAGCGAAAAGGGGTACCAGAAACGGCGCCGCGCAGTTCCACGATAACGCCGAAGTCGCGATCTGTGCCAGCGACCCTGGCGTTGTCAAGGCTCGCTTGACAGGCAACTCACGGCCAGCCTACTGGTGATTACCCCGGCCCCACTGGCCTCATTTTGGCCTTACAGCAGCGCTCAACGCCGCCAGTCATAGCGCATCGCTGAGCAGCGTCCCAGCAGGTCAACGGCATATGAGCCGATAGCAGACGTGACCGCAGATCCCGTGCCGCGATGCTGGGGGACGTGACGCGGGCATCTTGCCGGGCGTGCGGGCGGCGAGCCGACGTCGGCGCTCGCCGCGGTGTCGGCGGCCAAGGCCCGCGTTCAGCCTCGGTGGTCTACTGAGTGCCGGTAAGCCTCCGACTTCGACAACCAGCGCTTGATCTCGTCTCTGAGGTCTAACAAGTCCTCCCCGTGAACCATCACCGGAGGCGTGGCGCCCCTGATGCGGGCATGCCAGATCCGGTCGATGCCCTGCCAAGCCTCCCAGCCAGGGAACTCAGCTTCGACCGACTCACTGGTCATCCCGTCGTCGTTCACCTGATCACCCTCAGGCGGCCCGGTTCGGCCGCATCACGAGCGGCCTGTACGTCTTGGGAGATGAGTTCAAGATCCTCAATAAGATCCTCGACGCGCTCCGGCTTTGCATGCTTGCGCATGGCGGTCAGGCTGATGGACTTGGCCTCCACCCCGTTCTCCCCGTCGATCTCGTAGACGACTTCCACGCTGGCGATCTTCCCCATGCGGGACTCCTCGTAGGACAAGCGCCCCGGTGCCCGCAGCCGTTACAAGCATCCTGTGTCGGGGGCTCTGGCCTAGCCCGCATGATACCTGGGTAGACCCAGGTTGGCCCAGGACGGGCTGAGATAGCTCGGGAGGACCTATCTACGTTGGCCTGGTGACGATCGATCATGATGCCGGACGGCCTGTCTGGCAGCAGCTTGCGGACATCCTGCGCGCCATGATCGAGTCGGGGGAGATCGCGCCGGGGAAGCTGCTGCCGAGCCAGCGCACCCTGATGCAGCGGTATGAGATCAGCGACGGCACTGTTAAGCGTGCCGTCGCGAAGCTCAGGGAGGAAGGGCTAGTCGAGACCGAGACCGGCCGGGGCGTGTACGTCAGGGAACGCTCCTAAGGCATGGCTAGTGGGGTGTCCATGAACGTTCGCCGGTTCTGATCATGTGGCAGGAAACGATGCTGGCACTCATCCAGAAGCGCCAGGTCTCGCACTTGGGCGCGGTCATGCGCGCGAGCCGGATCATCGAGCAAGGGTCGGCTGAGAGGATCTTCACCACCCGGAGGCGGATTGCGCGAGGGTGCTGATCGGTCTACTACCAGCCGAGGCATGAACGACCGGACGAGTTAGAGCCGACCGCTCGCACAGTTAGACCGGCTCGCCAAGGTCGGCGCGCATGGCCTGATATAGCTTCTTGCGAAGCTCACCCCGTGGGACGGGCCGATTGGGCACCTTTGGACCGCAACCATTCGATCACGTTCTCTCGACGTGTCCCAAGTCCGGCCGCGGTGTCCAGCGCTGTCCCGTCCGCGTAGTCCGGAATCCAATTGAGATCGGCACCCGCGTGCAGCAAGCGCTCCGCCGCGCGGCGCTGCCCGGCGGCACAGGCATGCCAGAACGCCTGGGAAAGCTGTTCCTGGCCGGTCCCCGGCTGCGGGAGGAGATCCTCCAGGCGTTCGAGCATGCCCAGGGCGGCAGCGTGCCAGAGCTTGCCGACTCCGGCACCGCGGGCCACAAGCATGCGCGCGACGTGCCAGCAGCCGTAGCCGATCGCGTTATCCAGAGGCGTCCCGATAGATCCGTCGGGTGTCTCCAGATCCGCGCCGCCGTCAATCAGTGCCCGCGCAACATCGGCATCGTCGCTGCTCGCGGCCCAGTGAAGCGGCGTCTCTGAACCTCGACCGGTGGTAACAGCGTGGGGATCAGCACCTCGACCGGTGGTAAGAGCGTTGGGATCAGCGCCGGCATCGATCAAGAGCCGGACGATCTCTGGGCCGCGGGGGAAGTAGCCGGGCCAGTCGGTGACAAGATGCAATGGCGTCCGCGTGCCGTCGTCCTTAGAGCCAAGTCTGGCTTTCGCGAGTCCGGGATGCTCGGACAGAAGGCGTCGGATCGTGTCGATTGCGCCGCCGCGGACGGCGAGCACCAACTCGATGGCTCTAGGGTCGTCCCCCGGGATTATCACGGCTGCTGTCTCGTCGCTCATCGCAACTAATTGTGGCAGCTCTCGCTCGCGATTGTCCTGCTCCCAGACGCCGCGTCTAGGCCGCCCTACGGGCGCCGTATGCGATCGGCTTCACCGCCCTCGACGTCTATGCGCCGGTACTCGAAGCCGGGCAGCAGCACAGGGGAGGCCGCCGGGTCGGCGGCCGGTGTGGTCATGGTCTTTGCCCGATCCTGCGAAGCCGACACGGGGGAGACGAGCAGGCCTGGAATGTCGACCGTCCGGATTCCCGCACGGGACTCCGGCGGACCGAGGGCGAGCTGTCCGGATAGCAGCGCGATCGCCTCCTCCATCGGGGCACACTAGAACCATGACCACACTCGAGAACCGGCCAGGCACCGCGCTCCTCGTCGTCGACGTGCAGAACGGCGTCGTCGAGGGGGCTCCCGAGCGCGACGCGGTCGTCGCGAACGTCGGCAGTCTCGTCGAGAAGGCGCGGCGGGAACGGGTCCCCGTTGTCTGGGTCCAGCACTCCGACGAACAGCTGGCCAGAGGGAGCGACGACTGGCGGATCGTCCCCGAGCTGACTGCGGGCGACGTCGAGCCGCTCGTCGAGAAGAACTACGGCGACTCCTTCGAAGACACCACGCTCGAGAATGTGCTGTCGGGCCTCGGAGTCGGGCGACTCGTCGTGGTCGGCGCCCAGACCGATGCGTGCATCCGCTCGACGCTCCATGGTGCGTTCGCCAGGGGGTACGACGCGACCCTGGTCAGCGACGCCCACACGACGGAGGACCAGACGGCGTGGGGGGCACCGCCGCCAGAGCAGGTCATCGCGCACACGAACCTGTACTGGACCTACCAGACGGCGCCGGGGCGGACGGCCGGGACGGTCGAGGCCAAGGATGTCGACTTCGGCGGCACGTCCTGAAGCCTGCGCGAAGCGGACGGGAACGCTCCGCGCTAGCTGCTATCCGCGCACGGGAGATAACGCGTGGCCGGATCTGATCTGAAAGCCGACGTGTGCCGCTACCTGCAGGAAGGTCGCGAGGCGGTGCTGTGGAAGCTCGACGGGCTCTCCGAGTACGACATCCGCCGTCCGCTGGTGCCGACCGGCACCAACCTGCTCGGGCTGGTCAAGCACCTGACAGGCGTCGAGCTGGGGTACTTCGGTGATGCGTTCGGCCGGCCTTCCGAAGACCGGCTGCCCTGGGACGAAGCCGACCCGAACTCCGACATGTGGGCCAGCGCAGCAGAATCACGCGACTTCATCACGGGCCGGTACCGCCGGGCATGGGTGCATTCGGATGCCACGATCGACGCGCTCGCGCTGGACGCTGTCGGCCAGGTGCCGTGGTGGCCGCCCGACCGGAACGAGGTGACGCTGCACCACCTCCTGGTCCGCGTCGCCGTCGATACCAACCGGCACGCCGGTCATGCAGACATCATCCGAGAACTCATCGACGGGCAAGTGGGGCTGGCGAGCGAGCGCACCAACGTGCCGTCAGGCGATCAGGCCTGGTGGCAGTCTCACCGTGACCAGGTGGAACGCGCAGCCCGAGAAGCCGCTATGACTGGTAGCGACCCAGGCCAGGAGCGCTCCCAGTAGTTCGGGAACGACAGAAGCAGGTATTGCCAACCTGCTGGCAGCATCCTGCCTGGGCGCTGCTGGCGTCCTGGTCCGGGTAGGGTCGGCCCGTGCAGCCGCTGTGTGAGGACGTTTGACATATGGGTGCTGTCGATGTGGGCGCCTCAGCGAATCAGGGCTCACAACGGCCGGCGGGCTACCGGCGATCGGCGGGGTCGAAGCGAGGCGAGGCTCGCCGTCAGGAACTCCTCGGCCGGGTCGCGGACGACCTCGCGGTCAACGGCCTGGTGGACTTCTCGCTGCGGCGTGCTGCGCGGGCGGCCGGCACCACGCACAAGGTGCTGCTCTACCACTTCGACGGGGCCGACGACCTGCTGCGGCAGGCCATCCTCCAGTTGCGCGAAAGGCGCATCGGCAACGCGCTGGCCGCCGCCACCCGGGGACCGGCGGGCCGGCCGCTGGCGGCCCGGGTGCGCGCGGTGGGGGCCGTCCTCATGGGAGAGGAGTCGGGCCTGCGGGTGCTCGAGCAGGCCATCGGCCTGGCGATCTACGACCCCGAACGCTATGCCGCGCTCGGCCGGGACGCGTCGCAGCAGTATCTGCCCCCGCTGCTGTCCGTCTGTCCGGCGGGCTGGTCCGACCGGCGCAAGCTCGAGGTCGCCGAGATGATCCTCGCGGTGCTGCAGGGCTTCAGGGTGGACTGGCTGACCAGCGGGGATACCGCGAGAGTCGCCGCGGGGTTCGAGGCCTTGACCCGTGCACTGGAGCGGGAAGAGGCCGCTGGCGGGTAGCCGCCCTCGCCGGCAGCCCCCTGTCTGGCGCCGACGGCTCGGATGGACAGTTTGCGAACCGCGTGGTTCACTTGTCCCGAAGGTCAATCTGGTCCAGTCGGAGGGAAATGGGCATGCCAGAGATCGAGCTGTCCGCAGGCACGGTCGAATACCAGGACACCGGCGACGGGCCCGCGGTGGTGCTGTTGCACGGGCTGATGATGGACGCCTCGCTGTGGGACGGGCCGGTCGCCGACCTGTCCGCCGATTACCGGTGCGTGGCACCGACGCTGCCGCTGGGGGCGCACCGCCACGCGATGCACGCCGGAGCCGACCTGTCGCTGCCCGGGATAGCCCGGCTGGTGGCAGAGTTCCTGGACCGCCTCGATCTGCAGGACGTCACCCTCGTCGGCAATGACACCGGCGGGGCGCTCGTCCAGCTGCTCATGTGCGACGGCGCCTCCCGCGTGGGCCGGGTCGTGCTCGTCTCCTGTGACGCATTCGACAACTTCCCGCCCGGGCTGACCGGCAAGACGCTCGTGCTCACCGGCAAGCTCCCGCCCGCCATCTTCGGGCTGTTCATGCAGCAGATGCGGATCCGGATGGTCCGGCGGCTCCCGATCGCGTTCGGGTGGCTGACCCGGCGCGGAGACGCGGCCACCGCCCGGTGGATAAAGCCGGTCCTGACGCAGCCTGAGATCCGCCGCGACGCCGTGCGGGCACTGCGAGCGGCAGCGGCCGACACCCGCGTCCTGGTCAAGGCGTCGGAACGCCTGCCGGGCTTCAGCCGCCCCGCTCTCGTGGTCTGGGCGAGCGGAGACCGCGTGATGCCCCCTGAGCACGGCCGGCGCCTCGCCGGGCTCCTCCCGCAAGGACGGCTGGTCGAGGTAGACGACAGCTACACCCTCGTCCCCCTGGACCAGCCAGCGAGACTCGCTCAGCTCATCCGCGAGTTCAGTCCATCGACGGGACGACAGGAGAATGACGCGAGCCAGAGGGCCCGTCGGCCGTTACGGGTCATTGTCATGCCGGACGGCGGGCCAGTTCGTAGGCGAATCCGATTGTCTGCCGAAAGCGGCCGCTGGGCTCGAGGGCTAAGAGTTCGTGCCGTAGGTCGTCTTCGAAGCCCGAGGCGTGGCCGCCCAGCGCCGCATGGGAAAGGACCGACGTGGAATACACGAAGCCGATGAGCGCTTCCAGCGGCCATTCGTGGGCGGTGGGGAACTGGTAGGCACCGGCGAGCTGGAATCCCGACTCGCGCAGGACGGCCGCGTCCGGCCGGTCCTGCCGAGCCTGGTCATACCCCGCCGGGATCCGATCGTCGGCGCGCACCCGGGTCATCCACCGCTGCATGGTCGCCGACATGGCCTGCTGCCACAGTGCCCGGCCCTCCCACGGTGATCCGCCCCACACCAGGGCCAGGAACCGGCCGGGCCGCAGCCACCGGAAGACGCGGGCAGCGACGGCCTCCCGGCGGAGCCGGTGAAACGCGTTCCCGATGGCGACCAGGTCGAACGATTGCTCCGGCTCGGACAGGTCCTCAGCGGCCGAGGCCAGGAAGCGGATGTTGCCGATTCCCGCCGCCTCGGCCTTCTGCCGGGCGACGCCCACCATGTCCGGCTCCTGGTCGACCGCCCAGACCTCGTCGAAGCGGCGGTGCAGGGCGAAGCTGATCGGGCCGGTGCCGCAGGCGAGGTCGAGGAGTCTGCCCTCGCCGCTCACTCCGGCCCGTTCCGCGAGATCATCGATCATGGTCTGCGGATAGGACACCCGGAACCGGTCATAGTAGCGCGCGGTTCCCCGGTACAGGCCGCGCCGGAACTCAGGGCCGCCCACTGGGGGTTCAGTCGGCGTGCGACCGCTTCCGCCCGACGGCCAGGTAGGCGACGCTGCCGACGGTGTTCATCGCGCTCGCGACTCGCCAGAGCCGCTTGCTGCCCCGTACCTGATCTTCAGGGCGCCGCCGAAGGTCTCGCCAGGTCAGAGCGGTGATCGCGGCATGCGCCACCAGAACGGGGATGACCCGCCTGACGTCTTTTCGCTGAACCATGCGTTTACTCTGCCATATCGGCGGGGGTGCGCCGACCCGGGCCGAGTAAGGGTGACCTCGCCCGCCGCCGAGCGGAAGAGCGGATTCCACTCCGGGGACCGGCTCAGGTCTGTGAGGATCGCCCACACGCGCATGGGCGCGGCGTCGATCTGGATCGTGGCGGACATCGTCCTCATCGGCTGTCCTGCCTCCTGTCTTGGTCAGTCACGGGCTCGGCGAGGACGACATCTTGGAATCCCGCATCCGGCGCCTCATCGACGCTGTCTACGCCCGGCGCCGTAGAGTCGCGGGTCGTCAGTCGCCCTTTACGTTGACGATCTGGCGCAGGGTGTGGCGGATCTCGACCAGGTCCGCGGCGTCCCGCATGACGACGTCCACGTCCTTGTACGCGCCTGGTATCTCGTCCAGGAACGCGTCGGTGCGGCGCCACTCGATGCCGCGCATGGCCGAGTCGAGCTGACTGCGTTTGAACGTCTTCCGGGCGGCGGACCGGCTGTAGAGACGGCCAGCGCCATGCGGTGAGGAGTTCAGGGCCAACCGGTTGCCCTTGCCGGTCACGACGTAGGAGCGGGTGCCCATCGAGCCGGGAATGAGCCCGGGAACACCCGCAGAGGCGTCGATCGCGCCCTTACGCGAAAGCCATACTTCTTTACCGAAGTGCGTTTCCCTGGACGTGTAGTTGTGGTGGGTGTTCACCGTCTCGCTCGCCTCGACGCTCTGGCCGATCCAGTTCTGCACGCAGTCAACGACCCGGTGCATCATCTCCTCGCGGTTCAGCAGGGCGAAGTGCTGGGCCCACCGCAGGTCCCGGATGTAGGCCCAGAACTCATCGGTCCCCTCGACCAGGTAGGCCAGCTCAGGGTCGGGCAGGACAATCCACCACCTCTTGGCCAGGGCCTGCGCAATCTTTATGTGCCGCTGTGCGAGCTTGTTGCCGACGCCCCGGGATCCGGAATGCAGGAACAGCCAGAGCCGGTCCAGCTCGTCCAGGCTGACCTCGATGAAGTGGTTGCCCGAGCCGAGGGTGCCCAACTGCAGGCGCCAGTTCGGCGCGATCTTCTCGGCGCTGTCCGCGCCATCGCGCTGCTCCAGGGCCTCGATCCGCCCGGCGGTCTGCGTGCCGTAGACGGACGTGTTGTAATGTCCGGCCGACAGCGGGACCGCGCGCTCGATGGCTCGCCGCAGCGCCGCCAGGTCGCCGCGGCTCTCCGCGTCCCCGGCGGTGAACTGGGTGCGCACCGCGATCATGCCGCAGTTGTGAACGAACACCCCTGCCGCAAGTGCGAAGTTGTGGTACTTATCCACCTGCAGGCAGTACACATCGGCCCGTTCGGTCATGACCTCGACGGCGATCACCTTGTGGTTGTGGCCGTGCTCACGCTGCTTGTGCCACCGCAGGGCAGCCGGGTTCGGCATCACGTCGCCGCATTCGATGCAGGCGCGAGGCGATGTGTTGAACTGCGTCAGATAAGGCGCACCGCGCCGCCCGTTGCCGGCGACTGCCTCCCGGAAGTGCTCCGGGCGCTCGGCCATGTACTGGCTGATGTTCGCGGTGCCGACCTCAGCCATCTGGGCCTGGCGAGCCGGATCCTCGTTGCCCCGGCGAATGCCTGCCAAGCGCTTGGCCTGGAACTCCGGAGAGCCGTTCGCGAAGGAATTCCCTATTGTGCGGTGATAACGGGAGTGCTCGCCGACTTCCAGCGCCTCCAGGTTCTCAGGCTCGTTGTCAAAGTGGATGTGGTTCTTGTGGTGAACCAGTGAGCCGGCAGGCACCGGCCCATTGATCGCCTCATAGACCAGAATGTGGGTCTGCCGGGAGCCCCCTTTCCCCGTGCTCACGGACTCATACCCATCGCGGGTCTGCCACCTGCGGTATAGAGGCATCAGGCTTTCGTTGAAACGCAGATCGCGCGCTGCCCGGTAGCTTCCGTCGTTCATCATGAACTGGTGGTCGGGCGTGCAGATGATCTCATCACCACCGGAAACGGTCATCCTCACAACCTCGACGCCGGTACGAGTCCGCAACGCAGTGGCGAGTCCCGGCACGATCTGCCCGGCTTCGTCCATCGAGTAGACCCAGTACGGGCCGACCCCTTCCGCAAGATCCCTCAGTGATCGCTGCCTTCCGTTGAGCAGCGGCACGCGGGTGTCGCCGTGGAAGCAGCCGATATCAACCCCAACCGCGGCGGGGATGATGGCGCCCAGGGTCGGGATGACCGAGCCGACTGTCGCTCCCTTCCCGAGGTGACAATCACTCATTAGTGCCATGTGTGGGTAAATAAAGGGCATTGTGGAAGTGCGCAGAGCCTGTTCCCTGGTGGCGTCGTCACAGATGCTTGCCCAGCTAAGCAGCTTCTGGCTCAATCTTTCCATCGCGGTCTTCGCTCTCCGAGTGCGGCATACACCCATGCTTCTTCGGTGCCCCCAGCGCCGTGCGGGCGGCTTGATCCTGACCGCAATGCTCTTCCATGTGACAGTTGAAGCACAGTAAGTCACACTTATCCAGTTCGGCCGCAAGAACTTGCCATGCCCGGTCCAGCATCTGGCTGATCGTAAACTCTTTGGTAGCTGGGTCGCGGTGGTGAAAGGTCATTGCCTTGATGCAGCGATCGTAGCCGCAGCGCACGCACCGTCCTCCAAGGTAGTCGACACACCGCTTCTTGGCCAGATATTTCCGGTCCAGCGCCTGACTGGTGACCAGGACGCGTTTGGCCTTGCGTAGAGCATTGAGGTACTTGTTATGGCAATCGTTACAGCGCGTCATGTACTCGGGTTTGCCTGTCTGCGTAAAGCCGCTTGACCACTTGCACATCTTCAGCTGCTTACAGTCACGGCATATCCTCTCGATCTCATGAGGAAACGAGTCGGAGTCTATCGCTTCCCTATAGCTCTTCCGCAATCCATTCCGCTTGGCCAGCGAAGCGGGACTATTTTCATGCATGATATTCTAGCCGATTTGCAGCGAGCGGCGAACCGATTTATTGGCCGGGCCGTAATTAGCGTCGCACGAGGCGGGCGTCCAGCATAGGTCGGGTGCCGTCAGATGAACGGCATCGGTGGTGCGCTCTGCCTGCTCCCTGGTGCCGTCCTCCACGGGATCGGCGAGTTGGTGTTTTCGGGTGCGGTGGTGCCGGATGTGGCCGGTGTCCGTGTTGACGCCCGCGTAACTGGCTGGCAAGTACGCGGTCTCGCCCTGTTGCGCGGTGATGACCTCTGGTCCGGGATGATTAAGGGTGTCGAAGCCTGATCTGCCCGGAACAAGAGGGCATCCACGCCAGTTTCGCATGCTGGCGCAGCCACTGTGACCAGCACCGATGATGAAGTGCCCGCCCCTGCCGGAGGTGCTCGCGCAGTCCGGGATCCGCGCAAGAGGCGGGGGCGCCGGTTCGGGCGCTGGTGTTCCTGCTGGCGGTCGCGGTGGTGTGCGTGCTGGCCGGGGTGAGGAAGAAGACGCCAATAACGGATATGTCGGGAACGGCTCCAAGGTCATGGCATCCTTACTTGGGATATCGCGATCAGCCTGCTCCGCCTCGCCGGGCCTACCGGACGGCGCGGGCTGGCAGACTGGACTTGTGACTCCACCCGGGCCCGAATTCGAGCTGGGCACCGACGGTCCGTCGCTCATCCTCGTGGGCGTGGACGGCTCACGCACCTCGTTGCGGGCCGCCGCCTATGCCGCCGGCCTGGCCCGCAGGCAGCATGCCCGGCTGCTCGCCGTCTATGTCACTAAGCTGCCGGCCAGCGTCGGCGTCGCCCCCGGCGCGGCTGGGGCGCTCGCCGAGGCGGCATCGCAGGTCGCCAGCGACCTGGAGCGACAGTTTCGGGACGCGGCGACGCAGTTCGGGCTGGATTTGGAGTTCCGTTCGGTGTACGGGGACCCGTGGACAGAACTGAACCGCGCTGCCACCGAGGCCAAGGCGGACGCGGTAGTCGTTGGTGCATCCGAGCACGCCGGGCACCGGATAATCGGGTCGCTGGCGACGCGGCTCGTCCGGGCCGGGAAGTGGCCGGTCACGGTCGTTCCGTAGCCCGGAGCACCGCCCGCGGGTGGCCGACCTCCCGAGGTAGCCGCGGCCTTGGTGCGTGACGTGACCGGCCGGCCGGTCACGGCGATCACCGACGGGCATGCCACGGCTGCTGGGGTCCCGGGCGCGCGCTCGGCGCCGGGGCTCCGGAGGGACGTGACCTCGGAGCCCCGCGGGCGGGTCAGTTCGCCGGGACGACGACCGTCCTCATGATCTTGTCGGCCAGGGTCTGCCGCCTGGCGTCCCAGAGCGGGAACAGGTAGCCGATGAAGCAGATGATGCTGTCGACGAAGTGGCAGATGTCCCGGACGAACGCCATGCCCGCGCCGATCGGCTGGCCGGTCGCCTCGCCGACCAGGCTGATGCCGAGCGCCCTCTTGCCCCAGGACTGGCCGGTCCTCCCGGCCTGGAACCAGCGGTTATACGCGGTAACGCCGATGCCGACGAGGATGAACAGGAAGTAGATCGCGGTGCTGCCGGTCGCGCGCCCGATCACATCCAGAATCACGACCGGGATCACGTCGATGAGGTAGGCGCCGACGCGCTGCAGCCAGTTCGCGTAGTCGTCGGGAGAGCCGTACCCGGGTCCGGGAGGGCCTCCGTAACCCCTGGGGCCCGGGGCTCCGTACCCGCCGGGGGCAGGAGCGTTCCCGTAGCCGCCGGGGGCAGGAACTCCGTAGCCACTGGGCCCGGGAGGGTTTGCATAACCCCGGGGCGCGTTCCCGTATCCTCCGGACGGGTTCCCGTAGCCTCCGGGCGGGTTCCCGTAGCCCTCGCCGGGCGGGTTCCCGTAATCCCCGGGCGGGTTCCCGTAATCCCCGGGCGGGTTCCCGTAATCCCCGGGCGGGTCTCCGTAGCCCCCGAGAGGTTCTTCGGGCGGCGGGTCTCCGTAACCCCCGGGGGGGTTGTTTCCGTAGGTCATCGAACAACCTTTCTGATGGGGACGATCATCCCAGCGGGTGCGGATATCGAGGAGTCACAGGAAGCCGAAGCGGTGCAGCTGGAAGACCCAGCTCAGCGCGACCAGCACGGCCACCGACCAGCGGGCCTGGCGGCACGCGGCCGGCGACCAGGCTCGCGGCGCCGTGGCCCGGCCCGCTGCTCGCGCGACCAGCACCGGCGCGGTCCCGATGGCCAGCCCAGCGGCCAGGTAGGCGAGGGGATTGGCCGTGGCCGCGACGGCCCAGTTGCCGTGCGTGAGCGCGACCGTCGCCGTGGTCAGCCCGCAGAACGGGCAGGGCACGCCGGTGAGCGTCCGCAGCGGGCACGGCAGGCCCCGGCCGCCGGTGTGCGCCATGAGGAGCGGATACACCGATCCCACCGCGGCCGCGCCCGCGCAGAACAGGGTGACGTGCTCGGGCACCGAGTACGGTCTCCGCACAATCACCGAGATCTTCCCATCCGGATGACTTGCCAGCTAATGTCACGGCTCGTCGGCATCGTACGGGTAGGGCGGCCCGGCGGAGAGGGAAATGCTTCGAGTGTCCGGCCGGCCGGCTGTTAGCCTGGGCCAGCCGGCGGCCGCTGACCGCGGCCTGATCGGCCAGAATAGGGCCGAGAAGTGAAACCGGAGTGAAGCCCGCGTGCTCCTGACGATCTCGACTACCCACCGCCCTGCGACCGACCTCGGCTTCCTGCTGCACAAGAACCCAGGCCGCCACCACCTCATCGAGCTCGGCTTCGGCACCGCTCACGTGTTCTACCCGGAGGCGAGTGACGAGCGCTGCTCGGCTGCCGTCCTGGTGGACGTCGACCCGGTCGGCCTGGTGCGGGAGCGGAACCTGGGCGGCCGGTTCGCCCTGGCCCACTACGTGAACGACCGGCCCTACGCGTCGTCGTCGTTCCTCTCCGTGGCCCTGGGACGGCTGTTCGGCACCGCGATGACCGGCCGCAGCAAGGAGCGCCAGGAGGCGGCCGACCGGGCCATTCCGCTCGAGGCATCGTTGCCGGTGGCGGCGTGCCGCGGCGGGGAGGACCTGGCCCGCCGGCTGTTCGAGCCGCTGGGCTACGCGACGTGGACGCGGGCGCTGCCCCTGGACCCGCAGTTCCCCGACTGGGGTGACAGCCAGTACCTGTCGTTGCGGATCTCTGCCCAGGTCCGGCTGCGCGACCTGCTGCGTCACCTCTTCGTGCTGCTGCCCGTCCTGGATGACGACAAGCACTACTGGGTCGGGGCCGACGAGGTGGCCAAGCTGCTGCGGCGGGGCGGCGAGTGGCTCGCGGCCCATCCGGACCGCGACCTGATCGCCCGGCGTTACCTGCGCCACGACCAGCGCCTGACCTCCGGCGCGCTGGCCCGGCTGTTCGAGGACGAGGCGGGTGATCCTGACCGCCGCGACCAGGAGAGCGACGCGGGCGAGGAGTCGGTGGAGCACAAGGTCAGCCTGCACGAGCGGCGGCTGGCGGCCGTGCTCGGCGTGATCACCGGCAGCGGCGCCCGCAGCGTGCTCGACCTCGGCTGCGGCTCCGGCAAGCTGCTCACCGAACTGCTGAAGGAGCGCGGGCTGGAGCGCATCGTCGGCCTGGACGTCTCGCACCGCGCCCTGGAGACGGCCGCGCGCCGGCTGCACCTCGACAGCATGGCGCCCCGGCAGCGGGATCGGGTGGAGCTGCTGCACGGCTCGCTGACCTACCGGGACAGCCGGCTGCGGGGATTCGACGCGGCTGCGGTGGTGGAGGTCATCGAGCACCTGGACCCGCCGCGGCTCGGCGCGTTCGAGCGCGCGTTGTTCGGCTATGCCCGGCCCCGCACGGTCATCGTGACCACGCCGAACGCGGAGTACAACGCGCTGTTCGACGGACTGCCCGCCGGGAGCCTCCGGCATGCCGATCACCGCTTCGAGTGGACGCGCGCGCAGCTCGCCGCGTGGGCGGAGGGGGTCGCGGCCCGCCACGGCTACCAGGTCGAGCTCTCCGGCATCGGGCCCGAGGGCGACGGTCTCGGCTGCCCCACCCAGATGGCGGCGTTCCGGCGGTGACCGTCATCAAGATCCCGGATCTCTCGCTGGTGGTCCTGGTCGGCGTCTCCGGCTCGGGCAAGTCGACGTTCGCCGCGCGGCACTTCCTGGCCACCGAGGTGATCTCGTCGGACTTCTGCCGCGGGCTGGTCAGCGATGCCGAGAACGACCAGTCGGCCACCGGCGACGCCTTCGACCTGCTGCACTTCATCGCGGGCAAGCGGCTGGCCGCCGGCCGGCTCACGGTGGCCGATGCCACGAACGTCCAGCCGAGCGCGCGCCAGCCGCTCGTCGAGCTGGCCCGGCGGCATCACGTGCTCGCCGTGGCGATCGTCCTTGATGTTCCGGAGGCGACCTGCGCTGCGCGTAACGCGGCCCGGGCGGACCGCGCGTTCGGAAGTCATGTCCTGCGTCAGCAGCAGGGCCAGCTGCGCCGTGGCCTGCGAGGCCTGCGCCGGGAGGGATTCCACCGGGTCTACGTGCTGGACGGCGAGGCCGAGGTCGACGCCGCTGTGGTCGAGCGGGAGCCGTTGTGGAACGACCGGAGGACGGATCACGGACCGTTCGACATTATCGGCGACGTCCACGGATGCTTCGGGGAGCTAGCGGCGCTCCTGGACGACCTGGGCTACGCGGTGGACGCCGGCGGCGGCTCCGCCCGGCACCCCCAGGGCAGGAAGGCGGTGTTCGTCGGCGACCTGGTGGACCGGGGGCCGGCCACGCCCGCGGTGCTGCGGCTGGTGATGGGCATGACCGCCGAGGGATCCGGGCTGTCGGTGGCCGGCAATCACGAGGCCAAGCTGCTCCGGGCACTGCGCGGGCGCGACGTCACCACGGGTCACGGCCTGGCCGAGAGCCTGGCGCAGCTCGCGGCCGAGCCGCCCGGGTTCAGCCAGCAGGCCGCCGCGTTCCTGGACGGGCTGCTCGGCCACGTGGTCCTGGACGATGGCCGGCTGGTGGTCGCGCACGCCGGCCTGCCCGCCGCCATGCACGGCCGGGCGTCGGCGGCGGTCCGGGCCTTTGCCCTGTACGGCGACACCACCGGCGAGACCGACGAGTTCGGGCTCCCGGTCCGCTATCCGTGGGCGGAGGACTACCGCGGCCGGGCCATGGTCGTCTACGGGCACACGCCGGTGCCCGAGCCCGAATGGGTGAACGGGACCATCTGCCTGGACACGGGCTGCGTGTTCGGGGGCAGGCTCACCGCCCTGCGGTACCCGGAGCGCGAGCTGGTGTCGGTGCCGGCCGGGGACGTGTACTACGCGCCGGCGCGGCCGCTGGCCGGCGCGGCGACGAAAGATCCAGAACGGGAATATCCCGCACGCGAGCCCGCTGAGCTCGACATCGGGGATGTCACCGGCAAGCGGATCGTCCAGACCCGGCTGACCGGGTCGACGGTGACCATCCGCGAGGAGAACGCGATCGCCGCCCTCGAGGTGATGAGCCGGTTCGCCATCGATCCGCGCTGGCTCATCTACCTGCCGCCGACCATGTCGCCGACCGCCACGTCCGGGCGGGAAGGACTCCTGGAGCATCCCGCCGACGCGTTCGGAGCGTACCGGGCGGCGGGCGTGGCGGACGTGATCTGCGAGGAGAAGCACATGGGCTCGCGGGCGGTGGTGATCGTCTGCGCGGGCGAGTCCGTCGCCGCCCGCCGGTTCGGCATCCCGGGTCCCGGAGTGATCTACACCAGGACCGGGCGGGCGTTCTTCACCGACCGCGACGTTGAGCGGGAACTGCTCTGCCGCGTCGCCGGCGCGATCGGGGCGGCAGGGCTGTGGGACGAGCTCGGGACCGACTGGCTCGCCCTCGACTGCGAGCTGCTGCCCTGGTCGGCGAAGGCCGGGGAACTGCTCCGCGGCCAGTACGCGCCGGTCGGTGCCGCAGCCACCGCGGCGCTGGACGCCGAGAGCTCGGTCCTGGCCGCGGCCGCCGCCCGCGGCGTCGACGTGGCTGGCCTGCTGCAGCGCTCCCGGCAGCGCGAGGAGGCGGCGGCGAAGTTCGTCGCGGCCTACCGCCGCTACTGCTGGGCGGTCAGCTCCGTCAGCGATCTCAAGCTCGCGCCGTTCCAGGTCCTGGCCGGGGAGGGCTCGGTGCACGCGCTGCGCGGGCACGGCTGGCATCTGGACGTGCTCGGCCGGGTGTGCGACCGTGACCCGGCGGTGCTGCGGCGCACCCGGAGTGTCGCGGTCAGGCTCGGCGACCCGGCCAGCGAGGAGGCCGCCACCGCATGGTGGGAGGAGCTGACCGCGGCGGGCGGCGAGGGCATGGTGGTCAAGCCCGCCGACGTGATCCACCGGGGGCCGAAGGGACTTGCCCAGCCCGGCGTCAAGTGCCGCGGGCCCGAGTACCTGCGGCTCATCTACGGGCCGGAGTACCTGGCCGAGCAGAACTTCTCCCGGCTGCGCTCCCGCGGCCTCGGCCACAAGCGGTCCCTGGCGCTGCGCGAGTTCGCCCTGGGGATCGAGGCGCTGGAGCGGTTCGCGGCCGGGGAGCCGCTGTACCGTGTGCACGAGTGCGTGTTCGGCGTGCTGGCCCTGGAGACCCGCCAGCGCCTGGTGCTGGCCGTCATCGCCGTCGGCCTGACCGCGTCGGCCTGCGGCGCCGGGTCGGGCGGGCTGCCCCCGTCGTCACCCGTGCTGCCATCGGCGGACCCGCCGACGGCGTCACCATCGCTGCCGTTGGCGTCCGGGTCACCCGCGTCCGCCCCGTCCACGGCGGGTCATTCCGGGCCCGGGGCGGATTCCGGCGGGGAGGCACCCGCCCGGTCCGCCAGGCCGCTCGCCGGGAAGATCGTCGGCATCGACCCGGGCCACAACGGCGGGAACTTCACCGACGGGTCCTACATCGGTCACCAGGTCTGGAACGGCCGGGAGTGGGAGGCCTGCGACACGACCGGAACCGAGACCGACGGCGGCTACACCGAGGCGCAGTTCAACTTCAGCGTCGCCCTCGACCTCCGCGCCGACCTCCGCCGTGACGGCGCGACCGTGGTGATGACGCGGACCAGCAACGACAGCGTCGGGCCGTGCATCGACCAGCGGGCCGAGATCATCAACGCCGCGCACGCGAACGTCGCGGTCGACATCCACGCGGACGGCGGGCCCGCCTCGGGGCGAGGGTTCACGATCCTGGAACCGGTCGGCGACGGGGCGAATGACGCGGTGATCACGTCGTCGCAGCAGTTCGGCAGCGATCTGCGCCGAGCGCTTCTCGCCGACGTGCCGGCGATGCCGGAGAGTACCTACAACGGCAGCCAGGGCATCATGCCACGCGATGACCTCGCCGGGCTCAACCTCACCAGCGTGCCCAAGGTGCTGATCGAGTGCGGGAACATGCGCAACGCCACCGACGCCCAGCTGCTCGTGTCGGCCAGCTTCCAGCAGCGGGTGGCCAGGGCGATCGAGGTGGCGATCATCAGCTTCCTGCGCGCGGGATAGGCGCTCACTCAGTCAGCGGCGGCCTCAGGCCTGCGCTCAGCCGGGCCGCACCGGACGGTAGTCGGGTTCCCACATCAGGTCACGGACATGAGCGCGCAGGTCCCCGTCCAGCCGGGCACGCGCCACGCCCTCTATCCTGGCCGCGTCCGCGACGGCAGCGGCCACCGAGACCGACGTCTCGCGCAGGGCCTCCATCCTGGGCAGCAGCGGGGCGCCGGGCGTCGAGATGTCGACCAGCTCGGACACCGCGTGCGCCGCGGCAGCCAGCATGCGTTCGGTCACCCGCGTGGCCCGGGCGGCGATGACGCCCAGCCCGAGCCCGGGGAAGACCAGCGCGTTGTTCGCCTGGCCGATCATGTACCGCACGCCGTCGTAGTCGACCGGGGGGAACGGGCTGCCGGTGGCCACCAGCGCCCGGCCCGCCGTCCACTGGATCAGGTCGGCCGGTACCGCCTCGGACAGCGAGGTCGGGTTGGACATCGGCAGGATCACCGGCCGGGCGCAATGCGCCGCCATGTCCCGGACGATGGGCTCGCTGAACGCCCCCGGCCTCGCGGACGTGCCGATCAGGATGCTCGGGTGCACCCGGCGCACCACCTCGGCCAGCCCGATGCCGCCGAGCGACTCGTCCACCTGCCAGCTCGCGACCTCCGCTGCCGGCCGCGCATACCGGCGCTGCGAGTCCCCAAGCCCGGGCGTGGCGCTCGTCAGCAGGCCGGCCCGGTCGACCGGCCAGAACCGCGCCCGGGCCGCGCCCTCCGCCAGCCCCTCGGCCCGCATCGCGGCGGCCAGCTGGTCGGCGATACCGGTCCCGGCGGTGCCCGCTCCGAAGATCACGATCCGGTGCTCCGGCAGGCTGATCCCGGTAGCCCGGGCCGCGGCCAGCGCGGCCGCCAGGTTGACCGCGCCGGTGCCCTGGATGTCGTCGTTGAACGAGAGCCGCTGGTCGCGATAGCGGTCCAGCAGCCGCCTGGCGTTGGTCACCCCGATGTCCTCCCAGTGCAGCAGCGCGCCGGGGAACAGCTTGTCGACGGCCGAGACGAATGCGTCGAGGAAGCGGTCGTATTCGCCGACAGGCACCCGGGTGTGCCGGTTGCCGATGTAAAGCGGGTCGTCGAGCAGGCTCTGCCGGTCGGTGCCCACATCGAGCATCACCGGCAGCGTCCGGTTCGGGTTGATGCCGCCGGCCGCGGTGTACACGGCAAGCTTGCCCACCGCGATGTAAATCCCGCCGACTCCCCAGTCGCCGATGCCGAGGATCGCCCCGGCGTCGGTGGCGACGATCAGGTCAACCTCCCCGGCTCCCAGGCCGGGCGCGCACAGCGAGGTCTCGATGAGCTCCGGCTGGTCCACCGACAGGTACACGCCCCGGGGACGGCGGTACTCCTGGCTGTATTGCTCGATCGCCTCCCCGACCGTCGGGGTGTAGATGATCGGCAGCATCTCGCTCAGGTGGCGCCCCAGCAGCTGGTAGTACAGCACCTCGTTGCGGTCGTGCACCTCGTTCAGCAGCACGTTCCGGGCCAGATCGGTGGTCTGCCGCTGGTACTGCGCGTACACCCGGGAGACCTGCCCGTCCAGCGTTATGTGACCAGACGGGATCAGCCCGGTGACGCCGAGTTCGCGGCGCTCGTCGTCGCTGAACGCCGTGCCCTTGTTGATCCTCGGGTCCGCCAGCACCTGCCGCCCGCGCAGCGTGGTGTGCCAGGCACCGTCCTCGCCCAGCCAGACCGTCTGCATCAAGGCCCCTTCGGCTCTCCGGTTGCAGTCCATGATGCCTGGCGCGGCACTGGCGGATCGACTGATCGTTCAGGCACTTTTTGGGCTGGCCGGTAACGGGGCCGCCGGTTCCGCGCTCAGGTCGCCTGGCAGCGGCCGCCGCAGCTCCCAGGCAGCTGCGGCGGACAGCAGGACCGCCACGACCACCGCGCCGAGCCGGACGTCACGCGACAGCGAGTCCCCTACGAAGACGACCATCCGCGATACCCAGCTCGGGTGCGCCCCGCCGCCTCCGGCGCCGGTCGCCACGGCCATGGCCGCGGGGACGGCCCGGATCAGCATCAGCCCGTCCAGCCTGGATGCCGGGAAGGCGGCCAGCAGGCAGAACGCGATCGCGTCGTACCAGGGCCGCTGCAGCGGCCACACCAGCAGCCAGGCCAGCGTCAGGACTAGGGCAGGCCGGATGGCCGGTCGCCCGCGCGGACCGGCCGGCAGCCGCCACGCCAGCAGCCCGGCCATCGCCAGGCATCCGATCGTCGCGATGAGCTCCAGCCCGGCCGGCTCGGAGCTGAAGCCAAACGGCGCGTAGAACAATCGCCAGAAGCTGTCGAAGGTCACCAGGTTGCCGCTGCGCCACACCAGGTCGGTGAGCGCCGGACGCCCGGCGATCAGGTATCCGGGCACCAGGACCAGGGCGGCTCCCGCGGCGGCGGCGGCCAGGGCCTTGACCGAGCGCCTGGCCGACCAGGCCAGCGCGATCCCGAGCAGCGCCAGCGGGATCTTGACCCCGGCGGCCGCCCCGACGAGCACGCCCGCCGCCAGGGCGCGGGCCGGCCCGAGCCTGGCGTCCCCTGACACGATGAGCAGGCCCAGGAGCCCGAGGGCGGCGCCCAGCCCGTCGACGTGCGCGCCGGCCATCACCGCCCACAGCATCAGCGGGTTCACCGTCCACAGCAGATGCGCCCGGGCCCGGGCCGCCGGGTCACCGCGCAGCAGCCGGTCGAGCGCCAGCGCGATCACGCCGAAGGCCGCCGCGTAGAGCAGCTTCAGCCAGAAGACGATGTAGGCGATCGAGGTGCCGCCGAGCTTCGCGGCCGCCCACTCCGATGCGGTCGCCACCGGCCCGTACAGCGAGGGATCGTTCTGCCAGTTGTGCGGCGCCTGCCGGCCCACCGGATCGCCGCTTCGACGGAGCTGGACGGGCGTCATCACGTATGGGTTGTGGCCGAGCACGGCGATTCTGCCGTAGGTCGCGTAGGAGAGGGCGTCCGTGGATCCGGCTGGCGGCAGCACGGCCAGGACCGCAACGGCGGCGGCGGCGCTGACGGCCGCCGTCAGCAGCAGCCGGGAGCTCGGTCGGGCTCCGCGCCGGACCGCGAGCAGGCCACAGCCGACCCCGGCCGCTCCGGGATCACCGGAACCACGGCGCTCGGCCCCGCCGCCGATATCGCGATCATGAGCAGCACCGAGGCCACGATGGCCGCCACAGCGGTCCAGCCGAGTATACGGGTACTCATCCTGGGACCGGCGGGCAGGCCCGGGAGCCTGGCCGGAGGTGCAGCGGGCGAACCAGTGGTCGCTCTCGTCAAACCGGTCTCCACCCTGCCCGCGCCCGTCTGTCGATCACGCTCGCCCAATTCAGCGAGGCACCCGGAGGCTACCCCGAAATGGTCACTGACCTGCCTAGCGCTTCCCGAGTTGACTCTATCTTTACCGGCCAGACGAGGTCCCTATAACGTCCACGCAGCGCCGTCACGCCAGCCTCTCCGCGACTGCGACCAGTCCGGACGTGGGCAGCGCCGGATCGGCTATGGCCACGACGATCGTTATCCCTCGTCGGCCGCGCCCTGCGCCCAGATCTCGCGGACGGCGCCGATGGTGTCGGCCTCGGCCGAGTTCTTGTCGGGCCGGAACCGGATCACGCGAGCGAAGCGGAGGGCCAATCCGCCCGGGTAGCGACGGCTCGCCTGGACACCGTCGAACGCGATCTCCACGACCAGCTCTGGGCGTACCCGCACCACCCCGAACGCCTCGCGACGATCCGCCCGGTCCCCGAGCGGCGGATCGGCCAGCTCGAGCAGCCGGGCGGTCTGCCAGGCCAGCATCTCATCGGTCAGGCCCTTGAACGTCTTGCCCAGCATCACCAGGCCGCCCGTGTCCGGATCGCGCGCGCCTAGGTGCAGGTTGGATAGCACGCCGCGACGCCGGCCGTGACCCCACTCGGCCGCGAGGATCACCAGGTCCAGCGTATGCCGGGGCTTGACCTTGATCCACTCACTGCCCCGGCGTCCCGCCCGGTAGGGCGAGTCGAGGGATTTCAGGACGACCCCCTCGTGGCCGCGGGCGACCGCATCGGCGAAGAAGGCCTGGGCTGCCACTGGATCGCCGGTGACGGTGCGGGGGGTGAGCATGGCCACCGGCACGACCTGGGACATGAGGCGATGGCGCTCGCTGGCCGGCGCGTCGATGAGGTCGGTGCCGTCCAGGTGCAGCACGTCGAACAGGAACGGCGTCAGCGGAGTCTCCGCCCGCTGCCGCCCGACGTCGATCTGGCTTGCGGTCCGGGCGGCGGTGACCTGGAACGGGCGCGGCCGTCCGTCCGGGGCGAGCGCCACCGCCTCGCCATCGAGCACCACGGAGGCAACCTCCAGGGTGAGCGCCGCCTCGGCGATCTCGGGCACCCGCGCGGTGATGTCCTCCAGCGTGCGCGTGAACACGGCAACCTGACCGCCGGCCCGGTGCACCTGGATCCTGATGCCGTCGATCTTCCATTCCGCTGCTGCCGGGCTGATCCGCTCGAGCGCGGCGGCGATGTCCGGTGCCGAGGCGGCGAGCATCGGCCGGACCGGCCGGCCCACGCGCAACGTGAAGCTGCGCAACGCCGTCAGGGCTCGCCGGACGGCGGGGTCGCCACCGTCAGTCCCGGCGTCCGCGCCGGCATCGGCCGGCCCCGGGGCGCCCAGCGCCGCCTCCGCCACCTCGGGCAGCCACCCGCCGAGCTGGTGAGCGCGCCGGACCTCTTCCGCCGGAACGCGCGCCGCCTTGGCCACGGCATCAGTCATGATGCCCTCGAGCGCGCCCTGCCCCAGGTCGCCGGTCAGCAGCCGGACCAGGAACTCTCGCTCGCGTTCCGTGGCGCGGCCGAAGAACTCGGCCAGCAGCCTGCGCCGCTCCGCCTGAGAACCAGGCCCGGCGACGGCGCCGATCGCGTCGAACGCCACGTTGACGTCGGTCAGGCTGAGGGTCGGCGCCTGGGCCGGGGCCTCCGGCAGGCCGGGATCGTCAGGGACGGCGGCGCCGGCCCGGAGCAACCCCCCGAGCGCCGCATATCCGACGCCGATCTGCCCCTGCAGTATCTCTCCGGAAAGGAAGGCCACCGCGACTTTTACCTCGTCCGGCGGCACCTGCCGGAGCAGCGTCGCGATCTGCTCGATCTTGGCGCTGCGGGCAGAGGTACCGGCCACGGCGGCCGACGCGTCGACTAGGTCGGTCAGCAACACACAAAGATTGTCGCGCAGCGAGCCCGCCGACCCGGCGACGCGGTCCAAGGACCATAGCTACGCGCTGGCCTTTCACTTTCGCCTCACTGCTCACTCGAACCTCACCCCCATCACATCCCGCCGCGTGAAAGTACCGGTGGTGGCGCCAGGGCGCCACCATCGGTACATCGACGGCCCGATCCGAGGTGGCAAGCCGTTGTCTCGGTGCGGGGTGGGACGCTCCGGACTGTTCGCGTCCGTGGCCTGGCGGAGGCCTCGGGGCGGACCGGGCGGCCCACCGCGAACCAGTACGTCAGGCGAATCTGGAGCCGATCTCGGCGCGATCTATCACGGCATGCTGAAATGGCCGGCTGGCACCCGGCGGGATCACCCGCTCGATAGCCTCCCGCAGCGGGGGCAGGTCGCCCCGGCTCGACCCAGGCCCCGCAGCCGGGCCGGCCTGCCGGGGCCGGCCTGCCGGGTCAGGACGTGATGTCCGCTGCGTCAGGTTGTGCGCATCCGCCCGTTGGCCTTTGCCTCGTCGTCGTCGGCCGGGTTGCTCTCGGTCTGGCCGGGCGATGGCGTCGCAGTGGCGCTGCCGGCCGGCTCGCTGTCGGTGGCCCCCTGGTCGGTGGCATGGCCCTCGGTGCCGAAGGCCATGGTCGGCGTCCGGCGCCGGAGCACCGCCGCGGCGATGGCGCTGCCCGCGGCGGCGAGCACCGCGATTCCCGCCACCACTCGCGGCCAGCGGCGCCGGCGGGGCGCGGTGTCGTCCAGCCGGTGCGCGGCCTCGACGAGCGCGTCCGAGATCACTGGCGCGATCTTGTCACGAACGGCCAGGCCGGCCTGCTCCACGTGCGGCGCGGCCCAGGCGCGCGCGTCCTTCACCAGCGGCGCGGCCCAGGCTACGGCGTCTTCCGCGCTCTGCTTGGCCGCGCTCTTGGCCATCGGAACCGCGCTCTTGGCCATCGGCACCACCTGCGCGGCGGCGTCGCGAGCGCGCTGGGCCGCGACGGCAGCGGAGCGGTGAGACCTGCTTTTCCTGGTCATAACGGACACCTGAACCTCCCGAGAGTCTTCTCGCCAGACACACTTCCCCTGTTACCCCAGGTCAACCGTCGCTGTGTTAGCCCGGGGGGGACGACCCCCCAGGACCCCCCCGCGTGCCATCCGCTCGGGCCGACCTTCGGCCGGCCGTCGCGGGTGGCCCGGCTTCGCCGGAGTCCCATCTCTGCTGCCATCTGCTCGGGCCGGCCAGGGCCGGCCGTCGCGGATGGCACGGCCGGATCAGTGGTCCGGCCGTGCAAGACTCTGTCCATGACGAACTCGCTCACCGCGACGCTGCGGACCAACCGGGGAACGGTGCATGTCCGGCTCTTCCCCGATTACGCGCCGAAGACCGTGCGGAACTTCGTTGATCTCGCGGAGGGGACCCGCGAGTGGACCGACCCGAGGACCAGGAAGTCCGCGCAGGCCAGGCTGTACGACGGGACGATCTTCCACCGCGTGATCCCGCGATTCATGATCCAGGGCGGGGACCCGCTCGGCACCGGAACCGGCGGGCCCGGCTACAAGTTCGCCGACGAGATCCACCCGGACCTCGCGTTCGACCGGCCGTACCTGCTGGCCATGGCCAACGCGGGCCCCGGCACCAACGGCTCGCAGTTCTTCATCACCGTGGCGCCGACCCCGCATCTCAACGGCCGGCATACCATCTTCGGCGAAGTCATCGGCGGCAGCGATGTCGTCGACGAGATCAGCGAGGCGCAAACGGGCCGGAACGACCGTCCCGTTCAGGATGTCGTCCTTGAGTCGGTCGATATCGAGCGCCCCCCAGGCGCCGGGGAATCCGCGAGGTAGGACAGTGGCCGCCCCCCCAGGCCCAGGCACCAGCCCGACCACGGGCGTCCCGACGTGCTTCCGGCATCCGGGCCGGGAAACCTACGTCTCCTGTGTCCGGTGCGGCAGGCCCGCGTGCCCGGACTGCCTGCGCTCCGCGGCGGTCGGCCAGCAGTGCGTCGAATGCGTCCGGGAGGGAAACCGCGGCGTCCGCCGGGCCGGCGGGGCGTTCGGGGGCCGGCCGAGCACCAGCGCGGCGGTCACCTGGACCCTGGTCGCCATCAACGTCGTGCTCTACCTCGTCGAACTGGCCCACCCCAGCCTCGGCGACGACTGGGCGATGCTCGGCCGGGCCTCGATCAACGGCGGGCCGCTGCAGGGCGTCGCCGAGGGCCAGTACTACCGGCTGATCACCTCCGCGTTCCTGCCGCCACCCGGCCTGAGCGGGCTCGGGCCGCTGGACATCCTGTTCAACATGTGGGCGCTGATCCTGGTCGGCCCCGCGCTGGAACGACTGCTCGGCCGCGTGCGGTATCTGGCCGTGTACCTGGTCAGCGCGCTCGGCGGCTCGGTGATGTTCTACCTCATCGGCCCGTCGAACGTGGAGGCGCTCGGCGCCTCCGGCGCGATCTTCGGCCTGTTCGGCGCCTGGTTCGTGGTGGCCAGGCGACTGCGCCTGGACAGCAGGTGGATCGTCACCATCATCGTGCTGAACCTGGTGATCGGCTTCACCGTGCACGGGATTGCCTGGCAGGCGCACGTGGGCGGGATTCTGGCCGGCGGGCTCCTCACCGCCGCGTACGCCTACGCTCCGAAGGCCAGCCGAGCCCTGATCCAGGGCGGAGCGACCGTGGTGATCGTGGCCATCCTCGCTCTTGCCGTCGTAGCGCGCGACCATCAGCTAGCCGCGGCCGCCCTTAGCTGAGCCGGGGCCGTACCCGGCGCGCCAGCCCCGCACTATGCTGACCCGTCATCCACAGGCTGTGGATGAACATGTGCACCGAATCACAGCCCTGTGATTCCGCTGGCGCCGGACCCCTTCCCCGGCTCGCAATCAGCGCCACTTGGTGGCGAGCCCCAGGCCGGCGATGAACAAACCGAAGCCGATCACCATGTTCCAGGCTCCGATCGAGCTCTGGACGGGCGTGCTGCCGTTGGTGATGTAGTAGAGCACGATCCAGGCCAGGCCGAGCAGGAGGCAGCCCAGCATGGTCGGGACCAGCCAGGGCGGGCTGACCTTCGCCTTGGCCGACTTCGGTGGCGGTGTGTAGACCGCCTTGCTTCTGACTCGGGACTTGGGCACGGTCGTCTCCTGGTCTTGCTAATGGCCGTTGGTCGGCGGTGTCGTCGGGCTGGGCGATGACGAGCTCGGTGTCGGCGATGGGCTGCTCTGCGTCGGCGTCGGCGAGAGCGTTGCCTGCGGGACGACGTAGATGGTCACCGTGGAGTTCGGCGGGAGCGCCGTGCCTGCCGAGGGGCTCGTCTTCCACACCGTACCCGGCGAGAAGCCCGACGAGCCAGGGCCGGACTCGGTAACCGGGTTCACCTGGAACCCGTCGTTCTCCAGCTGCGATGTCGCGTCGGCCTGACTCTGGCCGACGACGCCGGGTACCTTGGCCCCGCCGCCCGAGACACGGATCGTGACGGTGCTGCCCTTGGCCGCCGCGGTGCCCTGCGGCGGGTCCTGTCCCACCACCTGGCCGGATGGCTGCGTCGAGTTCGGCGCGGCTACCTGGTTGACCATGAAGCCCAGCGCCGGTGGAGACGAACAGCTTGACAGTGCTGCCCTTCGCCACCATAGAGCCGAACTGGGGACTTGTGCTGATCACGTCACCCTTGCTGACGGTGCCGGAAGCCTGGGGCACGGCCTGCGCGACCAGGTGCGCGTTCGCGATGTCCCGCTCGGCCGCGGCCAGGGGCATGCCGACGACGTTCGGGACCGCGTAGCTGCCCCCGCCGCCCGAGACGTAGCTGAACGCATACACCAGGCCCGCGATGATAGCCACGGCGACCAGGGCAGCCACGACCCACGGCCACTTCTTGCCGCGCTGGCGATCCGGCGGCCCTTCCTCGGGCCCGTAGTCGTACGGCGGGATCGCGCTGGTGGGCCCGGCCATCTGGGTGGCCTGCCCCATCCGCCGGGTGCCCTGGTACCCGACGGCGCGCGTTGCCGCGGCGACGGGCATGCCCTGCAGCGCCCGCTGGATGTCGTTGGCCATCTCCCCGGCGGACTGGTAGCGGTCATTCGGATCCTTGGCCATCGCCTTGAGCACGATGGAATCCGCCCAGGCGGGAATCTCCGGGTCGACCCGCGACGGCGGCACCGGGTTCTCCCGCACGTGCTGGTAGGCGATCGCGACCGGCGAGTCGCCGGTGAACGGCGGCCGCCCGGTGAGCAGCTCGTACAGCAGGCATCCCGTGGAGTACAGGTCGCTGCGGGCGTCCACCCGCTCGCCCCGGGCCTGCTCCGGCGACAGGTACTGCGCCGTGCCGATGACCTGCGCCGTCTGGGTCATCGTGGCCTGCGCGTCGCTGACCGCCCTGGCGATGCCGAAGTCCATCACCTTGACGTCGCCGGCCCTGGTCAGCATCACGTTGCCGGGCTTGATGTCCCGGTGGATGATGCCGTTCTTGTGGCTGTAGTCCAGCGCCCGCAGCACGCCCTCGGTGATCTCCAGCGCCCGCTCCGGGAGCAGCCTCCGGTCGTCGCGGAGCAGGTCGCGCAGTGTCCGGCCGTCTACATATTCCATAACGATGTAAGGGACCGGGGTCGGGCCGACCATGTCCTCGCCGGTGTCATAGACCGCCACGACGCTGGGGTGGTTGAGCGACGCGGCGGACTGCGCCTCGCGGCGGAACCTGGCCTGGAACGTCTGGTCCCGGGCTAGGTCGTCGCGCAGGGTCTTCACCGCGACGATGCGGTCGAGACGGATATCGCGAGCCCGGAACACCTCGGCCATCCCGCCGCGCCCGACGATCCCGTCGAGTTCGTAACGGCCGCCGAGTAGCCGGGGCTGAGTCATGTCTCGCACTTTGCGTTACCGTCCTGCGTCTTGTCGGGTCTGGTCGGCTACTAATGCAACCCCAGGTAAGCCTTGATGATCTGGACTGCGATCGGCGCCGCGGCGTCGGCGCCGAAACCGCCGCCCTTGACGATGACGCCAACGGCTATCGTCGGGCTGGCGGCGGGCGCGAAGCAGGTGAAGACCGCGTCGTTGAGGCCCACGTTGTTGACGCCGTTCTCCGCCGTGCCGGTCTTGCCGGCGATCACGACGCTGTTGCCCAAGGTCGGGGGCCCGGCCGTCGCGTATGCGGTGCCGGCCGGGTTCTGGGTCACCGCGATCATCATTTGCGCGACCTCGTTCGCCACCTGCGCGCTGACCGCCTGCGACAGCATCGACGGGCTGGCGTTCTGGATCGTGCTCAGGTCGGGCGCCTGGATCGACTGCACCAGGTACGGCTTCATCAGCCTGCCATGGTTGGCGATCGCCGCGGCGTCCATGGCCTCCTGCAGCGGCGTCAGCTCGTCATCGAGCTGGCCGATCGCGGTGTACGCGGTCAGCGACCGGTCCGTGATCAGGGGGACGACGCTCGGCGAGACCGGCATCGGGATCGTCAGATTCGAGCTGTTCATGCCGAACCTGCTGGCGTAGTCCCGCAGCGTGGCGCCGCCGAGGTTGATGCCGATCTGGCCGAACGCGGTGTTGCACGAGAGCCAGAACGCCTCGATGACCTGCGGGTGGCCGTTGCCGCAGATCTGGCCGTTGTCGTTGTTGAGCTGGTGGCCGTTGGGCAGGGTGAACGGCTGCGGTGCGTTCACGGTGGCGTTCGGGCCCGCGACCTTGCCGGTCGAGAACGCCGCGGAACTGGTGACCAGCTTGAACGACGACCCGGGCGGGAAGGTCGCGTTGATGGCCCGGTTGAGCAGCGGCTGGGCAGGATCCAGGCGGTACTGCTTGTCGATCTTGTCCAGCTTCGCGCCGTCGAGCGTGGTGTACTTGTTGGGGTCGAACGTCGGAACCGATGCCAGGGCCAGGATCGCGCCCGTGCGCGGGTCGATGGCGACGGCCGCAGCATCGTGCCCCTGCTGCTGCTCGTTCAGCAGCGCCTGGTAGGCGGCCTGCTGCGCCTTGGCGCTGATCGTGAGGTTGACGGTGGCGCCCTGCTTGGGCTTGCCGGTCAGCAGGCCGATCAGGTTGTGCACGGTCAGGCTCGAGGCCGTGCCGGCCAGGTACTTCTGCTCGGCGCCCTCGATCCCGGTCTTGCCGAAGATCGAGTCGTAGCCGGTCACCGGGGCGTACGCCGGGCCGGAGGGGTAGTAGCGATGGTAGGTGTTGGTGCCCTTGACCGGCCGCGACCCGGCGATCGTGACTTCATGCCCGCTGCCGTCGCCGACCGCGATGATCGAGCCGCGCTGATACTGGAACTGCTGGTCGAAGACCCTTGAGTTGCCCGGCTCGCCGGCCAGGCTGTTGGCCTGGAATGCCTGCACGTAGTTCACGTTGAGCAGCAGCAGCACGAACATGGCCAGGCAGGCCAGCGACAGGCGGAACAGCGCGCGGTTCATCCGGCCCGCACCACCTGCGTCATGCCCTCGTCCTGGATCGGCTGCGGGGCCGGCCGCCGCGCCGCATCGCTGATCCGCATCAGCAGCGCTATCAGCGCCCAGCTGGCGACCAGCGAGGAGCCGCCCTGGGACAGGAACGGCGTGGTGATGCCGGTCAGCGGGATCAGCCCGGTCACCCCGCCGACGATGATGAACACCTGCAGCGCGATCACGAACGCCAGCCCGCCGCCCAGCAGCTTCGAGAACGGGTCGCGGACCGAGATGGCGGCCCGCAGGCCCCGCTGCACCATCAGCCCGAAGATCAGCAGCATCGCCATCAGGCCGGCCAGGCCGAGTTCCTCGCCGAACGCCGTGACGATGAAGTCGCTCTGCGCCAGCGGGGTCAAGAACGGCTGGCCCTGGCCGAGGCCGGTGCCCAGGATCCCGCCGAAGCCCATCCCCTCCAGGCCCTGCACCAGCTGGTAGGCGTTGTGCGTGGGGTTCAGGCCGGCGAACGGGTGCAGCCAGATATCGAACCGCTCGCCGACGTGGCCGATCAAGTTGCTGGCCACGAAGGCGCCGAAGAGGAACAGGGCGACCCCGATCAGCAGCCAGGAGGTGCGCTGCGTGGCGACGTAGATCATCGCCAGGAACAGGCCGAAGAACAGCGCGGACATTCCGATGTCGGTCTCGAAGATCAGGATCAGCAGGCTGGCCGCCCAGGCGATCAGCACCGGGCCCAGGTCGCGGCCCCGGGGCAGGTCGATGCCCAGGAACCGGCGGCCGGCCAGCGCCAGCACGTCGCGCTTGGCGACCAGGTAGCCGGCGAAGAACACGGCCAGCGCGAGCTTGGCGAACTCACCGGGCTCGAGCTTGATCGGGCCCAAGAGGATCCACACCTTCGCGCCGTTGATCGCGCTGTGGCTGGCCGGCAGCAGCGCCGGGATCGCCAGCAGGAACAGGCCGGCCGCGCCGAGAGTGTAGGTGTAGCGCTGCAGCACCCGCACCTCCCGGATGAACGCCAGGACACCGACGAACGCGGCGACCCCGAGGGCGCTGTACAGCACCTGCTGCGTCGTGCTGGACGCGGTCATGGTGCTGATCTGGAAGCCGGGGTTACCGTTCCGTCCCGACTGCTGCAGGCGGTAGATCATGACGATGCCGAGGCCGTTCAGCAGCGCGGCCAGCGGCAGCAGGAGCGGATCAGCCCATGGCGTGAGCCGCCGGACCGCCAGGTGCGCGGCGAAGACGATGACCGCGAACGCGAGGCCGTACTCGGCGATCCCGGCCGGGAGCTTGCCGTTCAGGCCCAGGCCGACGCTGGCGTAAGCGAGCAGCACCACCCCGACGGCGAAGACGAGCATGAGCAACTCGGTCTGGCGCCGGCCGCGCGGCATCGCGACGACCGCGTCGGCGGCGGGCCGGGCGGCGGGATGGCTGGAGATCGTGGTCACCCGGACACCCCCTGCGGCGTGCAGCCCTGGGGCGCCGTCGGTTTCGGCCCGGGCGACAAAGGCTCGGTGCGCAACTCCGGCTTACCGTGCACCAGCACCGGCTTGCCCTTCACCAGCACCGGGACCTTGCGCGACCTGGGCTTGTGCGCCCAGCTGTTGTAGGCGGCCTGGTAGGTGTCGCACGCAACGGTCTGGCGGATGTTGCTCACGGTCTTCTGGGCATCGGCCAGGCTGCTGGAGATGATCGTGCTCTGCACCGCCGTCTTGTCGTTGGGGGGCACCTGGGACAGGGGGATCCCGGTCGCCCGGTAAACGCTGGACAGGCTTATCCCGGCGACCTTCTGGTTGATTCCGCGGTAGATGATCACCTGACGTCCGTCGGTGCCCACGTAGTACTGGCTCTGCGTATAGCGCCAGGCGGCGTAGCCGCCGCCGACGATCACGATCACCAGGATGACGAGGATGGTGGTGACCACCGGCCAGCGGCGCCGGCCAGCCCTGGGCTCGGCGTGGCCGTCGTCTTCCTCGTCACCCGCGCCGCGATCTTCTCCCGCACCCGAGTCATCCGCCGCCACGGCCGCATGCTTCGCGAGGGGGCGCGCCGTCGTTCCGGCGCGGGTCAGCAGGTGGGCACGCACCGCGGGGCTGTCGGTGCGCAGCCGGGGCCGGCCATCACCGTTCGATGCCGCGCCGACCACCATGGAGACCTGCCCGGCCGGCTCGGCGTCGTCGTCCACCACGTCGGCGATGATGCAGGTGATGTTGTCCGGCCCGCCGCCGCGGATCGCGAGCTCGATGAGCTGGTTCACCGCCTGGTCCCGGTCGGCGTACCGCAGCAGCGCCTCGCGCAGGGTCTTCTCGGTGACCACGTCCGACAGGCCGTCGGAACACAGGAGGTACCGGTCGCCCGCCTTAGCCTCGAGGATCGACAGGTCGGGCTCGGCCTCGGTGCCGCTCTGCAGCGCGCGCATCACCAGGGAGCGCTGCGGGTGCGTGGCCGCCTGAGCCTTGCTGATCCTGCCGTCGTCCACCAGCGACTGGACCAGCGTGTGATCGCGGGTGATCTGCCGGAAGTCGCCGTCGCGCAGCAGGTAGGCCCGCGAGTCGCCGATGTGGCAGATCGCGACGGTGCCGCCCGACCAGAGCAGCGCGGTCAGCGTGGTGCCCATGCCCTCGCGGCTGGGGTCCTCGACGCTCATCGCGTGCAGCGTGCTGTTGGCCGTCGCGACCGCCCCGGCGAGCAGGTCGAGCAGGTCGTCGACGGGCACGTCGTCGCGGTCCAGGCCCTCCAGCGCGGATATCGCCACGGAACTGGCGACTTCGCCGGCGGCATGCCCTCCCATGCCGTCGGCGATCGCGAGCAGGTGCGGGCCCGCGTACGCCGAGTCCTCGTTCCCCTCGCGGAGGAGGCCGACGTCTGAGCGGACCGCGTAGCGGAGTGCAAGTGTCATCTGCGCAGTTCCAGGACGGTCTTACCGATACGGATCGGCACGCCGACAGGCACCGGGGTTGGCCGGGTTACCTTCTGACGGTCGAGGTAGGTGCCGTTGGTCGAGCCGAGATCCTCGACAATCCACTGGCCATCCTGAGGGAAGAGTCGGGCATGCCGGGTCGAAGCGTAGTCATCGTTGAGCACGAGCGTGGCATCATTGGCCCGGCCGATGGTGATCTGCTGGTCGGCGAGGCCCAGGCTGGTGCCTGCCAGCGCGCCCGCGGTGACCAGCAACTGCTGCGGGGTCGACCGCCCGGCCCGGCTGCCGCGCGCGGGCCTCGGCGGCTGGGAGGGCTTGACGCGCTGCTGTCGCTGCCCGCGGGCCTGCTTGCGGGACGGGACGGAGGTGCCGAAAAGGTCGGTGCGCACGACGCCCACTGCGGCGATCACGAACAGCCACAGGACAGCGAGAAACGCGATCCTGATGACCGTGAGGGTGAGCGCGTTCATGGGGTCATGCCTTTGGTGGCCTCTGCTGGTCGGTGGCCGCCGGAGCCGTCCTGGCCGGGCGGCGTCGTCGGCCGGTTCGGTAATGCCGGCGATGGTGCAGTCGTGCGGTTGTGGGGTCTCAGTAGATACCGTCCCTGCGGAAGACGAGGGTCGTGCGGCCCAGGGTGACGCGCGTGCCATCGGTCAGGGCCACGCGCCGGACCGGCTGGCCGTTGACGAACGTGCCGTTGGTGGAGCCTAGGTCGACGAGGACGACCTCCCCGTCCTCGACCCGCAGCTCGGCGTGGTGGCGGGATACGCCGGGGTCGACCAGGCGCAGGTCACAATCGGTGCCCCGGCCGAGAATGGTCAGCGGCGCGCTGAGCTCGTACGTCCGCTGCGTGTTGCCGTCCGCGCCGGGTTCTGGGCCCGAGACCAGCAGCCGCGGCGTTCCGGCGAAGCCGCCGGGCGGATGCGGGAGATCGCTGGTGGGCCTCCGGATCTCGCCGTCCTCGACGGTGGTGCCGCGGATGACGCCGGATCGGATCCGGAACGTGCCCGTGGTCAGGTCGGGCACCCCCTCGAACCGCATCCGCACCGGCCCGACAAACGAGTAGCCCTGCTCCTTGGCATGGTCGCGAGCCAGGGTCGCGAGCTCGATGCCGAGGCTCCCTGCGCCACGATGGCGGCGCGGTCATCCATCTCGCGCTGCACCGCACTGGCAATCTCCACCGGCTGCAGCTCCGATTTGAACGCCCGCGCGAAGGCACCCTCGACCATCCCCTCGAGCCTGTGCTCGAAGCGCTGCAGAACTCCCACCGGGTACCCCCCTCTCCCTCCTCGTGCCTGCTCGCATCTGATCGTATCGGCGTCGTGGGGTTGCTTGCGGACGTGCTAACCTGACTCCTTGCCCAGGGCGGGTGGCGGAACGGCAGACGCGCACGGTTCAGGTCCGTGTGTCCGAGAGGACGTGAGGGTTCAAATCCCTCCTCGCCCACGTCGCCGACGCCCGTTTCTAGCGGCCGTTTCCTCCCATCCTGTGAGTTCGCTGGCCAGAGCTTAGGCGGCCGGCGGGTTTCTTGCCACCGGACGCTGATCGCCGCCCACGACCGGATTGCCAGGGGCGAAGCAGGGGGCACGACCAGGCAGAATCGAAGCTGTGCCAGAACTACCCGAGGTGGAGGCCCTCGCCGCGGACCTGCGTGAGCGGGCCGCGGGCCGGGTCATCGACCGCGCGGACATCACCGAGATCTCCGTGCTCAAGACCTACGACCCCGCCCTGACTGCCCTTCGCGGGCGGGCCATCACCGCGACGAAGCGTTACGGAAAGTTTCTCGATCTCGTGACGGAAGCGGCACCAGGCCCTGGCGACGCCGGGGCGGGCGGCCAGCTGCACCTGATCGTGCACCTGGCCCGGGCGGGCTGGCTGCGCTGGCGGGACAGCCTGCCCGAGCAGCCGCCGCGACCGGGCAAGGGCCCGCTGGCGTTCCGGCTCCGGTTCGCCGACGGGGCCGGGTTCGACCTCACCGAGGCCGGCACCCGCAAGCGGCTAGCGGTCTACCTGGTGACCGACCCGGCGGCGGTGCCTGGCATCGCGTCGCTCGGGCCCGATCCGCTGGACCCGGCCTTCACCCCGGCCGCCCTGGCCGCCATCCTCGCCGGGCGCAGAACGCAGATCAAGGGCGTGCTCCGCGATCAGAAGGTGATCGCCGGCGTCGGCAACGCCTACTCGGATGAGGTCTTGCACGCGGCCGGGATGTCGCCGTTCCGGCTGGCGGCCAGCCTGACGCCGGACGAGGTGACAGAGCTGCACGCGGTGATCGTGGGTACCTTGCGCGAGGCGATCGCCAGGTCGGCAGGCCTGGCTGCGGGCGACCTGAAGGCGGAGAAGAAGGCGGGCCTGCGGGTGCACGGGCGGGCGGGCCAGCCCTGCCCGGTATGCGGCGACACCGTTCGCGAGGTGTCCTTCGCCGACTCGGCGCTGCAGTACTGCCCGACCTGCCAGACCGGCGGCAAGCCGCTGGCCGACCGCCGTATGTCCCGGCTGCTGAAATGACCTGGCTCTGCAGCGTGCTAGGAGGAACGCGCTGCAGAGCCAGGCTGGAGGAGTGGTCAGGGGACGGGATTTAGCGGGCAGCGGGCGCCGGGCCGCGCCCGAGGGATGCGGGGCATCATGCCCATTGGACGTATGCCTGGCCTGCTCGGTTCCTCAGAGATTCACCTGACGCTGTCCCGACTTGGGCAGATTTCGTCGCGGGCGTCGGGTGGGCGAGTGCCGCCGGGACCGGCCAGCTCGGATTTTGCTCTCCGAGCGCCGCCTGGCGGTGGGATCATGAATCGTGGCGCTGAAGCTGGCGGTGGCGAGCAGCCGCGACCGGGTGCGGATCGACGCGACCGCGCGCGCGGTCATTGAGTGTGCCGCCGACGCGATCATCGCGTTCGGCAGGGACAGAAGGGTCACGCTCTGGAACCCGGCGGCCGAGCGTATGTTCGGGTGGAAGGCATCCGAGGTCGTCGGCCTGGACCTGGCGTTCATCCCGGAAGAGCTGAAGGCCGAGCACAATGCCGTGCTCGAGCATGTGGCCAGCGGCGGCCAGGTCTCGTTCGCCACGCGCCGGATCCGCAAGGATGGCGCGCTGCTCGACGTGCGCATCGACACCAGCTGCCTGGTCAGCAGCACGGGCCAGATGATCGGCTGGGTCAGCGTCTGCCACCAGACCGCCGGCGACGAGGCGGTCAAGCACTACATGGCTGAGCGCGCCCGGGTGGTGCGCAGGCTCAACGACGTGGTCGCTGACATGAACGCGCAGCTGGACCTGTCTGCCGTCCTGGACCGGATCGCGGCCAGCCTGCGGGAGCTGACCAGGGCGGACGCCGGCGGGTTCGTGCTCATAGAGAAGGACGTGCTGCGCCTGGTCAGCATGGACGGGCTGCCCAGCGGTCTGCGCGGCCGCACCGCGGACCTGGCCACGAGCACGGTCGGCGAGCTGATGCGGTCTGGCAAGACGGTGATGATGGCCACCGGCGAGGCCGGTCAGTTCGATGACCTGATCTGGTCTGCCCTGCCCGGGCTGCACACGATCACGGTGAGCCTGTCGCACGTCGCAGGCCGCCCGTACGGCGCGCTCTACGCCCTGTACTCGAGGCGCAAGGTCGGCCACGTCGAGCTGGAGCTGCTGGAGCTGCTGGCCGGCCATGCGAGCGTGGCACTGTCGAACGTCACCGCCTTCGAGGAGGTGGTCCGGCAGCGGGCGCACGAGCGCGCGGTGATCGACGGCAGTGCCGATGGGATCGCGGTCCTGGACGCCGACGGGCTGGTCCGGCAGTGGAACCCGGCGGCGCACACGCTGACCGGCGTCTCCGCCGAGGACGCCACGGGCAGGCCGCCACCGTTCCCGCTGCCCGCGCCCGGAGCCAAGCTGACCCAGAAGCTGGACAGCGGCCGCTGGCTGGACGTGCTCTGCACCGGGCTGGAAGGCCGCGATGAGCAGGTGCTCGACTTCCGTGACGTCACGGCCGCCAAGGAGCTCGAGGAGGCCAAGGACCTGTTCCTGGCCACCACCAGCCACGAGCTGCGGACCCCGATCACCGTGGTGCAGGGGTTCGCGAGCACGCTGGCGAGCCGCTGGGACAAGCTGTCCGACGCCGACCGGCGCAGCGCGGTGCAGACGATCGCCGATCGGGCGGGCGCGCTGGCCAAGCTGGTGGAGCAGCTGCTGCTGGGCTCCCGGGCGGGCGCGGACCAGCTGGCGGTGATCAACGCGCCGTTCGACCTGGCCGGGCTGCTGCGGGCGGCGGCGGTCGCGTTCCGGCCGCTGTCGGACCGGCACACTCTCACCACCGACATTCCCGACGAGCTGCCGGAGGCGTTCGGCGATCCGACGGCGACCGACGTCATCGTCGGCCAGCTCCTCGAGAACGCCTTCAAGTACTCGCCTGAGGGCGGGGCGGTTATCGTCCGGGCCAGGCCGGCCGGGGACCAGATCGAGGTCACGGTCTCAGACGATGGGATCGGCATCCCGGAGGTCGACCGGGAGCGGGTGTTCGAGCGGTTCGTGCAGGGCGAGACCGGTGACCGCCGCAGGTTCGGCGGCATCGGCCTGGGGCTCTACATCGTCCGCCAGCTGGCCCGGGCCCAGGACGGCGAGGTCGTCGCCACCGAGCGGCCCGGCGGCGGCACGATCATGCGGCTGCAGCTGCGGCGCGCGGACCCGGCGGGCGACCGCGAGCCGGATCCTCCTGGGTCCGCGGCCGCTGCGCTGCCCGCGAGCTGACCGCCCGCGGCCATCGCGACATGTACGCAAGGCAGCCGCGCGTGGGTCTACGCCAACGACGGGGCTGGGACTACGGCCGAGCCCGGCTCTGGCGCGAGTCTCGTGAAGGGACCAGCTGACTCCTCCTGAGGCGAGATCATTCCGGCCAGGCTCGGGCGAACCTCCCCACGGCGGCATAGTAGGAACCTGGCTAAAACGGTCAAAGCGGTCGGCCTGACGGGGCGGGGCACTCGCCTGGCCCGGTCTCAACGGCGCATTCCATGATCCCGGACCGAAACCCACTGTATGCGTGGGTTTCGGTCCAAGATCTTTGGAATCGGCTGGGAGGGGTGCCGCCTACCGTGACCGATCACCAAATCCGCGCCAGCCAGCAAATACGGTCAGCGGCGCGATCAGTTTTGGGCGGCCACCCGGGTGCTGACCCGCTGGTGGGTGAGCGGGTCGCGCTCGACCGGCTTGCCGCCGGAAGCATCGATATAGGAGTCGATGATCCCAGTGACGTCCTCGCCCTGGGTGACGATCTTGCCTTTCTCCAGCCAGATCACCCGGTTGCAGGTCAGCTCGACCTCCTCCAGGTTGTGCGCGACCAGGAAGACGGTGCCGGCCTCCTGGCGCAACTGCTCGATCCTGGCGTGGCTCTTGACCCGGAATTCGGCGTCACCGGTGGCCAGCGCCTCGTCCACGAGCAGCACGTCGTGGCTCTTCGAGGCGGCGATGGCGAACCGCAGCCGCGAGCCCATGCCGGAGGAGTAGGTCTTCATCGGCAGGTCGATGAAGTCGCCGACGCCCGAGAAGCTCACGATGGCGTCGTACTTTTCCCTCGCCTCCTGCTTGGTCATGCCCATGGCCAGGCAGCCCAGCGTCACGTTGCGCTCGCCGGTCAGGTCGTCGAGCAGCGCTGCGTTCACGCCGAGCAGCGACGCCTCCCCGGTGGTGTACACGTTGCCCTGCTCAGCGGGCAGCAGGCCGGCGATCGCGCGCAGCAGGGTGGACTTGCCGGACCCGTTGCGGCCGATGACGCCGACCGCGTCCCCCCGGTAGGCGACGAACGAGACGCCGCGGATCGCGTGCACCTCGCGAATCGAGCCGCGCACCTTACGCCCCAGGATCCGCAGCAGCGCCGACGCCGCCGTGCCACGGTCGCCTCCTGCGCCGTAGACGCGGTACACGATATGCAGGTCGTCAACGACCACCATCGGCTCAGCCACGGCCGTACTTCGCCTCCGCCCGCCAGAAGAAGTAGAACCCGACGACCAGCGCGAATACCGCCCACCCTATGGCGAAGAACCAGAAGTGATTCGGGTTGGCGTAGTAGTGACAGTGCGCGCTGTCCAGTTGGGCCTGCTGCGGCGCGTTCACGCGATGGCCCACGGTGGCCCACACCTGGCACAGCCGGGCGCTGTACGGCTGTGAGCCGGGCGCGCCGAGCCGCTGGGTCTGCAGCAGCGAGTTCCTGATCAGCGTGATGTACAGGGCGGCCGGGTTGAGCTGCAGCACCACGACGATCCAGCGGTGCGTCTTGATGCTCAGCGTGGCGATGCTGAACAGCACGCCGGAGGCGTACAGCCAGGTGCGCAGCAGGAACGGCAGCAGCTGACTGAAGTCATTGACCTGCGACCCCAGCCGGGCGACGAACAGCCCGACGCCGACGTTGAAGATCGTC
>WNFN01249247.1_pt1 | contig 41543 bp, 56 predicted proteins | sample 5400161 | NCBI WGS metagenome assembly WNFN01 (sample SAMN13153353, study PRJNA577476) | soil metagenome | isolation source: 80 cm saprolite on Douglas fir-dominated hillslope | place: USA:California | collected 2013-09-17 | reverse complement strand
CAGGATACTAGTTCATAGGTCCTGCTTATGCTTCTCTAGCTGTTAGCTAGTTGACCACAGGTACATCACCGTCCTTTGCCGTCCCTATGTCCTTTAGGGTTGGACTCCGATCGGACTTTATAACAGGACTAAGCTGACTGATCACGTCTGTCACCGGAGGATAGATCTAAGTACCGGTTAAGTCCTACTCTCCGATGTTTTAGCTTCCATGTCGGAGATAACACGGGCCTACGTAGCGCTCTTACTGTATAGCCCTCATAAGCTAGTACGTTACTCACGTAAACGAACCGTGCCTTCCGTACATTTGTTTACAGGAGCGCTCACGAGAGGTAGGTCATTACTCCTACGTTGGTTTAACCGTGTTCGAAGTCACGGTTAACAGTGGATGTTTCTCCACTACTCTCGGATCTATCAGCTGGCCATTCTCTGCCAGTATTGTCTATAGCTCGTTCCATTGGAGGTCTTCTTGAGACTGGAGGATTTGATCTCTCGACAATCTCAGAGACTTCACAAATTGCACAGAATGCAACTGTAGTATCATTTAGTTGTTTTGTTGCGCAGCATAGAATTTCTCGTTCATCTTAGAACTCCACTTCGTTTCGTTCAAAAAACTTCACTTCGTTCAGTTCACATCACCTCATAGATTGGACGTCTATAATAGACTAACTCATAGTGAGGTACTACTTTAATTCTTTTTTCTCTATTCTTTCCTTTAGATCTACAGGTCTTGGTCCATCGTTGTTCTAAAATCCAACATCCTTTGGTACTGTATCTTCTTTTGGACATTGTTTTTCACCTGACGTTCAATCATTCTATGATGAGAAGTCATTGGTAAAGGTCCATCAGATTTCTTTATCTTATTCTTAATCGGAGGTCTTTTCATCTGAATGTCTCCGTACCCCATTTGGTCTTAGACTTATCTCTTCTTCCGTCTGGTCTACCTTCTGGAGTGATACCTGTATAATAGTGGTTGTAATCGTAATGGGTACGTTTACGTTTCATGATATTCTCCATGGTAGAGATAGAGGATCCCCACGGAGATAAGGATCCTCTTCTCGTTGACAGTTAGGCAGCTAATTCAACCGAAGTATCCTCGGTTGCGCTAGTCGGCTCGTTATCATTCGCGATGACCAGGTCGGTAACCAACATATCCGTCGGAAACGGAAAGGATACTAACTTAGTCGCCTCGAGAATGAAGACATCATTACGATGCTTAGAAGAATGCTTCTTAGCAGATGCAATAGCTGTGTCTAACGTAGTCCAGCCATTAATATCATCGGTGACCTTAATCCCACCACGGATATAACCGTAGTTGGGATCATAAGCTAACCAGAACTTATTCATGTTTTCAACTCCTAGAATTCAGGATTATCAGCAGGCACTTTACTAAAGCCTCTGATTTCCTTAGGTTCCCTATTACTATTTGCTTCATAAGGGACTAATTTATCTACTCTGATAGAAACTAATCTAGCTGCTGTTCCTCCCATTTTACTTCCAGGAGGACTATAACTGTAGGTCTCTAATTTAATAGTCACTTCAGAACCATTACCAACATTAACGTGATAAGGTAAATTATCTTTATCTAATATCATAGGTGCAGCATATAATCTACGTACACCTTTGATAATCTTCTCTGCATGGCAACCGAAGGCCATGTTATCTCCATCCTCATCTCGTCTTAATTTGTTCTTTAATCCTTCATATTGTCTTCCATTTATAGTTTGTATCTCCTTCAGTTTCTTAATCTTATTTAGAGATTCTTCGTTAGGATATAACACCATGGCGTACTTACCATACATATCTGGTGTAGCAACCCTGACCCATTTAGCAATACCTTGTAAATAGACGCTATTAGTAGCCATTATATAAGCTCGACTCTGACTACTGTATAATCAAGAGCCTCCGGATTATTACTTGCAAATTCCATCATAGCTAAATGTTCAGCAGAATTTGCATCGTGTGACTCTACATCTACTTCAGCAAACATAGGTACTTCATATTCAATATGTACTCTGTATTTCATCATTATTTATTCTCCTGAATAAAGTTCCAAACACTCAATGCTTCTTTCTTTAGATCTTCTAATTCTGCTTCAGCCCCTCTGAACTCAAGCATATATCTATGAAGAAAGACATCTTTCCTAAATCTAATTCTACCCCAAAAATCATGATACATTAGTGTGTTACCTTCCAATTTGTTCCTATTGTTTCTTTACCATCATTCATATATGAGCCTGCTAGAGGACACTTAAGTCCAAACATTTCACCTACCTCTCTCAATGCATCGCATTTTATATTCGCCATCCAACGAGCTTCTTCTAGATCATTGGATGGCATTTCTGTCTGCCATTCATCATGAACTAAGTTGACGAGTTTCGGACAATGGATCTCACTACGTATAAAATTCCTAAGACTAATAGTATTCTCAAGATTGGAATGGACATCAGCCATGCCTGATGTAGATCGTAAGCTTCCATATCTCTTCTCCATCTTATCTAGCCACAGGATCGTGGCATGCTTCATTACTACTACTTCTCCATTCTGTAGATAACCGCTCATAGCTAAGTGTCGTCTTTCACTTTCGGTTTCTCCCAGAATGTTGACCTTTCTACCATCCAGCCCAAAGAAATAGCCTCTCTTCGCATCTTTAGGAATAATAGTCTTTTTGAGCCTAGCGAATCCTTCGTATCGTCCCAATAAATTAGCAAGAGCTTCTTTCGTTTCGTCTTCATTCGAGTCGAGAACTTCAGCCAGTTTTTTAATCCCTGCTCCAAGAAGAAGAGCGTAGATAAATCTTTTGGCAGCAGCTCTAGATTTACAGATACCTCCAAGAATTCTCTGGTTAAGCGAGTGCGGATCGCTTCCGTCATGTTTAGAGCCCTTAACGATGGCATCTGTGAACTCCTGATCGTCTATGTAATGAGCGAATATTCTAAGCTGAATTCCTTCTGCATCTACTCCCACGAGGAGTTTTCTACGTGGGCAACAGAAACAAGATCGCATTTCTGCGCCTAATAGTTTTACCTTGCCCTGCGTATCTAATTCATTAGGGACATTGGCCATGTTTGGGCGCTGATGCGCCATTCTATGAGTCCACGCTCCTATGGCTAAGAACTTGCCATGTATGCGATTGTCCTCTTGGACAAGACCTAACCATTCAGTTAGTGTTCTTCGTCTGGACTCAAAGAGAATTCTTCTTGCTAGAGTACGGGCTGACTTAGGAGCAGTATCTGGAAGAGTATTAATATTAGTTTCATTGATCTTCCACCCATATTTATTAAGATCTTCTCTAATTATTCCCTGTCTGTTCGCTTCAATGTGTGTCTTAGTCTTATCTGTTGGTCTCCAATCTGCTCTTGTAAGAACGTCCACAATCTGTTTGTGGCTAGATGGATTAAAGGATCTGAGTTCACATTTACAGAAAGGGTATCCGTTGAATTCTGTAAGATCTCCATCTTGAACCCACCTGAAATCTTTTCTATGTAAAGTACCATGTTTAGTTCTTTCTGGATGAATTTCTTTAACTAAGACAAGTTTAGGAGGAAAGGATTTAAGTATCTCTTCGTCTAAATTATTTAATTCTAAGGTTACTTTTTCAAGTAACTTATTACACTTTGTAATATCAAAATAAAACCCATTATCGTGCAGAGAATTAACAATGATTTGGAACTTGTGTTCACAAGTAATAGCATTCCGGTACTTAGGATTATTGATGCTATCAAGATAGTTAAGATAAATACGCTGACAGATATCGACGTCCCTAATACAATACGTAACCATTTCATCAGTGAGTCTAGACCAGTCATTGAATTCTCCTTTAGGTAAGTTAAATTCAACTCCATAATCTTCTATTGAATGTCCTTGGCGCGAATAGTTAAATAACTTAGAAATAATAAGGGTATCAATAATATTGGTAATAGCAATGCAATCATAAAACTGAATAAGATTACACAAGACAGGGTAATCATAACCAAGAATGTTGTGACCGACCAGTCGTGTACATCTTTTAACCAGGGTTTTAAACTTCTCCACCTCTGTTTGATCTTCGTGGAGATTTCTAAAAACATAATATTCTCCTTCTTGTTGGTCTGTGTCTTTACAAACGACACACCATATCTTAGTAGGATTTTCTAATTTATCACACTCAATATCAACTATTAATTGCATATTGAGATTTTAATTTATTATAATAACTACTCTCCTTGTCTATAGCAGACTTAAACTTATCAGAGTTTCTGTTCTTCATCCACTTAACATCACTAAGTAATTGTCTCATAGTATACCAATCATTTGAATTAATAGGTCCGATAATATTACTCATCTTTCTCCTCTACTGGAATTTGTATAATCTCATGTAAGATCCAATCTTTACAGAACTTTTTAGGATCTACCCATCTAATGATCTGTCCTTCATTGACAGCTAGTTTAATTGATTTCTTCCATCTAAGTATAACATGGTACTCTAATAAGTCAAGACCTAACTTAGGTGAATAAGCTAAAAAGACTGTAAATCTCTTCATAGGAGTTAACCAATCTATTACTTCATCTGGAGGATCTGGTGGTCCTTTACCTCCTGTAACTACTCTAAGAGCTTTACGCTTTTTTCGTACTTCTTCTTCTTTATCCATTCGTTCATCTTCAGTATCAGTTATTGACAATGCTTGTCTCCTTCTACAATGCCTCTAGGAGCTCGTAGGAAGCTCACTGGTGAGTTATTTTACATACCCCGGTAGGGTAGTGGCCTAAAGATATAAAGTTCATCAGCGACCTTCTCTAGCGTTGTTTCATCTATACAGAAACATTTCTTATTAGGCCTATGGAAGGGACACTTAGAACAATCCTTATCTGCACAGGAAGAGATGTTGATCGCTTTCATCACAATTTCCAATCTATAGGTTCTAATTTATCTCTAGATAAAAATGCATTAACTCGACTAAATATTCTACTACCAGAGAATGGATGTTCTCCAGCACAGAAACCTCTAGGACTCGGATGACTCACTTCTATCAAGTCTGAGTATCTCTCGTCCACAAATTCTTTCAATTCTCTGGCAATACTGCCGCATAGAACGAAGCAGATGCCTTTTTTGTTGAGTCGTGAAATGATCTCCACTGTAAGTGATCGCCATTGTTGCCAATGTAGATGTGAGAGTGATAAGAATTGCAGACAAGTCGGTATCGCGTTCCATAATAGGACACCTTGTTCAGCCCATGGTTCTAGGTTACCAGACTTAGGCATATCGTAGTGAAGATCGTTTCTTAACTCTTTGAAAATATTTATTAACGTAGGTGGGAACGGATATTCCGGCCTATTAATACAATCCTTAGGAGTACTAAAGGCTAATCCTGTGGCATATTGAGGATTAGGATAAGGATCTTGGCCTATGATTGCTACTTTAGTGCTCTGGAAAGGAGATAGATCAAAAGCATTAAAAAGTAAATGACGAAGAGGATTGTAGAAAGTTCTAAAAGATTCAAGATTATCAAGTTTAAATTGGACATCTTCCCACTCCTTTGATCTCCAGAAGTCTAAGTCTTCCCACGTATCTATATCATTCACGCTGCTACCCCTTCGGTTACAGCTTGATTGTCGTTAGATGAAACCATTTCTGAGAGGGTGTATGTAAATGGATCGAAAGTAAGTGAACCAGCCATCCCAGTTCTTCCGCAATATCTGTTCTTGGAGACCGTGACCAAAGTTTCTCTAGATCCAGATTGGAGATCTCTGGCCAGATCGATCCGAATATCTGCGACTTTACCAATTGCTCTACTGCTCCTTGTTTGTCCAAAATCGTTGACGTGACTAACTACTATTAATCCAAAATCTAATTCTTTGACCATCATTTCTAATCTGGTGGAGATTTGGTCAAGAGCCTGGCGTTCATTCTCTCCCGCCAAGAGAGGAATGGCCATGCAAATGTTACCGAAAAGAATAAAACGACAGCCACAGGCAGAAACGAGAAACCTAATAGTGTCGCAGAGTGTCTCTGCAGAGTCGCCCCCAAAGCTAGAATGAAGGTACAACCGCTCATCCATGCGAATAACCTTGGAGACAGTAGAAAAGATTTCATCTTCTTCGAGACCGCTGTCGGGAAGGTGCGCGGGTCTTTTGAGCTCAAGTCCAGCAATAGCTTGGAGGTGCCTTCTAGGGCTTTCTTCATGGAGAATACATCCTATTTTATCATCTGTTACCTTTAACAAATGATGTTCGAGGTTGTACATTAATTCAGTTTTACCTACTCCTTCCGGAGCAGTAATTAGAACGATTTCCCCTGTCCTTAGCCCGTACGTCTTTTCGGTTAAGGTAGGGAATGGATAGGGGATACCGTACCGTACTTTACCTTTCAGAATAGTCTTGAAGTCGTCGAAGGAAGAGACGATGGTCTCGGGCAAGTATTTGCGGGAATTAAACCATGTGTTCCTGAGTACTTCACCTTCACCATTCTGAAGGTATTCATTGGCATCTTTCCTTGATGTTAGTTTTACATCAAAGACTTTGCCATAGTCGAAAAGCTTAGAAACTGCTGCTGTAGCTTCTCTGCCCACACTGTCGCTGTCGAAACAGAGGTAGATTCGATCGAAGCTACTAAGCCAGGATCTACATGCTGTGCAGTCACGTATGCTGCTAGAAGCAGACTGGACAGAAACCACAGGTTGATGTAGTACTTGGTAAAGGGAACACGCATCTTGTTCTCCTTCGGTGATGGTCACATATTTATGTTGACCAGCGTTGAACTTATCTGATCCGAATAGTCCTGCTTTGCTAATCTCTCCTACGCTGGAGAAATCTTTGTTGCTAAGCTGTCTAACCTTGTAGCTACCGTTCGGATAGCGATAGCCAATCGAGACCGGCTTACCGTCGGAATCGATTTTAGTTTTGACGTCATAGAAGCGGAAAGTTTCCGCACTGACGCCACGCCATGGACAATACTCATAGGTGAACTCCTTGGTTGAAGGAGAGGTTAATGGCGGAAAATAATGACTACATGAAAAACAAAACCCATGTCCATCATCATAGGTAGCCTTAGCATCTGAACTACCACAGACTTCACATGGAATGTGTAAATTAACTACTTGGGAAGTAATAATACGGCTCCTTCATCATTGCTTTTGCTCTATAAATCGTGACAGGTTTACACCTAAATCCCATATCAATTAACTCAGACCAGTAGGTCTGGATACCAACATACATCCATACCCACATACCTATGTCAGCCATCTTAATATCTGTCTGACCATCATTCTTATACTCTATACGTCTATTAGGTATATGTATATGGACCTTCTTACGTTCATACTGTACAGTATTAGCATACTCTTTGTCAAGAGAAATTATAGTATTTCCTCTGACTGCTAATAACTGTCCTTTGATCTTAGCAGGTTGAGCTAATCTACTTGTATTAAGATCAGCCCAGTCTTCGAACATAGGTTTCTTGTCTGTTTCTAAAGGAATAGGAAATGTCTCAGTTCCTAAATCTTTAGACCAGAACTCGAAGTTATTTACTGTGTAGCAGTTAGCTACTAAAATACAATTGTTCTCTATTCGTATGAACTTCTTTCTACCTTGTAGAAGATCATCGCATACGAATAGAAGATTATACATGTTATCTTCTATTGTACTGATGTCAGGAGTACAATGCATTCCTTCTACATTCCACTCAGACTCAGCATTCTTCCACCATGCTGCCGATGGTTTAGCTCCTAGCTTATGCCAATTGACTTCAGCAGGAGGACGAAAATCTAACTCTTCAACTGCAACAGTCTGTTTAGACTTAAAGATAGCCATGGTATTCTCCTGCTAAGATAAGTCGGAGAGTAGGAAGGTCGGCTCTCCCTACTCTCCTATAGGTAGACTTTAGTTGTTCAGAGCATAGTCTACCTAATACCGAACCTCTGTTTACCGATAAGAGGAACAGAAGTAGTAGCCTTATCAGCAGGTTTACCGAGTAATTCTTCAGCAGCTTTAAGATCTGCAGTAGCCTTAGTGTAAGCTGCCAACAGACGTATATGGTGACTGACTAAATTCTGCCAACCAACAGCAGCAATCTTAGGATATGCATCAGCAAGATCACACTTCTTTTCGAATGACATCCTGAGACCATTGGCTAATTCTTCAGGTATACCCATCTGTTGAGACAAAGTAGGCCAATTTGTCTCGAAGTCAGCTACTTGCTGAACATCCATGATCTCTAGATTATTGACATCGATGGTTTTCATGAAGACATCCAAGAAGTCTGTACGTTGTACTGCGTCTATGGTCGGGATGATTGCCGTAGGATCTTTGTCGAGAACTGCTTGTTGCTTCTCGGCAAAAGTGACGTTAGGGAGAGGAGATGAAGGTCCGACAGGTTTCTTATCTTGAAGTATCCTCGCAGCTTCATCAAAGGACTTAGCTGTAACCTTCTCGACAACCTTCTTAGCTCTGACCTTAGGTCTATCTTTGAAGTTAGCTGGTACTGCAGATATTCTTCCCTCTCTCATTAATTTTTCATACCAGTTTCTTAGACTGTTCTTGCCTTGGATGTTGACCGGAGGTTCGATTAATTCGAATTCTTCTTCAATACCAGCTTTATCTGGTATTTTAGTATCTGAAGGATCTTTACCCAACAGGGCAGCTAGTTTATTCTTAGCCTCTAAGTTTCTTGGAGTAGTTCTAGTACCATCGGTCATTGCTTCATTCTGTTCGGTATAACCGAAGGCATTGGAAGCATAGCCCCATCTGAAATCACCACCCAAACTATTATCTTTATCAAAAGTAATAGCATTACCTGTAGAAAGGAATAAACCAATAGCGCCACGATGTCCAATAAGACCAGAGACAATCTCATCGTGAGTGGAAGGATCTTTGATATTCTCCCACATCTTAGTCATATCTCCTTCGAAGAGTTTATACTCTTTCTTGAACCGGAGCATGAGTTTCTGTGCTGCTCTGTATTCAGGAGTATGAGCAGAACTATCGTTGGATGAAGGAAACTCTCCTTCCAATACTCCTATGATAAGAGGATCTCCTGCGTCATTAGATAGAAGAACAATAGGCTGTTTATCTTCCTCTGGGATGACGTTGGTGATGTTTGACAGGTAGAAGATGGCCTTCTGATCTTTAAGAGACTCCTGAAGAGTCATCCATTTATCAAGGGTGAGATGATCAGCAGGAACTGATTGCAGTTCAGTACCGTTGTGTATAATTGCTCCACAACCTCCTTTATTCTTCTCTACCTGTATCTTCATCACAGCTTCTGGAACTATCCAGGTAGCTTCTTTGACTAAGAGTGAACCTCTGTGTAGATCGGTAGTCATAGGTATTTCTCCGTCTTCCCAGTTTCTATTGATTGAATAGTTCACGGAGTGACTTCTTTTTAGGAAGTTCTCCACGTACAGGTACCTCATCCCAGGGTGGTTGATCCTTGATGCTTGGCTTAAGATCATCGAGAGACCACACCTTGGCATACTTTTCATAAAGGAAGTATCTTTCATCGTTCGTCACCTTCCCATCTAGGTAAGCTTTGTCTACCTGTTCGAGGAACAGATCTGCAACTAAAGTCTCCAACTCTTTATCTCTTTCCGGTGTCATATTGTATTTCCTCTTAAGTCTTTTCCTATAAAAGTAAGGAATGAATTGATAGTAGGAAACTATGTTCCTAACCATATAGTACATAAGGATAGCTAACATGCCAAAGACTACTATTAGCGCATACTCTTCACGCATGTTACTTCTCCGTACATAGGTGGACCGCTGGGTGTTTACCTTTCTATTGCACCAACACCAAATCGTGCAAGAGGGTACAGCGGCCCGCTTATAGACAAGAGTGCTCTCAGCCAGACTCGAACTGGCACGGATATTATCCATCAGATTTTAAGTCTGATGCGTCTACCTATTCCGCCATGAGAGCTGAGAAAGAAACTCCGGTGGGAGCGTGTGACACCACTCAACCACCGGAGTCTGCTCCTCAGTGTGGGGGGCTGAGGAGACTAACGTAGTGCACGGTATCTGAGGGAGTCATGCACTACGTTTCAGAACTGAATTGAATAATTCTTTTAGACTTGGATGTAGATTACTTAAATTTACTTCTTCTCTTATTCTTTGACGACAATCTTCACATAACCATTTGAAGGTATATGCGCAGTTGTCATGTTTGACGGTTCTCCGTCCACATTTACAAATGCCAATAGCCATGAGGTTTACTCCGTTTGCGAGCTCTTGCGAGCAAGCCCTTATATCTCCCCTTCCAGCCAGTGTATAGTACCGGTATTGTACCTTAGCATAGCCATATCTCTATTAGGATAGACTATACTTACCCACTTCTGTTCACCTATACTTGATTTGTAATATTCTTCAAAGAAATATCTATTACCACAAAACTTCATATACGTTCTTGTATAGTGTCCTACTCGTATATTAACGGTATGCCATTCATCAATACCTTGAGCAAAGTCAGACTTCCATGTCGTCTCATTCTCTCTAATGTTGAGAGATGTAGGATCAAATGGAACATCGTTAGCTAGTTTCCTCCATATAGGATTAAACCTAGTAGAATGCTTCTTGAGATAAGCTCTTCTACTTGCCTGTCGCTTTGGCCTTCTCCGCTTGCTCATACAGTTCAAACCTTTCCGGATGAACGTATCTTACTTCCTTGCCATTGGGATCTATACACAGTTGGCTAGTAGTTTGTCCACAATTAGGACAATTGACTGACAACATGTTCTTCCACTTCAACTTGCTAGCCTGTCCCATGTTTCTTCCTCCGCGTAAATAGAATGAAATGTGGACCATATCTGTTGATGTAATAGTCATAGAACCAGTTACCGTTGGCTAAGTCCATCCAACAAACACACATCCACTGGCCACTACGTATATCGAATACGTTGTAGTCACCTGATTCCCTAGGTGGTCTAGGTCTTCCTACCCAATATTCTAATCCGTCCATACTGGTTTCTCCCTCAGTTGAATTCCCAGTATCAATATTATAACATAGTAGATAGTTAAGTCAAGGATCTGAACTGCTTATCTCAGGTTTCTGTGCATTAAATGTATCTAAAGCCTCAGCTAGCTCTTTAAATCTCTCTGCCCATAGTTTTGTAGTTCCTGCTAGAATTTCTAATCTATTAGCACAAACTCTAAGTTCTTCTTTCAACTGATCTATTGTTAAATTATCGTATGTCATACGTAGTCTCCATCGACTAACCATCCACCTTCAGGCCAGAACTTCCTAGTTCTTTCCATTATATCAGCAGATATCCGACGATATCTCTCTGGTTCTAGCTCATCCGGAGGGAACATATTCTCGATAACACATATCTGTTCTCCTTCATCCCAGAAGATTCTGGTAATAGTATAGTTACCTTTACCAGATATGTTTACGTAGTGTCCTTTCTGTGGTCTGGATCTTGCCATTGGTTATGGCTCCCATATGGCTTAGGGTTCTCTTCGATTACTGTCTTGTGTGTACAAATCATTAATAGCAGCAGTAATATCGGAATCAATATTGCTGCTGTTACCATCGCTAATATTATCCATCCCATAGTTCTTACTCCATTTGTGTATTGATTTAGACAGATTTTCTCCACTGCCTCCAGTATGAGCGAAAGCTAATTGTCTACCTAGTTCCATCATCTCACCATAAGTGAGTGATCGACATATGCTAGCTATTGTATTCAACGGATCATGTTCTGCTTTTTCAGCAGCTTGCTCACGTTCGAACATGTGACAGGTATCGCACTGCTGTCTACTGTCTGGATCTGTATTGTCTGAGCAGTGGATCTTATTGGGATTCTTAGCCTGCATACAGAAGTAAAGATCTTTTATATTCATGGTTCTATACTCCTCTGTTGTATCTCAATCATTTTATGGATTAAATAATCTTTCAACATTTGATCATGAGATAATCCCCGCATCAGAAGAAAGTCATTGATTGCTTTCATCGTAGCTGGTCTTAATACAGGTTTGGTTAAGACCGTAATAGCAGCATTGGAGGACTGCTTATAGGATGGCTCGCCATGCCCGTAGGAAGCCCGTGGGTGAGTTATTTTAGTATGGGTGGTACTGGGGTGCCAGCACAATTTACTCTCACCAGCGATCTTCCTATGTGTATATTTATCTGTTACGTGATGTGGCTCAGACCAACAGGTTCCGAGCTTTAGCGAGGAGTTAGAAGCATGAGCACATGAGTATGCTACTACTAAGATCAGAGCAGTAGCTAGAGTTAAAACTATCCAGTAAGATACCTCAGATAGATTATCTTTCCAGGACATAGTCAGCTCCATTAGTTGTATAGTTCTACTTCAAACCATTCAGGTTTAATCCACTCTAATGGTTGACCTTTAATACCGTGATATCGTTTAGACAGTTCTTCTCTATTACTGAATGCTGATCTACCTCCTGGTAGTTTACTACTTTGAGGTAAGATTACACACTCGTAAATACATTCAGGATATGGATCTGTTAAATCAATATTGACTACATTAACGTAACCTTTAAGTAAACAACCTAAAGGAAACAAACGTTTACATTGAGTCTTAGCAGAATGTGTAGTCTTAGCATTTAATACACATCCTCCATCCTTTATGAAGTTCTCCTTCGATTTGATAAGACTGTGTTCTCGACGATACTCTTTCATCTTCTTAGCTCTTACTCGTCTCTGCTTAAGTTTTTCGTTCATGTTTATCTCCCACCTAAAAGAATAGCCCATATTGCTATGGGCTAAGTTGCATCCTTACCCAATCAAGAGGCAGTTAACGTAAGGATGTTCAGGAATTAAACGGATCAACTTCATCTGATAGATCAACAGAAGATGGTTTAGGTACAACAGCTATTGAAGGTATGCCCCATTTATAAGCAAAGATTACTTTCTTACCTACGGGAATTCTTCCCTTCATATCTTTCAAGAAAGATTCTTGCAGGAGAGTTTGAGTTGTTGCAAACTCTTCGATATACTTCTTAGTTTGAACAGTTACCCCGTTGACTCTAGCCATCATATGCCATACAGGCTTGGACTTAACGTTTGACTTAGCCATTATATTGGCTCCTGTTAAGTACAATCGGGATGATTGTACCGTACTGTGCACCATGTAGATGCACAGTGTCGCTACAATCAAGATATAGGACGGATCAATCCTATATTATCTCTCTTACGTTTATACTCATCATAGCCCATAGTCATAGGCAACTGAGTTATATAACGTTGAGTTACCTCTACATATTGATCAATGTAATAGTCTGTATCATATTCACCATTCAAGAACTTAGGCCATTGTTTGATATTGTTAGACTCTAAGAATGTATCTTGTCTCTCTGGTTTAATACAACCAGGTATGTCTCCTCGTTCTCTTGTAATTACACGAGGATTAGATATTGGGAACTTAGGAATATCAAGTACTATCGTAGTCGATGGAGTTATCTCATCCTCCAACACACGATGAGTCAGTCTCCTAGATCTACGACCTATCTCAGATATGTATGCTAACATGTTCAGTCTCCCACATTTAGATTAGATTGACTGATGCTATTCCTTTGCCTCCGAGTACTGGCTTAATAACGTACGACCACACTCCAACAGTGAAGGTTCCATTTCATCTATAGCTTTCTGTGCTGCTGCCTTAGCTTCCTTCCAATCCGTATGTCCTGTACTAACTAGATAGTGTTTATCATGAAACGCTATCTCAGCATCATAGGTGGCTTCACCTAGCTTACCTCGTCTACATGTGACTGCATCTAGCTTGATGTAGCCTGGTAGTCTGTTCATCTTCTCCTCCATGTTCTGGTCAAGCAATTGCTTTCTCAGTATAAGTATTGTAACACAACTAATAGTTAAGTCAAGGCTAAGACTCTACTATCTTAACTTTTATTACATTATATGTAAAATAACACTTGACAAGCCTTATTTCTTACTATATATAGATAAGACCAGTCCCATAGATACCTACATATAATAACCCACGTCTGATAGTTAGCCGAAGGATAGTCTTTACGTAGTATATATAGTATAGTCTGACCATGACGTGCGAACTGATGCGACCTGTCATACCTGAGGTATGACGTATGCCTATTATATAGGACTACGATAGTCCTATAACAGAACCTATTAACCTTAGGTTGTATTGCCTATAGAATCCAACTAAGAGTAGAATACGTATTAAATCAATAGCTTATACCGATTAGTTAAAGGCAGAGTTGGCAATGAATTAACTGCTATAACCCATTGAAATTGCACGATGTGTGAAATACCTTGGTATAACCACAATGTTGCCTTGACTTAGCCATAGTCAGGTATATAATGGGGACAATAAGAAAAGACCGAGCACAACGCACGGGTTGTTTCTCATCGTTAATCGGATCGAAGGCATTGCCACCACCTTGCCCGTTAAAGGAGAAAGCAATGAGCATATGTTTTGTATGTACATATCAAAACGATGCGATATGCAAACATGAGTGTTATACTGCTTGTTACTGTAAATATAAATGGGGAGATAAACTTCCAAACTACCCCGTTCCTGCTAAAGACATGATAACAACTGGTGCAGATTGGCCGGTTGTTATTGAAGCTATGTGTACATATCCTTTAGAACTAAACGACTACTACTAAACATCTAACAAACGACGGGCAAGATGAAGGCAATGTCAACGATCCAAAACAGACGGAGTTACTGTTATGTTTACGTTGGAACAGGTTAAGTCTGAGTTCGAAGCTAGTCGCAACAGACTTATCAATATATCCGATGATGCAATATCCGATATACTTCAAGAGTATTCGGATAGCACTGACATCAATGATATCTTTGCAGCAATCATGGATGAAGAGCCTAGCAGTGAACCAAGCGGCGACGATGTGACAGGGTCGGACTTATCTAACCAAGCCTTAGCCATCACTCTAGCTAGAGAGATGGATGATAACGTTGTGTTTAACCAGCACACTGAGAGATCTCTAGATGCTAAAGAGATTAGCATACGTGCTGCGGTCATCATGATGAAGGATATCATTGATCAATACACAACGATAGAAAGGAATGCAGATGGTTCCGAGTATGTCAATACATCTAGACTTGATGTATTACCTATACCTGGGACTGAAGCAAAGAATGGTCGTGTCATTCGTAGTTCAGATGATAAAGACTTAGGACCGATCGAAGAGGACAACATCACAAGGCGAGTAGATAAGTTTAGTGTTGATGTTGTTAAGGATGGACAGAAGAAGAAGGAACCTCGTTCATTCTGGAAAGAGTACACTAACAACCTATCCATTGGTAAATCTATCAACGAGATCATCAAAGGTTTAAAGCAAGCCTTAGATGCTAAGCAACATACTAATGCACCAAGGGTATATCAAGAGTTATCGACCGAACGTGCAACTAGTATGTTAGCTCGCTATACCAAGCGTAAGGGTAGTTTATTGTCTCTTGTTAAGGGTGCAATAAACTGCCGTAACAAATGGATAGAGATTGTCAACAACACGGAATGCAAGGTTGAACTAGAAATAGATAGGCATGATGTAGATGGTGTTATCCGTGAGGATATAACCGACACTATCAAGCCTTTCTGTCTACAAGATACTAAGTCACGCAAGTTTATGAATTTAAGCGTGACTGAGTTCCTTGCTATTGATGTTGACATAGCAATGGAGAAGCAAGGCACATATAGTGCAGTCATTGCTACCATTGCTAGAGCGGCAAAGGTAACGACTACGGGATTACCAAAGGTTAATACGAATGAAGAAGGCAGCGCATATCTAGCAGAATTAGCTGCTTATTTCGATCAACGTCTAGGTGATGCTCGCAAGCGTGAGTCGAGTTGGATTGAATATCTAAGGAAGGATGAACATGCTCTACGTTCATTCTATAGTCTAAGCATGGCTTGGGATGGAGTCTTTAAAACCATTCAACCACTAGCAGAGGCACTACAAGCCAAGGATATTCAGACTGAAGCTAGAGAACGAGCTAAGCAACAGAACTCTAGTAAGAGAGAGCAGGTAGCAAAGGCATTTGCAGACAAACACAATCAAGAGATCAAGAACAAGTTGGATGGCGCTCTACCTAAAGAGAACAAACTAGCCAATCTAATGAAGTAGGAGTTGACAATGGCAATAGTTAAATTCAACCATCGTTGTGGCGAGGCTTATGCAATCCAAGATGAAACGACTAAACTATATTTCATCTGGTGTTATAAGTCTGAGGCCTTTGCTGAGTTAATGTCATGTCGTGTCTATCCAATAACTGCTCAAGATCAAGCAGTTAATTGGAGAGCACAATATTTTTATGTCTATCGTAATATATAGCTATATACTACGCGTAGTTACAATACTCTTAATCTATGACATTAAGATACTTAATATATTCATTGTACTTATAGTATACTATTAATATGTAATAATTACTATAGATACTAGTATAGTATAATAGAGATACTTACGTTATATACCATAGAGTAATTTAGCTAGAATAGGGCCTTAAAAGGCTTCTCTGAAACCCTCCATAGGGGGCCATAGGGGGTCAAGGCAGCAACGAATTACATCGAAAAAGTATCTGACAATTTTTTATAGGTGTTATAATCTTTCATAGCTAAAGTCTTAGTATGTTGTTTAGCTCTAGATAGATTATAATGATCTAGAGATTTGCCTAGAGGAGTCTCACAATAGAACATGTGCGGGAGCCCTTTAGAGACTCCGTAGTGAGTTTTTCTACCATTCAGGTACATATGTAGCCCCTTCCATGTAAAACGCTCTGTACGGGCTTCTGTGGTGCTTGTTAAAGCATTGTCTTTATTCATAATCTTCCATTAAATCTTCAATTGTGTATTCCTCGTGTCTAGAGAAGTGATACTTACCTTGATCATCTATTTCTATTAATAGATCTTGATCAGGTTGATTAATATACTCAGGATAAGGATTTACATTAAATAGATTAATATATTCTTCTTCTTTCATTTATTTACTCCTATATTAAAAATAAGACTTGACAAAGGATTAAAAGTGTGTATAATGCTTAAATGTTAAATATAAGCATATCAGAGAACTTTCCTAAAGACAAGAGAAAAAATAGGTAGAATAACAACTTTACCTAGAAAACCATCTGTAAGAGAAATACCTACTAATAGTTTCTTTCTAGAGAATTGGTATAAAATAAGTCCTTATGTAGTTATGTATAAATTAAAAGGAACTTAATTAATATGAATTTGATTAATGAGCTAAAAGATCGTATTAAAGAACATAAAGAAAGAACTTATACTTCTGAAGGAGAATATAGTTCTGAAGTAGAATATGAAGAAGTTCAACATAATCAATTAACATTAAAGGAAATATAATGAATTATGATCATAACAAACAAGATAGTTATAATGGAATAATGGGTTCTCCTATGGATGCTAAGAAACATCCTGCCCATAAGATCTCTCATCCTCATGGTAATCATGGAACTCTACCTGATGTAGGTTCTCATGATAATTCATCTGGTAGGTCTTCTATAGGATCTCCTCTTCTTCAAGGACAGGCTGATAGCGGAGCTCCATCAGGGATGCCTATGTAAATGACTGATCTAAAGGAAACAGTTAATGAAATGAAGAAACAATCTAGAGATCGTCAAATGAAGAATAGAGCTCTAATCCATAATGCCTTCCCTGCTCAAGGATCAGAGACAGCTCCTTCTAGTTCTATGAGTATGCCTCCTGGTAAGGAAGGTCAAGGTATGACTCCAGAAGTCCAACCTTCAACAACTAACCCAGGATCCTATTCAGGATATTCTGGGGGTAACTACTCTTCTAGTCAGGATCCTCAATAATGACATATTCAACAGGACAACCATATGGAGATAGTCCTCCCTCTACTGGTCTATCTAAAGTATCCGGTGTTAGTATCGATAGTTATAACCTCCCTATAGTCGATGTAAACAAACAACGAAGGAATTTCCCTTGCTATGAAGTCAACCAATACTTCACGTTACAAGACATTCAGTCCGGAGATACTGAAGGAACTACTGACACAGATGCAGAGACCCATGGACCAGCCTACGACAAAGGAGAATCCGGATATACAAAGACCTACAAAGCCTATAAGAATGCCTCTAGAAGTAAAGGCGGTACCGTAGGTTCTATTAAAGCTCTTGGCAGAGGTCGATGAGATCTAAACAAATACACGAAGGTTACGTAATGATAGATCATAGAGCTTCTCCTGGTCTATCTGAAAAGGAAGCCTTATCCTTAGGTTACAATCCTTCTCACGTATCCGAAGGACAATTATTCGAAGCTAAAACTAATCATTGTAATCACTGTGGAACAGTCGTAATAATCAATCCTCTTCGTACGAGAGAAAGATCTTATTGTTCTTATTGTGATAAATATATCTGTGATAACTGTGGTATCAGTCTAAAATTACCAGATTATGTACATAAAACTTATCAACAACAACTAGAAGAAAGTCATACTTTCTATTCAAATCAAGGAAATAATTACTAATGGCTAAACGATCGTTTAATACATTTGGACAGACTTGGACTCAGACTGCATTAGCTACTAACCTAGCTAATGGTACTTATATGGCTATGGTCGGATCTTCGACTACTCAGATTACAGATATCTTAGAAGTTCTCATCTCAGGTACTTCTGCTGCATCTGCCGTCGGTGCATTCGCTTATATCCCCATTTCTACTGCTCAGGCAGGTGGTGCTACAGCTCTAGCAGCTCCCAACTCCGATGGTCCTATCCAATCTAATGCAACTCCAGTAATCAATACTACGTATGTTGCTGCTACGACTAACGGACCTCAAGCATCCAATGGTATTACAGCACCTAAGATTAACTTAGGTCTTAACTGTTTCGGTGGTATCATACGATGGAATGCAGCTCCTACTCAACAGTTTACCATGATTGGTAATGCTGTCTTTGCTGCAGGTACTCCAGTCACCTTCGGTCAATCAGTTCTTATGAACATGACTGCTGGTACAGGTGCATCAGTTACTGCCAACGCACACGTCATATACGAACCTTACTGAGCTTTATGCTTTGTGGTGGGCTTATAACTGTAACTGTTTCAGTCTCAACAGGCAATATAGCTGATATGAGTCTATTGAAAAATGTTGCAGGTCAGAACGTTACATTCGGATTAATTAACGTAAGTACCGATGCTCCACTAACAGGGCTGGGTTCTTCAGTGACAATTAATATATCTAAAGATGGTGGTGCTCAAGCTACAGGAGCAGGAACCATAACAGAATTGGGACACGGGGCGTATAACTATGCCCCAACCCAGAGTGAAACTAACGCTAATTGTGTTAGTTTCTTACTAACTCCTACTAGTGCAATCCCAGAGAACCTTATGTTCTTAACTGGAGGATTACATAAAAATGTAGCAAATCAACATGTTACATTTGTAATGTTTTCTCAATCCGGTGTAGCGGATACTGGAGCTACTGTATCTGTCTTTACTACAAAAGATGGAGGAGCTCAAGCAGCTGGAGGAGGAACAGTAACCAATCTAGGTCTAGGTCAATATGACTATTTACCTACGCAAGCAGAAACTAACGGAACCAACGTATCGTTTCTCTTTACAGCAACAAGTGATGTAATTCAAAACGTCTCAATCTTTACGGTACCTTAATGAAAAAATGGAAATATATAACTAGTTTTGTTGTTGCACTGGGATTATCCGTAGGCTTAGTCTCCGCTCAACCCGTTATAACACCTCCTACTTTTGCAACTCATGTTTTCACGCCCTTACATCTATTTTATATGTCGCCTACAGGAAGCGATGCTGCTAATGGATTAACACCTGCAACAGCATGGGCTACTCCGAATCATAATCTTGTTTGTGGTGATGTGATTATAGCTGCTTCTGGTACTTACAATGGAGATTTCTCTACGTGGGGAACCGTATCTAGTTGTCCATCAACTAGTGGTGGAGTGGATGGGACTGGAGGTATTCAGGCTGCTGTTCTTCTTTGTGGAGGTACGGATCTAGGTGCTAATGGCTGTAAGATTAACTGTGCTACTGGAGCCTGCAATACTGGTGCAGGGGATGGAACGCATGGAAATGCTGTTAAAGCAGTAATGCAATTAAACAAAAATAATTGGTCTATTCAAGGGTGGCAAGGTAATGGTAATGGTACTACAGGACGTGGATTCCAGATGGATACATGTCTTAGCAGTACACAAATTGTTCATCACGTGTCTGTGATAAACAGTATAATTATTAATGCTAACCAAGGATTAGGTGCTACTGGCTGTCTTCACGATGGAACTGCTGTTCCCGGTAACGGTTTCGACTATACAGCGTGGGTTGGAGTTATTGTAGAGAACGCTGCTCAGGATAGTATTTGTTTAGGTGCGGTTGACATCGTCGGTCCTGCCAATTTCGATACTAATTCTGGCACTCATATGTACATTAAGGATACTTTTGTCTCGAGTTCATTTGCAACTCCATGTATTACAATTTCTGACGCTGAAGGTATACTATTAGATACCTTAGATGGCCATGCTTATTCAGGTCAGATTGTTATTGATAATAACGCAGCATGGAATAATATGCGTAATTGCATTCAAGTATTTTATCAAAACTATCACAATACTACTCCAATAATTAATATTCATAATAATAGTTGTTATAATAATTTGACTAATGTCGGTAACGATGGTGGTGGAGCGGAAATAAATACTAATAATTCAAATCAAGGTGGTCTGAATATTGGCATACCGTGGACAACCACAATCCAGAAAAATATAGCTAGAAATACACATGATCTTTCAGATAGCACGACAAAACATATTGTTGCTCTGGTTTCTGGAGGTAATCCAGCATCTACAGCTATGACAATAGGTGGAACAGGTACTGAAAACGTTTTTCTTAGTTCATCTACGGTTGCTCTTGGAACATGTGATTCTACTAAAAGTGCATGTGAATTTAATAGTAATAGTTTCGGAACAAATATTTATGTGAATCCAAACTATGCCAATGAGTCTGACCTTAACACTAATTGGCTTGGAGCTCCTGATTGTACAGGATTTCCCAGCACAACTAGATGTATGGGATATAATCCGTTAACTTCAACTCTTACGCCTAATACGCCTATTGCCGATCTTCAAGCATCATGTACTGGGTGTTCTGGTAAAGGTTACCAATTGCCAACTACAGTATGTAACACGAATGCTGAATTTCCAGCATACTTGAAAAATTTAGTCAGACTGAGTTGGAATAGCAGCAATTCAACTATTACCCAGGTATATGATCTCTCAACCGTCAAATGCGGATCATGACTCCTACCACAGGTAGTAAAGTTGGAATAATTTACTCGACTGGTAAGAAACATGTTCGTGGTCATATCTATGTAGATAGTGATGCTGAATGGCCTACTATCCAAGCTAATTTACCGGCTGGTTGTAGTATTGTTTTTGTTCCTATGTCTTCACATATTGCCGGTCCTAATCAGTTTTATACAGATTTAGCAACTGCTGTTGGTCTTCCTACTATGGCACAACAGTTTACTGATCCTCGTTGTGTCGTTATTGACAATATTTCGAATATAGTCGAGAAGATTATTATGGCTGACGATAGTATGGATACGATGCAAGGCAAGACTTTGATCAATCATCAGTCAGCTCAAGTCGGGGATGTCTATGATCCTATTTTGAAACAGTTCACACGAGCATCAGTTATATTACCTATTAAACTTCCTGATCGTCCTATAGCAATAACCACTACAGTTCAGGTATTTTCTTGAGCGTTGCTTATATTCTTTCAGGTACTACTAGTTTTCTAATTCCTGGAACACTTCAGTTAGTTGAATGTATTGGTGCTGGTGGTGCTGCACAAGAAGCAAATAATACGAATGGTGCAGGTAGCGCAGGTGGTGGTGGAGCTTATTCATCAAACAATAATGCGACATTCTTATTACTAAGTGGTACCAAAACTGTTCAAGTTGGTGCAGGTGGAACCACAACTGGACTTACGGGTACTGATACTTATTTTAATGCGACTTCTTTAGCAATTGCCGTTACTAATGGTGTAACTGTTAGTGTAGGCGCACAAGGTGGTCAAGGAGGTAAGACAGCTTCAACAGGGTCGGGTGCTGGTGGTGCATCAGGATCAGGTGTCGGAACTACAGTATTCAGCGGTGGCGCAGGCGGTGCCTGGAATATTGGCGGTAATATCGGCGGTGGTGCTGCAGCAGGCTCTGGTGGAGTCGGTGGTGCTGGGGGTGCTGGTGTAAATAATGATGCCCCATCTGGTGGAGGTGGTGCAGGTGGTTCAGCAGGTGCAGGTAATATAGGCGGTACGCCTACAGCTACGACTGGTGGTGTTGGAGGTAATAACGCAGCAGGTGCAGGAGGTGGAACTCCTGGAGGTACAACAACAGCTGGAGGTACTGCAGGTACTGCAGGCGGAGGTGGAAGCGGATCAGGTCCAACTGCTACAGCTAATGCTGGAGGTGTAGGTGGTCCAGGAACAGATTGGGATGCTACACACGGTCCTGGAGGCGGTGGTGGAGGCACAGGTAGCGGAGTATCTGGTTCGGTAACAGTAGGTGCTAATGGAGGTCTCTACGGCGGAGGAGGAGGTTCGGCCGGTAATGCTACTGACACTTCATTTGGACATGGTGCTAATGGAATTATTCGAGTAACGTTTATAGGATCAGGTGGGCCTGCAAATCAATTTGATTGGCCTCTTCCAAGAACATATTCAAGACCTGACGAAACATATATATTCTATTCAGAACGTCTAGTTAATTTACCTAATCCTATACCAAAGAATCAGTTTGACTGGCCTCTTACTAGAGGTAATCCCAGACCAGATGAAAATTATATCTGGTTTTCAGAAAGAATAGTCAATCTCCCTAATCCTAAGCCCATCTTACAATCAGATTATCCCAATCCATCTAGAATTACTTGGTATCAAAATTGGTTAGAGGCAGGTAATGTTCAGTTACCTTTCCCAACTCCATTATTACCATTAGATCAAACTAATATCAGATCTAATATTTGGTACAGAGATTGGAATCAAAATCTTCTACAAACTACTTTAGGTATAATACAAAATCCTTTCTTCCAAACAGATTGGTCTTTACCTAAACAAGTACAGCAACCAATACAGACTTGGTTATTTTTCTCTGAACAGTTAGTAAATCTGCCTAATCCTCAACCTTTTAGTCAGACTAATTGGCCTAATCCTATTCCATTACCTAGAATAGATCCTACATGGATATTTGTATCCAATGAACCAACTATTTATCCACCATTTTATTGGGATTATGAGAATCCAATCAGAGTAATTTGGTATAGGGACTGGAATAACAATCTACAACAAGTTCCTTTCACACCAGTATCTACACCATTCTCTCAGACGGATTGGCCAAATGCTCAACGTATAATATGGGATAGATTCTGGTTTCAAAGTCCAGTTCAATCAATTCCTCAAAATCCATTCTTTCAGTCTGATTGGCCTTTAGCTAGAATATATTCTCCGATACAACAATGGTGGGTAGACTTTAATTCACAGTTACCGTTACCTGTACCGTTTTTTCAGAATGTGGATTCTCCTCTTCCAGTAGTTAATAGACCAATAGATCCTACTTGGTTACAAAATTTATCTGAATTCTTACAATCTGAAACATTTCCTTTTGTACAGAGTGATTGGAAGAATCCTTACCCAGTATATTGGTATAGAGATCATAATCAAAATTTAGTAATTTATATACCAACAGGTGCCTTACCATTTAGTCAATTTGATTGGCCTCTTACTAAAGCACCTAAACCACTAGATCAATTCTTCTATCAAGCTTTAGTTCTTAATTTACCAGAACCGCCTACACCTCCTACTATTATATCTTCTGGTCGACAGATTACTGAAGCAGAAGTAATGGCTGAAGTAGCTCAATGGTGGAAAAGACAAGAAGAATCAATAAAGCCTAAATTATTAACATTCAGTGATATGGGGAAGATGGGTGGCAGACCAAGAAAACATTCATAGTATTGGAGGTTATGCTAGAGCAGCTAAATTAAGCCGTAAGCATAGATCTGCAATAGCGACTAAAGCCGCAAGCACTAGATGGAATAGTGCAGAGAAGCCGCAAGCAAGGCGTATGCATGCCCGCGGGATATGAAAAGATAAGAGACTCCTTTATTCGTAAAGGTATGTCTACTAAAGCAGCAAAGACTAAAGCTGCTAAAATATGGAATTCAAAACATAAAGGCAAATCAGCCGTAGGAAGAGGAAAATAATGGTTCAATATATGAGCGATGGAGGTATCGCAGGTTTCTACAATACTGTAGCAGCCGCTACTACTGCCCAACAGAAATTAAGTGCTACCCAAGGTGGATCTACAGGTACTGTAGGGGATTACCTAGAAAGTTTAGTAGTTACAGCAGGTGCTGCAACTACAGGCACAGTAACGCTTAATGACGGAAATGTTACTATTCTTACTTTTACTCCAACAGCTAACACGACTACTTATTTTCCTTTAAGAGTATATGCTAAAGTTACTACAACTCCAGGATGGTCTGTTGCTTCAGGAGCTGCTGCAACTACTTCTTCTGTTATAGCAGTAGGTAAATTCTCTTAACATATGATTGTCTGGGAAATAAGTCTAGGGACTATAGTAACCCTTATAACGTTACTATTTGTCGCATCAGGTTTTTATTGGAAGACAACATTCGACGCTAAGGAAATTAAAAGTGATATCAGAGACATTAAAGAAGATATTAAGATTTTGAATCAAGTGATTATCAGTTCTGCTATTTTAACTAAAGATGTAAGTTATTTAAGAGAAAGAATAGAACTTTTTGAACGTAGATTTGATAAAGTATTAGATTATCTTCGTAAAGGTGGACACGAAATTGGGTCGACCTAAGGGTAGTCTAAATAAATCTAAAGTTAAATTATCTGATGTAAGAGCAGATCGTAAGTTCCTTGCTGAATCTTCTTTAATAGAATTTATTAACTTAGTTCACCCTAAAAGAGTTTTAGGTAATATTCATAGAGAAGTAATTAGTTGGTGGTGTAAACAAGATTCTCATTCTCATCAATTATTACTCTTACCTAGAGATCATATGAAATCTACTCTTTTAGCTTATAGATTAGCTTGGGAGTTAACTAAAGATCCAACTTTAAGGATTCTACTTATATCCAGTACTTCTAACTTAGCTATTAAACAACTTAAGTTTATTAAAGATATTTTAACTAACGATACGTATAGAATCTATTGGCCAGATATGGTCGAGAAAGAGGAAGCTAAACGTGAGAAATGGACAGAAAGAGAAATCTCAATTGATCATCCCTTACGAAAGGCAGAGTCAGTCAGAGACCCATCCATATTTACTGCTGGTCTTACTAGCAATATTGTCGGTCTCCATTGTGACATTGCCGCTCTGGATGATGTGGTTGTTGAGTCCAACGCCTATTTAGAAGATGGTCGAGAGAAGGTACAAAGTCAATATTCTCTTCTATCCTCGATAGAGACGGTAAATGCAAGAGAATGGGTGGTCGGGACTAGATACCATCCTAAAGATTTATATTCTAGTCTACAAGATATGGAGATTGAAGATTACGATGAATTGGGCAATGTTTCCAACGCAACACCCTTATTTGAGGTATTTGAACGACAGGTTGAATCAGTTGGTGATGGCACAGGAGAATTCCTATGGCCGAGACAACAAAGAACAGACGGACGATGGTTCGGTTTCGACAGTAAAATCCTGGCCACAAAAAGAGCACAGTACATTAACAAAGTACACTTTAGGGCCCAGTACTATAACGATCCGCACGACATCGATTCGTCCGCAATTAAACGAGATCTGTTCCAATACTACAATCCAGCCTTCCTCGGACAGAAAGATGGAAGATGGTTCTTTAAGAACGAACGACTCAACGTTGTCGCAGCCGTCGATTTCGCGTATTCGTCAGGGAAAAGGGCGGATCACTCAGCGATAGTAGTCGTCGGAGTAGATGGTAAAGGTAACTACTTTATCTTAGATATAGATAGATTTAAGACAGATAAGATATCTGATTACTTTAATAGAATATTAAAACTACATGAGAAGTGGGCTTTCCATAAGCTAAGAGCTGAAGTCTCTGTAGCTCAACAAGTTATAGTCAGAGATCTTAAAGACAATTATATTAGACCCTTTGGTCTGTCTCTCTCTGTAGAAGAATATCGTCCTAGCCGATGGCAAGGATCTAAAGAAGAACGTATTCAAGCTACTTTAGAACCTAAGTATTCTAATCTACAGATGTGGCATTATGCAGGTGGTAATTGTCAAACATTAGAAGAAGAGCTTATCTTTACTAATCCTGCTCATGATGACATAAAAGATGCTTTAGCTGCAGCAGTAGACTTTGCTGTAGTTCCTTTAGATATATTTAGAATGAAGAAAGATGCTCAAACAGTGTTTCAATTTCATAGTAAGTTCGGTGGTGTGACTTGACTGGTAAAGTACTAGAACTTCATAATGTAATACAACCAGATATGTTAGCTACCCGTATTACTGAGAAATGGGTAGAATGGGAGACATTACGTCAGGTAAAGAAGAATGATTGGGAAGAAGTTAGACGTTACGTCTATGCTACAGATACTACTCAAACTACTAACAACCAACTTCCTTGGAAAAATAAGACTACTGTTCCCAAGTTATGTCAAATAAGAGACAATCTATATTCAAACTATACAGCTACTCTCTTTCCACAACGTAAGTGGTTGACATGGGAAGCTAATGAAAGAGATTCTAATTCCAGAGATAAACGAGATTCTATAACCAATTATATGGCTTGGGTAGTCTCTCAACCATCTTTTAAGCATGAGATGGATAAGATTATCATGGATTATATAGATTTTGGTAACTGCTTTGGTACCGTTGAATGGATGGATCAAAGAGTGCAGTTACCTGATAAAACACAGGTAGGATATGTAGGTCCAGCAGTCAGACGGATCTCTCCTCTTGACATTGTCTTCAATCCTACAGCAGAGAACTTCTATCAGTCTCCTAAGATTGTCCGTAGTATCATATCTATGGGGGAACTCAGAGACTATCTCCAGCGGATGTCTACTGATGAGAATAGAACTCGTTATACAGAGTTATTTGACTATTTAAAGAACATTAGATTCCATGCTAGAACATTCCAAGGAGATTGGATTCAGAGAGATCATCTCTTTGCAATGGATGGGTTTACTTCATTCAGATCTTACTTATTACAAGATTTCGTAGAGATATTAACTTTCTACGGTGATTATTATGATTACATCAATGACATCTTCGAAAAGAACCGTGTAATTACCATAATAGATCGCCATAAGTTAATATCCAACGAACCAGGTCCTTCATACTTTGGTTATGCTCCTATATTCCATGTTCCATGGCGTAAGAAGCAAGATAACCTATGGGGTATGGGACCATTAGATAATTTAGTCGGTATGCAATATAGAATGGATCATATTGAAAACATGGGAGCAGATGTCTGGGATTTAGTAACATTCCCAGTACAGAAGGTTAAGGGCTTCGTAGAAGACTTTACATGGCAACCAGGTGAGAAGATCTTTGTATCGGATGAAGGAGATGTAGAATTAGTAACACCCGAAGTAAACGTCATGCAAGCCGACATGAAGATAGAACGTCTAGAACAATTGATGGAACAAATGGCAGGCGCCCCTCGAGAAGCAATGGGGTTCCGATCGCCAGGAGAGAAAACTAAATATGAAGTTCAACGTCTAGAGAATGCTTCTTCTCGTATTTACAGTAATAAAATTAAACAGTTTGAAGAACAAGAAGAAGAACCTCTATTAAACAGCCTCCTAGAGCTCGCTAGACGCAATATGGTAGGTGCTACGACAATTAAGGTATTTGATGATGAGTTTAAATTAGCTACCTTCCAGACGCTTACAGTCGATGATATAACAGGTATAGGACGTATTAAACCTGTAGCTGCTAGACACTTCGCAGAACAGGCAGAACTTATCCAGAATCTTACTAATCTCACTCAATCTAATCTATGGCCCATAGTACAACCTCACTTTTCAGGGGTTAAACTTGCCAAGATATTAGAGAAGACATTCAACTTAGAAGACTTTGAAGTGGTTACTCCTTACATAGCCTTAGCTGAACAGGCAGATGGTCAGAAACAAGCTCAAGCTTTGGAAGAGCAGATGCATCAATCTACTATGACTGCAACAGGTTTAGGTAATGACTTCGACATTGGACAGAATCCACCTCAAGTTCAACCAGGACAACAGAATCGATGAAGACCGAAGCATTGCAAATACAAGAGAAGTTAATAAAAGATGAACCTTTAACTAGAATAGATAGAAACTTTCTTATTGGTTTCATTTACTTCGCATTAGAGTTTCAAGAATACATAAAAGGTACGACCCAACCTAGGAGAGAATAATGACCGATATTCTAGACGAAACAAGTTTAACCCAGATTGATCCTGATAGAAAGTATCTTCAAGATCTAGTTGGAGAAGATAAAAAGTTTAAATCTAACGAAGACCTTGCTAGAGGCAAACATATTTCAGATTCATATATAACTTTGTTAGAGAAGCGTTTAGATGCTTCTAGACAAGAATATATGGATCTAAACCAGCAGTATAATGCTAGGGCGAAGATAGAAGAGTTGCTAGACCAAATGGCAGTTCAACGTTCAAGTAGCGAACAACCCATAGTGAAAGACGATAAAATACAAGCCCCTCAATTTGATCCTAAACAGTTAGATGTTCTCATTTCTAATAAAATATCAGAGAATGAAACAGCTAAACGTCAGCAAGACAACGCTAACTTTGTAAGGGATAAAATTATAAAAGAATATGGTTCTGATTATCAGAACATAGTCAATAGACAAATCAATGAATTAGGACTGACTAGAGAGGAATTCAATAGTATGGCTCGTATACAACCTAAGGTCTTACTTAGATCTCTAGGTCTAGATGAACAGATTAAACAAGATCCTTTCCGTTCCCTTCCTCAATCTCAACAGAGAACAACTACGACTGGACCTACAGTAGAAAAACGTACTTGGGCTTATTATCAAGATTTGAAGAAGAAAGATCCTTCTCGTTGGTTATCTAAAGATATAGCCGTTCAAATGCATAATGATGCTATCGCCTTAGGCGAAGACTTCAGAGATGGAGATTATTACGCATATGGACATACTTAATTAAAATTAAAAGGAACAAACTCATATGGCAGGTTTTATGGATGCCAATACTCAGTTCCTAGTTAGAACTAATCTTTGGTCTCGTCAGATCAAAGAACTCTTACTAGATGAGCTGAATGCTATGAAGTTTGTCCGTATTTTATCTGACTTCCCCGATGGCTATACGTTAAATATTCCGTCGATTGGTGAAGCTACTGAACAAGACTTTACTGAAGGTCAAGCAATTAAATACTCTGCGATGGATACTGGTAACTTTACCTTCTCCTTCGATCAGTATAAATATTCTGCTAATGCCATCTCAGAGAAGTTCAAGAGAGACAGCTACTATGCTTCTGATGTTATCGCCGCCTTCGTGCCTCGACAACATCGAGTCTTAATGGAAGGCGTGGAAACACGTATTCTTGCTCAAGCTAATAACGGACAGACTGCTTCTAACCCCAATATCATTAACTTGGCTGACCATCGTTTCGTCGCCACAGGTATCAATACTGGTCTGGCTTTACCAGACTTTGCTCGTGCACAGTATGCCTTAACAAAGGCTAACGTGCCTCTGACTAATTTAGTCGGTATTATTGATCCTAGTGTCGCTTATACGATTCAGACTCAAGCTAACCTTGTTAACTTACTCTCTCCGATGCCTATGTGGGAAGGTGTAGTGAAAGACGGTGCAGTTAGTGGATTTAAGTTTAGGTTCAATCTTTATGGATTCGATCTTTACGTATCTAACTATCTCCCTGCAATCGCTTCAGAAACGATTAGTGGTACTGCTGTAACCAGTGGTGTTGCTAATTACTTCTTCTCAGCAGCTCCAGGAGATACGTTACCATGGGTTGGTGGTTTCCGTCAGATGCCGACCGTCTACTCGGAGTTCAATAAAGATCTCCAGCAAGAGGAATATCTGACTATCACCGAGTATGGTTTCAAGCTTTATCGGCCTGAAAACATGGTCACCATCTTAACCGCTACTGGCGTTGTGCCGAGCTAATAAGGAGGTAACATCATGGTTGCTGGCTTTTGGTATAATCAGGATGGTCTACCCATCCAATACGGCACTCAGAAGGCCGTATCCGACACCGGTGGTGATTATCTCACCTATGGTGAAACTAGAGAAGTAGAGATGTTTATTCCTCTGGTCCCTATGCAACAGGGTTCAGGAAATAATCCTCTCATTGCTGCTGCTCCTACTACGTTCTCCGGAACTGGTACGTTTGCACAAGCAGGTATTACTTCTCCTAATGTTCAAATTCCTCTGCAAATAACTGCTCCTATTACTACTACTACAGGTGGCAATTTAGTTTTCAACAATACCAACATCTTCTTTGAACAGGTAGAAATTGAAACCTTAGTTGGTGCTGCTGGTGGGACTAGTATTGCGGTTGGACTAGTGGTTACCACTCCTGGTTCTCCTAGTTCTACGTTTACACAGGTAACTCCTAATACAGGTGTACAGCTCATTCAGAATGCTATTACTACTACGTTTGATACAACCGGTAAGAAAACTACTTGGAATTCTCCAGGTACTACCGGAATTCAATCTGGCGTAGCTGCTAATAACACTCTTGTGGGTGGTGGCGCTTGGTTAGGTAATATACCTCTTATCACTAATACTATTGTTCCACTGCCTAATTCGGCATGGATTAGTACTATTGCTACAGGTGCGTATACTAATGGTTTACTTAAGTTCCGGCTTAAGTACACAATCTATGGAAACATTAGTTTCTAATAATGATTTATGGTGTGGGGTCTTCGGACCCCCACTATATAGAAAGGATAAATAAATGGCTGTTGTTGATCAAGCTCGACTTATCGATATGGCAGGATTGGACGATAGTATCAACAATACTAGAGTTCGTGCCACAAAGACTCCTATTGTTGTAGGATCTACTACTTTTCCATCTAATCCGTTTGGAACTAATTACATCGATGGTACTGGTACGCCAGTAAGTGTTACTTCTGGTACTAGTTTTACTTTTACAGCAGGTAATCTTTTAACAGGTATTATAGTTGCTAATCCTACTGCAGCTATTACTGGTACTTTTGATACTGCTGCAAATATTGTAGCGGGTGTTAATGCAGTGACTGCTGGTGCTGTTGTTGGAGATTACATTTCTTGTTTAATTATAAATGGAAATAACACTAATGCTCTAACGCTAGCTGCTGGTGCAGGTGGTAGTTATGATGCAAATCAGTTAGCTGCTGCTCGTATTATCTCTGCTAATGCGTCTAAATATTGCTTATTTAGGTTAACTAATGTTACTTCTGGTTCTGAAGCTTATGTAGTCTATTCCTAATGGCAGACAAAATCACTCTAGGTAGTGTAGGAAACATTGATAATAGTTTACTATCTACCATTAATAATAACAATGCTTTAATTACTACTGCTTTTGATAATACACTATCTAGAGATGGTACTACTCCTAATCAGATGTTTGCTTCTCTGGATATGAATGGTTTTCAAGTTCTGAATCTTCCAGCTCCTGCTACAGTTAATTCTCCAGCTAGATTAATAGATGTGGTTACTCCAGGTTCAATAACTATAACAACTGCTACTACAGGTACATCTGGACACTCAGTTCCATTTTTAGATGGAACTAATACTTGGTCTGCTCCTCAGACTTTAACTTTAACTACTGGAGCAGGTGCTACTGCGTTAGCAATAAATCAGACAGCATCTGGAAATACTTCAAATACTAGTTTGAATACAATATCTATTACTGATACTACAACTTCTAATCCAGGATTTTCAAATGGTCTTTTTATTAATCAGCAACTTGGTGCTAACATTACAGGTGGAAGACAAGGACTTTTAAGTCAAGTTACACTGAATGCTGCATCTGGTGTTGGGAGTACCAATAGAAATTATATTGGAATTGTTGGATATGGAATAGCTGGTTCTGCTGATAATGGAACTGGTGTTACTTCTGCAACAGGACAGGGATCTTTCTTTGGTATTCAGGGCATAGCTACTACTGCTGCCTCTGCAACTAATCTTCTAGCAGTATCTGGAGCTGCTTTTAATCTCATTACAGCCGCTGGAAGCACTATGTGGGCTAAGTCTTTAGCTCAATTTTCTCCAGGACAAACAGATGGTGCAGTCGGCTCTGGTATTAATACCATGTTATGGTGCTTCAATGAGGCTGGAGGAACTCCCAAATGGACTAATGCAATTCTTATTGATCATCAAGGTGGTGTAGGTTCATGGCCGATAGCTACGACTGGAACTATTATTAAAACTAATGGTAATGGAACTGTAGCAAATGGTATTGATTTCACTAATACTACATTCACTGCTTCTTCTTTCTCTAGTCCTGGTTTTGCTGTAAATCCTACAGGAGGAATTAGTTCAGGAGCTGCTGGTGGAACTAGCGGTACTATAGCTTTTGCTGGAAGTACTAGTGGTTCTGTATCCTTAGGTTCTAATTCTACAGGAACTTTACTAACTTGTAATCAACCTATTCAAACAGGTGTTATAGGCTCTGTAGCTGGATCTGTTACAATAGCTGGCTTAACTAGTGGTTCAGCAGTTTTAAGTTGTTCTGCAACTGCAGGTACTCTTCAATTAGGAGCAGGTAATGCTTTAATTGATTCAGGTGGAAATATAACTACCAATGGTTTTGTTCAAACATTTAAAGGTACAGCTCCTCCAGCAGGTGGAGGTGCCGTTGTATTCTTTACAACTTTAGCAAATCTTGGTATTTATGTAGGAACAGGAAATCCAACTGCATCTGCTGCTAAAGGTTCTATATATTTAGAAACTGGTGCAGGTCAACTCTGGCTTAATACCAGTGGTTCGACGACTTGGACTCAAGTTACGGTGCCATGATGGAACAGAAACTTAAACAAATTATTGGTGATTATGTTCTTATAATTGCTAATCTTCAAACAGAAGTTGAAAGACTTCAGGAAGAACTTAAGAAACATGAAGACAAGCCCCAACGGTCGAAGTCTAATTGAATCCTTTGAAGGTCTAATTCTTCAATCCTATGATGATTATAATGATCATGTAGTTAATCCGGGAGATACAGTTCATGGGACTCTTACTATTGGTTATGGTCATACCAGTGCTGCTGGGGATCCTAGCGTATTTCTTGGGCAAGTACTTACACAGTCTGACGCAGATAGAATCCTCGGACAAGATCTCGGACGAGTCGAACAAGAAGTAAACTCTCTTGTTAAAGTTCCTCTGAATCAGAATCAGTTTGATGCTCTTGTTTCATTTCAATTCAATACGGGAGCTCTAGGACATTCTTCTGCCTTACCTCTTTTAAACGAAGGTAAGTATACAGAAGCTGCAGATCATCTGTTATTATATGATAAAGCAGGTGGTAGAACACTAGCAGGTCTAATCCGTCGTAGGAAGGCCGAGGAGAAGCTTTTCCTATCACAGGCCACTACCCTACCTGACCCCTCTAAAAAACCTACCAGTGACGCTCCTACGAGCTTCTGGAGCCATCTGGTCAGCCTTCTAACAACCTTTATGAAAGGAAAATAATATGTGGACTACATTCTTAGAATATGCAACTCCGATTGGAACCGTCGTAGGTTTTGTCGTGGGTTGGCTCGGAGGTCATTATACTTTTGTCGGTCTCAAGAATGGGATCGTCACAGAAGTTAATACCTTGAAATCAGATATGACTGCCATTAAAGCTAAGTTACCTTAATGTGGAGTCTTCTTCTAGGTCTAATACCTGGACTACTGACTACGGTTAATGGCATTACTACAGCTATCTCTAATGAGAGAATAGCTAAGATTAATGCTGTTACTGATCAAGAGAAAGTAGTAATAGATGAACGTATTAAAACCTTAGAAGCTCAAAGAGATGTTCTTATTGCAGATAGTACACACAGTAACTTAGATCTTACTATGCGTACTATTCTTGCAGCAGGTCCTGCTTTTATCTTAGGTAAGGTATTTATATGGGATAAAGGTTTTGCTTGGTATGATGCTTCTACTACCATTAGTCCTGATCTATGGAATGTAATTATGGTGACCATCGGTTTCTATTTCTTACATAATACCATCGTAGGTACTGCAAAGGAGTTTATGAAACAATAATGCAAAAGTTAACTCTACTGCAGTTAGTGCAGAGTATATTAAGTTCTATGTCTTCTGATGAGGTAAACTCTATAGGAGATACGACTGAATCTATGCAAGTAGCTAATATAGTTCAAGCTACTTACTTCAATGTAGTTAATAGGGCTGGTCTACCTGATCAATTTGAACTGTTCCAGCTTAATCCTTTTACTGATGCTACTCAGCCAGTTATGATGACTAGACCTGATAACATTGCTAAGATGGAATGGATTAAATATTTCAATACTAATCCTTTCCAAGGTACTCAGTTTACAACTCAGTTTGGAGCTTTCAGTCATGGTCTTAACTTAGATCTTATTACTAGTAATTGGACTACTTCTTCTACATCTATCAATACCATCGGTACTGGATTAAAAACATTTACAGTAGCTTCTAATCTTCCTGCATTCGTAGGACAACAAGTACAGGCTTCTAATGGTGGTACTAATACTATGTTAGGTACTGTCTTTAGTTATGTAGGTACTACGTTGATTCTTAATGTAAGTGCTATAGGAGGTGCAGGTACATTTAGTGTCTGGACTCTACAATCTACAGTAGGAATAGGAGCTATCCCAGGATATCAATATGTAACTATAATTCCTGTATCACAGTTCTTAGATATGACTAGTTCATTTAATCCTACTGACAATAATGTTAATTCATTTAACTTTAGAGTTAACGAAGAGAACTTTCTATTTTACTATAAGACAGACCATCAACCTCAATACTGTACCGTTCTAGAGAATTTTTACATAGTCTTTGATTCATTTGACAAGTCTCAAGATAGTACTTTACAAGCATCTAAGACTCAAGGTTATGGGCAGTTAGTCCCTACTTTCTTAATGCAAGATAACTTCATTCCAGTAATGGATGGTAAACAGTTTCAATTACTGCTGAATGAAGCTAAGTCTTTAGCTTTTTATGAACTTAAACAGATGCCTCATCAGAAGGCTGAACAGGAATCTAAACGACAATGGGTTAATGTAGAGAAGACTAAGTCTTTAACAAATAAACCTACGTATTTTAATCAATTGCCTAATTTCGGTAGACGTGCTGGAACAGGCGGATATTCAGGAATGAGGGATACAAATGATCGCTTCTTTGGCGGCTATCTCGCCGGATAGAACTAAGATGACATCAGATGATCGTATTCTGATGTTAGAGGTACTAGATGGAAAGAAAGCTAACGATAGTCTAGTAGATGTTAATAACAATCTACATGCTATTCTATTGCCTAACAACTTATGGACTTTAAGATACGAACATGGATTCTTACCTAATCCTCTTAGGAATCTTTCCTTTACTAATTTTAATCTTCTTCTAAAACATGTTAAAGAATATATTGAACGAAGAGGTATGAAAGTTAAAGAAATAATTGATGTATGGCCCTAAATCCTAGCGTACAGAATAACTTTACTGGCGGTCTTAAGACTGAATTCACTGGTTTGAACTTCCCTGAAAACGCATGTACTCAGACTGAGAATTGCGTTTTCACTATTATTGGAGATGTCTTACGTAGAGAAGGCTTTGACTATGAAGCTAATGCTATTCTATCTAATATTAATCGTAGTAATTCAGCTATTAATACCTATAAGTGGAACAACGTAGGTGGAGATGGTCTTACTCAGATAATAGTTTTACAGGTAGGAGTTAACCTTTTCTTCTTTCAATCTACTAATGCTACTTTAACAAATCCTTTATCCTCTACTAGATTAACATCTACATTTAGTATATTTCCTTTCTTGTCTTCAGGTAATACATTTACAGTTACTCAAGTAGGTCAAGTAGAGTGTCAGTTTACAGATGGTAACGGATATTTATTTGTATTTCATCCTGCGATAGATTCTTTATATTGTACATTTAATTCAGTTAATTCTCTTGTTACTCCACTTGTGATTAATCTACAAGTAAGAGATGTCTTTGGTATTCCTGAACCAAATGTTGCTGATAATCTTAGACCTACTGTGTTAACACCAGAACATCAGTATAATCTTACTAATCAAGGATGGACTACAGGATCTGTCTGGACTGCTACTGGTAGTTTGAATGGTAATGGATCTCCATGCGTAAGTAACATAATAACTTTAACTATTAGTTCTCAAGTTAATACTACTTCAATTACAAATGGAAGTGTAATTAAATTTTCTTTTCAAGCAGGTCAGGTAGGAGCTAATAATGGAAATGTTAATTTAACAGCTACAGTTCAAGGAGTTGTCAATACTTACTTAACTCCATTTAATACTATAACTATTCAAGTTAGCAATATAGATTATGACTGTACTAAAATATTAGCAGGATCCTGGTCTGGTGGTAATTTCTTTGCGGCTACTAATCAGTCTATTTCTATGTCCTTAGTGAATGTTGGTTTCGTAACTGCTTGGTTTACAGCTCTAAAGAATTATCCAGCTAATTCAGATATATGGTGGTTATACAAAGACACTACTAATGTTTTTAGTCCTTCTACTACATTTTCAAATGTTCAACAAAATGTAGGAGCTTCTCCAAAAGGAACCTATATATTAAATCCATTTAATCAACAACGTTCCAAAGCATCTAGTATTCCAAGTCTAACAGATGTAGTGACGACTATCAGACCTTCTACAGGAGCATGGTTTCAAGGTAGATTGTTTTTCACTGGAATAAATGCTTCTCAACAAGCTACAGGTGATGAACCCTATTATACTTGGACAGAGAATATATACTTCTCTCAGACAATAGTTTCAGGAACTACTCAATTCGGTAAATGCTATCAAGTTAATGATCCTACATCTCAAACTCTATTTGATATCTTACCTACTGATGGCGGAGTCATAACAATACAAGGTGCAGGAGCTATCTATGAATTATTCCCTATTCAGACTGGTCTTATTGTTAGGGCTGCTAATGGTGTGTATTTTATATCCGGAGGATCAGGAGTAGCTTTTCAAGCTAATGATTACTCTGTAAGTAAAATATCTAATATTCAAAGTATCTCTTCAACCAAAGCAGTCAATGTTCAAGGTTGGCCTATGTTCTGGAATGAAGAAGGAATCTATTATGTTACTGTTAGACAGAACTCCAGTTCTATCAGATCTCCTGACATTAATCTTGATGTTAAAAACTTATGTCTAGGAACTATTCTATCCTTCTACGCAAACATACCGCTGCAAAGCAAGAAGTTTGCAAGAGGAGATTATCATCCTTTAGATTACATAGTTCAATTCTGTTTCAGAAGTACAAATGAATCTAGTGTGACAGATAGATATCAGTTTGATAGTATTATAAATTTCAATATAGCTACTCAAGCTTTCTATCCTTATCAGATAGCTACAGCTACTAATTCTCCTTACATACATGGAATAAACTATGTAGCTGGTCCAGGAGGAAGTACATCTCCTGCTCCTGTGTTTAAATACGTATCATCTCAAAATTTAGTTAACTTTACTTTCTCAGAGGAAAGAGATACTAATTTTATAGACTGGAAGACTTCGGGATTTCCTTTAAATTATATAAGTAATTTTATTACTGGATATAAATTACCAGGTAAAGGCATAGTTAAATTTCAACCTACATATGTTTACATCTATTCAAATAATGTAAATAATACTGCTTATAAGATACAGGGTATATGGGATTATGCTATAAGTAGAGACTCTCATAGATGGGGAGTACCTCAGACAATTAATAATTTTCTTAATACTCTTAACTTTAGTAAGCTATTTAGAAAGCATAAAATAAGAGGTAAGGGATTAGTTCTTCAATTTCAAATTCTATCCGTAGATGGTAAACCATTTGATATAATGGGTTGGACTGTTATGGATGAGACACAGGAAAAAATGTAATGTTAGCGGCATCGTTTGGTTTACAAGCAATAGGTACAGGACTTCAAATAGCTGGTGGTCTTAATGCTATGCATGCTCAGAAAGAAGAAGCAGAGGCCTCTAGAGGCATCACTATGCTTGAAATGCAATCTGACCGACAACGTAGACAAGCTATGGAATTAAGTGCTCAGCGATCTTCTTTAGAAGTTACACGCAATGCTCAGAGAGCTAGAGCTATGGGTACAGAAAATGCTGTAGCCAGTGGTTCTCAATTAGGTTCTGGTTTGCAAGGCGGATTAGCTCAGGTACAAGGACAAGCCACGACCAATCAATTAGGTATCAGTCAGAATCTACAGATAGGTAGAAATATCTTTGATATCAATGCAAGCATTAGTGCTGCTAGGATTGCAGAGTCTAATGCTAAGTCTAAGGAAGCTACTGCTCAAGGTATATCGAGTTTAGGATCAAGTATTTCTAAGTTTGGGGGTATGAATATGTTTGGTGGTGGTGGCGGTGGAAATGGCTGAACCAGCTCCTATATCTTTACAAGGTTCTGACCAAGAACAGCAATCTCCTCTTATTGATTTAAATGTAGATCAGCAACCTACTGGTTTATTAGATCAAGTTCCTAATAAATCTTATGATGATTATTATCGTTCTATAATTAGTGGTAAAGAAGCCCAGACTCGTAGAGAACTAGCAGGTACTTTAGATTTTCAACGTACTTTACAGAAATATGATCGTATACAAGACCTAGCTAGATCTAAAGGTAGTTCATTAACTCCAGAAGATCTGAATAATTTACAAAACTTTATTAACGTTCCTCCTGCTGATCCTAGATCTGTCTTTGAAGATAACTATTCAAAAAAGTATATGGACACTCTACGTCAAGCTCCTGGTTTTCCAGGTTCATGGTACGATACAGTCTATCAACAGCAACCTGAATTAGTAGAAGCTACAGAAGCAGTAGGTAATGAATTCTTAAATAAGAAAGAATATGCTAGAACTTGGAGAGAGAATGCCGAAGGTAAATCTAAATCTCAGTCTTACTTTGGAGATATAATAGATAGAGCTAAAGAGTTTATTCCTGGTTATGTAGAATATAATCAAAGAATGGCTACTCCATCTGGAGAGTCAATGCTTCAAGGCTTACTTGGAACTCAGTTAAATAATATGGCTACTCAAGGATTAAGGTTACCTACTGATCAATTTAAAGATTGGATGGATTCTAATATGGAACGTCTAATGGCTAAAGATCCTGGTCTTGCTGTACAGTTTGCTCATGCCGTAGAAGGTCAATCTTTAACTGATACTACCTTTAATAATGCTTTTACTTTAGGAGATATCTCTGGTCTTTATGGAGTAGGTAAAGGTACTGTAAAGATTATACGTGGTCTAGCTACTAAAGAATTAGATCGTAGAGAACTTCAACAAATTACAAGACAGATGGCTCAGTCAACTACAGGTACTGAGCGTGCTCCTCCTCAAGTAGTAGCTAATGCTGCTGCAGGAGATCTAGGAGAAGCTGCAGTGCATCAAGCTACTGCAGACGTAATGGCTGCTAGAACAGGAGCTGTAGCTCCAGAAGCTCAAGCTCTAGATGAATTAACATCCCATCTTAAAGCTCAAGAAGATAATATGAGAGCTACTCATGGTCGATATGGTCAAGAAATAGTTAATCGTGTCTTGGAGAGAGCTAGAACATTTAGAGCTAATCTATCAGAAGCTATACAAACTCGTATGAAAGTAGAACGTACTCCTGAAGTCGTAGCTACTCAAAATGCTATCAGAGCTGTTAAACAAGAATTCTTAAATGACTATCCAGGGATAGATAGTTCTATTATTAATATTAATTCTTTCTTAGATGTAGAAGGATTAAGATATAATGAAATAACTGGAACTAGGGAGATAGTAGCTCAATTAGGAAGACAAGTACCTAATGTCCATGATATTGTTTTACAGGTAGGTAGACATACAGCAGAGTATTTCATCAGTCAGGAAGAAGCTAAAGATTTTGCTAGGATGTACGGTCTTATTAATCCTCAAATTAAACAACAAGGATTTGGTTATTATATTGAATTAAGTAAACCTCTTAATGAAACATCTCAAGTATCTAGAGATTTCTTAATGGTAACTACTGCATCTAAAGCTCCAGATAGTTATGTTAATGCTTTCTTAGGATTCTTAAGAACTCCAGATGAAACTCTGTCTTTAGAGCAGAGACTTAATCGTAAAGTAGTTGCGCATGGCGGTGCTAATCTTTTAGCAGTCGCTAAAGAAGAAATGAAAAGTATTAGACAACTAGCTAAATGGACTATTCCAGGAACTACTAAAAGACAACAATTTGATCAATGGGCAAGTGCTGTTAATTATAGTCGAAGAGCTATTGATCCTTTAACTACTGAAAGAGGATACTTTTATCAATCTCCTGCTGAGTTAGGAGATCACTATCAAACTTTCTTTGGTAGGCCTCCATCAGATGGAGAGATACAAGCTTACTTTTCGTTTGTACGTCTAGTAGAAATGGATGCTGTCTTACGTGATATAGGTATATATAGAAATATGTCTCGTTTAGGTACTGAACACTGGCAAGTATCTATGTTAAATCAAGGTGGTGAAGAGATTAAATCAGGCTTCTTTCCAGCTATTAAACAGAATGTATTTCCTATTGGTAATGATCCTATTATCGTATTAGGTAATAGTTTAGGTGAGGAGAAGATCCGTTCTGTAGGTGGTAGAGGGTTTAGTCCTAAAGATCAGAAACAATTGAGAGATGATGTCTCCGCAGGAACTAGATCTGTATTCAGAATATATGATCCTGAGACTAGACCTTTAAAAGAACTTCTAAATGGAGATACATCTCGTATTAGATATATAATTACTTCTAATGTAAGAGGAGCTGAAAACAAACCTTTACCATTTAGTAATTTATCTAGACGTGGTGGAGGTCATTTTGATTATGATTATGATCATTATATTAAACAAGCTAGAGTAGGTTGGGATGATGCTTATAAGAAGTTTGTCTATGAAGGCGACTCTACCATTATGCCTATGCTTAATAGATCTATGGGTAGAGATGTAGCTCAAGCTCTAGATGAAGTTAGAATAGCTATTCGTAATAGAGATCTAGGAGCAGCTAAAGTTGTAGCTGAATCTAGAATACCTGCTGTTTCTTGGAAAGAAATACAGAGTTGGTTTAATCCTACGCGTACAGCAACAGGTGAATTAATTCCTCCTCGTCTTAATAAGAATGAACCTATTCAATTAATTCCTAGAGGCAGCACAATAGCTTCACAAGACCCTGGTTTATCTAAGAGAGAATATATGCTTAGAAAGAGAGCAGGTCTTAAACAGTATCTGTTTAAAGATGGAACTACAGAAGGTTCCGATGCTAGAGTACATCAGATTAAATATACTCAACAGAGAGATGCTTATGATTTATATACCATGCGTGATGAAGGTACACATGGTAATCCTCTTTGGAAGTATGAACCTGCTCAATTAGTAGATCCTATTCCTACTCTTAATAGAGGTATTAAAGATATAGTTAATTCTACA
>WNFN01089467.1_pt1 | contig 42765 bp, 38 predicted proteins | sample 5400161 | NCBI WGS metagenome assembly WNFN01 (sample SAMN13153353, study PRJNA577476) | soil metagenome | isolation source: 80 cm saprolite on Douglas fir-dominated hillslope | place: USA:California | collected 2013-09-17 | reverse complement strand
TTCAAATCAGCGACAGCCACATGGGGTTCAACAAGCCGGCCAATCCGGACGTGGCTGCCACCTTTAAGGCGGCTATCGACAAGATCAATGCCCTGTCTTCGCCGCCCGAATTCATGCTCCACACCGGGGACATCAGCCATCTCTCAAAGCCCGAGGAGTTTGACACCGTGGAACAGATCCTGAAATCTGCGAACCCTAAAAATGTGTTCTACGTGCCCGGCGAGCATGACATTTTGAACGACAACGGCAAGCAATACCTGGAGCGCTTCGGCAAAGGAAGCCAGGGCGGAGGCTGGTACAGCTTTGACAAGAAGGGCGTCCACTTTATCGGACTGGTCAACGTGCTGAACCTGAAAGCCGGCGGGCTGGGCAGTCTCGGCGCGGAACAGTTGGAGTGGATGGAAAAAGACGTCAAGCATCTCTCCAAAAGCACGCCCATTATAGTTTTCGCTCATATCCCGCTGTGGAGCGTCTATCCCGAGTGGGGATGGGGGACCGAAGACAGCGCGCAGGCTCTGGTTTACTTAAAGCGCTTTGGTTCAGTCACCGTGCTGAACGGGCACATTCATCAGACCATGCAGAAGGTTGAAGGTAACGTCACTTTCCACACTGCATGCTCGACCGCGTTTCCTCAACCGCACCCGGGAGCTGCGCCCTCGCCTGGGCCCATGAAGGTTCCGGCAGAACAGTTGCGGGGTCTTTTGGGAGTGACGGACGTGAACTACGTTCGGCGGCGGCACGCGCTGGCTGTCATCGACTCCACGCTGGAGTGATCGCCAAGGAGCGTCGAAAGCAAGAAGTATGTGCGGTTTTGTACTATCCACGAAGGGAACAGATGAATATGAGAAGAGTTCTAGTGATTTACAGTGTCACAGCGCTCCTGATTGCATTCGCCATGCTTGCCGGTGGCCAAAGAACACGGGCTGCCGGGCTGGAAGGCAAGTCCACCTCTGGCGTCGAAATCAAGATTGACAACTTTACTTTTGCCCCTGCAACAGTGACTGTTCCCGTGGGAACACAAGTCACCTGGACCAACCGCGACGATATCCCGCACACCGTGGTCAACGACGACCAAACAATTAAATCCAAGGTGCTCGATACCGATGAGAAGTTCACTTTCACTTTTACCAAATCGGGAACGTATGCCTACTTTTGCTCCCTTCATCCCAAAATGACGGCCAAAGTCGTGGTGCAGTGACAGCCATGCCCAACGCGGAGGACGCAAATTGAGCCCCTTTGACATAAAATCGGTGCTGCTGGCCAAGCACGCGCAGCATGTGGTCCTGATTCACTTTCCTATTGCGCTATTTATCGTTGGCGTCGCCTTCGATCTCGTCGCGCAGTGGAAACAAAAAGCGACTCTGGCCGCTGCCGCGTATTACAACCTGCTAGTTGCTGCCGTGTCGACTCTGCCCGTGATGGCCAGCGGCCTCCTGGCCTGGAGATGGCAGCTCGAGGGTGCCAAGCTCAAAGGAAATCTGCTTCTTCATCTAGCGCTGGGAATTGCATCCAGCCTGCTGATTTGGCTGGCGTGGTGGCTTCATAGGCAGGGACGCCGTCAACCTGACCGGCGTTTGCCGGCTCATCGGTTGCCGGTCGAACTGCTGGGCGTTCTCTGCGTTGCTTTCACGGGGCACCTGGGCGGATTCCTAAGCGGCGTCAACGGCTAACGGACGTAGTCCAGCCGCCTTTGACTGCCGTATACAAATCTTTACTGACCGCAAGATGACGAAGGAAAACTTTAGCCCTGAACAAGCATCTGTATTAACAGCGCCCCGGCTGACCTGTTAATATGCTCCGGCAGCAATACGCACAACACATGAAGAGTTCGCGAGGGAAAGTCAGCTATCGGGCGGCATGGGTGTTGGCATGGGTGGCCGCAGTCGTGTTCTTTGCCGGCGGGCAGGCGCGGGGACAAAGCATAGAAGACACTCTGGACCCAAGTTCCGGCAAGCCGCGAGTACAGAGCGTAGAAGATATCCTGGACCAAAGTTATCGCGCCATGTACAACCTGCAATTTGATCAAGCTTTCAAGAGGGCTGAAGCAGCCAAGGCGCTTGCCAAAGACGATCCTCTGCCCTGGATGGCGCAGGCGTGCGCCGTGCTTTTTCGTGAGTTTGACCGGCTGCACATTCTGAACAGCGAGATGTTTGCCTCCGACGAAAAGTTTGCCTCCCGCAAGGCCCATATCTGGAATACCTCGGCAAAAAAAGAATTTGAGGATGCGCTTGCGGGCGCGGAAAAATTGGCCCAAGCGCGTCTGGAGCGCAACAAGAACGACGTGAAAGCCTTGTTTGCCATGACCATTATCAACGGCTTGCATGCGGATGATGCCGCGCTGATCGGCAAGAAAAACCTGACCGCCCTTTCCTATACCAAGACAGCCAACGGATATGCTGAGCGGCTGCTGGCGCGCGCACCGGATTATTATGACGCGTATGTCGCCACCGGAGTAGGGAAGTACCTTATCGGCGGCAAGTCAGCGCCGGTGCGCTGGGTGCTGCGACTGGGCGGGCTCAAGGGCGATCAGGAACAAGGTCTCAAGGAGCTTACTCTGGCCGCGGAACACGGCCGCTTTCTGGCGCCGTTTGCGCGCATTCTGCTGGCCTTTGACGATTTGCGCCACAAAAACAAGACTGAAGCGCGCAAGAAGCTGGTCTGGTTGCGGGAACAGTTTCCCAACAATCCGCTCTTTCTTGAGGAGATGGCCAAGCTGGACCATCCTTCACCGGGCAGGGGACAATGACGCTGCCGCAATAGCTGCGGCGCCTTCAATTCTTCCACTGGAAAGTTCCTGGACAAAGATCACAATGCGCAGATCTTCGCGCTTCCAGTCTTTCTGGAGTTTGAGCGGCACGCCAGCTTCAAAGTTACCGCCATGGAGCGTGCCGAGACGCCGAAGGTCGCGCACCACCGCGGCGTGACGGAGTTCACGCCCGCCATTCTCTCCTGCCTTTACCTGGCTTATCAGGTGGTCTTCCGTAAGCGCCAGCATCACTTCGCCGGAGGTTGCCGCCGGAGCTTTTACGCGGACCAGCAGCTTGTCCACCGCCACGGCCGAGATTTCTATTTCCGCCACTTGTGGGCGAAGCGCAGCTTGGGCAATGGCCTGGCGCGCGCGCCTGGCGTCGCTGCCTACAAATTCTGAAGCGCCGTCCACCACCATTTGCGGAGTGTAAGGACCCCGGATGCCGAACCTTCCTGCATACTTCTCCTGCCGCTGGCTGTAGGCAGCAGAAGAGAACCGGTCTGTCCAGCCCTGGAAGTTCCAATAGTCCACATGGAGGCCCAGCGGGATCACTTCAACTCCGTCTTGGAAACGCTCTTGGCCGAGACGCCCGAGCAACTCATCAGCGGGCGGGCAACTGGAGCAGCCCTCTGACGTAAACAGCTCCACGACCACTGCTTTGCGGGCGGCGGGCAGTGTGGGCGCGGCGGGCGTTCCACTCGAGGGCAGAAAAAACGGCACAGCCATCGCGGCGAGAAAAAGAAAGCCCCGCATCCAAATGTATTTCACCGTGCCCATGTTGTCACACCTTCAGTAAGCTTCTATCTCGTGCCACTCGCGAGATCCTTCGCATAAACGTCAAACTCAACCTCGATCTCGTCCTTCACCTTGATGGTGCCACCGCCAAGGGAAATAGGCTGGATGCCAAAGTTGGTTTGCTTCAATTTGGTAGAGCCGTGATAGTGCTCCGTATCGCCGTTCACCTCAAAGCTCAAATCCTTGCTGGCGCCGTGCAGTTCCAGCTTGCCCGTGACCCGGTAGCGCTGGGGGCCTATCTGTTCTACGTGTGAGGACTGAAAACGGATGTTGGGAAATTTTTCTGTGTCCAGCACTTTGGGGCCGAGCATGGTCGACTGAATCTCGGCGCGGTCTTTTTCTGAGACGCCATGATCAACCACCTTCATCTGCTTTGCGGCGACGGTAATCTCCACAGTCATGCCCTTGGTGTCCAGTTTGCCCTGGGCAACCGGCGCGGTTATCGTGTGATCGTGGGCGAACCCGGAAAACAGCCCCGATTTGTGAACGTGAATCGTAATGGTTGAGCGTTGCGTGTTTGCCTGGGCCTTGCCCTCAGGTGAAACGGCCAACATGCCTGCCGCCAGAAGAAGCATCCAAGTGAATTGAGGTCGAAACAAGAGGACTCCTTTGCATCCCAAAGCAGGCGCTTTCACTATTGTAAGCAACCGGCGCGTGTCCTGTCTTCCACTCGCCTGCAGAAACGCTCACGCACTAGGAACGTGGTGTTCCGGTTGTCTTGCAATCTCCTTGCAAAGATAGATGATCTGTCCCATATGCTGGGAAGCATGTGCCGCGCAGCGCAGAAACACGGTGAAGCGGTCGCCTGCATCCTCCCAGCCTTTGCTGTTGTAAGCTGTGTCCCAGTCGGCTTCTGACTGTTTCTCCAGCGTGGCTACGACCATGGCGATCGCCGCGTCAAAATTTTTCAACACTACCTCTTTTGCCGGGTAGCTCGGATCGCTGAATTCCAGAGGACGGTTTCGCACATATCCCGTGCGCGCGATCTCTGCGCCGATGTAATAACTTAAATTGCCGGTGAGGTGCAGCAGCAGGTGACCAATGCTGTTGCCGTAAGGATAAGGCCGGCGCCATAGCTGGCTGGTCGAGAGCGGCTCGACTAATTTGTGAATCTGCTCAGCAACCTGCTGGTAGTACCTGCAGAAATCGCATGCGATGGTGGATGAAAGGTTTGCCATTTCATTATGTCTGATTCCACAAGATTCTAGCATCCCGGCAAACTCGCGAGTTTGCAGCCAGCGGGCCAGTGCGGAATAGCGGCCGGCAGGGTAAAATAAAGAGTTTGCTAACGTCAGTCGCTCACCTCTGAGCGCGCAAAGGAATTTCATGGCAACCCTGGAAACTTCAAGACCGGCGCTTCGTATGCCTCACGGCCCATTTCGCAATGAACCTGCCACCGATTTCACCAACCCTGAAAATGCGCGCCGCATGCGCGAGGCGCTGGCCAAAGTTCGCTCCGAGTTGGGCCGCGAGTACGACATGGTCATCGGCGACCGGCTGATCAAGACCCAAGAAAAGATCAAGACCGTGAACCCGGCGCGTCCGTCTGAGGTTGTGGGAGTGTTTCAGAGCGCGGGGCGCGAGCACGTTGCCACCGCAATCCAAGCCGCGGCTGCGGCGTTTGAAACCTGGAAACGGACCTCCNAAGTTTGAGTTCTGCGCCTGGATGGTCTTCGAAGTGGGAAAGAACTGGGCTGAGGCAGACGCCGATCTGGCTGAGACCATCGATTTTGCCGAACTCTATGCGCGAGAGGCGCTGCGTTTGGCCCAAGCTGAGACTCCGCTGCAATTGCCGGGAGAGCGGGACACGCTCACATATATCCCGCTGGGCGTGGGCGCAGTGATTCCGCCGTGGAATTTCCCCTGTGCCATCATGGCGGGCATGACCATGGCCGCCATCGTCTGCGGCAATACCGTGGTGATGAAGCCTTCCCACGATTCCCCGGCCATCGCGCTCAAGTTTTTTGAGGCCCTGCAGGAAGCGGGCATGCCCGACGGCGTGGTGAACTTCTGCCCCGGCTCGGGAAGCACTTTTGGCGCCGGCTTGGTGGAACATCCGCAGACTCGTTTCATCGCCTTCACCGGATCCAAGGAAGTCGGACTGGATATTCACCAACGCGCGGCAACTCCCCGCCCTGGACAGAGGTGGATCAAGCGCACGGTCCTGGAGATGGGCGGAAAAGATTCCATCATCGTGGACGCCGATGCCAACCTTGATGCGGCGGTGGAAGGCGTGGCCCAGGCCGCGTTTGGATTCCAGGGCCAGAAGTGCTCGGCTTGTTCCCGCGCCATCATCGACGAAAAGATTTATGACGTTTTCCTGGAGCGGCTCAAAGAGCGCGTGAGCAAGATTTCTGTCGGCGATCCGGCTGAGAACAAGGCCATGGGGCCTGTGATCAACGATAAGGCCATGAAGAGCATCCTGGACTACATTGAGATCGGGAAAAAGGAAGGCCGCGTGATCAGCGGAGGCGGAGCTGCCAAGGACGCCGGCGAGGGCTATTTCATCCAGCCCACCGTGATTGCCGACATTGCGCCTACGGCGCGCATTGCTCAGGAAGAGATTTTCGGTCCGGTGTTGGCCGTGATCAAGGCGCGGAATTACGACGACGCGCTCGCGATTGCCAACAACACCGAATTTGGCCTCACCGGAGCGGTCTATTCCTCTTCACGGGAAAAGCTGGAGCGCGCGCGCCACGAGTTCCACGTGGGCAACCTTTATTTCAACCGCAAATGCACGGGGGCCATGGTGGGCGCGCACCCGTTCGGCGGCTTCAACATGTCCGGCACCGACTCCAAGGCGGGCGGTCCGGATTATCTGCTGCTGTTCACGCAAGCCAAGTCCGTGGCGGAAAAAATTGGTGACGCCGGTGCGGTGTAAAAGAAGCACGGAAGCTAAGTCCCAAAAACTGATGGGCCAGGGACCTGCCATAAAGTGTAGTCGTTGGATCGGCGCTACTTCGTTAACGCTGGCTTCCCGCCGCCACCGAGGTAGCCGCAGCCTCGGCCAGGATGCGGTGATGGATGGTGAATAAAGCCAGCTCCAGCCGGTCAGAAACGCCAATCTTGTCGTAGACGTTGCGCAGGTAGTTTTTGATGACCTGTTCGGTCGTGCCCAGTTGTGCCGCGATCTCTTTATTTTTGTATCCCTGCACGATCAAGGCAACGATCTTAAGTTCTTTGGCGGTCAGGCGGTCGCGCACGCGGGCGCCCACCAGATCATTTTCCGCGGTCTCCTTGCTTTCCAGCGTGTCCTGCACCCAGGTTTCACCCTTGCTGACTTTGCGGACGCACTGCACCAGCGCCTCTCCGCTCACGTTGCGGTAGATCACGCCGTTCACGCCGTTGGTCAGGTAATGGCGTGAATCCTGGCCGGTATCGGCAATGATGACCAGTTTGGTTTTGTACTTTCTTGCTGCCTCTACCACCTCCGGCAGGCTGGGATGAATATCGACGCCGAAGATCATGACCGTGGCATGAAATTTTTCCAGGGCCATGGTCATTTTTTCAGTGTTCTCTGCCTGCGCGACAATCCGCAGGTCATCCTCAACCGCCAGGACTTTTGCCGCTCCGGTGCGGAAGATTGCTTGGTTATCGGCCAAAATGATCTTCAGCATTTATTTGTTTCCTTTGCTCTTGCGGATGAATTTGTATTCATCGATCACGCAAGCGACCCCGTTCTTTCTCTTCCTCTTGCCAGTGTTGGAGCCGGATGCCGCCCCTACCTCCTTGCGCACCACGCGTCCGGTGCAATGGACTTCGACATCAGAGGGGGTTCCTAGCACTTTGGCAGGCAGGGTGATTTCAAACTCAATGGGCGAGCCAACGGCAAGATCCGTATCGGCCATGATATACACGCCTGCGGCGCTCATGTCGGCCGTGGTTGCCTGATCGTCACCGCCTTTACGGTGGATCCGGATGGGCAGTTGCAGCGGAAATCGCTTCCCTGAACGGGGTCACTTCTGGACGGTGGAGAAAGAACGAAGGAGGTTTATATCATGAAATGCCGAAGCGGGACAGATGCTTCACCTACTTAGGCAACAGACCCGGGCCATGGGAGGTGGGAGAGAAGCGGTTGTAAAGCATTGATGGACTAGGGTGTTTCCCTGTCTCGGGCTTGCGCGTAAGTGAAAGACAAAGCCCGCGCCGGGCCCCGGAAAGGCTTACGGCGCGGGCATGAGGGTAGACCCTTAAGGCACGGTTAAGGTGCTGTTCGCGGTGTTGTTGCCTTCGTTGCTTTCGGCCACGGTGTTGGCGGCATCGGCCATGGCGGTGAAGTCATACTTGCCGCTGGCCCACTTCAGCGCCGCCCAGAAGCTCAAGGTATGGCTGAAGCTGGCTCCCGGAGCAAGCGCAGGAGTATTGACTGTTACTTTATCCGGGAATGCGGGGTCGCTGTATGCTGCCATAAGCGTTGGTGGAATCTCGGCGCATCCTCCGCCTCCGGTGCTGACAAGGCCCTCTTTGTGGCAGTCCAGCACCAGTTTGCTCGGCCCGGCCGCGCACGTGCCGATGTTCTTGACCATCACCACGCCATTCATGGGGTTGGGAATTACGGGGATAAGGTCCGGCTTGCCCTGGCAGCCCTCCGTGGTTCCTGGCTTTTTGCATTGGTGCAAAATGTAGCGGATGGAAAACTGATTGTTACCTTCGTTGGATTCTGCCACCACATTCCCGTCGTCGAGCGAAAGCTCAAGGCCATGTCCGCCCAGATTGAGATAAGGCTGAGTAGTGACAGATTTGGTTTCCCCCGCATTGAGATGGCGGGCAGTGTTGATGGCTACGTCGGTCGCGCCATCCAACTTCAGTTTATTTGTGTAGAGCGGGCTGGTGGCTGCGCTGCCGATATTGATTTCAAAATAGGTAGCATTGAAAGCGCAGCGGTCTGCGTTCGCCGTTCCGGGCAAGGGCTCAACATCGTCCAGGTCCGCAACTGTGCCCCAAGGCACAAACTTCCCGCCGGCGCCGCCCACGGCGCCGCCGATGATGATGCCTTTCTTGGCGTCCGTGATGTCCGGTTTGCCTTGGCCTGTAGGCGGAGTGTTGGGGTTTCCTGCCTTGCACTTCAGCGTGTACTTAATGGAAAAGAAATTGTTGCCTTCGTTGGACTCGGCGACAACGTTGCCATCGTCGAGGTAGAGCATGAGCGCGTTGCTGCCTTCGGTCAGGTAGGCCTGCGTGTCCACCTGCTTGGTTTCGCCGGTGTTGAGGTGCCGAGCGGAGTTCACGGACACATCCGTAGGTCCGATCAATTTAAGCTTGTTGATGTAGAGCGGGCTGGTGGCGGCGGTGCCAATGTTGCTTTCATCGTAGGTGATATTGAAGGCGCATCGCCCCGGCTGGGCAACAGTTGCCGGACCGCCGGGCACGATGGTGCCGGGCAGCGGATCAAGGGCAGAAAGGTCGGCGGTCGTGCCCCAGGGGACAAACAGTCCTCCGGCTCCGCCTACCGCGCCGCCAATGATGATGCCTTTCTTAAGATTGGTGATGTCTGGCCTGCCCTGTCCTGGCGGAACACCCGGTGTGTTCGGCGGCGGGGTTTGCGGCCTTTGCGGTGTGGGCTGTTTTTGGGCGGCAAGTACCGTGACGGCCGCTAACAACAGCGTAAGAGTTACAGCTTTCGTTTTCATCTTCATCCTCCAAAGAATTGTTACTTCTGGGCCCAAGATTAGATTGCGTTGGTGTAGACACTTGCGCCTTCGATTTGGTTCAAAGGCCGGCAACTGCGTCTTGCTGAGGATTCCGCGGGCAAAGATGAAATCTTCTATGGTTGTCAGCCCCTGGTCGGACTACCGGGCCCGTTTTTTCGAGACTTGCAATTCCAGATTCATCAAGACAGCTATCTGAACCAGGAAATCGTTTCACTGCCAAACATCTTTCTTTGGCCGTTTCAAAAAGCTCCGCCTCCGCCTCCGCCGAAGCCGCCACCGGAGAAGCCTCCGCCGGAGAACCCACCGCTTCCAAAGCCAGAGGAACTGGAGCTGGCCCGGGGAGCAGAAATGAAAGTTGAGCTAGCCTGCTGAGACATGGCGCTGATGCTGTTCACAAAATATAGCGTGGTAAACATGTTGCCGCCGGACGACTGATACCAGGTTGGCTGGGTCTGCGTGATGCCTTCAAAGGCTTTGGCCCAGCGATGTTCCACGCCCAGGGCCATGGCGTAGGGCAAAAACTTTTCAAATGTGTCCGGCGGCATGCGCTTGAGGCGGTCGGCATCCACACGGTTCATGAAGTCCTGGAAGCCCAGGATCTGGACGCGCGTGCGGGCGCCCTTCAGGCTCTTGGCGGTAAGCTGCCGGCCGAAAAGAACGACGATCACCGCCGCAATCACAGCGCAGACGATGGTGGGCGCCATGGAATTCAGGAAGTCGGCCACGTGCAGCCATTGCATCAGCGCATAGGGAACAAAGACTGCCACCGCTCCCAGTCCCCAATATCCAGCGGCTGATCCCGGGTCCACCGTATACATGCCCTTGGTCTTCAAGGCGCCGATGATTTCGTCTTTCATCATAGGGAGAACGGTGTAGAAATGGTTTCGCAGCTCAGACATAAGGCTTGTGGTGCCGCCGGCAAAGACTTTATCCAGCATGGCCCGCTCATAATCCGTCAGGTCGGTCCAGGCGGAGCGTTCTTTCAGCAGTTGAAGCTCGTAATCCTTGCTGTTTATAAGAAGGCCCTTGTGCGTTGTTTCTACGATCTTGATGTAGCCCCGCACCGCCAGGTCCACCAGGACAGAAGTGATGTCACGAGGGTCCACGCTGTCATCAATGAGTGTGCCCACTTCCGCTGGACCCATTTTTTCCGGCGGCTCATACATCGGCGCCACCGACATGCCGGGATCAGGATCACGTCCCTTCACCCACCACAGCGCGAACATCACCGCGAAGGCCCACAGGGGAAGGCTGAGAATCGGGTTGCTGCGGACAAAGCGCATGACTTTCGTCAGCGCTCCCGGCTCTTGCAGCTGGCCCTTGGGGATGTAAACGTCAACCGTCAGCCCGCCGCGCATGGGCAGCGGGCTGGTGGTTTCAAAGCTGGCGGATGGCCCTTCCACTGACGCTCGGGCCCGGTCGGAAGACCCGTAAACTCCGCTGAAAGCCTGGGCGCGCAGCGAGCCACTGGTATTGGCCGGGAAAAACACGATGGCCGATGCATGATGAATGGGGACAGGCCAGTCGTTGCCGGTCACGTTCCAGTACAACTCGTCGTGATCGTCGAAAAACTTGGTGGCGTCGCTGACGGAGTACTCAATGTTGACCGTCCTGGTGGCATCGGTGGCCCCGGGCACAAAGATTTTGAGCTTAAGAACGCCGCCGGTGGTTTTTTTCTCATACTTCAGCGCCGTGCCGGTGTCGTCAGTGATCGGGCCAAGTTTGATAAACAGGGAATAGTTGGAACCGCCGGGCCCAGGATAGTCCACGGGAATGTCGCGGTAAATGCCGTGATACTCGCCGGAGAAGACAAAGGCGATCTGCTCGCTGACTCGCGCCGTGCCGTCTTCATCCACATGGATGGTGCTGTTGTACTTGGCAATGTAATAGCTGCGCGCCCATGCCGGCGTGCTGAGACTGATCAGAAATAAAATAACTGCAGCGGGGCACAGAATCGTCCGGAAGAAGTTACGGCCACCGGTCATGGCTGCTCCAATCTTCGTCATTGCTCTAGAACTTCACGGCTACGTTTTGGCGGTCCTCGGGGCTATCCACTTCAAAGAACTGCTTGGTCTGGAAGCCGAACATTCCGGCGATGATGTTTACCGGGAACGACTGCACCTTAGTGTTGTAGTCGCGGATCACGGCGTTGTAATAGCGGCGGGCATTCTGGATGGTGTCTTCAATCGAGTTGAGCGACGATTGCAGGCCCGTGAACTGCTCGGATGCCTTGAGCTCAGGGTAGTTTTCCGCCACCGCAAACAGGCTCTTCAGCGCGCCCGTAAGCTGGTTCTCCGCCTGGGCTTTGTCGGCCGGCCCGGTGGCCTGCATGGCCTGGGAACGGAACTTGGCGATGTTCTCAAAAGTACCCTTTTCGTGCGCGGCGTAGCCTTTCACCGTCTCCACCAGATTCGGGATCAGGTCGTGGCGGCGTTTCAGTTGCACGTCGATATCCGACCAGGCCGAGTCTGCCCGCACCCGTAGCTGCACCAGGCTGTTGTACATGCCGGCCAGAATCAGGACCGCGAGCCCCGCCAGCACCAGAATCACAATTAGCCCCATCCCCATGGTTGTTCCCCCCTATGAAATCCTGTAAACGAGCAATCCAGCGGAAGGTATCATATCAATCGAGGCGGCGCAAATAGACCTCTGGAATCGGCCATAATCGCGATTGCAAGGGAAGTGACAGAGAAATGTGCCATGGAAGTCATTAAAATAGAAACAGTCTTAAACTTATGCGCATCTTTTCCACACTTCTTCTGCTGGCACTGCTTTCGGGTTTGGCGATTTCCCAAGGCAACTCCGCCGGTCAAAGCCCGGCTCCCAGCGGGCGTCAGATCAGCGGTCAGGATGCAATAAGCCCAGCGCCCAAGCCAGCGCGTCATGACGATCTCACACCTGGCGATCCCACTCCAGCCCGCCGGCCGTTGCAGCCGGAGGCCGAACCAGCCATGACCCGTGCGCAAGACCTTCTCTTCCGAAAGAATGATCCTGAAGCCAGCATTGAAGAGTTCAAGAAAGCCCTGAAGATCGATCCCGGGTACGGCCCGGGTTACGTCCTGCTCGGCCTGGCTTATATGCAGATGCAGCGATGGAGCGATGCCCAGCAGGCTTTTGCCGAAGCTTCCAAGGTGGAGCCGGACAACGCCCAGGCATTCCTGGGATTGGGGTCCGCGCTGAACGAGCAGCACGATTACGCGGGAGCGCAGAAAGCCCTGGAACACAGCCTGGACCTGAAGCCCGATTCTGCAGAAGCCCACTACGAGCTGGCCCGGACGCTTGGAGCTTTAGGCAAGTGGGCGGCGGCCGAGCCGCACGCGCGCCGGGCGATCGAGATCAATCGCGATTATGCCGGACCGCACGCCCTCATGGGGAACGTCTATTTGGACCAGCAGGATCCTCAGTCTGCTCTGGCCGAGTTCCGCGAGTATCTGCGCTTGGACCCGCAAGGCAGCCTGGCGCCTTCGGTCAAGCAGACCGTCACTGAAATCGAGAAGGCCCTGCGACCGAACCGAAAGAAAAGCCACTGAGGCCCTGGCAAACCGCTTTTCTCGAGGCTGGCGCTTATTTGGCGGCGGAGGTCAAGATTACCTGTTCGGAATCCCCTGAGGTCACTCCCGCAAAGAACTTTCGCAGTTGATCGTAGTCCCCCTGGCGAAAGGCGATCCCTCCCATAGCAAAATCACGATTGAAAACCAGGAGGTTGCCATTTGCCGTTCGCTTCAAGCTGTAGAACGCGAAATCGGTCTGAACGGGCTGCGTCTGCGGCATGTTCTCCACCCGCAGCCCCAGGGGGACGGAAATCTGCACGTCATCCAAGTTGTAGAACGGATAGCTGAAGTACACGGGATTTTTGCGTTCGCCATGGGCAAACGGTTGTCTGCTGTTGGACTGAAACAAGGCCGTGGGAACCAGCATGCGCTTACCCGTGCTGGAGGCGAATGAGGGAATTTCCACGGTGAATGCTGCCGTCAACTGCTTCTCCGGGTCCGCCCAGCCGGTAGCTGAGTCCAAGTGCACGGTGGCGCCGTGGGGCAGTATTGCCTTTAACTCATCCTCAAGGTCTTTTTTTCGTCCGTCTTCGTCCGTCTTAAGGCCGCTCAGCCTTCGCGTGAGCGCCTCTTCTCCGCTCCAGCCAATCATGATTTTTCCCCGCAAGCTGCCGTCTTCTGAAAGCGTCAGCCGTCCAACTCTTTTGCCGATCGCGTCCTTATAGCCGGGAGGCTGGGTCTGGGAGAGTTCAGTGCTGCCCCCAGCGGTCTGACGGATGCCCTGGGTGGCCGTGTGTTGCCATGTCAGCAGTCCGAAAGGGCACAACGGCGTGCCCGGATCAAGAAAGATTTCTTTTCCCTCAAGACCGGCAATGGCAATCTCAGAAGTCAGCTGGAACCGGTTGGGCACATTCGGCTGGAAAAAGACTTCATCCCGGTCCGCCACTCGCATCACGTAGGCAGGAAGGTTCACCGCACGAACCATGGCCACAAACAGCCGGGTAATCTCGTCGCGATACCCCTCATTTTTGCGCAGCACATCGTCCAGAGTGCGTTTTTCTTTGCTCTCCCGGGTCAGGAGTTCGTCAAGGGAGCCTTGCTCGCGCTCATAGGTGAGGTTCTTTATCTTTTGGACCTGAGCGTAGATTTTGCGTACTTTCTGCTCGGAAGTATCGGAAACGCTGATGGCCTGGTTCGCCGCTGCGGCCACGGCGGAAGAATGACCAATGAACTTTTCCGAGTCCTTGCTCCAGTACTTGCCCTCCTCCTTCCAGAATTCTACGGGCTTGCCCATTTTGTCCGTGCCGTAATAAAAGTTCACCCGCATCTTCAAGACCGCGGCTGGAGGCGCATAATCTTCTTCCTCAAACGCCGGAATATCTTTCAGTTCGAGCTCCATCTTGTTGTCAGCGGTTGTCTTGATGGAAGTGTTGGGAGGCAATCCGATCAGGCTGTAATACACGCGATCTTTAATATCGCCGCGCGCGTCTTCAACATAGTGGCCGCTCTTGAATAGCGGGATAAACGCGAATTTAGCGTGTTTTTGGGCGAGGTCCTCCTGCACGGTCCAATGCGGAGCGTACACAAAGTTTTCCCAGTACTCCGTGTACTTCCACTCCACGATGCTTCCCACCTGGACATTCGGCAGCGTGAAGGTTTTGGCCAGATACTTGATTCCATGTCCTTTCACAATCGTGCTATCAAAAACCTTGCCGTTGAAGGGAGTAACGGTCCCATCCGGAGCAATGGTCCGGGCCTTGATATCAGTGATATGGATATCAGTGCCGTTGTAGGGTATCTCCACATTCCCGCGGTCCTTGCCTTTGTCGGTAAAAATTTTGATCCGCTTGTAGAAGTAAGCGTGGCTTTTGTTATCGTCGGAAGTTTCTTCGTGATAGAGCATGATAGCGTCCGCCGGATGGGCTGGGTCCGCTGTCATTTTCAGTTCTTGCGGCGTGATAGGCTGCCAATCGTCTAACGCCAGCAGCGGACGTGATACGGAAAAAACAAGTGCGGCCGAAATTCCCAGCAAACACCGGGCAAGCGACATGTTGTGACTCCATGATAGGAAAGCGTCGGGGAGTTCGAGGTTTTTATACCTCAGCCGTCCCGTGCGCAGCAAGGACTATTAACGCCGGTCACGGTCAGGCACAAATTGAACTGGAAAGAGATGAAGGCTGGCCGAATGTATGTAGTTAGGCACAACCTGTTCTCAAAATAGAGGTATCATTGGCTTGCCATGGAAGCTGCAAGTCAAGCTTTGTCTGTTCTTGAAGTTGCGGGATATGCCCCGGACCAGGCACGTTGGTATTGCGATCATCTGGAACAAGGCAAGGTGCTTTTCTTCCGCCACGTGCCATTTGAATTCTTGGAAGAAGACAGAAATTTTCTTCTTTCCCAGAAACAGACCGGCTCGCGTTTTCACAAGAACATTTCCTATCGTCCGGCAACGGACGTTCTGAAAGGCATCGACGGAGGCTCGCCTGACCGCGAGCGTCTGCACCGCGTGATGCGCAGCTTTTCCAGCGAAGCCGCCCGCTTTGTCGCAAAGTTCCTGGCTCCGTATGCGGGCAAGATCAAGGCGGATTTTGCCAGCTTCCGTCCTCTAGAAGAGCAGGGACGCGACCTGCCGCTGCACAAACGNACAAACGCAACGATCTTATGCACGTTGACGCCTTTCCCACCCGGCCTACGCGCGGCGGGCGCATCCTGCGCGTGTTCATCAACGTCAATCCTTCCGTGCCCCGCGTCTGGAACGTGGGCGAGCCGTTTCACATTTTTCTGCCTAAGCTCATGCAGGGGCAACGCCTGGCTCCGCCCCATCGCGGGCCCGCCGCTCAATGGCTGGCGCACGTTGCAGCCCAGCTTGGCTTGCCGGTGCCCGACCGCTCGCGCTACGACGAGTTCATGCTTTATTTGCACGACTGGCTCAAAGAGAGTAGCGACTTCCAGAAGAACTCGCCCTCGCAGGAGATCGTTTTCCCGCCCGGCTGTTGCTGGATGGTTTACACCGACGGCGTTCCTCACGCCGCCTTGTCCGGCCAGTTCGCCTTGGAACAGACCTTCATCGTCCCGCCGGAAGCGCTGGTCAGCCCGCAGGCGGCTCCGGTGCGCGTGCTGGAATCCGCGACCGGAATGCGGATGGTGAACTAGAAAAATCAAGGCGGCCCATAGGCCGCCTTTGTAGTTAACCAACGTCCTTAGGTTGGTCGGGTCAGCGAAGCTCGAAGTGAAAAACGTCGACGATCACGAAGGTCCTGGTGTTCAGCAGGACAATATGACCACCGATGACCACGTGCCGGCAATCGCGCGGCGGCGGCGGCAGACGGCGTTCCAGGTCTTCGGGGCAATCTTGGACTTTCTTGCGCAAGCCCGGCGGTAGCGTACCGCGCACTACCAGTTGTCTTTCCAGGCCAGGCGGCAACCGGTCCCGCTTGGCCAGCCCCGGGGGCAGGTTGTCATGACGGCCGTGATACCAGTCGCGCATTTCGTCGCGGTCGTGGTTGCTGTAACCATGGCGGTCCCTGTCGTCATCATCGTGATCGCCATGTTTACCATGACCGTTGCCGTGCCCCGGCTGGGCAAAAGATGCGCTGCTGACGAGCGCAAACATGATCGCAGCGCAAGCGTACAGTAATCTTCTTGACTGCATATGTTTCCTCCAATTTGTGCAGCAAGGGTAGCAGCGGGGCCTGCGAGCTGGCACATTACCGCAGTGCTGGCCCCACTGGGTCGATCAAGTTGTAATCTGCCGATCAGGACTCTTTGCCGGAATCGTCCATGTCCTGCTTGGCCTGCTTCTCCCCTTTCTTGGTTTCTTCCTTTGAGTTCGCGGCAGGTTTCAGGTCCTGGATCGCTTTCCCAAGACTCTCTGACGGTGGCCCGATCATCTTGGCCTTCAACTGGTCGAAGGGAATGCCAAGATTGTGGGAAACATGCACTGCGGCAACGAACTGTCCCAGGTTTTTGAATCCCTGTGATGCCACCTGCAGATCGGTCCCCGCCGGGAGCAGGCTTTGCAGCTTGCTGGACAGTTTGGTGTTCTGCGACAGCCCGAATTGCCATGCGTGGAAGAGGGAGAAGGAGCTGAAGCATGCGAACTTCCCATGCCTGCACTGCTTGGGGGACCGCCACCATGCCCGCCTCCGTGCTGGGCGTAAACCGGCAGCGCCAGCAGAGCGGCGGCTGCGGCAAAACCAAGAGCAAATCTGATTGTCTGTTTCATGTTCTATGTGCCTCCCTAAGAATTCTTTCTCGAACGGAGCATCTTGCCTACATTCATTCGCAAATTGAAAGCAAAGCTGTTCAAGTCAAAGGTCGTGCTGCGTATATAACCGATTTCCACGCGCCAGACGGGAGTGGGCTCGAATCCGACCGAAGCGCTGAATCCGTTTTCCCGGGTCAAGCCGTTGCCGCTGGCCGTGGCCGACGTTGCAAAGATCTGGCCGCTTCTTCCCCGGCCTTGTCCACTCTGGCCTTGCTTCACCAGTTTGCTGAAGATCTTCTGGTTGCCAAAAGGAACGATCTGGTATGCCGACGCGCCGACAGAAAAGTGTTTCACCAGTTCGTATCCCGCTCCTTCTTCCAAGTGAGTGATCGCTCCCAGCGAAGTGAAAGGCCGCGTGAAGAGGACCGAATCCGGCACCGTGTTGGCAAGACCGCCTTCAAAGAAAGGAGTAAGCCGGTCAAAGGAATGCTCCAATCGGTTTGTCCAGTCGATGCTGGCGCGCCCGCTGCTGAACCCGTTTGCGGTTTTGCCAGTCGGCGCACCGAGGGTGACGGCGCCGGCATAGTCCAGAGTCGGGTTGGGCGCGCGCACTACAAAACCCAGATAAAGGTTGCCCAGGCCATTGTTGCTGGAGCTTGCGGTTGTGGTGGTGGCTTTGACATGGGCGAAGTAGAGAGGCACGCCGCCAAACACTCCAAAGTGCTTGTTGAAATCGTAGCCCACGGTGGAATCGAGCTTCAGCAGGTTGCTCTCCGAGTTCACTGTTCCTTGGAAGGTTTCAACCTCAGTGAATCCCTTGGAGGCATCCTCGATACTCGTTTTGGAGGACGGTTTTTGGGCTACACCAGACGCTGCCATAGCCACTATTGCCATGAAAAACGTAAGTCTTCGGGAACAAAATCTCATTCGATCCTCATCCCTTGTTCGCCTTGATACTTTCACTCCGCGAAACCACCTGCTCTAGCTGCATGAGCTGTGCCGAAATCAGAGCCTGTAAGTCATTGATTTTGGGTGATTGCTGTTTTCAAGAGCCCCCTACCATGAAAAAAATACCCAGTGCTGGCGACATTCGTTACAATGCGGAGCCGGTACCGGAATCCTATGAAAACCGCTAGAGTTCTTGTCTTGTCGCTTTTCTTTCTTATCACTGCGGCTGTTTCGCAGGAGGCGCCGGTTATCATCCGCGCCGGCAACCTGCTCGATGGCCAAGGCCACGTGCTGCACAACGTCAACATCGTCGTCCAGGAAGGAAAGATCTTGCGTGTGGACCAACGTGCGCAAAGGGCTGCCACCTACGATCTGAGACGCCTGACTGTTCTGCCCGGCTGGATTGATGTCCACAACCACATCACCTGGCACTTCGGGCCCAACGGCCGCGCAGAAGACAAGAGTGAGACGCAACCGCAGGCAGCCTTGGCCGCGGCCGAGAATGCTTACAGCACGCTGATGGCTGGCTTCACCACTATCCAGAGTCTGGGTTCGCCGGAAGACAAGGACCTGCGCGCAGCCATCAACCACGACGGTTTGCCCGGGCCGAGAATTCTTACCGCGCTCAATCCCATTGAAGATTCCAAGCTGACGCCCGAGCAGATCCGCGAAGCAGTCCGCAAACTCAAAAGCGACGGCGCAGACGTGGTCAAGATTTTTGCTTCCCGGAGCATTCGCCAGGGCGGCGGGCAAACGCTGAGCGACGAGCAGCTCCAGGCCGCCTGCGGTGAAGCCAAAGCCCAGGGCCTGCGCAGCGTGGTGCATGCTTACCGGTCAGCCGTACGCGCAGCGGCCAACGCCGGCTGCACCGAGGTCGAGCACGGAACCTATGCTACCCAGGAAGACCTGGATGCCATGGCCGGGCACGGAACTTTCTTCGATCCCCAGGTGGGGCTGGTCATCCACAATTATCTGGAGAACAAGGTCAAGTTCCTGGGCATCGGCAGTTACACCGAGGAAGGCTTCGCCAAGATGCAGGAGGTCCTGCCGGTGATTTCCGATATGTTCAAGCACGCGCTGGCCACCAAGGGCCTGAAGATCGTCTTCGGCACGGACGCCGTGGCCGGGGCCCACGGCCGCAACGCGGAGGAATTCATTGACCGCGTGCGCGCCGGCCAGGACCCCATGGACGCCCTGGTCGCCGCTAACTCCCGCGCCGCCGAGTCACTGAATATGCAGAATGAAATCGGTTTGATTGCTCCCGGCCTGCAGGCCGACATCATCGCCCTGGACGGCGATCCGCTTAAGGACGTCACCGCCGTGCGCCGCGTGGTGTTCGTGATGAAGGGCGGCAAGGTGTACAAGAACCAGGCTGCTGGCCGCTAGCCACCATGCGCCTGTTGAAGTCGCTCAGCCCGCGGCCGGATACCGAATGCGGGGTGATTCTCACTTCGCCCTGGGCCAGCGGGGCAGCAGTTGTGGGACCTCCCGTTGATACTGCCGATATTCTTCTCCAAATCGGTCAACGAGGCCCCGTTCCTCAAAGAAGAGCATGAGGTATCCCCCAGCGGGAACAGCAGAAGGATCAGGGCATATGCGCCCACATCGGGGGAGCTCAATGTCCGTTTTTACCGTAGCGCGACCGCACCGCGACAAGCTTTTCCAGTTCCTGGCTGTCCAGAGAGCGGGTGCAGCCGAGCTGGCGCGCCGCCAGGACGATCTTGGCGTAGTGCTCTACGGCTTCCATGCGCATGTACGCCTGGCGCAAGTCGGAGCCGTAGGTGACCACGCCGTGGTTGGCCATGAGGATGGCGTCGTGATAGGGAATGAAAGGCTCGAGCGACTCGCTCAGTTCCATGGTGCCGGTGGTGGCGTAGGGCGCCAGAGGCACCGCGCCCAGGGTGATCACGATTTCCGAGCACAGCGGTTCATCGAGCGCAATTCCTGCGGAAGCAAAGCCGGTGGCGGTGCAGGGATGGGCGTGGACCACGGCGCCCACATCAGGACGCATCCGGTAAATCGTAAGGTGCATGGCAATTTCGCTGGAGGGCTCGTGGGTCCCGCTCAGCTTGCTCCCCTGCAAGTCGACAATGACCATGTCCTCGGGCTGGAGCATGCCTTTGCTGAATCCGGTGGGTGTGACCATCACGCGGCCGGCATCCAGGCGAACGGAGAGATTGCCATCGGTGGCGGCCACAAATCCTTGTGTGTACAGCATCCGCCCGAACTGGGCCAGGTCCTGCCCGACCTGATACTCAGGGTCAGGCGACTTCTTCACGAACGGCAAGACTGCGTTCACAAAAGGGAGTGCCATGCTTCCCTCGAGAAGTTTCCGTAGATAGCTCATACCGCCACACTTTCCATTCCGATTTTGCCGTGCGACTGGGGGCCTTGGGTCTTGCCTGGATTTACTTTCTAAAGATAAAGTGCGCGAATCAAACTGGACGCCGGCACGCCCTGCAGGAGTTTGAAGATGGCTGAAATTCTCCAAAGCTGCCGGGAGCGCCGAACGAACCCCGAAGATCAGGAGCTAGCAAGACGCGAAGAGCGCAGACCCATGGAGAAGATCAGAGGGAGCATGCCCGACAACGCGCAGGTAACCAGCATGAAGAAGACAAGCGCGGATTTTCCTGAAAAAGTGGCATCGACCTCCGGCAAGGGCGAGATCAGCACGTACAGAATGCCGTAGATCACCAGGAGCCAAACAACGCGCTTGAGCGATGAAATCACGGCCCACATAGTAGCCCATTTCAACCGGCAATAAAAGGGCTGAAGAGGACCTGGAGGCTTCGGCTCGACCGGACAGAACCGCAGGCTTAGGCCAATCTCGAAAATGAGGTCCAAGCCGCACATTTCGCGCTTTTTGGGCCTTTTACTTGATGGGTGTAGACAAATTGGGTGCAGATAAATGAAGTCGCTTGCGAAAAAACTCCCGGGCTTCACACGCGGTGAAGGTCTGGTTAAAGATGGGCGAATCCGGCTGCTGCAAGCGTCCACCTTCGCGCAGGGAGCCGGTGTCCACCGGGGCAAAGCCAATTTCGTCGATCAGATTGGCCACGGTTTCCTTGGCTTCGGCATCATCACCGGCCAGGTAGATGGCGTGCCGGTCCTCCCGAGGCAGGTCCTTGCGTCCGCGTTTGGCCAAGTCGTCATAAGCAATGGTGTTGAAAGCTTTCACCAGCCGGGCCCCGCGCATGTGCTTGAGCACTTCCTCGCTGGAGGTGGAGTCGCCAAGATCGTAGAAGCCACCCTCTGGTTTGTAGGGATTCATGGCGTCGATGACGATCTTGTCATGCAGCAGCTTGGGAGCAGGCAGCGCCTCTTTCAAGTGCCAGGGGACAGCCAGCAGCACCACCTCACCAAAAGTGGAGGCTTCCTCCACGGTGGCAGCGCGGGCGCTCGGCCCAAGTTCGGCAACCAGTTTGCGCAGCGACTCTGGCCCGCGCGAGTTGCTGATGGCCAATTCATGTCCGGCCACGACGAACAGCCGCGCCGCCACCGCACCGATTTTTCCCGCACCCAGGATCCCAATCTTCATCAGCTTTTGGTCCTTATTATTATTAATACTCTACAGAACCAACCAAGCGTTCTGCTTTTTGATTCCCGCGTTTATTTACACCGCTTGTCCCGCGCAAAACCCCGAGGCCCAGGCCCACTGGAAGTTGAATCCGCCCAGATGTCCGGTCACGTCCACCACCTCGCCGATGAAATAGAGGCCGGCAACTTTCCGGCTCTCCATGGTCTTGGGCGAGAGTTCATCCGTTTCCACGCCGCCGGCGGTGACTTCGGCTTTGGCGTAGCCCTCGGTGCCTTCCGGCGCCACCTGCCAATGATGGACTTGGCGCTCAAGCTCAGCCAGGGCGTGGTTGGTCCACCCCTGCGGGGGATGCAGGTGAAGCCAGCGGTTCGCCAGGCGTTGCGGCAGCGCCGCGCGAAATGCAGTTTTCAAAATGGCGAGATCGCGGCGGGCTTTAGAACCGTCGCCGTCAAGCAGCGGCGCAATCAATTCGCGTTCAGGCGCGAGATCAATCGTGATGGGCTGAGGTCCTCCATTCCAATACGAAGAAATCTGCAGGATGGCTGGACCGCTCAGCCCGCGATGCGTGATCAGCATCTTCTCACGGAACTGCTGGCGGCCGACGGAGGCGATCACTTCAGTCGAAACGCCACTCAAGTCGCAGAAACGCCGGCAATCTTCTTCGTTGAAGATCAGCGGGACCAGTGCGGGCCGCGTGTCGATGATCCTCAGCCCGAACTGCCGCGCCAGCCTGTATCCAAGGTCGGTGGCGCCCATTTTGGGAATGGACAGGCCTCCCGTGGCCACAACCAGCGCCGGCGCGTGAAACTCATTTTCGCCGGCGCGAAGCAGGAAGCCGGTATTGGATTGCACCCCTGTGTGCTGCACTTCCGTCACATCCGTATTGCAGATGATGCTGACGCTGGCGCCGCGGCATTCCTCTTCCAGCATGGCCACAATCTGCTGTGCGGATCCGTCACAGAAAAGCTGGCCGAGCGTTTTCTCGTGATAAGGGATGCGGTGCTTTTCCACCAGGGCGATGAAGTCACCGGGCGTATAGCGGGCCAGTGGCGACTTGGCAAAGTGCGGGTTGGCGGAAATAAAGTTCTCCGGCCGGCAATGCAGATTGGTGAAGTTGCAGCGTCCGCCGCCGGAGATCAAGATCTTCTTGCCGATGCGCCCGGCGCGCTCCAGCACGGCCACGCGCCGCCCGCGCTTGCCGGCTTCGATGGCGCACATGAGCCCGGCTGCTCCGGCGCCGAGAATGATGACATCAAATTGCGATTGCATGAAGGCTTAGCGGTGATGAGAGAAGACCGCGAGCAGCACCAGGCCTGCCGTCAAAGCGATGTTCCAGAGCAGCAGCGCCAGCAGCCACTTGCGTAATTTTTCTTCGCGCGCGGCCACGGCATTGTTGAGCACATCAAGGTCAGATTTTAGCTGGGCCGTGTATCCCTTGATCTGGGCGACGTCTGCGGCGAGCTGCTGTAGCGGGTCAGGGCCAGCCGGGGCCTTTGGTTGTGCCGCACGGGCTTTCATGGAATCGCGCAGCACTTGACCGCCGTGCTCCACCGCAATCGGAGCCAGGGCCCGTAAAACAAACGATAGCCATCCCATGGGTGCTCTCCGAGTCCAGCGTTTGTTCGAGTTCCTGGGTTATTAAAGCACAGGGCGCCGGCCTTCTGGGAAGAAACGTCGGCAGGTACGGCCGCGGTGCGAGTGATGTTCGCCCGACGGCGCATATGCTAACCTGTTGTTGCCCTCTTTCGCGCCGGGATGGCGGAACTGGCAGACGCAGCGGGCTCAAAATCCGCCGAGGTTCACCCCTCGTGGGGGTTCGACTCCCCCTCCCGGCACCAATGTCCTGTCGCTGCGCTCCAAAAATCAAAAGGCCCTGACCATTCAGGACCTTCTGTGCGTGATCGTCAAGAGCTGACCGCGCTGGTTACGGAGCTATTTGGGCAAGAGGCTGCACGGAGTTACCGCCAAGCCACCGAATGGCATGTCGCCACCGACCACAATCGGCTGGTCAGAAACCACACGGACGGTAAACGACACGTTGGTCACGCCGTCGAATCCCTGGACACTAGGGCCGGTCTGCGGCGAGACCCAGCTGTCGGTCAACGTGGCTCCGGCCGCGAGAGACACGGTATTGCTGCCCGTTTGACCCGGATAAGTTATGGGCGGATTCGATCCGGGAATGGTTACCCCAGTCAGGTTGTTTCCATTCTTGTCCAGGATATTCACGGCGACGTTGGCGGTCGTCGAGCTCCCGTTGAAGACGTAGAGAAAGGCGTTCGGAGTACCGGCCGCATTGGGGAAGCTCGCGGGTGTGCAGGCCCAGACGAAGGGTGGTCCGCCTGCCGAGGCGCCCGCTGGGCCCTGCGGCCCGGCTGGTCCCTGCGACCCTGCTGGCCCTTGCGGTCCGGCCGGTCCCTGCGGACCAGTGATGTTCCACTCCACGAAAGTTTCATTCGCATGGCAAGCGGCGCTCGAGTCGACCAGGCGCATCAGGCCGTTGCCAGGGTTGACGCACGCATCGAGTACCGGCGAATTCGCTGCGACCCGCGTGGTCAGCACCAGGAAAATAACAACAGCCGCAAGACTCAAACCGGCAACGCCGGCATAGCGCACAATCGTGTTACTCATACACATTTCTCCTCTCGGGCGGGAGGCGCCCACAAACCTGGGAATTGCGGGCGTAAATGTACCACTTGCGGCTGAGTTGTCAAGGCCGGCGATGACACCCTGCCGCGGAGTTGCGAGTGTTTTGCAGCAACGGTGTTTCAAGATAGGCCCACAAACACGACTCAGCTTTACAAAACTTTTCGCTTCCTTTCCGGCCATGTGTGCAGTCTTTTTGAGATGATAGTGAGTAATCTGTTCTTAACCGCAAGTTGAGGCGCGTTGGAAGCCCGTTCAACTCCCCCTTTTGTGAGCGGTCTGCCGGGGAAGTTGTCGCAAACAAGGACAAACGACAAACCATGAGTTGCACAGAAATGCGTGGCACAAGAAGACTGACTGGCACAAGGAGATTGGCGGCGTGGCTGGCGCTGGCGGGCGCGTTTAGCTTCCTGGCTTCGGTTCCGGCGCAGGCCCAGGCACAACCGGGCCAGTCCGGAGCGACGACTCCGGCGGCGCGGAAAGTCGGGACCGTCGGCACGCTCAAATCGATCAGCGGCAGCACGCTGGTGCTGAAACCCGATTCCGGTCCCGATTCCACACGTATTCTGCGTCTGGCGCCGGGGCAAACCGATCTGAAGCTGGCCACCGCGATGCAGTTGCAAGAAGTGCAGGTAGGCGACCGCATGCTGGTGCGGGGCGCGCCGGGGAGCGCGGCTGATTCGGTGGTGGCTTCCTCGATCGTCGTCATGAAGCAGGGGGACGTGGCGCAGAAGCAGCAGCAGGAACTTCAGGACTGGCAGAAGCGTGGCGCAGGCGGGATTGTCAGCGCCATTGACGCGGCCAGCGGAACCATCACCGTCGCGGTCACACCGACCGTGAGTTTTGCGGTAAAGACTTCCAAGGACACCGGCTTCCTGCGCTACGCGCCCAACTCAATCAAGTTCGCTGATGCCCAGAAAGGCACGATGGACCAGATCAAGGCCGGCGACCAGCTTCGCGCGCGCGGCAACCGCAGCGCCGATAGCAAGGAATTGACCGCGGAGGAAGTTATTTCAGGCACTTTCCGCAACATTGCCGGCACGGTCACCGCGGTTGATGCAACCAATAATACAGTCACCGTAAAAGACATTCTGGGCAAGAAGACCGTGGTGGTGAAACTCACTGGAGATTCGCAGATGCGCAAGCTGCCCTTGCCACTGGCGCAGCGAATTGCCTTCTTACTGAAAGTGCCCGCTGGAGCGGCCGCGGGCGGAGCTTCCCCGGACGCGCGTCCAGCATCCGCAGCGCCCGGTGGCAACGCTGCGGCTGGCGATGGCGCCACAGGAGGCGGAGGAACAGCAGGCGGCGGACCGTCGCGTTCCGGTGGCCCGCCGGATTTCCAGCAGATGGTGGCGCGGCTTCCTGCGGTGACGCTGGCTGATTTGCAAAAAGATGAAGCAGTAATGATCGTTTCAACTTCGGGAACGAGCGGCTCTGAGGTCACGGCCATAACGCTGTTGAGCGGCGTGGAACCGATTCTTACCGCATCGCCCAACGGCATGGGAGCGGCGGCCCTGCTCTCCGGCTGGAACCTGTCGGCTCCCGGCGGCGGTGACGCCGGGCCGCAGTAGCGCAACATTGACGAGCTAGTAGTCCTTACGTGATGAGGAGATATGGAATGAGATTTTGGCTGCCGGGAGCACGCAAGCGCCTCCTGCTGATGGTTTCAATGCTGCTGGTTTTCTTGAGTTCACTGCTGGCGCAGTCCCCGGGGTCCCCAGCGCGCGCCGGTGTTGCGCGTGATGGGATGGAATCTCCTGTGGGAAGACTGCGCGGGCAGGTGACCGACCCTTCCGGAGCAGTGATACCCGGAGCAACAGTTTCCTTGAAGAACTCGAGCGGACTGACCATCACCGCAAAGTCGGATGACGTGGGGAGCTATGACGTCAAGAGCTTGGCGCCGGGAAAGTACACCGTCAACGTAAGCGCCAAGGGGTTTAGACCGTTCACCCGGCAGGTGGAGATTGCCGCCGGGCAGGACCAGAAATTCGATTTTCCCCTGCAGATATCCACCCAGGAAGAGAAGGTGCTGGTGGAAAGCGAAAGCGCCAAGGTCAGCGTGAGTCCTGAAAACAATGCCAGCACGCTGGTCATCAGCGGCAAAGACCTGGACGCTTTGTCCGACGATCCCGACGAACTCCAGTCCGAGCTGCAAGCGCTGGCCGGCCCCTCGGCGGGACCGAATGGCGGCCAGATCTACATCGACGGTTTTACCGGCGGGCAGCTCCCCCCCAAGTCTTCCATCCGCGAGATCCGCATCAACCAGAACCCGTTCTCGGCGCAATATGACCGCATGGGATTCGGCCGCATCGAAATCCTCACCAAGCCGGGCACGGACAAGCCTCACGGGCAGTTTTCATTCAATGACAACCACTCGATTTTTGATGCGCGCAATCCTTTTGCCGCCCAGGAGCCGGATTTCGATTCGCAGATGATCAACGGAAATATCGGCGGCCCGCTGAGCAAGAAAGCGTCATATTTTTTCAACGTCGAGCGGCGCAACATCCACGATGCCGCGGTCATTCTCCCCAGCGCGTTCGCTCAAGCCGGCGTGGCGGTCCAGCCACTCCTCAACCCGCGGGGGCGGACCAACATCAACTCCCGCCTTGATTACCAGCTTGCTGCCGGCAACACGCTGATGGTGCGGTACCAATACACCCGCAACCACGAAGAGAACAACGGAGTCGGGCAACTGGTTTTGCCCTCGCTGGCCTTCAACCTGAGACACGCTTTGAGTGGGAGCGTGGCGGCACTGACCAGAATGCCCTGAACTCCGGGCCCACCATCTCCGTGCTGGGCGCGTTTACCGAGGGCGGCAACCCGATTGGCATCAGCACGGCCAACTCCGACCATTATGAGTTGCAGAACTACACCTCGATCAACCTGGCCAAGCATTTTATGCGTTTCGGCGGGCGGCTGCGGGCCACCGCTCTCACCAACACCTCAACCAGGAACTTCAACGGTACTTATACGTTCACCTCGCTCGCGGCGTTCCAAGCCAGCACGCCGAGCCAGTTGCTCATCGTCACCGGGAATCCGCTGATCGCCAATACTTTTGTGGACGCCGGGATCTACGCGGAAGACGACTGGAAGATCCGTCCCAACATGACGCTCAGCTATGGGCTGCGCTTTGAGACCCAGAACGGCATCAACGACCACGGCGACTGGGCGCCGCGACTGGGCTTCGCCTGGGGGTTGGGCGCCAAGAAGAACGCCGCGCCTAAAACGATTCTCCGCACCGGGTTCGGCATTTTTTATGATCGTTTTGGCCAGGGCCTGATCGTGAACGCAGAGCAGCTCAACGGCAGCAATCAAAAGCAATTTATTGTTTCGAACCAAACTCCAGGTGGCCCAGCCTGCCTGGCGGCATACCCGAACCCTCTCGCAGCAAGCTGCACTACGGGAAATGGCGGCACCACAAAGTACGCTATCGATCCGAACCTGCGCGCGCCCTATACCATTCAGGCGGTTGCCTCGGTGGAGCGCCAGCTTACCAAGTCTGCGACTCTTACCGTTTCTTACATCCATTCACGCGGTGTTCATCAGTTTTTCTCGGTCAACAGCGCGGTCGTGAGCGCCATTCAGCAGAACACGTTCAATCCGGCCAATCCGCCCACGCCGGTTTACGAGTACATGTCGGAAGGCGTCTTCAACCAGAACCAGTTGATCACCAGCTTCAACGTGCGCGCCGGCGCCAGGCTGACCATCTTCAGCTTTTACAGCCTCAGCTACGCCAACAGTGACACCTCCGGGGCCGGCAACTTTCCTTCGAGCCCATCCAATGTCAGTGCCGACTACGGTCGCGCCGGCTTTGACGTGCGTAACCGTCTCTTCGTGGGCGGGACCGTGTCTTTGCCGCACGGTTTCCGCGTTAGCCCTTTCATGGTGGCCAATTCCGGCGCTCCGTTTAACATCATCACCGGCCAGGACCTCAACGGCGACTCCATCTTCAATGACCGGCCGGCTTTTGCCACCAGTGCCACGCTGCCGAATAATTTGCGCCAAACCTCCTGGGGCAACTTTGATGTCGCGCCCGTGGCCGGACAAACCATCATTCCCGCGAATTTCGGAACTAGCCCCGCTCAGTTCACGCTGAACCTGCGTTTGAGCAAGACCTTTGGTCTTGGGCCGAAACTGCAAACCGCAGCCGGCAACAACCCGCAAGGCGGGCCGCAAGGCGGAGGACAACGAGGCGGTGGGGGCGAAGGCGGACGCGGTCCTGGCGGTGGTGGCCCGGGTGGCGGCGGTCCAATGGGAGGCGGGCGTGGCGGTCCGGGTGGGATGGGCGGAGGTCCCGGCGGAGGTGGTGAGAGGTCGAACCAGCGCTACAGCCTGACCTTCAGCGCCAACGCGCGCAATCTTTTCAACGACGTGAATCCCGCGCCGCCCATCGGCAACCTCAGTTCGGCACAGTTTGGCACCTCGACCTCGCTGGCCGGGGGAGTATTCAATACCCAGTCGGCGAACCGTCGCATTGATTTCCAGGTGTCGTTCGCGTTCTGATTGGAGATCTGCGCTCAGGCCACATTGGGCTGGAGGTTGGGGGCCAGTGAGTGGGCTTTGTTGCCGCCTTCGGTACGGGCCTGCTCCAGCGCGTTCTCCACGCGGTTGATGACCTCGGTGACCATGTCTGCGGGGTCGAACTTTTCCTGCAACACCGCCTCGGCAATGCCTACGCTGATGGACGGATTGCGCTCAGTGCCGGGAACCTTGGTGGTGGCCAGCACCTTCCTCATCTTGTCCACCACCAGGAAGGCGTTCTTCTCATTGGTGTCAGAGAGGACCAGGGCGATCGTGGTCAGGTCATAACGCACGGCCACGTCGTTCTGGCGGATGTGAGAAGACAAGCTTTGGCTGACCTGCTGCATCAGGTTCTCCACCTGGGTGTCGCCAATCTCTTTCACCAGGGCGGAAGCCTTGCCGAACAAGGCGCGCAGGCGCGCGTTGCTCACCGCTAGCACCATCTGCTCAGCAATGGTCCTGAGCACCACAATATCAGTCTGCTGCCATTGCCGGGGCGCGCACTGCTCCAGGATCAGAATGCCGGATTGTTCTCCAGAATCTATGAGCGGGACCGCCAGCAGGGATTCGATCCCCAGAGCGCGAATACTTTCCCGCACCGGCTCCAGTTCGCGCGCGCTGCCGGCATTGGGGATGGCGATGGGACCGTTGCAGACAAGCTGCTGCGTCAGCCCGATCAGCTTCACGATGGACATGACATCAGATTGCTTGATTCCAGGCGCGCAGAATTCCAGCGCCGCTGAAGGAGGCTTGCCCACCGTGCATAGCCCGGCCACACAGCGGCTGGCGCTGAAGTGCTGGCCAATCTCATTTACCGCGCCAAACAGCACATTCTTCACGCTGGCATGGCGGTAAAGGTTACGCGTGATTTCTGTGACGCGGGCAAAATTGTCCACCGCGTTTTCTTCGTAGGGAGAAGCAGGAGTGGCTGGGGAAGGCTTCTTCATTTTTCCATGGGTCTGGGCCGGGGCGGCTGGGGCTGGCGCCGGGGCCGCCGTCTTGGCCGGGGCAGTTTCATATACCGGAGCAAAGCCGGCGGAAATGTAAAGGCGCCGGAGCTTTTCGTTTTTTTGTTCCTCGTGCGGGAAGAGCTTGCTGACGCGCTCCAGCCGCTCCAGCGCTTTGGAACGCATGCCGTACTGCAGGTAAATCTCCGCCTGGAGGATGAAGTCCTCCAGCACCGTGGGTTCGGATTCCTGCAGGACCACGGCTGGTAAAGAAGGCGCCGCGGTTTCCACCGAACTGGCCATGGCTTGAAAGCGGCGGGCGATCCCGTTGAATTGGTTTGGTTCGATCTGGCCGCGCAGCATCTCCAGCCGTTTGGCGTGGCCGGGCTCGTAGGGGTCCAGCTCCGCCGCCTTGTCCAGGGCTTCACCAGCCTGCGCATAATCTCCCGCCGCACAATGAAGCTGGAAGAGCTTCAGCAGCGTCCGGTTGTATTCATGTTCCCGGTTGGCGCTGTTGAACATCTCCGCGAGATACTTCACAAAGCCCATGGACGGAAGCCGCTTGTCTGACATTTCAAACATGGCAGTGAGAAACTCCCGTTGCTGGCCCGCCTGGGTCTCATGCTCTTCAATTCTCCTGGCCAGTGCCATGGCGCCCGGGGTATCGCCGCTGTCCAGATACACGCCTACCAGCGCCGCGATTTCTTCCAGTTGCCGCGGATCTTTCTCAAACAGCTCCCAGGCAAAAGGTTCGGCCTCTCCGGGCCGCTGGGCCGCCATGAGCGCGTGCGCGTACAGTTCCCGCACCTCCGGCGTGCTCTGGAGCACGGTTACCGCGGGTTTGAGCACGTCAATACACTCGGGAAGCGCGTTGCGCGAGAACAAACCGCGGGCATACAGATACATCGCCTGGAGATTCATGGGATCCAGGTTGTAGGCCCGCTCATACCAGGGGAAGCCGGAGCCGGGTGATTCTTCGTCCTTCATATGCCCCAGCCGGACAAAATTGGCCACGGCCACTTTGCTATCTCCCAAAAGAGCGGCCGTTTCGCCGGCGCGTTCCAGATTTTCCATGGTCGGCGAAAGCTCGACAATGCGTTTGGCCGCGGCCAGCATGTACGCGGTTTTTTTCTGTTTTTCAAACCCTGCCACCGCGGTCGCGTAGGCTTCCAGGGCCTCTCTTTTGTCCTTTTTCTCGGCCAGTTGGGCATACTGGAAAGTCTGCAGCGGTGTGGGGACGGAGACTTTGGCCAGCTTTTTGTAAGTGACCATCCCTTTGCCGCTCTCGCCCGCGGCAAATTCCTCCCCAAATAGATAACTCAACAGGGACGCGGCCTCGCCTCTGCGGCCCAGCGCCAGGCAAAGGTCGGCCGCTGTCTGCCGCACCATGTCGTTCTTCGGGTCATCTTCCAGGATGCCCAGGTATTCCTCCACGGCAGCCTCGGGCTTGCCTCGCTGGAGGTACTTTTCCGCTTTGTCCAAACGCTTGGAGATGTCCGCCATGGGGCTAACTTCCTCAGTCACGCCGCCACGCGAAAAACCGCGTGTGTTGGGGGACCCCGATTCAGGGCTCTCTCAAAATAGGCCGGCCAAGATGAACTGAGGTTGAAGTATGCACAATTCTATGCGGAATTGCCGCCGCGCTCAATGTTTGGCCAGAAACTTTGGTGCATTGCCTTGCGCGCGCCCGGAAAAACTGGCAATCGGCCGCGTCACCGTTTATAACTTTGTCCGTGGCGGAACCAGAGCAAGGGCTGAAACGCGAGCTAACGGCGAAGCAGATGGCCATGGTGGCCGTGGGCGGCTCCATCGGCACTGGGTTGCTGCTGGGTTCAGGCGCGGCCATCCAGGTGGCCGGACCGGCCGTGGTTGTGACGTACGTGGTGAGTGCGTTGATTTCCTGGACCGTAGCCATGGCCCTGGGTGAGATGTCCAGCATGCATCCGGCGGCGGGATCATTCGGCGTTTATGCCGAGCTTTACTTGAACGACTGGGCTGGTTTCGTGGCGCGTTATGGCTACTGGTTTTCCGTGGTCATTGCCATCGGGTCCGAGGTAGTGGCTGCCGGAACCTATATGCACCTCTGGTTCCCCGGCGTAAACCCGGTGGTGTGGATGGTCGTCTTCGGCGTCTTTCTGCTGGCCATCAATCTTTTTTCCGTGGGACATTACGGGACCTTCGAATACTGGTTCGCGCTGATCAAGGTTGTCACCATCTTCGTATTCATCCTGGCCGGAGCGGCATTGCTGTTCGGCGGCAAAGTGCATGCGCAGTATGTGGCCAGTGGCGGCTTTGCGCCCAAGGGATGGCCGGCCGCGCTGATGGCGATCTCGTTCGGCTTGTACAGTTTCCTGGGCATTGAAATGGTGGCCATCTCATCCGGTGAAGCCCGCTCCAGCGCTGAAGTCGCGCGGGCCACGCGCACTGCTTTTGCCATGCTGGCTTTCATCTACGTCGGCGCCATGGCCGTGCTGGTAGGCGTGATGCCGTGGCAGCGCGCCGGAGTTTCTGAAAGCCCGTTTGTGACCGTCTTCAAATTCAGCGGGATTCCTGCCGCGGGGTTCATCATGAATTTCGTAGTGCTCACCGCCGCCCTTTCCGGGGCCAACGCCAGCCTTTACGTGACTTCGCGCATGTTGTTCTCACTGGCCCGGTCGGGCTACGCACCCGTGCGTTTGGGCAAGCTCAACCGGCACAGCGTGCCCATGGGGGCGCTACTGGTTTCCATGATGGGGATTGTGGGCGCGATACTTCTCCAGCTTCGCACGGCCAACGCGTACCTTTACATCATCAACGCGGCCCTGGTCGGCGGCATGATCGCCTGGCTGGTCTCGCTGCTGGCCCACGTCAGGTTCCGGGCGAAGATTTCTTCGGAGCAACTGGCGCAACTCGGGCTACGCTCTCCATTAGGCGCGGCGGGATCGATCTTAGGATTTGTGGCCGTGGTGGCCGCTGTAGCCTGTACCTGGTGGGTGTCGCAATCGAGCGTCGCCGCTAAGAGCGCGGGAATCTATCTGGTGGTCCTGAGCGTAGCCTACTGGCTGGTGCGAAGAAAATAATCTCACCACGTAGAGACGGCGCCGTCCTAGGCCTGCGTCTGCACAAAACCTCCCGAGGGTATCAGTGTCCCGGCAATCACGTTGCTGGGATACTTGCGGAACAGTTGCACGCACGGATGCATATTCAGATCTTCGTCTTCAATTCGCTTGATCTTGGCTGGCATGGGACGCTCTCCTTAATACGGAGTGGGATTATACTCGGCTATTAAGCCATCATGAAAAGACTTACCTGGTCCGTGAGTGTCTGGTTGCTGGCAATGGCCGCGGTTGCGGCGCAGCAGAAAAAAAGCACGCCGGTAAGAGCCACACCTGCAACGGCGGCAGGGCCAACGGCAGCAAAGATCTGCGATGACCCGTACCAGGTCCGTGAGCCGGCTGAGGGCTGGCCGGAAGCGCCGGTCTACATCCTGTTTCATCGCGAGAAGAGCAAAGCGCCTTGGAGCCGCAATCCTGCTATTCGTATCGCAGGACTGGAGGCCGCGTCCCCGGCCGGAGCCCGTACCCTGGTCTGCGTGGAAGAGGCGCGGATAGAGATGGGCCGGTATGAGTCGGGCGAGGCCGGCTACTTCCTCGCGTGGACCATCACCCTGATGCGGCTGGCGGACCGCAAGGTGTATCCGCTGGTGGTCGCTCAAAAAGTCGCGCGCTTGAAGACACGCCTCAAGCCCAAGGAGTTCCACGAAGCCTCGGCCATGGCGTTCTCAGCTGACGGCGCCAAGCTGGTCCTGGCCCAGGAGCCAAGAAGCACTGGCAGCGGCACGCCGCCTTCTCCTATTACCGTGTTTGATCTGGACACCACGCAGCCAGTGGCGGCGTGGCACGCCGACTATTCCACGCGCAGCGTTGCCCTCTCCAAGTCGGGAAATATGGTGGCTACGGAACGCTACGGCCACGTTGAGGTGTGGGACACTGCTTCCGCGCGTGTGGCGCATAAGCTCGAAACCAGCGGCGTCGAATCACTGCTCTTCGGTCCCGACGATCGGCTCGGCGCGGCCGGCGGCGGCAAGGCGGCGGTGTGGGACATCGCGACAGAGCGCGTTCTGCACTCCGCCCAGGGATCACGCGTGGCGCTTTCGCCAGCAGGCGAATGGCTGACCGTTAAGAAAGATCCCAGCGGCATCACCGTTCAGGCATTGGAATCGGGCCGCATGCTGGACACCTTTCCTCGGGTTGGCGAGCAGGATAAATACTATGTCTCCGGCGACGCCCATGCCATGACCAGGTTTTCTGTTCTCTACGCGACCATGTATGTGGCCGGAACTTCCGACGGGCGTTCTCTCTCGCTTCCTAATCTGGGAGTCAATATGCTGTCGGCGATTGCGCCCACCCGCGATGGTTTTGTGTTTGCCAATGGGGATGGAATCGTTGGCTTGGCATCGGCTTCCAGCCCGGAGCCGCGCGTTTTCGCCACCGACCACACCGCCATTCGCGCGCTGGCCGTGTCAGTGGACGGCAAACTCCTGGCCGTCGGCGACAGCAGCGGCAACGTCAGCGTTTGGGAGCTGCGGTGAGCGCTCGCCCTTGCTCAGGATGACAGCTTTGTAGGGTGTCATGCCTTTTGCGCAGCCGTGCTGATAAATAAGTCCGTTTACGCCTGTCATCTCGAGCGCAGCGCCGCTGTAACGGTTACCCAAAAATGTTGACGGACGCGTTGGATTCGATGATGCCTCCTTCACAATTTCAAGACAACCAAAGCCATGGCCGTACTGGGCTAATTACTACAAAAGAAAGGCTCTCTAGGTATTGATTCGTGTCCCGATTCGTGGCACATTAGGAATGACAGTTTGAGAGCAGTCCGCACTCAGAAACCAGCAATCAGCCGGCGGGCGATCGGACAATCCGAATGCTTAACTGAAGCTGGAGGCGAGTGCAGCGGAGCTCTAATTCGTCGGCGCAACGGAGAAATATCCGTCTGCGCCATTCGTGTTTTTAGGGAAGCAATTGGCAGTTGGCACATGGCAGTCCCGGCCAGCCGGGACAGGTTAGCCACAAGGTCTTTGAAAACTGAATAGCCCTCCAGCAACTCGCGGGCCTTAGACAAATGGCGGCGATTTGAGGGGCAAAATGAGGCAAGAATGGCCTTCGACAGTCCTGTCACAGTACTGTCGAATTGAATAACTCGCTTGTTTGCAACAAACATGTCCTAGGGGGGTGGGGGGTCATCTAAGGTCTGCTTGGCTTGGCTCTTCCGGCGACGAAGTAATACACCACGCCGGCAGCCATCATGGCTACGCCCAGGGCCAAGGTGCTGACGCTGCCCAGGAGCCACACGTCGATATGTTCGTCGCGGTTCTTGATCAGGGCGACGATCAACAGCAGCGTAGGCCCCACGCCGATCAGGGCCGCGCCCACCAGTCCGCCGGGGACGCGGAAGGGCCGCGGCAAATTTGGTTCGCGGATGCGGAGCATGGCCAGCGCCAGAAACTCCAGCACCAAGCTGGCGCCATAAAGAAGAATGTCGAGCATCACGAGCTTGGCGAAGCTCAGCCCCAGCGATGCGCCCCAGGCCAGCCCCAGGACCAGGATTGCCACCCAGGGCGCGCCGTTCTTCAGTTTGCGCGCGAACACCTGGGGCAGGTGGCCGTCTTCCGCCATGGCCACCGGCAAGCGCGAGTACGACATCACCAGCGAGTTAAAGGTGCCGAAGGTGCTGATCATGGCGGCCGCAACCACCGCCACGCCCAGCCAGGGACCGGCAACAATGGAAGCGATGTCGGCCCAGCTTCCCGTAGCCCATATGTCCGTTGAGATGCGGGTGCGCCAGACGGCCGCGACCGGTATGACATAAGAAAGGAAGATGGCGGCCAGAGCCAGCATCATGACCCGGGGGTAAGTCTTCTGCGGATTTTCAACTTCGTTGGCGACAGTGGAGGCGTTGTCCCATCCCATGTAGTTCCACATGGCCACTAGGATGCCGGTGAGGAAGTCACCTTTGTTCAGCGGCGCGGGCGAGGCGACTGGGTGATGCGCCAGCGCGTACACGGTGATCAGCACGAACGGGCTGAGCAGAAGCACGCCCATCATCACCGAGCCATCGCCCACGGCTTTGGCGCCGTAAAGGTTCCACAGCAGGCAGACCACGACCATGGTCGCGGCGATGGCCAGGCCGCGATGGCCCTGCGTCGCCACGGGCCACAGGCGTCCCAGATAGAGGACGAAGACCGTGGGATAGATGGCCATGTCAAAGATGCTGGCGGTCAGAGAGAGCCAGGCTTCCTGAAAGCCCCAGAAAGGTCCCATGGCGCGGCGCACCCAGACGTAGAAGCCGCCTTCGGCAGGCAGAGCGGCGGAAAGTTCGCCCACCATCAGTCCGGTGGGCAGGCTCCAGACCAGCGGGATGAGAAAAAGAACGATCAGCGAAAGCTTGTAGCCGCAGGCCCGGACCAGTTCCTCCATGCCGTACGGGCCGCCGGAAACCATGAAGTAGGTGGCCGCCGCCAGGGACAAGACCGTCAGCTTACGGCTGGAGGCAGGCTGAGTTTTTCGCATCATCAATTTTTTGTGGCGTTATTTTTGCAACACTGTGATGCGAATATAACATTCTTGACGCGGCAGGAACGCAAACACTTTGCCGTCGCGCCAAATTTTTTTAGTTGGACGCAGCAGGGTCTAGTGGATGGCGCCTGTCTCGGCGTTGGCAGCCAGCGAGCGCGTGGTATTGAGCATTCTGGGTTCCAGATCCCGGTCCCAGGGACAATGGTCGCTGAGCCATTCGCGCAGGACCTTCTGCTCGAGCGGTGCGATGAATCGGAACTGCATTCCCAAATGTCCTTGGGCATCGCTCCACATGACTTTGCCGATGGTATGGATTTCGCCTCCCTCTTCGGGCAGTTCAAAATCAACGAAGATGGTGGCGTCCTTGGGAACAATGGTATTGGTATGCAGGCTCAATCCGGTATGGCTGACATCGCGCACGGTCGCATCTCCCAGCGGCCGCCGGACATTTTTTTCCAGGATGCTGGCGTCGGCTGGGAGCTTGACCGAGTGCCGGAAGGAAATATGTTTTTCGCTCACAATCAGGCTGTAAGCGGCTTTGAGCGTCCCAACCATCAGCTTGGGAGCAACCGGTTTTTGGATGGTGAAGTGTATTCGCCGGCTCAGCACTTGTTTCAGGGTCGCGGGATCGTTGGCCAGAGCGATGACCACGCTGGGGACCCCGCGCGCATCCACGGCGTGGAAATCGGCCACTCCAGACGCGCCGGGCTCGTCAAAATCCACCACCATAAGATCAAATTTATGCCGCTCGAGCGAGGATTGCGCGGCCTGGCTGTTGCGACAGAAATAGGTTGGAATGCCGTATTCCTGAAACGCGCATTCGATTGTAATCAGGGCCTGCGTATCACTGCAAAGCAAGAGCGCCGTAAGCGGGATTTGCATATTTCACCTGCCAAGCAATACCTGACGGATGTATCGGCCCGCATCGGGTACACTTTAGGGCCAAGCCCGGGGGAATCCTATGACTGACGAATTGCTTCGCTACCGCGCCGAGTTCCCCATCCTGAAGAACACCACCTACATGATCAGCAACTCGCTGGGCGCCATGCCTCGCGGCGTCTATGACTCACTACATTTGTACTGTGACGTATGGGCCACGCGCGGCGTGCGCGCCTGGGAAGAAAAGTGGTGGACGATGTCGCGCGAGGTGGGCGACGAGATCGGCGCCATCATGAACGCGCCTGCCGGCTCCGTCAGCGTGCACCAGAACGTGACGCTCTGCCAGGCGGTGGTGGCCAGTTGCTTTGACTTCAGCGGACGGCGCAACAAGGTCGTTTATAGCGACATGAATTTTCCCTCGATAATGTATTTTTGGGAAGCCCAGCGTTCGCGCGGCGCCCGCGTGCACATGGTCCGCACCGAAGATGGCGTCTACGTCCCCACCGAACGCCTGCTGGAGGCCATCGACGAAGAGACGCTGCTGGTGCCCATCTCGCACGTGGTCTTCCGCAGTTCGTATATCAAGGACGTGAAGGCCATCATCGAAAAGGCCCACCGCGTGGGCGCGCACGTGGTGCTGGACGCGTTCCAGTCGCTGGGCAACGTGCCCCTGGATGTGCAGGCGCTGAATGTGGATTTCGCCACCGGCGGCACGCTCAAATGGCTGTGTGGCGGACCGGGCACGGCGTATCTTTACGCGCGTCCTGACCTGGGCGCGACGCTGGAGCCGAAAATCACCGGCTGGTTTGCGCATCAGAATCCTTTCGCGTTTGAGATTGGCCCCAACAAGTATGGCCAGCCGCCCTACCGCTTCATGCAGGGCACGTCGAACGTTCCCGGGTACTACGCGGCATTGCCGGGGCTGAAGATCATTCGCGAGATCGGCGTGGAGCGGATCCGGGAAAAGTCGAAGAAGATGACGGCGCGACTGGTCGAGCTGGCCGGCCACCGCGGATGGCAGGTGAACGCGCCACGCGATCCGGAGCGCCGCGGCGGCACTGTTGCCATCAGCATGCCCAACTCCAGGTCGGAAGCCGTGTGCCAGGAACTGCTGCGCCGCAACGTGCTCGTCGACTGGCGGCCCCAGGCCGGGGTTCGCTTCTCGCCGCACTTCTACAACACCATGGAAGAGATTGACCAGGCCATCCAGACGGTGGATGAGATCCTGAGCGGCATGGGCGTGGCAGCGGGAGCCGTCCGTTAGCCCAGCTCGCAGCTAACCGATTTGATGCGCCGGCGTTTTTCTGTTGACAGTTCGCCTTTTATTCGTAAATAATTCGCCTGTATGGCAATTACTAAACGGCAACGGCAGGTTTACGACTTCATCTACGGCTTCGTGCAGAAGAACGGCTACTCGCCTTCTTTCGAGGAGATTGGCAACGGGCTAGGGCTGAGTTCGCTGGCCACGGTGCACAAGCACATCACCAACCTTGAGAAGAAAGGGTTGCTCAAGCGCGACTACAACCGCAGCCGCTCCATTGACGTTCTCCCGGTGCGCGGCCTGTTCAAGCGGCAGCAGCAGAAAGCTCCTTCCGAGATTGCGCTGCCGCTGATGGGCCGCATCGCTGCGGGCCAGCCCATTGAAGCGGTGGAGAACCCGGAGACCATTTCTCTGGGCGACATCACCCGCTCCAAGGACGTCTTTGTGCTCCAGGTCAAGGGCGAGAGCATGAAGGATGAACACATCGTGGACGGCGATTACGTCCTGGTGGAGAAGGCCGAAGGCGCCCACGATGGCGAAATCGTGGTAGCGCTGGTGGGCGGCACGGACGCTACGCTGAAACGCCTTTACCGTGAGGGCAGCAACATTCGCTTGCAGCCTTCCAATCTGGCCATGAAACCTATCGTGGTCCCGGCCAAGTCGGTGAAAGTGCAAGGAAGAGTGATTGGCGTGCTAAGGAAGTACTGATTGTGGCCAAGTAACTTCTAAGCAGAGGGTCGCAGGTTCGAGTCCTGCCGGGCTCGCCATTTCTTTTCATCGATTTACCCACAAATACGCTCGCACGGAAGGATTTGCCTAGGTTGCAGAAGTGGCCGGAAGTTGACGGCTGCATCTGCACGTATGGCACATTTACGACACATTTTCGGCACAGGTGTCTCTTCGCCGCCAATGTGGGAATTGTTGTGGACAATGACGCTGCGCCACCTTCGATGTACCGCTGCGACTAAGCGAGAGCAATCGACCCACCGTAAACAGTGACTTGAGATAGGAGACATCGACCATGACAAAACACAACGCGGATAACGAACGGATCAAGCGGCAGTACTTTACCTTTCTGAAGGAGGCCAAGCGTCATAGTGAGCCAACCGTGGATTCGTCGGCGAAGGCTCTAAACCGATTTGAGGTTTACACCAAGTATCGCGACTTCAAGGTGTTTCACATTGAGCAGGCGATTGCGTTCAAGAAGCACCTGGCCCAACAGAATGGTCAGCAGTCCGGGGAGAAGTTGAGCAAGGCGACTTTATATGCCACGCTCGCGCAACTCAAACGATTCTTCCAATGGCTTGCGTGCCAACCTGGCTACAAGTCACGTTTCCAGTACGGCGATGCCGAGTATTTCAATCTGTCCGACAAAGACACGCGCATTGCTACGGCCCAGCGTGAGCAAAAAGCGCCGACATTGGAACAGGTCAAGCACGTTATCAATACGATGCCGACCAGCACGGAGATAGAACGCCGTAACCGTTCCCTCATCGCATTGACGCTTCTCACTGGCGCGCGGGACAGCGCGATTGCATCGATGAAGCTAAAGCATGTTGACCTAATCGCCCACAGCGTTAACCAAGATGCGCGGGAAGTGAACACCAAATTCAGCAAAACCTTTCGCACCTACTTCTTTCCGGTGGGCGATGAGATTCGCGGGATTGTGGCGGAGGGGGTAGGGTATCTCCGGGAAGATAAGCTATGGGGCAATGACGATCCGCTCTTCCCGGCAACGCGCATTGCCTTGGGGGCAACTCGCCAGTTTGAGGCGTCCGGCCTGAAACGGGCGCACTGGAGCGGCGCCTCTCCCATCCGGTCGATATTCCGTGAAGCCTTCGTCCGCGCCGGGCTGCCGTATTTTAACCCCCACAGCTTTCGAAATACGCTTGTCCGACTCGGCGAGGCTGTCTGCAAGTCTCCCGAACAATTCAAGGCGTGGAGCCAGAACCTTGGGCATGAAAAGGTTCTAACGACATTTACCAGCTATGGCGAAGTCGCGTGTCAGCGGCAGGGGGAAATCATGCGAGGCTTGGCAACAGAACAACAGGCGGTGCAATCGGATGCTAACGAAATTGCAGAGGCGGTGTTCAGAAAATTACGCGATTCGGCTGCCCTAGCAATTGATATGCGTCGGCGCCGGCCCCGCCATTCACCACTTTGTAGCGAGGCAAGGAACGGCACAACCCGCACAGAAGGACGAGCTGCGAAGCAGTCATGACGGGGTCAGCACAGAGAAGAAGGGAGAGGGTGGCGTGGGTTCGTGGTTGAGGGCCTAACCTGATCCAGCAAGGCATCTAGCCACCAGCGGCGTTCCGCTGTCCCAAAAACCTGTTCAAAATTGTTTCCGCTAAGTCGTTGATTTTCAGGCATCCAGCTCAGCGCTCATTGCCGTTCCAGAACCACATGATTGTGGCACAGCGAGCCTGGCGTTTGCGTCCCGATCTCCCAGAAGCCCGTTTCTCGTTACTTATGTTGTCTCCTCCGTCGGTTGGTCGGCTACGTGACTGAACCAAAACTAGTACCGTGATCGCGTGATTTTGTAGCCGAACTTGTAGCGCACAGTACTACACGCCTACATGTGCATGTACGTCGAATAGTGGATAGGTCCCGCACGCGGACGCCGATTCTTGCGCAACGCGAATCTTCCTCCCAGCCCCGCCCTCACGCATTGCCCGATCAAGCATCCGAGCACTTCTGCGACGATACGGCTGTCACGGAAGAAGACTGGAGGAAGGGAGGGTTTTCAATTGCACAGCCTTCTGCCCACCGTCTTCTAGTTTCAAAGTCTGACCCTGCTTGTCTGTAACCTCTAAGGCGTCTGGCGCGGCGTAATCGAGGGACTCGGCCGAGTCCCATGCGACTACCGTGTATTCGCCTGGGTGGATTCCCGCCGCGGTAAAGCGGCCATTCGGATCGGCTGTCGCAGTGTAGTATCTGGATTTCAACTGCCGGTGTCCCGGATCTGGAATCAGCACCACGATTGCGCCCGGGGATGGTTTGCCTTCCTCGTCCGACACGCTTCCTTCCATGGTTGCCCCATTGGGACTGATCACAATATCGACTCTGTGGGAGCCGCCCAGTCCCAGTTCGATCCCGCTCTCGGAGACCTCGCGCCCCGAAAGGATGACCGATTTGACAAAATACCCCGATGGCAAATTCGAGACCCTAATGTCCGACAAATCCGGGCTGATTGCCGTCAGGAGGAATTCACCTTCAGGGTCGGGCTGTGCCCCGCCATACCCCATCGACGCCAACGCTTGTCGCGGCTGCAAATCGACCTGAATTGCGGAAGGCACCTTGCCACCACCTTCGACGGTCACTCTCCCGGCAAGGTCCGGGTAGCGGTCCAGCGTCACTTCGACGTTGTCAATGTTCTTGGTTCCGACATTGACTACCAGCCGTGCGCCAAGGCGAACACCGCGATCGATGCGATCGCACACCAATGTATAGGGGCCTGGTTGAAGGCCATCAAGGCCCCACCTGCCGGTTTTTTCGTCTGTGACCACGCCGCGGCGCTCTCCTGGGTCCCATGAAGGGTGCTCTCCCGGGTAGGCAACGATCAAGGGGCCGCTCACCGGATAAGCACTCAGCACCTTGCCCGATACATGCACCGTGGGGACCTTGGACATGGTTATGACCGCTTCACTCTCCTGTCCGCTCATGACATGGAGGGGGGAGGCAGCCGAAGCGTGATTGGTGCCGGGATAATAGATCGGCACATAGCTCCCGCCCCTATGCCAAAGATGCGATATTTGCCTCGATCGTCGGTGCGGGCCGAGCCGGCAGCCCTGATACGACCTGCCTGCCAAAGGGCGCGATAGTCGAAGGCCTCAACGATGGCATTCGCTACAGGTTCCTTGTCTTCGTCCACGACAGTGCCGGTGATGAGCCCTTGTGGCGTCATCAGGAATCGAATCCCTGCGGTATCTGCGCCGCACGCCAGTGTAATGATCGAAGCGGCTTTTGCCGAACCCACTTGCCCAGCGGTTTGCTGGGCGTATCCGTTGCGGGTGACCGACATGGTATAGCGGCCCGCGTCTACCAGTGCATGGAAATGACCCGAAGAGTCGGTAGTGGCGCCGTAAGTGCCCTCGATCGCCGATCCTGAACCCACCGCTAACCGCAACAGCCGCACCGAGGTTTTGTTGAGGGGCGCTCCGGTCGTCGCGCTCAAGACCGATCCCACCACCGGGCACGGTTGTTCGCGAACGCCTGCTTGCGAGCCGGTGTCGCTCTGTGTTGATGCAGTCTCGGCGCTGCCGGTCGCAAGACCGCGACAGTTCGCCGAGAATGCCGAGACCAAATACAACGCGATCAGTGCCTTTGGGTATTTCATCGATGTCCTCTAACCAATCGATCACTTGCAGGGACCCAGTTGGGTCCTCGCGCTTCCACAAGCAATGGCGATGCCACAGTGGACGACACGGGTCCCTGCCAGTGACTGCTAACATGTTTATGCGAAGCTCAGCTACGACGAGGATTGACGGTCGCTCATCCATTACGGGTTGCTTTGCCATATGAACTTCACACCAGTATCTGAGCCAGTATCTGTATCGGTGGAAATAAAGGCTGATTCCT
>WNFN01206545.1_pt2 | contig 42895 bp, 35 predicted proteins | sample 5400161 | NCBI WGS metagenome assembly WNFN01 (sample SAMN13153353, study PRJNA577476) | soil metagenome | isolation source: 80 cm saprolite on Douglas fir-dominated hillslope | place: USA:California | collected 2013-09-17 | reverse complement strand
GTCAGGCCGGGACCCAGGCCCCCGACCCTAACGCCCCATCAAGTCAAAGCCAGGGAGGCAGGGCCGGAAGCATTACCTACATCCTCCCTGCCGATTCCGTATTCGCCGGGTCGCCAGGGCTAACCTCCGCGCAGGCGCGCAGAACGCCGAATATTTGCTAATCCGTGCAAAATAGTTGCGAGCATGTGTGGCGCGCAGATTAACCATTCTGGCGCGAAGTAGGCCTCGCCCTTCACTCGCTCGAGCACCGCTTCAACGCGCCGCGTCCCGGCGGCGACATCGCTGCCCTGGCCCGGTTCACCGCCTAGGCCGCGTGCCCAGCGCCCGGCTACCGAGAGACCCACAGCCCGGGCGGCAGGAGATCCGCCCCCGGACCCCACTCCCGTGCCATTGAGAATCTGCGCCAACGGCATCACGCCGGCGAGCGGGCGCCTCCACCCGCCGTACGTGCTGTGCCGGTGCCAGCGGTGAGGGCGGGACTAAATCAATGGCTGCAGTCGGCTCAGTGTCCGTGGTGCGAGGCGATCAACGAGGATTCGGGTGGTTGATGCCTCGCCCCGTGACCGCGCCGATCGCAGCGATCCGCGCCGGTGTGTGGTCATCCGTGCCTACCACTTCGCTCACCTCCTGGGCACAGGCTGCCTTTCGGCCCGGTGGCTCCTCAGCCCACGCCGACTGCCGGATTATGAAAGCCGCCAAATTCGGTAACCGGGCTCCACGCTGGCGCAGGAGCCGGGAGTGGCACTGCCAGCCCCTCGAACTCGGCCGATGACCAGACGATCTTCCCTCCGACTACGGTGAGTACCGATTCGATGCGGGAGATGTCGGCGTCGTCGACATTGAAGTAATCCGCTGAGAGCACGGCGAAGTCGGCGTACTTCCCGATCGAGATGGTGCCCTTGACGCTGGCTTCTCCGGAGAGTTCCGCGCCGGCACTGGTGTACATGGCCAGCGCTGTAGCACGGTCGACGAGGTTGGATCGAGTGCGAAGCCGCCGCCCGCTAATGTCCTTCCCGGTGACCAGCCAGGACAGCGATAGCCAGGGGTTGTAGCTCGCCGCGCGGGTGGCGTCGGTGCCGGCGGCTACCGTCAGGCCGGTGTCTAGCATGGCGCGGATCGGCGGCGAGGTCTGGGCCACCGCAGGGCCGTAGCGGCCGATGAAGGCCTGTGCCTGGAACATCGTCCGGTTCTGGACGGAGATGGCGCCTCCCAGAGCGGCGATGCGCTCGATGGACCGCGGGCTGACCGTCTCGGCATGCTCGAAGAACCACCGGGTGCCGATGGGGAACATCCCTTCGGCAGCGAGCCTGCTGAAGATCGCCAGGAACCGGTCGATGGTCTCGCCGTAGCTCGCGTGCAGGCGGAATCCCCAGTTGTTACCCGCCAGGACCCGGACGGCCTGTTCGGCCTCGTCGAGGGCGGCGGCCGGCAGTTCGGGCCGAGGCTCGCAGAAGTTCTCGAAGTCCACCGTCGACAGCGTCGGCGTCTCTCCTGCGCCGTTGAGGCGCAGCCATTCGTCACCATCGCCATCCGCATCGTCATGGCCCACTGGGCCAAGTCCTGCAGTTCCCTGCCGGCTGTCTGCGGCAGCAGGTGGTAGGCGATCCGCACGCTGAGGTCGCCGCTGCGGGCGAGCTGCATGACGGCGGCGTAGTTGTCGGGGAACTGCTGTGATCCGCCGGCAGCGTCGATCGCGCTGGTGATCCCGAACCGGTTGAGCTCGCGGAGGAAATAGCGCGTGGAGCTGACCTGCTGATTCGGGTCCAGGACGGAGACGACCGAGAACGTCGTAGAGGATGAAGGGAGCGGGCGTTGCCAGCAGCACACCGGTGGGGTTGCCCGCGTGATCGCGCACGATTTGCCCCCAGGAGGGTCCGGTGTGTTCTTCGCGTACCCAAGGGCGGCGATGGCCGCGCGGTTCAGGATCGCCGACTGGTACGGGTGCAGCACCAGCACCGGGGTGTCCGGCGCGGCGGCGTTGAGCTCGGAGACAGTGGGCAGCTGCTTTTCGGCGAACTGCGCGCCGCTCCAGCCGCCCACGACGCGTACCCACTGGCCGGGCGGCGTACGCTCTGCCTGCTCACACAACATCCGCAGCCCCAGGCTCAGCGATGGCACCCCTTCCCAGCGCAGCTCAAGCAGGTAGTTCACGCCTCCGCGGATGAGGTGGATGTGCGAGTCATTGAGTCCGGGGATCACGCTGCGCCCGAGCGCGTCGACCACGCGGGTACCAGGCCCGGCCAGGGCAGCGATGTCGGCCTCGTCGCCGACGGCGGTGATGCGCCCTGCGGATACGGCGAGCGCGGCGGCCTGCGGCCGGGCGGGATCCCCAGTGAAGATCCGGCCGTTCCGCAGGACCAGATCGGCCGATCCCGCCGTCCCGGGCGGTGTCGCGGCGGTAATCGGGTCGAGGGAAGCCGTGCGGTTCACCAGCAGGCCGCGCCCCGGCGGGTAAGCCCGCCGGGCTTGCGGCTGACGGACTGTCAGGCAGCCCAGGTCGGGGTGAAGACACCGACCTGGGTCATGATGGTCGCGATGTCGTCGGCGGCCCATTCCTCGCTGATCTTGCCGTCGGTGATCCGGTAGATGTCGATGGCGTTCCACCGGACCGGCTTGCCGTCGGCCGGCACCCCGAGCAGGCTTCCCTTGACGGTGGCGGTGACGACGAGCCGGACCATGACCAGGTCGTTCTCGGCGGTGATGTCCTGCTCGGCCGCGTACAGGTCCGGCAGCGCCCCGATGAAAGACCCGAGCAAGCCGGCCAGGTTCTTCGCTCCGGCGACGTCGCCGAGGCTATTGCCGTGCCAGACGACATCGCTGGTGACGAAATCGGCCGCCTTACCCGGGTTGTGCTGGTTGAACACCTGGTCGATGTAGTCGCGCGCGATCTTCTTGTTGGCTTCGAGCTGCTCGGTAGCGGTGGCGGTCATGGCCCCCTCCTCGGAGTGTTTGCCTGATCGTGCCGAGCAAGGGAGGCGCCCGGCCGGTGGACCCAGGATTGCTACGAGCCGCGTGAGAGGTCATCACACGATCCCTGTGATCCGCCACACCGGGTCGATCGCATCGCTCCCGTCTCAGGCTGACTGACCGCGGCTGAGCGAGGGCTCAGGGACCGCCACCACTCCTCGGCACTGCTGGCGATAGCTGGGATCCTCCACGCCCAGCCCCTCCACCGGCTGGCTGGCCGCGAGGTCCTCCCTAGAATGGGTAGGCGGGGCGAGCGCTGTGCTGGATTGTGACCCAGCGCTGCTCGGTGAACGACTCGATGTCGGCCGTGCCGCCGAACTTGCCGTAGCCGGAGTTCTTCACGCCGCCGAAGGGGCCATGGTCTCGCCGGCGATGCCCTGATCGTTGATGTGGATTATCCCTGACCGGACGGGTGAGACGACATCCAAGGCTGCGTTGACGTCTCGGGAGATGACCCCGCCGGTCAGTGCCTGCCGCCCCCCTCGGGTTTCAGGGCTGCGTACCCGGGTTGAGTTGCTGCAGTAGAATCAGCCGGTCGTAGTAGTAGCGCTCCTCGGCGATCTTCCCCCCAGCAGTCACGCGGAAGAACCCGGCCATGGGGAACTCGACATGCCGGCCGGTGGGTGGGATCGGGTCGCGCCCGGGAAGCTTCGTCGGGCCGGTTGAGGTTCCGGTGCCGACTAGTTCTGCTGCGACGTAGTCGCCGTCTGACGCGATTCGGATCAGCCGGTACTGGAAGTCGGGCATCGACGTCATGAAGTTCTCGTTGACTTCGGTGTGCGCGCCCTGATGCCTCGGACGGGATCCGAGAACAGCGGGCTCTGGAAGGCGATGTCGGGATCCACACGCTCCATGGTGGCGTTGATGTCGTGGTCGTTCCAGGTCGTGATGAACGACCTGACGATTTCCAGCGAGTTCCTGCTGACTTCTGTGTCCGATGTGCTCATTTCGTGCTCTTGCCTCTCGTAGTCGACGGCTGGCCTGTCATCGGTGACTCCCTTCGTGCGGGCCGGGTGCACCGTTCTGGGGTTGCGGCCGGGCTAGCACCTAGGAACGCGTCCGACGTAAGCCCCTGAGCGGTGACGGTGGGGCCCTGGCGCGCCGTACGCGCTATTGCTCCTTCGCCAGGCGGTCGGTGACGACGATCTCGGCGACCGCGGCGGCTTCCGGGCGGGCCCAGTCGCGCAGCAGCTCGCCCGCGAGGGAGACCCAGGTGACCGGCTGCCCGCCGGCCTGGATCACCCGGTCCAGGCCGACCCGGTGAGACTCGGGCGAGGTGCCGCCGATCGCGTCAGTGACCGGGTAGATCTCATACCCTTCGCGCAGCGCATCCAGGGCTACAAAGGCCATGCACATCTCGGTCCACAGGGCGCAGATGATGAGCTTGCGTCGGCCGGTCGCGTGGACGGCCTGCACGAATTCGACGTCCTCCCAGGAGTTGATCGTGGTCCGGTCCAGCGGTTTGTCGTCGGCCACCAAGTCGGCGAGTTCGGGGATCGTGGGCTGCTCCCGGCCGGAGGCGACGTTGACGGTCGAGTGCACGACCGGTACGCCGAAAGCTTTGCTGGTCCGGACCGTCGACACAGCGTTCTTCACCATGAGCGCGCGGTCCATCGAGCGGACCGCGGTCAGCTGTTGGGGCTGGTAGTCGATGAGCAGCAGCGCCGCGTTCTGCGGCGTGATGAGATGGTCCGCGAGCGGGTCGCGTACTGGGGCAGTGGTCATCGCGGCGGCACCTTCCGGTTGCAGGGCTTTCGGTCCGCCCGAAGCTAGCGGCTATTGAGGTGAACGGCCGTCACCTGATTCTTGTGATTTGCGTGTCGGTCTGAGCTGGCGGATCTCGACGAGGTCGAGGCCGAGCGCCTCGACTTCGGCCAGTACGCCATGCAGTGCCGACCGGTCCAACAAGCCGGTCAGCACGGTGTCGGCGCGATGCCGCCGCGGCACCAGCGCCGGGAACGCGGACAGCGCTGTGGCGCCGAGGTGGCCTTGTAGCCGTGACCGCCGGGCTAACGTGTACGAGCCGCCGACAGCAGCCGCAGCTCTCGCGCGCACCGCATGGCCGAGGACCGGTCACCGACCTGGAGCTTGGCCTAGATGTTGCGGATGTGAGCGCTGACGGTGCGCTGGAAAAGGACAGTTCGCAGCACCCTGAGCTCGGCCGGTCTCGGCTTCGCCGGGCCGCGTCAATGATGTGCACCGTCACCTCCGGTGTCTCGGTGAACCGGAGGATCGGGTGGCTGTCCGAGGCCGCTGCCGATGTTGCCGCTACCGATGATCGCCAACGTGCTTTCCGAATTAGTCATCGTGCTCCACTTTCCGTGATGTGGTTTTCGCGCCAGAAGCCGACCTGGCCTCGGTGCGGGATTTCGCGGCCGTCGACGTTCACGACGACCCAGGTTCTCCGCCAGGACGGTGAGGTCATTACCGAATATCGGTGATTCGCCTCGTTGACAGTACGTGCGCTGGCCCTGCCGAGAACACGTGACAAACGACCTCGCCGCCTGCGGCGGACTCAATCACAGGAATCAGGTGATGCCCGCTTACCACGCGGTACGCCAGCCTGGCGCCATACCTGCAAACCGTGCGGATGCGGGTAACAACGGAGAAAGAAGTGGTGATTCTTGTCTGTTGCCACTTCTGTTAGCGCCACCCTGGACTGGCGGCGCTGGCTGGTGTTGGGGCCTGACCGGCTTGGCGGGGCTAATGGTCGTCCTGGATCTGACGGTGATGAACATCGCGCTGCCGTCGGCTCAGCGGGCCCTGCACTTTATCATCGCGGACCGGCAGTGGGTGGTCGCCGCCTACACCCGGCGTTCGGCAGCCTGCTGCTGCCCGGCGGCCGATTGGCCGACCTGCTCGGCCGCAAGGTTACGTTTCCGACCGGGCTGGCTGGGCTCGCCGACGTCTGGGCTATCGGCGGCGCCTCAGTCACCGGGTGACGCCAGCTCACCGAGAACCTGCGCGAGCCTCGGGGAACTCGCTCGGATAGTGGAAGGACAAATCCCATGAAGATAATCGCCCTGGAGGAATCGTTCTGGTACGAGCAGCTAGCGACGGAGGGTTCTACGGTCAGCCATGTGCGGGTAAAGAGCGCGTTGGCGGCCGACTGGCAGCGCAAGCTGGTCGACTTCACCGAGTACAGGCTGCCGGACATGGACCGGAACGGCGTTGACATGCAGGTGCTGTCGCTGGCCAGTCCCGGTATCCAGGTGCAGCCGGACCCGGACATCGCAGTAGCTTACGCCCGCACAGCCAACGACTTCCTTGCTGACATCATCGAAGAGCACCCGCGACGGTTCGCCGGACTGGCCGCCATAACGCTGCAGGACCCGCGCAAGGCCGCCGCCGAGCTACGCCGCGCTATCGAGCTGGGCCTGTGCGGAGCCCTGGTCAACGATCACACGTTGGGCCATTACCTGGATGAGCCGCAGTACGCCCGGTTCTGGGAAACCCTGCAGGACCTGGACGTCCCGCTCTATATCCACCCCAACGCCGTGCCCGCCGACCACTGGAAGGTCGTGCAGGGATACCCTGCGATGGATACCGCGATGTGGGGTTGGGCCCCACGGACCGGCGGACATGCGATGCGGCTGATCCTCAGCGGCGTCTTCGACCGCCACCCGAACGCCCGGGTCATCCTTGGGCACATGGGAGAATTCCTTCCGTTCCAGCTCTCCCGGCTGGATTCCCGCTTCGAGGTCCTCGATTTCACGCGCCCGCTCGAAAGGCTGCCCTCGGAGTACTTCAGGACCAACATCGCGATCACCACCACCGGCGTGTTCTCCCATGCGGCGTTGATCGCCGCGATCCAGGAAGTTGGCGTTGACAATGTGATGTTCTCGATCGACTACCCCTTTGAGTGGACCGAAAAAGCGGTCCAGTTCATCCAAACCGCGCCGTTGGCTCCCACTGACCAGGCGCGAGTGGCGCACGTGAACGCGGAGCGGATCCTCCGGCTCAACCAATAGCCGGGGGGCAAGCCTCCCGCTTACCCGATGCCACAGGCCGTACCTCCGCGATCTTCGGTGGGTCATCCCAGCATGACCCACAAACAGGCCAGGCACGCGCCCAGAACGACCTAATAAAGCACTACTAGGGGTCCTCCCTAAAATGGATAGGTGGGGCGGCCGCTGTGCTGGATTGTGACCCAGCGCTGCTCGGTGAACGACTCGATGCCGGCCGTGCCACCGAACTTGCCGTAGCCGGAGTTCTTCACGCCGCCGAAGGGGGCCATGGGCTCGTCGGCGATGCCCTGATCGTTGATGTGGATTATCCCTGACCGGACGCGTGAGACGACATCCAAGGCTGCGTTGAGGTCTCGGGAGATGACCCCGCCGGTGAGCCCGTATTCGGTGTCGTTGGCCAGGTCGATAGCGGCCTCAGTCGAGTCGACGGGGTGGATGACGGTCGCCGGCCCGAAGATCTCGGAGGCGAAGATGTCCATGTCGGTGGTCACGTCAGTGAGCACGACTGGCCTGATGAGCGTTCCGTTCGGCCCCTCGATCGCTCCGTCGCCGGTGAGCAGGTTGGCCCCCTTGGTGGCGGCGTCTTTGACGAGCTTCGAGATACGCTGCGCGCCGCGCGTGTTGATGAGGGGCCCGACGATCGTTGCGGGATCGGCGGGGTCGCCGATAGGTAGCGTCTTGACCCGCTCCACGTACCTCGGGATGAACGCCCCGGCCAGGCTTTTGTGGATGATGATCCGGTCGGTTGACATGCAGAGCTGCCCGGAGTTCATGAACGCCCCGAAGACGGCGGCGTCAACCGCGAGGTCCGGGTCGGCGCCCTCCAGGATGATCAGCGGGTTCTTCCCGCCGAGTTCGAGCACCGCCGGCTTGAGATGCTGAGCGGCCTGGACCCCGATGATGCGCCCGACGTTGGTCGAGCCCGTGAAGTTGACCATCCGCACTCTCGGGTCGGCGATGAGGGCAGCGACCACGTCGCCGGCATGGGCCAGGTCGTTGGTGACGACATTAAGGACCCCGGCCGGGAGCCCAGCTTCGGCCAGGACGTCGGCCAGCAGAAGCCCGCACGTGATCGGCGCATCCTCGCTCGGCTTCATCACTACGGTGTTTAGGCACCCGGGATCGAGGTCGGCAGCAGCTCACCCATCGGACGGGTGATCGCCGCCGCGGCCTCGCGCAGCACCTGGATGCAAAACGCCAGGTTGAACTCCGAGAACAGCCGGGACGCTCCAGTCTCCCGGGCCAGGGCCACGATTGCGTCCTCGCCGCGCCTGGCCATCACGTCGGCGGCCCTCAGGAAGATCTCGCGCCGCTCGAACGCCCCCATCTTGGACCAGGCGGGGAACGCGGCCTGGGCAGCGTCGGCCGCCCGGGTGATGTCCGCCGGCGTGCCGGCAGCGACGCGTGCGTAAATCTCACCGTCCCACGGGCAGACGTCGTCGGCGAGCTTGCCGGAGCTCGCGGGGACGCTCTTACCGCCGATCAGCAGGCCGCGCTCGAGAACGCCAGCACGTTGCGGAGTTTCCGACATCCTGGTCTCCGACGATGGCTGGACATCAGCGTTCCTGACCTCAGACATGACAATCTCCGTTCTGAAGGTGAACGCAACTGCGTTCAAGGGTGTTCGAGTCGAGCGGTACCTCGTCGGCCGAGGCGTGCCAGCCCGGATACGAAGCAGCGAGGGCCGGGGGCTCCTAGCGCGGTGGCTGATGTCACGGTCTCTCCCTTGAATCCGCCGACATCCCCTAGCGGCTGTGCAAGTCTTCACGACGGACCTAGACTTTCCCCTGGGCATGTGACGGGTCATCACCGGATCCTGATGATTCGCCTCGTCGACATCACGTGCGCTGGCCTGGAGTGGATCGGTGCCCAGAACCAGCGCCTCTGCTTCTGATCACCCTGACGCCGCCAGTGCCGCCAGCAATCCGGGCGGGTCGTAGCCGCGGCGGTGCACGACGCCGTCGATGAGCAGCGTGGGGGTGCCCAGGCTCGCCGCCAGCGAGGTGAGCGGTCGTCACCAGATCCCGGGTGATTCGCGCGCCGCTAAGGGCTTAAGCAGGACTGATACCAAAAGGACTGTGTCGACGGCGGGACGTCCGGCGCAGGCACCGAGGAAGGCACCCAGCTTTAGGGCAGGCTGCCGGCCCCGGCTCGTCGCGATCTCACTAACTGATCACCCCGACCCGGAGCGTTCCGTCGCTCAATGCCCTGGGGAGCAACCGCACCGTCGCTGATTACCTGCCTGGCCCTGGCCCGAGATCGCGCCCGAACTGTCCGTCTCACATGATCCCGGTGGTGCGGCTTCACCTGCAAGCCCACGACCATGACGTCATGGACCCCGCACTCGCTGTATACCCCGATCCGGATCATGGACCACCTCGGCGCGACGGTGCCGCTATTTGCTCGATGGATCAGGCGCTAGTAGCTAGCAGCTGAGCGGACGAACCTCACCGTTCGAGGGAGGACAACTATGACATCGCCGACCTCGGACGCGCCCGGCGCGCCAATCTTGCCGGTCAGTGCCCAGATCCCGGCGGCCTGGCCGGTGCACTCAAGCCCGGCAGCCCACCCGTGGGCGATTATTTCGGCCGGCCTGGCGCCGATCCTGCTGACCGGGGCCTACCTCACTGCCGGCCTCCTCCAGCCAGCCTCCTACAGCCCGGTGCGCACGACCATCAGCGCGATGGCCGGACAGGCCGGAACCGACCGGTGGGTCATGACCGGCGGCATCCTCCTGGTCGGCGGCTGCTACCTCGTCACCGCCGTCCCCCGAACCCGCCCGCGGCGCGACCCCGCGGCACCTCGCCTGGACCGTGCTCGGCGCGGTCACGATCGCCGTGTGGCCCGCCTTCGCCGCCCGGCGTGCCTCGCCGCGGCCGCTGATCCTGGGCGTCTACGGCTCCGCCGCCGTCTCCGCCGTCTTCGTGGCCATGCTCGGCTGGCTGCTCGCCGAAACCCGCGACGGCAGCGTCCTGGGCCTGGCCGAGCGGCTGACGTCATCGATCCAGACCTGCTGGCCGTTCGTCATCGCCGTCGCCTTGCGCCGCACCCGGCGCCCCCGTCCCGGCCCGGCCATCAGGGCAGTACCGTGCGGGGCAAGTCTGCATGCGGTCACCGATACAGTCCAAGCAATTGCCAACCGCTCATACCCGGCTTGGGTCCGCGGACTTGGCGAACGGCCGCCACACTGCGTGATCGACCGAGATCTTTGCCCTGGTGCACAGCCGCCTCATTGCGCAGCTCATCGAGTTGGTCACGCAAACCTCGTCGCGGCACATAAGGCGGTAACGCGCGCTCGCCATTATTGGTCTGCGGTCTCGGGTGGTGACTGCGGAATGATGCGTGATGTGGGGACCGATGACGGGCAGCGTGGGCGGCGCAGCCTGACCCGGTCTGTCGGCTGCCGGCCTGAGCCGGGGGCGGGCGGTGCACCCTGCGGGCGTGTCCGGCGGGTGACATGGGATGCCGCCTGCAGGCTCGTTACTACAGCAGCTTGCTGGGGGCCGCAACTCACAAGCCCATCTCGAAGACCGTGAACAGACCCGGTAGGGGGTCAGCTCGCTCCGGGAGGATCGAAGTAGGTGACGTTGCGGATGCTGTGCCGCCCAGCGGCAAATGGGTTCTCCCACGCCGACTCGGCCGTTCCGGCTGGCTTGGCGTCCGTCATGACCATATAGGGGTCGCCGGCGAAGATCGCCCGCACGGTCGCTGGATCGGACGCCGTCGCAGGGAGGTCTTTCATGCGGCCATGGCGATCTGGCTCTGTGTCCGTGCCCTGCAAGGGCTCGCCGACGGTCGCCACCCAGTCCACTTGATCGTGATGGAACGTGATGGACTGGATCCGATCACCCGGCGGGGGAACCGGGACGCCGCACTGCTCGGCCAATACCGCGTACTGCTGCTCGGTCTCTTCTGCGGGCACTCCAGGGACAAAGAACTTCACGCCATCCTCCTCTGTCATCCGTATCCTGCCGGAGGCGTGTCAGGCGAGCCTGATCCGCCGGCCGGCCCGGCCATCACGTCAGCTGGTCCAGCCGCTCCGGCGCCTCGGTCGCGCGGCGCTACAGCCGCTCGGCTTCCGGCTGGGGACGCCCAGCCACCCTCGGGCAGCCGCCAGCCAGGGCCGCCGCCGCGTGACCAAACGCACCGTCGGCACGGACCACGACCGTCACCTTGCGCTCATGACGTCACCCGGCCCAGGAGCGCGGCAGCGGCGTTCTCGCCGAGCCGCTCCCTGTTGCTGCGCCTCTAAGCCGATCGCCTTCATCTGCTGCGCCTGGCGCGAGCCGCGCTAGCCGCGCTAGCCGCGCTAGCTGCGCGCCGCAGCGAGCGCGCTGACGACATCGGCCGTGCTTGTTGGCCCGGTGATCGTCGACGTCGTGAACATGCGAAAAGATCCGCCGGCGCCCTGCCCGAACAGCCGTGCGCGGCCGGCTGCGCCGCGGCCCGAGGCGTCCTCTACGGGTATCGAGACACTTAGATCTGGTGCTTCTGGGTGCTGAAACGGGAACGCGTCCAGGAGCGAGAACAGCCCGTGCCCGAAACGCACAGAGTCCAGTTGATCGGCGACCAGCTCTCCGTCGCCAACCGAGGTATAGATGCCGGTGAACGGGACTCCCTGTTTGTCGAGCGGAATCCCGATCTTCTCTACGTGTGCGATCAGTTGATGATCAAGGAAGTAGTCGACCCAAGCCTCTCCCTCGTGGCGAGTGAGCGCGATGTCAAGGTGATGCCGCTGGTCAGGCCGCACCGGGACCTCTCGGATGATCTGCGTGTACATCTTGCTGAGACCGACCTCGGTGGCGGCGCCGCAATCTGGGTTCCCGACGTTCCCGGTGACAACGGTCGGTAGCCGTTCGATCAGTGCGAAGGCCGTGTCCGATGCGATGAACCAGTCGAACACTTGCCCCGTACAGAAGTCGAGCACGTTCATCACGACACCAGCCTGCTGTCCCTGCAACCGTCGGGCCGTGTACCCCGGCCGCGTCGGCGGCTTAGCGGGGTCAAGCCAAGATCCGGACGGCCCGTAGACACCGAGCTGGGTCAGCCCGGGGACCGTACCGGGAGTCGAGGCTTTGATGTCCGACGAGAGGACGAGCGTTCCGTTGCGGGGCACCGGAAAGGTGTGCGTTGAGACGGCCAGATACTTCCGGTGATCATCGACACCGACGTCGGATCCCGTCTGGAACGGGACCGCGCTCAAGTTGAGGCGCCCGCCGCTGAAGCTGCGCGCGTCCTCGACAGCCATCTCTCCCAAACCGTTCGGCGTCATCCACTTCTGGTTGTAATCCGTCAGCGAGTAGCCGGCATCCCCGAAGTTGTCATATATCTGCAAGCTCACTCGTCCTCCACTTCCTCCTAGCCTTCAAAAGGGGCTACAGGGCCACCCCCTGACGCCCGCGCGGGATCCTCACAACGGCCAACGATGGCCGGCGGGAAGGTGAGAGGTCATCGCCAGATCTCGGTGATTCGCCAGACCCACCGGTTGATCCGCCTCGCTCGGGCTGGAGCGCACCCGCATCACCGATGACCTGCAGCCGATGCTCGAGACGATGGCACGCCAGGGCGGGTTCAGCGACTACGCCCACGTGGCTGACCTCGACCCCGCAACGGGCACGCCGCCCGGGCGCGGCGGAGATCCGCGCCCGCCTGGCACGCTCTGCCGGGCTGGATCCGGCGCGCCGATCGCGGACTACCACGCGACCTGGCCGAACTGTTGCGAGGCGTCTGGACGAGCAGGGCCGGGCCGCGGCAGCGTATGCCCGGGGCCCAGTCCCTGATGGCCAGCAGCTGACGCGCCAGCGCATCGCTTCCGGACTCGACACCGGCTTTACCGTGGCCACCAAGAGCAGCTGACTCATGGGATCGTGCGCAACGAGGCCACCCAGACCTATCCACCGAACCCGCCGCGATCGACACCACTATCGTTCTTCGTCAGCTCAGCGCGGTTTACTGCCTGATAAAGAAGCGATCGCAGCTGCGAGCGCAGCAGCGTGTGAGCCAGAATCTGATGATCGCCGCGAATCACGGTCGGCCCGGTGTGAGCCAGGCGCCCACCGTTGACGACGCGGTGGCTGTGAGCTGAACAATTGGGGGCGAGAAGACGGCTGCGCGCTGCAGGGTTCTGAGTTGCGTGTGAGCCAGTTGATCTGCGCCTGCCTGGGGTGCCATTGTGCCCGCTGCCACGACGGCGCCCAACGGCCCTCCGAGGCCGTTTTCATCTCTGTGGCTGATGAGGGAACGGGGCGCCCTCGCCTACCACAGAACCCAGCGGCAACGGATATGACCCAGCCGGACTGAGTGCACGTCCGGGCTCAGCCATGCCGGACGCCAGGCGACCCTGCAAGTGCCTCCTAACGGGGGTCGCGCGGCAGTGGACTGCCAGACGCCTGCGATGACCACCTGTTTTGCGGCCCGGACACCGGCACGCAAAACTCACAGCCATGGCACCTGGCACCGGCAGCAACCCCGAGGATGAGTACGCCGACTACCACGCCGAGGATCGCGAGCCGCCTTCGGCACCGACCGCGATTCCCGACGACTAGCCGGAAGATGATGTGCTCGAACAGCGTCAGGAGATCCTCTACGGCGACGACGACCGGTAACCGCCGGCCTGCGCTCAATCAGTCGTGCCCGGACGGCAGGGCGCAGGGGCTTGAGCCGGCCGGCCAGGCCCGCACGCGGTCATCCGCGACCAGCTGGGACGGGCTAACTGCTAGTGATCGAGCACGTGGAGCTCTCGGCCGCGGTAGCACCGCTCCTGCTCCCCCAGGACGTAGGCGGCCATCGCCTCCCGCCGGCGGGCCTCTGACCCCGAGGACCCCACGCCTCACACAGCTCTTGCGGTATCGGTAGACGATCTTGTGGCTGCAGTCGATCAGGTTGCTGGAGGGTGGAGGTGTGAGGCGGCGCTGGATGCGTTGGGCCGCCGGATGGTCACGGCTGCTTGTCCGCCGACGGATGGGAACTGGGCCGTGGATCGGGGGACGTGGCCAGCGGGGTCCCGGCCACCGCGCAGTGTCGCTGCACAGACGGCGAGAGCGCCGTCGCCTCTGGTTTGGTGCCCGCTGCGGGCCGGTTCAGCGCGTCGTCGCGGATCGTGGTCCAGGCGAGCAGCGCGGCCGCGAACGACGCTCCGGCGGCGATCGTCATGGCGACCGGGAAGCCGGCTGCCAGCTTGGCGGGGTCCTCGAAGTCAGTGCCGGACAGCCCGGCGGCGAGGGGAAGAGCCGCGACCGCGATCATCTGGCCGAGGCGGGACAGTGCGTTGTTGACGGCCGAAGCTATCCCGGAGTGGCGCGCATCGACGCTCGCCAGCACGGTCGCCGTGATGGGGGTGATCAGCGCGGCGAGACCGGCCCCGAAGACGGCCAGCGACGGCAGCACCGCGGCAACGTAACTGTCGCCGGGGTGGATCTGTGCCATCAGCAGCAGTCCCGCGCCGGTCAGCACGGCGCCAGCGGTCAGCGGGATCCGCGGGCCGATGCGCTGGGCGATCGCCCCCGATGGGCTGGACCCGATCAGCAGCAGCAGAGTGACCGGCAGCGTCGCGGCCCCCGCCTGAAGGGCGGTGTAGCCGAGGCTGATCTGCAGGAACGCGACAAACAGGAAGATCACGCCGCCGAGCGCCGCATAGGTCACCAGCGCGAGCACGGTGGCGCTGGCGAACTGGCGGGAGCGAAACAATGCCAGCGGGAGCATCGGGTGGCTGCTGCGCCACTCCACGGCCGTAAAGGCGCCGGCCGTGGCCAGGCTGACCGCCGCGGCGGTAATCACCGCGGGGGTCAGGCCGCCGGAGGCCTGGATCAGCGCGAAGCACAACCCGGCGATGGCCAGCGTGGCCAGCGCAGCACCGGGCAGGTCAAGACCGCCAGCACGCGTGGGGTCCCGGGACTCCGGCACCTTGGCAACCGCGGCGGCGATGACGAACGCCCCCACCGGCAGGTTGATCAGGAAGACCGCACGCCATGACAGGGCATCGGTCAGGTAGCCGCCGACGGGCGGGCCGACCGCGGCCGCGACCGCGGTCAGGCCTGCCCACGCGCCGATCGCCCGGGTCCGGTCATCGGGAACAAAGACCGCGTCGATGATGGCAAGGCTGCCCGGGGTGAGCAGCGCCCCGCCCACACCTTGCACAAACCGGACGGCGACGAGCAGCTGAATCGTCGGGGCGCCCGCGCACAGCGCGGAGGCGGCGACGAAAGCCGCCACCCCCACGATGAACATGCGACGCCGGCCATAAAGGTCGCTGAGCGAACCGGCTGGCAGCACAAGCGCCGCGAGGGTGAGCACATAACCGTCCAGCACCCACTGCAACCCCGCGACGCCCACGCCGAGATCACGGCCGATCGCCGGCAACGCCACGTTGACAACCGTTGCTTCCAGCAGCACCATCACCTCGCCCAGCACCGCCACCGCGAGCACCCACCGGCCGACGCTCGACGCGAGCCGCACCGACCCCGGCCCACCGCCCTCATTCCCCACCGGCAGCGCCCTTCCCGACGGTCCTCGCCAGCCTCAGTGTGTCTCCCCTCCGAGCTGATCGTCTCGGCTCGCGCGACCGCGCCGGGCGAACCCCGGCTTGGCGGATGATGTCGGTGGAACAGGCCGGCACCTGAAACCCCGGCAGTTGGTGGCCGGGCACGGCTCTTACCGGGCGCTCCGCGTCGCCCCGCAGCTCGTCCAAGGCGTCCTCCTATGTGAACCCTCCGGGACACGGTGTTCGACACCGCCTCGGCCCGCACGGCCACGTTCTTGGTCACCGCGGCCAGGGGCAGCGTGTAGCTCGTGACGGTCCATTGCAGGCCCTGGATGCCGACGTGCAGGTTCCGTCCGATCGCTGGCAGCGCGACGGCGACCACCGTGGAGTCGACCCCTGCCACATACGGCTCCAAGATCATCGCCGCGGCCACCCACCGGTCTTGCGCGGAGCGGAGGCGGAGCAGTTCGCGCCGTCCGCGACCCGTCAGCAGGACTCAGCCCGCCTGGCTGAGCCGCCGTATCGGGTGTCACTGGTCGGGCTTCCATGTAGGTCCAGGCGGCATGTCACGAACGGCTGGCGGCAGGCTTTCGGCGGTGCTGGGCGCGGCGTCCTCTGATGAGCCCTCTGGACGGCGGCACTGGGCGGAGTACTGCCTCCTGGCCTGAGATGATGCCGTGGCTGACCAGGCCATCGCCGCACGTGGTACGGCCCACGATAGCGTCGGCCCAGATGATGAAGTGTCGGCCGGCGGCAAAGAATGCTTCCCTCTCGCTCGAAGATAGCGCGACGCTGAGCACGACATGCATCGCGGCTCGTGGCGGCGATGGCTCACGGCATGCGAGTACCGCTGGAAAATGCATTCCGAAACGGGGTTGGATGACGCGGGTGGTACGTGTTCCGTCCAGGTAGCCCTGCATGAGGCTCTCAGGCGCCGATGGATCGAACGTGATGAGAGCCCTGAAACGGTGCTGTATCACGGCGGCCATCTCTCAGATTCATAGGTTCGGGTGCGCTCGAAGCTAGTGGCCTTCAAGATGAGCGGCCGTCACCTGATTGTTGTGATCTGCGGCGGGCGTGAGCTGGCGGATCTCGAGGAGGTCGAGGCCGAGCGCCTCCATCTCAGCCAGCAGGCCGTGGAGTGCCGACCGGTCCACAAGGCCGTTGAGCACGGTGTCAGCGCCATGCCGTTGCGGCACTAGCGCTGGGAACGCAGACAGTACTTTGCGCCAAGGTGGCCGTGGATCCGGATCGAATACTGGACGGGTGCTGGGTCCATGGAACCATGGTCGAGGGCTAGCAGTTGAACCGCATGACCGAGATCAGGTGATCGCCGGGCTAACGGGTACCGCCTACCAATAGCAGCCGCAGCTCGCGCGCGCCGTACGGCCGGAGCTTACCTTTAGCGAACGAACGGCAGTCCTCGGCGCCACGGCGACCACGCCGATTCTTTGGTTACGGATGACCGCGGCATCGGGTGGTCGCGCTGGTGAGCCACGATGCCGCGGTCGCCGGGTATAAAGGGGCCGGATCTGGATCAGGGGATCCATGGTGCCTTGAAGGTACCCGTGTCGTAGAGGATCGCGGTGAGGTCCTCGGAAGCCCATTCCTGGCTGATCTTGCCGCCCTTCAGCTGGTAGAGGTCGATCGCGTCCCACTGGAGGTGGCGCCCGGTGGCGGGAATGTCCAGCAGGGTGCCCTCCTGGGTACCGGTCACGACCAAGCGGACGACGACCTCGTTGCCGTGGCCGAAGATGTCCCGCACATTAGCGTGCAGGTCGGGGACCGCGGCCACCACACTGGCCAGCACTTCAGCAACAACGGCGCGGCCCGTAAAGTTGCCGACCGTGCCGGCGTGGAACTGTGCATCCTCGGTCAGGTAGTTGGCGGCGTGGTCGCCGTTGTGTTCGTTGAGGACGTCCTGGAGGAACCTCTCCACGATCCGAACGTTGGCCCCCACGGGCCCGTGGTCGTGGAACGACGCTGCGGCCCGCTGGCCGGCGGATTGGGTGGTTGCCGGCTTCGCGTTCGCAGCGCCGCTGACGCCGGCCAGGCCGACGGCGATGGCGGCGGTGAGGGCTGCGGCCAGGGCGCCGCGCTGCCACTTCCTCATGACAATCTCCTTTGTGTAGGGATCGGGCGCGCCGACTGTAACGGCCGTCGCGGTGAGCGGCTGTCACCTGATTTTTGTGATTCTTGGTCCGGTGTGAGCTGGCGGACCTCGAGGAGGTCGATGCCGAGCGCCTCGATCCGGGCCAGCACGCCCTACAGCGCCGACCGGTCCAGACGCGGCACCACCGGCGCGCAGCGTCTTGGCACCATCCGGATCACGGGCTGGGGTTACTGGGTGGGCGAATCGGTTCCGTTGGCTGGGCGGCAGGCAACGGCGAATCCCCAAGGGATGCTGAGTAGGACAGCGAGCGCGACGGCGAGCAGGAGTGGCGCCGGTGGGGCGGCACCGGAAACAAGGGACGTCACAGCCGCACCGCCGCAGATGCGGGCGAGCGGCCGGTGCGCACCGCGGTCGCGGTCCCGGGCCTGCAGGCTCGCGGCGAGCGCCATCGTGGTACCGAGCACGACGGCGGCGCCCGCGCACAGCACCCACGCCGTGGCGGCGGGGTGCGGCCGTCATAGGCGTGGCCGGTAAGGCTGACCATCGCGGCGCCCATGCCCACACCGGATCACTCCGATTATGTGACGCTCGCTCACCTCGCCATGGCCGAGGCTCATAGCTAAGACCGAAGCGAGCCTGCCGGCAGGCTCGCCGTAAGGGGCCTGGTACAGGCTGGGACCGCTGAGCCGGTCAGGAGGACGGCGATGTACCCTCGCAGCGTCCGCGCCCTCCAGGCCGACGTGTTGTTCGCTAACGGGTACCGCCTGCTGATAGCAGCTGCAGCTCCCGCGCGCGCCGCACGGCCGAGGAGCGATCGCGGGCCTGGAGCTTGGCGTAGATGTTGCGGATGTGCGTGCTGACGGTGCTCGGCGAGATGGACAGCTCGCCGGCGATCTCGGACCGGGACAGGTTCGTCGGCAGATACCGCAGCACCCTGAGCTCGCCCGGGCTGAGCTCCTCCGCCAGCGGCGGTGCGGACTGGCCTTTAGCCGCCGGGGATGAGCTGTGCACGAGGTCGAGGATGTCGGCGAGCAGCGCGGCGTGTGCTGTCTCGTGTCGTGGCAGCGTCTCCAGCAGCTCCGCCGAGCCCGTCATCACGAACGGCAGCACCACCCTGTCTTGCTCGGCGATGGTGAGTGCATGTTCGGCGGCCCGGTTGGCCGCGCGCTGGTCGCCGAGCTGGCGGTAGGCGAGCCCGGCGAGCAGGTGAGCCTCCATGATCGTTGTGTAACCGATGACCGGGGCGGTGCCGTCCAGAACACTGGCCACCGCACTGAGGGCCGCGGCCGGTTCGCCTTCCGCCAGGCAGATCGCCGCGTCGCCGGTACGCACTTCGCCTGATCTGGCCTCTTCCTCATCGAGTGCTGCGAGACCGGCGCGGGCTTCGCCGGGCAGCCCGGCACGGGCTTGGGTGGCCAGCATCCAGCCGGTCGCCTGGTTCGCCAGCGCGTGCGGTCCCTCGAGCTCCGCTCGCGGGCGCTCAGCCGCTCTGAACTCCTCGAGCGCCTCACGGTGGCGGCCGCGGCCGGCCAGCAGAAAGCCGCCCACAATGTGGGTGAGCAACCGGATACCGGGCCCGGTGTCTGTTTGCAGGGCCCGTGTGGTGCGCTGCAGCCATCGCTCGGCTTCGTCGAACTCACCTGTCCAGGCCAAGTTGGCGGCCAGCGTTACCAGCGCTGGCGCGAGGATGGGATCCGCGCCCCAGCCGTGCCGGTCAGCGAGCGCTATCGCCTCGCGGCAGCGCTGCCGGGTAATGGCGAACGGGCGGAACTTGGATGCGAAACCGAGCTGTGCCAGGCAGGCGACTTCCAGGTACGGGCGGCCGATCTGCCGGGCCAGGACGGCGCCCTCCCGGAGGTGACGTTCTCCATCAGGAAGCCCCAGGGACCACTCCTCGACGATCCCCAGGTTCATCAGCGCCACGGCGCGCAGGTCGCTGCCGAGCGCGATGTCCTCGTCGGACGGCTCGGTTACCGGGGAGGCAAGGAACCTGGCCTGTTCGACGACACCGGCAAAGTTACCGCGCCGCCCGGCCAGCGATAGGTTGAGCGCCGCGATCGCCATCTGGAGGCGGCAGTGGCGACCTGGTGGCGCCGTAGCGGCGTACGCCTCGGCGACCGCCAGGTGGGCGGCCGCCTCGTCCAGGCGCCCCTGCGCAATGTCAACCGTTGCGCGCACCAGGGCCAGCTCAGGGTGATCCGCGCCCGGCGGGAAGGCCCTCAGCAGCGCCTGCATGGTCTGCGCCTGCCCGTCGAGCGTCAGGCTGAACGAATGGTCGGCCAGCAGCCGGGCCGCGCCCTGCCAGTCACCCGCCGCCTGGGTGTGCCGGATGGCCTCGGCCACCTCGCCCTGCTGGATAAACCACTCAGCCGCGCACCGGTGCAGTTCGGGTACTTCCTCGGGCAGTGTCCGGCGCAGCTCCAGCCGCAGCAGATCCGCGAACAGGTGGTGGTACCGGAACCACGTCCGCTCGGGATCCAGCGATACCACGAACGCGTTCGCGTCCTCCAGCTCCAGCAGGATCCGTTCCGAGCCAGGGCGGCCGGTCAGCAGATCGGCTAGCTCGCCGTTGACCCGATCGAGTGGAGAGGTGCGCAGTAGCAGATCCTGGGCGTCGGCTGGCTGGCTGTCCAGCATTTCGGCGATCAGGTACTCGGCGACCGTGCGGTCGCTGCCGGAGAACTCGGTGACGAACCGCTCCGGGTCGGGGTGACCGGCCAGGGAGATGGCCGCGAGCCGAAGCCCCGCGGCCCACCCTTCCGTCCGCTGGTGCAGCAGCGCCGCTCCGGCCTCGGACAGGGTGATGCCCGAGACATCGAGCAGCTCGCGGGTCTCGTGCTCGCTGAAGCACAGATCTTCCGCGCGGATCTCGGCCAGCTGGCCCGCCAGGCGCAGCTGATGCAGGCGCAGCCGCAGGTCAAGACGCGTGGTCAGTATCGCATGCGCATTTGGGGGAAGGTTGGTCAGCAGACGGGTGAGCTGGGCGAAAGCGTCCGGCGAATTCAGCTCGTGCAGATCATCAATCACCAATGTGATGCCGTCGCGAGCGTCGGCGAGTTCCGAGAGCACCCGGTCGACCATCGCCCGCCCGTTGAAGTCGGGTGTCGCTGCTGGTGGTTCCGCGCCGCGGGTTGCCCCGGGAGCATCACGGATCGCGCTGAGCAGGGCCAGCCAGAACTGCTGGGCGTCTTGCTGGTCGCGTTGCACCTGCATGACAGCGAGGCGGTGCCGCTGACCCGGCCGGGCGGCCCACGCTCGCAGCAGCGACGTCTTCCCGCTGCCGGCCGGAGCCGAGATGATCGTCACCTTCTTCGCCGCCGCACGGTCCAGGGCAGCGACAACATCACCCCGGTCGATCAGCCGGAGAGTTGCCCGAGCCACCATCAAAGGCCTGCCATGGTATCTACGCCGGACACCTAGTGGCGGTGTCACAGTCCTGACACCCTCCTGTCGGTACCAGGCCAGCGCACACATTGTCAATGGCGCGAATCATCAAGGTCCGGTGATGGCTGCTCACATGGTTGGCGGCCAGCCTGGATCCGTCGCGAAAGCACCATCGCATGGCTACAGCAAGACCACCCTTGGCCCGCGGCGCACGACCGAGCGTCGTTACCAGGGGAGCTGCGCGGCCCGGACTCTCCGTCCGCTCATCGCAAGTGGCTTCTACGGCGGAGGGTTACCCCGCTAACGGTGTTTCCGCGGCTTGTTGGTAAGTCTAGGCCGCCGGGAACCGGTCGCCGGAGGTGACAGTGAATGCGTCCAGGAATGCCCTGTGCGCTGTAGGCGGGCGGGCCAGGCTGGCACCTGTCCCCGCAGCACGTTCGGCAGGTGCCAAACGGTGGGATTAGCAGCAGAATCACCTGGTCCTCACCGAGGAGCTGGCTGTTCCCTGGCGTTCCTATCCAATGCCGAGCAGGGCACTTGCGTTCTGGTCGAGGATGGCCCGGGCGGCGGTTGTGCCGATCTGGGGGTCGTTGATGTAATCGACCGCGCGCAGGAATGTGTCCCCGTTCTCGTAGGGGAAGTCGGTTCCGAGGAGGAGCCGGTCGGCGCCGAATGAGTCGACCGCGCACCGGAGGGCGGGGACGTGACCGTGCCCGACGGTGTCGTACCACATGCGGCGTGCGGCCACGCTGGGCGGCTCCGGTGTCTTCGGTGCCTCCCAGTGGTATTGGTCGTCGGCTCGCTGCAGCAGCATCGGCAGCGCTCCGCCGAGGTGCGAGTTGATGATCTTGATGTTCGGGTAGTGGGCCGGGACGCCGTGCGTGATCAGGTGCATGATCGAGATCGTGTCCTCGACTGGCGCGCCCACCATCCAGGTCAGGTGGTAGTTGCCGATCAGGGGCGAGCAGGCGCTGTTGCCGGCCGGGTGCAGGTACAGCACCGCGCCCCTGCGGTCCAGCTCGGCGAAGATCGGCTCGTAACCGGGCTCGACCAGCGCGCGCCCGCCGACGGTGGTGTTCATCGCCACCCCGGCCATGCGCAGCTGGTCAAGAGCCCGGCCCATTTCGCTGATGGACTCGTCGAGGTGCGGCATCGGCAGCGCGGCGAAGGCGCGGAAGCGGTCTTGGTGGCGCTGGACCAATTCGGCGTACTGATCGTTGACAAACCTGGCCGCCCCGGCCGCCTTCTTTCCGTCCTCGCCGTACGGCAGTTGTGGGCAGGCGGACAGCACCTGCATGTCGACCCCCGTGCGCTCCATCAGCCGCAGCCGGGCCGCCAACTCGCCGCCGCCGCCGGCCCCGATGCCGCGCGCCGCGCCGGCGTCGGCCTTGCCCAGGTCTGCCAGCAAGTCGAGGTAGTCGTCGGTCCAGTAGTGCGCGTGTACGTCGATCCTCATGACGCCCTCATCTAGCTGGCCTCGATTGCCCGAGTGACGCGGTCGCAGGTAAGCGGTAGGTCGCGGACGCGCACCCCTACCGCGTTCGCGAGCGCGTTGCCGATAGCGCCGGCGACCGGTCCCTGGGCGATCTCGCCCGCGCCGGTCTCGGCTTCGCCGGGCGCGTCCATGATTTGGACCATGACCTCCGGGGCCTGGGTGAACCGGAGAATGGGGTAGCTGTCCCAGCCCGCCGAGATGATCCTCTCCTGGTCGAACCGGACCTGTTCGCACAGCGTCCAGCTCGCGCTCTGCACGGCACCGCCCTCGACCTGGTTGATCACCCCGTCCGGGTTGATGACCCGGCCCACGTCCACCGCGAGCCACAGCCTGCGCACCCGGATATCGGTGTCCGCCTCCACCTCCGCCACGGCGGCACAGTACCCCGCGACGCCGCTGTAACGGGCCACCCCGGCCCCGTACCCGGTGCCGTCGCGGCGCCCCCGGGTGTCCCACCCGGCCATGTGCGCGGCCTCGGTGAGCACCCGCCGGGCCCGCGGGTCGGTCAGGTGGGCAAGCCGGAATCCGACCGGGTCGGCGCCGGTCACGGCGGCCAGCTCGTCCATGAACGACTCGATCGCGAACACGTTGAGGTGCGCACCGAGCGACCGCAATGAGGATGTCCTGATCGGCATGTCCAACAGCCGGTGCCGGGTGACCTGCATGCCAGGGATGTCGTAGCCAGGCACCGCGTTACGCGAGGCACCCATCCAGTTGGCCGGCTGGAGGTCGGGCGCCGGCGGCATCGGGCGCCCCGACGCCAGGTGGGTCAGGGCGAGCAGGCGCGGGTCCCCGCCCATGGTGGGACGGCCCATGAAGCCGTTACTCCACACGTCCTGCCGCCAGGTCACGATCCGGCCCCCGGCGTCCAGCCCGGCCGAGAGCCGCGCGAGCATGGCCGGCCCCAGCGGCGCCCAGCACATCTCGTCCTCGCGGGTCCATTCCACCCGGACCGCCCGGCCGGAGACCGCCCGCGCCAGCAGCACCGCGTCCACGGCCACGTCGTCCGCGCCGTTCTGGCCGTAGACCCCCGCGCCCTCCACGTAATGCACCGTCACCTGCCCGGCCTGCAGCCCCAGCCCGGCCGCGATCGCCGCGCGCAACAGGAAGATGCCCTGACTGTGACACCACACGGTGACCGACCCGTCGTCCCAGCGGGCGATCGCGCAACTGGGCGCCACCGACGCGTGGGCGAGGAACGGCCGTGTGAACTCGGCGGTCAGCATGCGGGTGGCCATGCCCCCGGCATCCCCGTCCGGCTGGTCCGCCACCGTCTGGTCCTCCGATGCCGCCGACAGCAGGAACCCGCGCAGGTCGCAGGGATCGGGCAGCGACGGGCTGGTCCGCCACCGCGCCGCCCGGGCGACCCGCCCGGCGGCCCGCCGCGCGGCCCTGTCGGTCTCGGCCACCACGCCGAGGAACGAGCCGTCCCGCACCAGTACGGTCTCGCTGCCGAGGTCCGGGTCAGCGAGTTCGGCCAGGCCGGCGACTCGCGTCGGCGGCCGTACCACCCGGCCGTAGGCCATGCCCGGCAGGACGAGATCGTGGAGAAACCGCGGGCGCCCGGTCACCTTGTCGGGGATGTCCAGACGTGCGGCGCTGCGCCCGGCGACGGACCACTCACCGGGCGGCCGGGACGGCACCGGCACCTCGGCGTGCCGGTCAAGCATTCCTGGTTGCGCCAGCGTCCAGTAGCTCAACCCGGTCGGACCATCAGCGGTCCGGATCTGCCCATCGGCCACGTTCAGTGCAACCTCGGTGACCCCGAGCCTAGTCGCGGCGGCGTCCAGCAGCAGGGCACGACCCAGCGCGCACGCCTGCCGGAGCGCCGAGCCGGAGTCCTGGACCGACAGGCTGCCCGCCGTGACGCCCTCATCCGGGCTGGTGCTGGTGGACACCGGCGCTATCCGCACCCGGGCCAGGGCGACCTGCAGTTCCTCCGCGGCCACCTGCGCCAGCGCGGTCCAGATGCCCTGGCCGTACTCCACCTTCCCGATCCGGATCGTGACCTCCCCGTCCCGGCTGAAGTCAAGCCACCGGGCCAGTACCGGGTTGGCCGCGAGGTCGGCCGGGAGCGGGGAGATGCCGGACGGCACGGCAGGCCCGACGGAAAACGGACCCGGTGAAGCGGACGGCGGTGCGAGTACCGGGCCCTCTCCGGCTGAGGCGCCCGCGGCAGCAACCTCGGCGGGTGGCTGACCGGCGGGAAGTGGCCCGGCAGGGGGGTCGGGAAATGGCTCGGCGGGCAGGTGCGGTACCACCGTCTGCCCATCGGGGGTTCGCCCGGCTGCCTTCAGCACTGCGCGGACGATCCTGCCATGTGTCCCGCAGCGGCACAGATTGCCGTCCAGAGCCTCCCACACCTCCCGCTCAGTCGGGGCGGGACATTCGCGCAGCAAGCCGACCGCAGCCATCACCATGCCAGAGGTGCAGTAACCGCACTGCGCGGCCTGCTCGTCGATGAACGCCTGCTGGACCGGATGGAGCCGGCCGCCGTCCAATAGCCCCTCCACGGTGATGACCGGGCCGTCCACGGCAGACACGGGCAGGTCGCAGGACGAGCGGGCGCGATTCCCCATGAGCACGAAACACGCCCCGCACAGCCCCATCCCGCAGCCGAACTTCGGCCCAGCCAAGCCCAGGTCATGGCGGAGCACGTCGAGCAACGGCGTCTCCGGCTCGCAGGTCACGCGGCGCTCCGCGCCATTCACGGTCAGCCGGAACTCGGTCTCCATCATGGTTTCTCCTCCGGCTGTCACCTGATTCTGGCGATTTGCGTTGTGGTGCGAACTGGCGGGCCACGAGCCAGGGCTGACCAGGTCAGATCGCCTTCAGCGCCTCCGATTTGGTCACAACCCGGCCCAGGGCGCCGTATTCGTGCAGGTCGCCGAACATCTCAATACGAATGGACTGGTCCAGGCCGCCCACGCGGACCGGTTCGAACCCGTCGGCGCGGATCAGGTCAGCGACCAGGTCGCCCGCGGCGTCGTCGTCCGCGGCGTAGAACTGCACCGCACGCTCTGGTTCCCGCCGCGCGGCCGCGGACAGTGAGGGGGCCGACAGCGTGCCGAACGCCTTGACCAGCCGTGTTCCGGCCGGCAGCAGCCCCGCCAGGATCTGGCCTGAGGACTAGCCGGTCGCCGTACTGGGCAATCAGCTGCTCGAAGGCGTCCAGCCAGAGGGCGAACACGAGCACGTCGGCCTGCTCGACCGCCTGGTCGATGCTCACCACTTCGGCGTGGCCGCCGAGGCCGGACGCGAGCTTTCGTGCGGTCTCCTGGTCGCGGTCGGCCAGGAGGAAGTCCTGACCGCCGGCCGCGAAGTTGGCCGCGAGCCTGCTGCCGATGTTGCCGGTGCCGATGATGGCAACGGTGTTATCCGAGATGGTCATCTTGGCCTGCCTTTCGTGACGCCGTTTCCCGGGGAAGCCAGCATGGTCTGGGTGCGTGATGTCGCGGCCGTCGGCATCGGCCAGGCGTGCCAGCCCGGATACGAGGCAGCGAGAGCCGGGGTGCTGCTGGCGCCAGAGACTGATGTCACGGTCTCTCCCTTGAATCTGACGCACGTCCCCGTAGCGGCCATGCGAGTCTTCACGACAGACCCAGCCTTTCCGCCAGGCATGTGACGAGTCATCACCGAATCCTGGTGATTCGCCTCGTTGCCAGTACGTGCGCTGGCCTGGGGTGAATCGGTGCCCAGAACCAGCTGGAGTACCCGTTCGCCCTGGCTGACGCACTTGCATACAAGTTCGGGTACCGCCGCGCCGACCCAGCAACGACGGTCGCCCAGCACGCAGCGAGCCTCACCGCTTCGGCCTCGCGCTGCGCCAGATCGACGAGGCTAAGCGGATCTGCCGGGCCTGCCCAGCGCAGGGCCGCGTGCCTGCCCGGCCGATGGACCACGGGGTCACCTCGGTCGCGTGGGGGAGGTACCCGTCGAGGACGAGCGGCGCGTCCTCCGGCGACCTGCCGAGAAGAAGCAACCGAGGCAGTCTCGCCCGCCGCTCCGCGGACGGACTCAATCACTGAAATCAGGCGATGCCGACTCACATTGACGTACACCAGCCTGCCGTTCATACCGGCAAACCAGCCCGCGAGGAGGCGCGCTGCGAGAACAACAACACCACGTCAACTGATGCTTCCGAGCGCACGCACTAGCGACAGATAGAAGTGGTGAAGGTCATGTCTGATGCCATCTCCACCGACAGCACCCGGGACCGGCGCTGGCTCATCCTGGGCGTGATCGGCCTGGCGCAGGTCATGGTGATCATGAGCCTGACGGTGATGAACATCGCGCTGCTATCCGCGCAGCGCGCGCTGGGCTTCACCACCGCGGACCGGCAGTGGGTAGTCACCGCCTACACCCTCGCGTTCGGCAGCCTGCTGCTGCTCGGCGGCAGGCTGGCCGACCTGCTCGGCCGCAAGGTCACGTTCCTGACCGGCCTGGCCGGGTTCGCCGTGGTCTCAGCGATCGGCGGCGCGTCGGCCAACTTCGCCATGCTGATCACCGCGCGGGCCTGCCAGGGCGCGTTCGCAGCGCTGCTGGTGCCGTCGGCGCTGTCGCTGCTGACCACCACGTTCACCGAGCAAAAGGACCGCAGCACTGCGTTCGCCATCTACGGAGCGATCGCCGGGGCCGGCGGCGCGGTGGGCCTGCTGCTCGGCGGCGCGCTGACCCAGTACCTGTCCTGGCGGTGGACACTGTATGTGAACCTGATCTTCGCCGGAGTGGCCTTCACCGGCGGAGCGCTGCTGCTGAAACGGCAGCGGTCCCCGGTCAAGCCCAGGCTGGACATCCCGGGCGCGCTGCTGGCTTCCGGCGGCATGTTCTGCCTCGTCTACGGGTTCTCCAACGCGGCCAGGCACACCTGGTCCACGCCGTCCACCCGGGTTCCTGGCCGCGGGAGGGGTACTGCTAGTGGTGTTCGCGCTGTGGCAGGGCCGGGCGGCCCACCCGCTACTGCCGCCCCGGGTGGTGCTCGACCGCAACCGGGGCGGCGCCTACCTGTCGATGCTGATCGCCGCGGCCGGGCTGTTCGGGACCTTCTTGTTCCTGACCTACTACCTGCAGCAGACGCTCGGGTATTCGCCGCTGGTGACCGGCGTGGCGTTCCTCCCGATCAGCGCCGGCCTCATTTTCGCGTCCAACCTGTCAACGATCGTGCTGATGCCCAGATTCGGCCCCAAGCCGCTGGTCGCGTTCGGGATGCTGGGCGCCTCGGGCGGGATGGTGTGGCTGGCCCAGCTGGGCCCGCACACCGGCTACGCCACCGGCGTGCTCGGCCCGCTCATCCTGGCCGGAATCGGCCTGGGCATGGTGATCGCGCCGGTGATCAACACCGGCACGTTCGGAGTGGCGCCCCAAGACGCGGGAGAGGCATCCGCGACCGTCACCGTCGGCCAGCAACTCGGCGCCTCCATCGGCACCGCGCTGCTGAGCACCATCTTCGCCAGCGCCGTCACCTCCTACATCGCCACCCACCTCGTCACGGCCCGGCTGATCGGCCGCCACGCCCTCACCGGGCTGGCACTGGCGCACGGCTACGACACCGGGTTCTGGTGGACCGCCGGTATCTTCGCCGGCGGCGCGGTCGTCGGCGGCGCCTGCTCCGCCGCGGGCCGCTGGGCCAAAGGCGCACGCCGTCCCCTGCGGACGACCAGGTGACAACGGCACAAGCCAAGGCCGGCCCCGCTCCAGCGTGATGTCGCTGGCTTAGATTCTCGGTGTCTGCGAAGGAGGTGACCGACGTATTGAGCTGGCGTCACCTAACTTGGTGATTCCACCTCAAGCCCTTCGTGCGGAGGGCGCGAGCAGGCCCAGAGCGCGGGCGCGGTCCACCGCCTCGTGGCGGCTATGGACGCCGAACTTGGCGTACAGGTGGCGCATGTGGGTGCCGACGGTGTTCACCGAGAGAAACAGCTCATTGGCGATCTCATGCGCCGTGAGGTGGGTTGGCAGGTAGCGCAGGACGCGGATCTCGCTGTCGGTGAGCTGTTCATCCAGGCTCCGGCTGCGGGCCCATCCCGCTTGGCTGCCGGGGGACGGCGCGGAGCTGTTCCCGGCGAGCAGGCTGAGGATCTCGGCGATCAGCGCGGAGTGGGCGGTGCCGTGTCGGGCGTGGCGCTCGAGCAGGCCTGGCGCGGGGTGCAGCAGGAACAACGAGAGCGCCCTGTCGGGTTCGGCGAGGTCGAGCGCGCGTTCCAGAGCCCGCCCGGCGGCGGCCGGGTCGCCGAGCGCGTCCCGGGCGATCGCCTCCAGCAGGAACGCGTGACCCAGCCCAATCCATGGGAGTACGGCGGGGGCGCCGTCGAGGACGGGCGCGAGCGCGGTGACCGCCGCGCGCGGGTCGTCTTGGGCGAGCCGCAGCGTCGCGGTGGCGATGCGCGTCTCCCCGTGCTCGCGGTCTTGGTCGCCGAGTTCGGCAAGGGCCTGCTCGGCGCCCTCGGTATCACCCAAGCGCACCAGGACATGCACCAGTAGCGCCCGTGCCCGAGGGACGGTGTAGTGCGGGGCGGCGAGCCGCCGGGCCAGCGGCTCGGCGGCCCGGAACGCGGCCAGCGCGTCGGCGTCCCTTCCGCGCGCCAGCGCGAGCAGCCCGCGGAGGTAACGGATGACGTGTCCGGTGGCGGGCTGGGCGTCGGCTGTGAGGGTGCGTTCGGCGCGCTGGACCCAGGGCTCGGCCTCGTCCAGCCTTCCCTGCCATGTCAGCATGGTTCCCAATGCCATGCAGGCGGTGCCGGCGGCCGGGTCGCTGGCCCAGCCGTGTCGTTCGGCCAGCTCCATCGCTTGCCGGCTGCGTTCATCCGCCTGCGCATACGACCGGAACATCTCGACCGCCGCCAGGTGCGCCAGGCCAGTGAACTCCAGAAACGGCCGCCCGATCCGGTGCGCCAACGCGACACCCCGCCCCAGGTGCCGCTCTGCCTCCTGGAACCGGCCTGTCCAGACCTGGGTGATGCCGAGGTTGATCAGCGCCAGCGTGCGCAGCTCCTGGCTGAGGGCGGGCTGCGCCGCGTCCGGGGCCTCGGCCAGGGCCTCCAGCCGCCGGACCTCCTCGGCCACCGTCGGCAGATCGCCGCGCTGGCGCACTACCAGCAGCCGGACGATGCCAAGCAGCAGCTGCGCCCGGGCACGTCGGGCGTCCGGCACCGAGGCCGTTTCGCGCTCTGCCAGGCCCAGGTGCCGCTCGGCCGAATCCAGTGATCCGTAAGCCAGTTCATCCGCCGCGGCCATCGTCGCGAACTCGGCATTGACCGCGCAGACACTAGGCGGGAATCCGGCGAGCAGCTCGTGGGTGGTGGCGGCCTGCCCGTCCAGATGCAGGCCGGGCCAGTGATCGGCGAGCAGCCCGGCGGCGAGATCCCAGTCCCCGGCGGCTTGCGCGTGCCGGATCGCCTCTACCGAGTACCCGTGCTCCGCGAGCCAGTCAGCGGCTATCCGGTGCAGCGCGGCGACCTCAACCGGCGCGGTGCGGCGCAGCTCCAGTTGCAGCAGCCCGGCGAACATCCGGTGGTAGCGGAACCAGGACCGCGACCCGTCCAGCGAGATCACGAACGCGTTCGCTTGCTCGAGGTCCTGCAAGACCCGCTCCCCGCCCTTGTCTTCGGTCAGCAGGTCGGCCAGCTCCCCGTTCACCCGCTCCAGGATGGAGGTGCGCAGCAGCAGCCGTCTGACTTCTTCGGGCTGCTGGTCCAGCACTTCGGCCAGCAGGTACTCGGCCACCGTCCGCTCGGTGCCGGAGAATCCGGCCGCGAACCGGGCCGGATCGGGGTGCCCGGCCAGCGACAGCGCCGCCAGCCGCAGCCCCGCCGCCCACCCCTCCGTCCGCTCATGCAGGCTCACCAGCGCCGCTTCGGGCAGCTGCACTCCCGCCGCCGCGAACAGCTCCCGCGCCTCCGCCACCGTGAACCGCAGATCGAGCTCGCGGATCTCGGTCAGCTCGCCCTCCAGCCGCAGCCGGTGCAGCCGCAGCCGCAGGTCGTGCCTGGTTGCGAGGACAAGACGCAGGTCCGGTGGCGCGCGCAGCACCAGCAGCTCCAGCTGCCGCAGCGCGTCCGGGCCCAGCTCGTGCACGTCGTCGATGACCAGCCACAACCGGTCTTCGAGCGGCGCCAGGTCGATCAGCAGCCGCTCCACGATCGCCCAGCCGTCCAGGTCCGGTGCCGCCGTCAGCGCCCGCACCAGCGCCGCCCCCGGGGCCGTCTCGCGCAGCGCGCCGAGCACCGACAGCCAGAACCGCTGCGGATCCCGCTCCTCGCTGTCCACCGGCACCCACGCGGCATGCCGGGCCAGGCCAGCCTCGGCGATCCAGGACCGCATCAGCACCGTCTTCCCGCTCCCGGCCGGCGCCGACATCTGAACCACGCGTTCGGCTTCGGCCAGCCGCCCGAACAACGCGCAGCGAGACACGACTCCTCCCCTGACCGGAGGAGCGGCCGGAACATCAGAAGTTCCCGGCTCGCCGACGGACGCCGTGGCGCCCCTTACTGGCCAACGGCCAACTGCGAGTTGGCCGGGCCCGTCAAGACGGACCTGGGAAGGCCCTAGCTCGCGCGGGATCACCGGGCGGGTGGCTAGCTCACCCATGCTGCCGCTCCCCGGTCGGCCGGTCGGCGATCGAGATCGGCTGGCTTGTCATGCTCGTGCCTGTCTGGCTGGGAGGGAGCGGACTCCACCCATACTGCGGGCGCACATGGCCGCCGTGCCTTGGGTCAACTGACCCCCCGCATCGCAAAGTGGCTCAGCGACTGGCTCAAGCCGCCAGATACCACGCCCCCCCGCGCCAAGGTCGGCGCTCACCGACCCCGAGCTTCTGGTCCGGCGTGGACCCCGGTGATCGGGGCCCGAGTCCAGGCGGATTGGTTGCAGGATCGTGGCTGTGGTGCTGGTGATGAAACGTCTCTGTCCGCGGCTGCCAGCACGCGGGTTTGCTTCGCGATGACAGGCGCGGCCGCGTGGTCCGGCGCGTCGGCTCGGCGCTGGCAGCTGTTCCCTTTGGGCCGGCTGCACAATCGTCTACTTGATGTACAGCTCATGTGGTCACCTCGATGACCAGATAGCCCACGGCCGGTGGAGCCGGCATGCTCCACCGTTGCGGGGCCCGGCTACCCGAAGCAGACCCCATCTGTCGGGGTATGTGGGTTCCACAGGAGATGGCACGCGGTGGGGATACGTGGGGAAGTGGTGCTTGCCGTGGCATGTCCTGGTCGCTCAGACTGCGGGGGTGACCCTTGCTGGGGGCGTCCGATGACGGCGTCAGAGCTGATTGGGCGGGACTCGGAGATCGCCGCGGTGGAGTTGCTGCTGGCCCGTATCGGCGACGGCGGCGGCTCGTTGCTGGTACTCGGCGATCCCGGGATCGGGAAGTCGGCACTGGCGCAGATGGCCAGCCGCCGCGCGGCCGGCCGCGGGATGCGGGTACTGACCTGCGCCGGCGTGCCAGGGGAGGCGCACCTTTCGTTTGCCGGGCTGCACCAGTTGTTGCGGCCGGTGCTGGCCGCGGCCGACGGGTTGCCGCGCGGCCAGCGGGATGCGCTGCTGACCGCGCTGGGGCTGGGCGACGGGGCGGCTCCGGCGCTGCCGCTGGTGGGGCTGGCGGCCCTGGAGGTGCTGGCCACCGGGGCCGAGCGGGCGCCGGTGCTGGTGGTCGCCGAGGACGTGCACTGGCTGGACTTCTCCACGTGCGAGGTGCTGGCGTTTGTGGCCCGCCGGCTGGGCACAGACCCGGTGGGGCTGGTGGGCACCGCCCGCGAAGCCGAGCTGGATGTCAACCCGTTCGCCGGGGCGGGGCTGGCGGAGCTGCGCCTCGGCCCGCTGGACACGGCGGCGGCGGCCGCGTTGCTGGACGCGCACGGGGTGCTGGATCCGGTGGTCCGCGAGCGGGTGCTGGAGGCGGCGGCCGGGAATCCGCTGGCCCTGGTGGAGCTGCCAGCGGCGGTCGGCCGACATGACAGCCGCGGGGCTCTGAACGGGTGGATTCCGCTGACCAGGCGCCTGGAGCAGGCGTTCGCGTCCCAGTTGCCGGGGCTGCCTGCGGTGACCCTCACGGCGTTGCTGGCGGCGGGGCTGGACGATGGGGATGCGCTGGCGGAGGTGCTGGCCGCGGCGAGCTTGGTGGCGGGCGCGCCGGTCTCGGTGGCGGATCTGTCGGCGGCGGTGGCGGCGGGGCTGGCCGAGGTGGGGGGTGAGGCGGCCGGGCTGGCGCGGCGGCAGGTCATGCACCGGGCCCTGGCGGAGGTGCTGGCTGGGGTGCCGGACCGTCAGGTGTGGCACCGGGCGGCGGCCAGCCTGGGGCAGGACGAGGAGGTGGCCGCTGGGCTGGAGGCGGCCGCTGACCGGGCGTTCGGCCGTGGGGCGATCGCGGAACAGGCCGCGGCGCTGGCCCAGGCGGCCCGGCTCAGCCCCAGTTCCGCCCGGCGCGGGCAGCGGCTGATCCGCGCGGCGTGGGCGTTCTCCGAGCTGGGCCGGCCGCAGACGACGCTGCGGCTGCTTGATGAGGCTGACCCGCTGGACCTGGAGCTGGGGGACCGGCTCCGGCTGTCTTGGTACCGCGAGGTCGTGGGGGCCGCCACCCGGTCCGGCGCCCGGCCGCTGGCCGCGCTCGCCGAGGTGGTCGACCAGATGCGCCAGCACGGGGAGATCGACCAGGCGCTGCAAACGCTCGAGGAGGTAGCGCTGCGGTGCTGGTGGTCCAACCCGGACGAGCGGACTAGACGGCGGATGACCGCGGTAGCCGAGGCCGTGCCGGTCGCTGGTGACGATCCGCGGCTGCTATTTGCCTTGGCCTTGTGCGACCCTGTCGGGCGCGGCGCGGCGGTGCTGGCCCGGCTGCGCCAGCACCAGCCCGGTTCGGGTACTGCCGATCAGGACGGTCTCCTGGGCTACGCCGCCGCGGCCGTGGGAGCCTGCGAGGAGGCGGTGGGGTTTCTCACCGCGGCAGCGGCCGGGTCGCGGGCCCGCGGCTCGCTCGGCTTGCTCGGCCAGGTGCTGCTCAGCCAGGGGTGGTCGGCGGTGCTGCTCGGCCAGGCGGGCCTGGCCGGGTCGGCCGCCGAGGAAGCCGACCGGCTGCTGGCCGAAAGCGGCAGGCCGCTGTGGGCGGCCTGCGCTCAGCTCGTCCAGGCGGTCCTGGCCGGCCGGCGCGGCGACACCACCACCGCCACCGAACTTACCGCCCAGGGCGAGCGGGTCCTGCTGATGGGGGGCCTGCCCCCGCTGCTGGCCCAGGTCCAACTCGCCCGCGGCACCGCGGCGCTCGGCGCCGGCCGGTACGACGAGGCGTACGAGCAGCTGGCCCGGATCTTCGACCCGCACGACGCCGCCTATCACCCGCACCTGCGGGCCTGGGCCCTGGTCGACCTGGCCGAGGCCGCCGCCGGCGGCGGGTACCACGACGCGGCCCGCCGCCACTGTACTGAACTCACCCCCGAGGCCGCCGCGACCGGTTCGCCCCTGCTGCGCGCCAGCCTGGCCGTGGCCGCGCCGATGCTGGCCACCGGCGACGCGCAGGCACTGTTTGACGCCGCCTTCGGCGCCGGCCTGGCGGCCTGGCCGCTGCACCGCGCCCGGCTGCAGCTCGCCTACGGCATGTGGCTGCGCCGCCGCCAGCAGGCCGGCAACGCCCGCGCGCCGCTGCGCGCCGCGCGGGATACCTTCGACGCGCTCGGCGCCGACGCGTGGGCCGGCCGCGCCCGCGGGGAGCTGCGCGCGGCCGGCGAGCGCAGCGGCCAGTCCGCCCCGCGGGCACTGGACCTGCTGGCCCCGCAAGAGCTGCACATCGCGCGGCTCGCCGCCGATGGGCTGACCAACCGGGAGATCGGCCAGCAGCTGTACCTATCCCACCGCACCGTCCGCAACCACCTGTACCGGATCTTCCCCAAGCTGGGCATCACCTCCCGCGCCGAACTAGCAGCCGTCGTGGGCGCCTCTCCAGATTCGATGTAGCCACTAGGTTCTGAAGTTTCGTCTGTCACCCTGATCTCTGGCTCGCTTTCGCGTGCGTCATGCGGACGAGATCCACGCCGTGGCCGCGGACCGCTTCATCGTCATCGCCGACTCGTCCAAGCCGGTCGAGGCCCTGCACGCACCGGTCCCGCTCGAACTGCTCGCCTTCGGGCTCCGCGCCACGTGGCGCTTGGTCCCCAGGACCTGATCATCCGGTACGAGCGACGCGGTGTGCCCCGTCATGCCTGAGCCGCCGGGCGAGGTTCGACCCCATCCGGCCCAGCCCGACCATGCCGAGCTGCGTCGACTTGTCAGTCGCCATGGCCGCTCTCCTTAGCCCTTCAACGCCCGGTAGCGCCGGATCAGCGTGTTGGTCGAGGAGTCGTGGCTGAGCTCAGGCTCGGCGGCGCTCTTCAGCTCGGGGATGATCGCCACCGCCAGGGCCTTGCCCAGCTCGACGGCCCACTGGTCGAACGAGTCGATGCCCCAGATGGCCCCCTGCGTGAACACACTGTGCTCGTACAGGGCGACGAGCACACCGAGAAGGTGGGGAGTTAGCTTCTCGGCCAGCAGGACGTTGGTGGGGCGGTTCCCCGGCATGACCCGGTGCGGCACCACCGCCTCGGGGGTCCCTTCCGCCCGGACCTCCGCCTCGGTCTTGCCGAAGGCGAGCGCCTGGGCCTGGGCGAACACGTTCGACGACAGGATGTCGTGGTGGTCGCGGAGCGCGTTGAGGCTCTTGCCGAAGCCGATGAGGTCAACCGGGATCAGCTCGGTCCCCTGGTGGAGGAGCATGCGTACCACGTTGCTCCCGAACAGCGAGGACGCGCCAGCGTGATCGTACGTGCTCATGGTGTAACTCTTGGTTTCGCAGGAGCGCCGGACCACGCAGCGGGGGCGAGAGGCCCTTGCCGCCCGGAACATCGAAGATGCCAGACGTCTGTACCATAGGCAGCGCCTGGCCATTTTCCCGGCGCTGGTGCCGCAGTCATGCGGCACCGGCGCTGTGCTCGCCGGCCTGCTGGACGGGTCCACGCTGTGCGGCGTGCTGGCTGAGGTCGAGGCTCGGCCCGGACCTGGTCGAGGTGCGCCACTCACTCCACGCCGCGGGTCACCGAAATCAGGTGACGGCCGCTCACCATGATGGCCGCTAACTTCGGGCGCACCCCGAACCGTGCGCGCCCGCCGCGGTGCAGCATCTACCGGGTCCACGGGATTTCCGGATGCCCTAGGTACCGGGGGAGGAGGCCTGCGATGCCTGCTGACGCGCTCCGCTTGTTCGTCTTTGCCCGGCACGCCGAATCGGCGGCGACGTGCTCAGCACCAACCCGTCCCGGCCCGTCGGGCTGACCGCGCGAGGGCGAGCGCAGGCCCGCGCCCTCGGCGCGCACTCGGCGGCCTCCACATCGATCTCGCGGTCGGCACGCGCCTGCTCCGCACCCAGCAAACCATCGACCTCGCCCTGGACGGCCGGCCGGTGCCCACCTTGATCGAGCCCGGCTTCGATGAGATCAGCGCCGGGGACCTCGAGGGCGCACGCATCAAGGCTTACCGGTCCTGGATGGACCAGCACACCGCGGCGACCGCATGCCCCACGGCGAGAGCATCGATGACGCGCTGCGGCGCTACGTGGGCGCGCTGTGGCGCCTGCTGGCCGGAAAGGAAAAGGTCATGCTCGTCGTCATCCACGAGATCGCGTTGCGCTCTATCGCCGCGGCCTCCGCAACCGGCCCCTCACCCTTCAACGGCACGGCCGTCCCGAACGCGGCTCCGGATCTCTTCGACGAGACCGCCGTCCGGCGCGCTGCGTCCAGCCTGGCCGCGCTGACACTGGCCGCCAAACCCGCCACGACGGCTAATCCCCGCCATCCCACATAACCGGGCTGGTCATGCGCATGCTCGCCGACGGGCCGCCACGGCATCTGCCGGGGTTCCTCAACTCCCTGGCCGGCCCCCTCGACCACTTCGGCTACTGGGCCATCCTGTTGTTCGTCATGATCGAGGACTTCGGTGTCCCCGTGCCCGGCGAGACCATCCTCATCGCGGCCGCGGTCTACGCGGGCGCGGGCAGGCTCAACGTGCTCGCGGTCGGCGTCGCCGGCTTCGTGGCGGCCGTCATCGGCGACAACATCGGCTTCGCCATCGGGCATTACGGCGGCCGCGCGCTGGTCCTGCGCTGGGGCCGCTACGTGCGCCTCACCGAGGAACGGCTGGACAAGGCCGAGGCCTTCTTCCAACGGCACGGCGCCTGGATCATCACCGTCGCGCGCTTCATCGAAGTGCTACGCCAGGCCAACGGGATCTTCGCGGGCACCACCGGGCTGCGGTGGCGGCGGTTCCTGGCATTCAACGCCCTCGGCGCCGTCCTATGGGTGGGGACCTGGGTAAGCCTGGGCTACCTAGCCGGCAGCCATATTGATGCGATCTACCACGACACCACCCGGTACTCCTACTACGTGCTGATCGCGCTAGCGGTGATGCTGGCCGCGTACATCGCACGGCACCTCCTGCGCCGCACGCACCGCCGCACCGCGCCGGCCAGCAGACAGGCCAAGGCCACCCAGGCCCAGGATGAATCGCATACGTAACAGGCGCTGATCCCACCCGGCGACCTGCGCGAGCAGGCCGCGCAACTCCCCGCCATAGCTCGGGCAGGGCCCCAGCATTCCAGCGCCGCACACGGCACTGCGCCAGCGCCCGAAGTGCACCAATCAGCCCGCACCTGGTGCGGATCGACGTAACCACACCCGCTCGCGGCACCGATCGCGCCGACGGCGCTCGCGCACCGTTTCATACACAGAACGTTCGTTCGGGCCCGGTAGCTGAAGCCACAATGCCGACCAGCTCGCCACGCATAGCCGCGGATCCGGATCGCCAGCGTCACACAGGACTTGCTACGAAGGGTTGATTTCGGTGCCCAGGTGAGCGTCTGGCATCAATGCCAGGTGCGGTAGATGAAAAGCCCTATATCTCGCGGCGAGAGGACTTGCCGCTACCCGCGTGCATGCCTCATCGGGCTGCAGACAGCCGACCGGGATTCCGGAGGGACTGGGCTGCGGCCTGACCGCCAGCCTGGCCTGGATCCGGTCGGCCGGGCACATCCCGCCCGGAATCTGGCACCGCAAGCCCGCGGCTGTGATCAACGGCATTCCCGTCTACCAGCTGCGGGTCGGTCAGGTCCGTGCTGTACCTCGAACCGGAACTACGGGTGCGCGTCGGGGCCCGCGACCCGCTGGCCCGGCGGGGGCTGGCCACGCTGACCAGGTCGCCGCGTAGCGTTTTATACTGAGGTCCGCCTGCGCTCCGGGTGCGGCGTCAGCCGGTTCGCACCACCTTCAGGGCGGCCTGGTTGTGCTTGGCCTGGCTGGACGCCGGGTCCCACTGGTCGTGGCTGCGGCCCATCAGCGGCGAGGAGATCATGAAGTCCGCCGTTGCCCGGTTGCAGGCGACCGGGATGTTGCAGACGACGGCCACTCGCAGCAGCGCCTTCACGTCCGGGTCGTGCGGGTGCGGCTCCAGCGGGTCCCACAGGAAGACCAGGACGTCGATCTCGCCCTCGGCGATGCGGGCGCCGATCTGCTGGTCGCCGCCGTAGGGGCCGCTGCGGAAGCAGGTGACCGGCAGGGCGAGCTCCTTAATCAGGAGGTGACCGGTCGTGGCCGTTGCGAACAGCTCATGGTCATGCAGCAGATCGAGGTTGTACCTGGCCCACTCCAGCATGTCTCGTTTCTTATTGTCGTGCGCGATCAGGGCGATCCGCCGCCGGGCAGGCGCCGGTGCTTGGTCGGGCATGGAAATCCTTTCCAGGATCCGTCATAGGGCTGCGTGCCCTTCAGGGTGCAACCTCGGCCGGGCCCGATGTCATACCAGCCAGCGGTGACTCGCCGTTCATCAACAACGGCGCCACCAACGGCCATCGCAAAGGATCTGCTGTTCATCACCCCGAACCTGACGCCCGGCGGCATCTCTGCCTGCCCGTGCCTGCTCAGTCCGCAGCAGCCAGTCGGCGTCTGGTACAACAGCTGCCTTCCGCACGCAGATCAGCCGGCTCTGAGTTCCGCAACGATAGCGCCGCGACGCACAGGTGGCCGCGCAGATCGGCGGATACGGCTTGCTAAGTGGCGCCATTGCCGACTACAGAGCGTGACGCAGGGCGGGCGGCTACCGGCATGCTGCCAGCGCTGGAACGCCCAAGATGCGCTGGTGACTCGCCGAGAGCGGGGATTGCCGGCGGCACCCAGATCAACCAGTCCTGCGTGCTCTTCGGAACTCACTCGGCCGGAATAGCTCCGCTTGCAGCCTTCAGAAATCGCGAACTCACGGCCTTCTCGTCGTAATGGCGCCCGTGCCCGGGCAGGGGGCGCAGTGCGGTCCGCACGGCGTGACCCAAGCGCGCACGGCGGTCGGCCCGGCCGGGTCAGCGAGCCGGCCGCCGGCGCGCTATCACCTCACGGCAGCCGTTCGGAATAAGTTCCCTTTCCCTGTCGCCGTATCCGCGCCGCCGCTCGGGCTGGCCGCAAAACCAGCACCACCGGCAGGCAGCTGCGGAGCGGCTATCGAAGTCTGCGGCAGGCGTCGCTCAGTGGCTTAGCTGGACACAGGCGACGTCGTATTGCGAAACGACCGCGGTGCTGTTCGCGTTGGCCAATGACGCGGTCCCCGGGTTACCCGCACATACCACTCCCGCCTGGCCGTTGGGGTTGAACGGGGAGCCGGGGGCCGCGACCGAGGATCCCGGCGTCACCGGGTTCGCGGGCCCGCAGGTGTTGGTGGGTGCGCCCGGCTGGCGGGTCGTCGGGTTCTCCACCGCCCACGCGGACAGCGGTGTGGCGACGACCAAGCCGGCCGCGCACGCCATAACTAGCACAAACCTTCGCATCTCTTCCTCCTGGAGTCTGTCCCGCCCGGGACTTCGCGCCCTTGGGCAGGTTGGATGCGCGGGCGGCGTCGCTGCCGCCCATCTTGTCCACGAAGCGCGGCCGCCCCCTGTTCACATGTTTCTGCAACGCGGGCTGGCGGACCCGGGGCGGCGGCCGGTACGCAGGGCGGCGGCCGCGCGCACAGCGCCCTCGGCATCGTTCAACGGTTCAGGCATGACTAGCCCGCGACGGTCTCGGTCGTTGCCGGGCATGTCCGCACCGTCACGCACCAGATCCGGCAACAACCAGGCCGACCCCAGCGTCCCCGGCTACCCGGCGACCACCGGCTGGGACCCGGTTACCGGCCTGGGCACACCGAACGCCGCTGCCTTGGTGCCGGCCCTCGCCGGCCACTGAGCGCCCATCGTGGGGGGATCCCGCAGCGGATCCCTCATCTGGGCACGGCCAGGCGCTCACGTTCCGGCCGCCATGCACAGAGATGGGTGTGATCTGGCTCGCAGCCACCGCAGGCAGAGCATCCCGAGCGTGAGTCGTGACTCAGCCGCGCACACGGTGATCCAGGGCCCTGACGAGCTGTGACGGCAGCGCACCGGGATCGTCGCGCAGATCAGCAGCCGCCCGCGACTGGTCTCGAACACAGGCAACCACGCCTAACCCGGCAAAGGCCCCCGGCAAGCCTCATGAGCGCGATCGGTCGCCAGCATGCGGCGGCACGCAGATCACCCCGATCGGCGCGGTAATAGCGCAGCCCCAGCCGATCGGGACCGGCGCGCATAACGGCAGTTATCTTAAGTCCAATTCAGAGAAACCCAGGTAGGAGGGCGGTTTTGCGTCGTAGACATGTCGCACACGACGGTCCCGCGCGAGGGAGCAAGGCCAAAGAGCAGCAGCGAGAAGGGGATTAGCGCAGGTCACGTCCGTGACACCGCGTCGCCTGCGTCGTACACAGGGCTTGAGATAACACTGTCTACGAAGCAGCTCGAAGGCTCGAATTGCTACATCGGAGACACCCGAAACTGACTTGAGATAACGGCGGTTCTGGCACATCTGGTGACGCCCGACCGGCGCAAGATTCGCGCGCATTAACGAGCCAGATGGCGGCTGGCGCAACTTGGCGCCAAACGCGACGGAGAGTGCCCGACCTTCTCAGCCGTGGCCACTCATCTAGACGACGACAGTCACTGACCCCCGGACTTTCAGGTAGCGAGTGTGTGCGGCGAGAACATTGCCAACATCCAGAGCCGTGGCGTCCCGGCTGGCCGGGACAAATCGCTCTCTGGAGCCGGGCGATGCCTGGCCATGGCAGGGCAGCCTGACGACGTGCTGGCGCCGGCTAGGCGGCGACAGTGGCGTCGCTGTTCATCCGATCTGCCCGGCCTGTCCGATGCACGGGCGCGGAAGGTGGCGCCGGGCGATCATGTGCGGGCTCGATGCGCGTCTGCCACCTTGCAGGTCCAGGAGCACATGCCGGAGCCAGAGGCCAGCACCGCTGAGGGGTCGTCAGGTCAACCACCAGGGGCATCCTGGCCGGGATGTAGAGGCCTGCCGCGCTCCCGACGAGGTCGGCATTGCCGTGCCGCGTCGCAGACGAGTTCGTTGCGCCGCGCCCGCCCAGAGCGCTGTCTCGGCTGCTCAGCCGGAACTTGGCCAGTGCAAGCGGGGAGCTTGATGCTGACCCGGGCAGGCTCAGGGGGCCGGCCGTGCGGGCGCTGCGCTCGAGTCGCCGCGACACACGGCGCGTTTCGCGATGAGAAAGGAGACTGATGATGCCCCGAATCGTCCGCGTCCCAGTAGCAGCAGGAGCCGCAGTGCTCGCTCTGGGCCTGCCAGCGGCGGTGGCAGTAATGGGTGCCGCGCCAGCGGCAGTAGTTGCGGCGCCGTCAAGCTCGCTGGTGCCGCCTCCCGGATGCACCGGCGACTGGAATACGGCGCAGTCGGCCAACAATAACCATGCGCCTGGGGTCGCTCCTGGCTGCGCCGTGGCTGAGAGCCACGCTGGGTAGGCCGCGTGCCGCCCTTCTGGCCGGCTCGTCGAAGTTAGCCAGCATCGTGATGGACCAGAACGCCGTTGCGGCGTAGCTTTCGATGACGGGAGACAGGACCCTCTGCCCCGAGCTTTCTCCGGGGCAGGGGTCTTGCCATTCCTGGAATGGCAAGACCCTTTACCTGTTCGTGTTGCAGGCTTGGGGATCAGGCTGATCCTGTGCAGGAGTCGGTCCGGTAGGTCACAGCCACGTCGGCCTTGACGAGGGTCGCCGACCCCCCCGATGTCGTGCGCCGCCAGTTGATGGTGACCGTGTGGCCGCGGACTGCGGCCGAGCTGCCGGGGGCCGCCCAGGTGAAGCTGAACGGGGTGGCCCGCCCGGCGGCGGGCGTCACGTCCACGATGCCCGGCCGGGCGGTCTGGTTCGGGATGATCCAGTGGTCCACAGCCTTGAAGGCGACCGGCTGACCCGACACGACGCCGCTCACCGTCACGCTGACCGGGAAGATCGCCGTGAAGTTCGTCGTCAGCGCGCTGATCGGCGCGAAGCTCGATGGTGCCGACACCGCTGTGGTCGTCCAGCGGGTCGACTGGCAGTTCACCGGCGAGGTACCACCACCAGTATCAGATCGTGCCACCGCAAGCGCGACGGTCGGAACGACCGCGCCGAGCACCACAACCAGTCCGCCAAGAACTAGCCATCGCCGCATGACCGCGCCTCCTCATTGGTCCACGAAACGGTCCGTCCCCCACCAGGCCTGATTGTAGTCCCGGCCAAAACTCGACACCAATAACTACGAGACCTCGACGGCTGTCAGCTCAACACACCCCAGGGCGGGCTTCCCGCCACATCCTGGCCTTCCGGGCACCGCTGTTGTGATGCGGGGCACTGACCCGCGACGGGGACTTCTGCCGGAACAACCGCCCGGGCCTGCTGATGGGTTGCTACCCGAGACAGCACAAGTGGCAAAAGATCAAGATGGCGTTCCGCCCGAAGAGATAGCCGGAACTGAACCGCCTGCTCTGGAAGGAGCGCGGCGCGAACAGCACAACGACTCGCTTGTGGCCCGGCGTGCCATGCTCTGGGGCTGCCGCGATTGCAGCGCCTGGCGCAGGCGCACGATGTCCTCAGCGTCTTTCGGGCGCCGAGGGCTCCCAGGCACCCAGACGGGCCACATCTCCTTGCTCTCGATCTGCACGTGCGGGCTGATGATCGGGCACCGCGCCGGCCCGATCCGCCCCGGAGGCCAGTCCAGCATGCCGTCGGGCCACGGCTCGCCCGCATACCGGCCACCGGCTACCGTGACCTTCCCGTCATGTCCGCGGGCCAGCCAGCCGAAGCTATGTCCTTGCCGTCATCGGCAACGTCGAGCTGCTGATCCGGCGGCGGCCCCGTGATCGTCTGGTATCCGTCCGCGTGCAGGGCTGCGGTGATTGCAGGCGCATCATCGATCCAGGCGTCCCAGCCGATATCGACATGATCGCGAGTCACCTGGCCGAGGAAGAAGTCCGTTGCCCAGCCGCCGCGCAGCCAGATCCGGACGCCGAGCCGTTCGGACATCGCCACCTTATCGGCGATCAGCCGGAGCTGGCGCTGCGCGCGTGCGGTATCCATGCCGGGGACAGTACCTGAACAGTGACGATCGCTCCGGTCCGTTTCCGGCAACCACACCATCACGCCGCCA
>WNFN01238154.1_pt2 | contig 44309 bp, 37 predicted proteins | sample 5400161 | NCBI WGS metagenome assembly WNFN01 (sample SAMN13153353, study PRJNA577476) | soil metagenome | isolation source: 80 cm saprolite on Douglas fir-dominated hillslope | place: USA:California | collected 2013-09-17 | reverse complement strand
TCCACGATCAAGAGGTCAGCATGCACCGTGATAGACGAAGCAAAGGCAAGGCGAACAACCATTCCACTGCTATAAGTCTTGACGGGACGATCGAAGTAGTCACCGATTTCAGAAAATTCGATAACCTCCTCCAGCCGGGCCTGATTCTCTTGTTCGGAGAGCCCAAGGAGCGACCCATGTAACAGCACATTCTGTCGACCGGTGAAATTCGGATCGAAGCCGCTTCCGAGCTCCAGCAAAGCAGTGACCCTCTGGGCCTGCACTTGAATTCGCCCCGCGCTGGGTTGAAGCACGCCGGCAATCAGCTGCATCAATGTGCTCTTACCGCTGCCGTTACGCCCAATGACACCGACACTTTCTCCCCTGCGGATAGTAAGCGTTACCTCATCCAGGGCGAACACCTCCCGCCCGAGCTTCGCTTTCTCGCGGACTGCCATTCTTTGGAGCGCCACCGGCGCGTAGGCCGGCACCTGGCTCCATAACCCGTACACGAGTCGTTCGTGAGGACGGTTCCAAAGCCGATAAGACTTGGAGATTCGGTCCAGAGAAAGCAGCGTCTCTCGTGAGACGGAGGGCGTTACGGGTAAGGAAAGGTCGGTGATACTGCTCACAAATGCGTTCACATGACATCGGCGAAGGCTGGCTTCGACTTCTCAAAGAATAAGAACCCCAGCAGGACTAAAAGCAATCCCAGGACCGTGAGGATGGCGAGTGGCAGAAATTCCGGGAACACACCCCAGATGAGAACTTTTCTCGAATCATCAATCAACACGGCCAATGGGTTTAAACTAAACCAAGGGCGAGCCCAGTCTGGAACGAACGCGAGCGGATAAAAGATAGCACTCCCGAACATTAATATGGTTAATACCGGGGTCACCATGTTCTGCACATCACGGACGAAGACGCCAAAAGCGGAAAGAAATAGACCCAGGCCGAGAGCAATCAAGGCTGTCGGAATTATGAAAAAGGGTAGAAAGGCGAAAGACCACGGAATCGCACCATGTAAAATCGTTAGCGCAAGAAACAGCGGTGCAAACGCGACTAAGCAATGAAACAACGCGTCCAGCATGGTGATCACCGGAAGGATTTCCAACGGGAATACCACCTTCTTAACCAGATTCGGTTGGTTCAAAATGAGCGCGGGCGAACGGGAAATGACTTCACCGCAAAAATTAAAGAGGTTCAGGCCACAAAAGAGCGGTTCCGAAAACGAACGTATAGACAAGCAGCATTAAGATCGGCGTCACCAGAGACCAAAGAACTCCTAGAGAGGCACCCCTGTAGCGTTGCCCAATTTGACGGTTGAGATATTGGCGAATCAGGTAATGTCGTTTTGGAAGTGCGAGCAGGCTCTTCATAGCTGGTCCAATGACGAACTCGGATTATCGCTCGAGCTGCGGGTCCTGCAACCTGGAATTCTTCAGGAGCTCCCTCATTGGTGCACCAAGTCAGTGACTGGTGCACTAGGCGTGGGACACGGGCTCCAACGGTTTAGAAGATTTCGATCTCGCAGGGCAGCTGCGCCATACCATAAAAAGGCCGGACTTCATCAGGCGCCGGATCAAATACCTGGATCGGACCCAACCCCTCCGCGACATCGAAATAAATGCCGATATTCGGCCGGTTGTCTGCATGCTTCCCGGTTTCGACGGTAAAAGTGTAATGACCAACATCCACCGCCAGGATGATCTTGAATCTCGCCGCAAACTCCACTCCTGCCGGAAGTTCACCGAGCGGCCGGCGCAAGGAACTGTTGCAAGAACAGAAAACCAGATTTCCCAGGCGATCAATCAAGCGGAAGACGACCTCCGGATTGACAATGCCTTGATTGACCCGAATCAACATGGATAAGCACACCTCCTCACCCATGGCGATAGCCGCGATTGGTTGACCAAGGATGTCCGTTAGCGCGACCGCCAGAAATTCCAGGCGCCGTTCGCCGTGCCGCGCTTTCGCCGTATGAAGAAAATTCGCTTCTAGAATATCTTCCCGAACGTTTGGCGGCACTTTTCCGTTCGCGTCCACGGCGTTTGGCTCATGCAGATCAACGATGGACTGAACTTCAAGGCTTTTTGATTCGCCTCCCGCAGCTTTGGTCAGCGGTTGATGGGCATAGATGCTCCGCATGTAGCGGTGCGCGCACTGGTCTGCCGGCCCTTCGAAGCTCTTGACGCCCTTCTCTAGGATGATACCCACGTCACAAAGGCTCTGCATGGCGGTAAAATCGTGCGATACGAAGAGAAAGGTCACCCCTTTCTTCATGATCTCGCGAATCTTCTGGTAGCACTTTTGCTGGAAGAAAACATCACCGACCGCGAGCGCCTCGTCGACGATGAGGATGTCTGCGTTTGCATGCACCGCAACGGAAAACGCCAAACGCACAACCATGCCGCTCGAATAGGTCTTTACAGGGTGGGAAATGAAGTCGCCGATATCAGCAAATCGAACGATCGCATCGTACCGCTCGTGAATCTCTCGCCGGGTCATTCCCAGAAGGGCTGCATTCAGAAGGATATTCTCTCTACCCGTGAATTCTGGGTTAAATCCCGAGCCGAGCTCGAGTAAAGCCGCCACTCGCCCCCGCACAGTCACTTCTCCCGAGGTTGGACGAAGCGTTCCGGCGATGATCTGCAGCAAAGTGCTCTTTCCGCTACCATTCTTTCCAAGGATGCCCAGACTCTGACCTCGCCGAACGCGAAACGAGACGTCGCGCAGGGCAGAGAATTCGTCACATAAACGCGCCTTGCTCTCAGCAGAGGCGGTCTGAATCCACTTCCGCGCGCGCTTCGTGATCTGCTCCAGGAGAAGAAAACCTAGCTGCAGTGCTGGCGACCTCCAGCGCTGATAGACCTTAGTAACACGTTCGACCTCGATGATGATGTCGCCGGTTTCGAAAGGTTGGCTCGACTGCACTTCGCGTGCGTGCGGGATGGCGAAGGATGACATTGATCTCCTTTTAGTCGGCGCCAAATCCCAGGACTGCCGCCGAGCGCCGGTCATGAAATTTCCGCCGCGGCCATTGAGAGAGCAGATTGTAACCCTTGCAGCGCTTGGTGTGCATTTCTAGCTCGGAGCAGTTCGACGTAATCCGCCCCATCCTAGTTGATTGTTTGCGATCGTCAATCGAGCTCAAAGGCGGTCGGGCCGAGGCCCTCACAAGGCGCTTCGTCCTCGTCTTCGAAGGGGTCGTTTACAGTAATTTGCAGGATGGCCCATCGGTAGCGGTCTCCTCGGGCCGCGTCTGCGTCAGCATAGGGGCTGCGTCCCGGAGGGACTGAATGAGCGTAGCCTGGCACGAAGTGCCTGGAGTTCCGCCAAGGAGAGGCCCGTCCCGTAGGGAACGGTTTGATCCGATCGTTACCCCTGAGCTGCAGCCACGCAGGCATCTTCGACCAAACAAGGTCCTGGGGTAAACAGTCGCGCTATCACACCGCTCCCTACGGGACGGCGCCGCGCCATTCAGCATAGAGGCATCGGGTGCAACTTGGACTCCCGAACTCCTAATCTTCTGTTCTTTGGTGGTTGACACCAAGCGAGTCCAATTCAAACCTTCGAGGATACCCAGCGCGATGACTCCAGGCGAGCTTGCCACCCTTCAAGTGCACACCGACGATTTCTCGACCCAGGAGAAAGGCTCGCCTCCTACCGCCGTGGAGGTCTCGATCATTATTCCCATTCTGAACGAAGCGGATGCATTAGTCGATCAAGCGCACGGCGTTCGAAAGGAGTTAGACCGAATCGGAAAACCCTGGGAAATTATATTCGTCAATGACGGCAGCACGGATGACTCCGAGACGATTCTGAATCAGCTCGCCGACGAAGATCCGCGCATTCGGGTGATTCATTTCCGAAGAAATTTCGGCCAAACCGCAGCTGTGATGGCCGGCTTCGACTTCGCCAATGGGGAAATCTTCGTACCGATGGATGGCGACGGGCAAAATGATCCGGCAGACATCGCCAAAATGCTCGAGCTGCTGGAGCAAGGGTACGGCGTCGTTTCGGGATGGCGAAAAGATCGCCAGGACAGCGTCATCCAACGAAATGTACCCAGCATTGTCGCTAACCGGCTAATCTCGTTCGTTTCAGGTGTTCGTCTCCATGACTTCGGTTGTTCACTGAAAGCATATAAACGTGACGTGATCGAGGGGGTGAAGCTGTACGGCGAAATGCACCGGTTCCTCCCAATTTACGCGTCGTGGCATGGTGCGAAAATCATTGAGATCGTCGTCAATCACCACCCGAGGCGGACTGGCCGTTCCAAATATGGGCTGGAACGGGTCGCAAAAGTCCTTTTGGATCTCTTGGTGGTAAAGTTCCTCGACAGCGCCGCTCACAAACCCATGTATGTGTTTGGCGGGTGCGGGATTTTCAGTTTGGGAGTCAGCGTCGTCGCGTTTCTCTGGATGCTTTACCTGAAGATCTTCAAGAATTTCGCTTTTATTACCACGCCGGTCCCCTTGATCGTGGTGATGGCCTTCATGATCGGAATGATGTGTATCCTGTTAGGCCTGCTAGCCGAGATGATCATGCGGACCTTCTACGAATCTCAGGGCAAAGCAACTTATAACATTCGTTCCACCCGGAATGTGCCGGATGCTCGTCCGAAGTCGACGCCCGGCTACGGTCCGTCATAAATTTGGCCTAGCGCAAGCTTACAAATTCGAGGACGAGCACGATTTGGTCGCGGCTACGGCGCTCCCTGACTCGCCCGGAACGTTTTGCTTTCTTCACCAAGGTTTTTCTGTCTATTGGAAACCAAGATGTGCGGAATAGCTGGGTTTATCGGAACGGGGACGAAAGACCTGCTGCAAAGCATGATCGATCGCCTCAGCCACCGCGGGCCGGACGGTGAAGGTCTTTGGCTGGATGAGCATAAGCGCGTTTTCTTAGGACACCGGATTCTTGCTATCGTCGACCTTGCCGGCGGTCACCAACCGATGTTGACCGCCGACGGTAAGCTGGTCATCACCTTCAACGGAGAGATCTACAATCATCGAGAACTCCGCCAGGAGTTGGAAAAAGCAGGTCACCAATTCCAAACTGATCATTCCGACACCGAAGTCCTTCTTTACGGATATCGGCAATGGGGAGAGCAAATGTTGTCCCGGCTGAACGGAATGTGGGCATTCGCGATCTACGACGCGGATCGTCAGGAGCTGTTCTTAAGCCGAGACCGATTCGGTAAGAAACCATTGTTCTACTATTTCGATGGCGCGAATCTGGTGTTTGCCTCTGAGCTTACCGCCTTAGTGCAACATTCCATCGTGCCGCGTTCCTTCGACCAGGAGTCGCTGCAAAAGCTTTTCGCTTATGGGTTTATCCCAGCACCTCGGTCACTTCTGCAAAACGTCCGCAAGCTTCCCGGCGGCCATTGGCTGAAGTTCGATCTCGCTGAGGCAAGGTTACATATCGAAAAGTTCTGGCGATTTGAATTCGACCCGTTCCCCCGGATCCCAAAGAACCCAGAGGAGGAATGGGGCTCGGAGTTGATTCGCTTGCTGGATGCCGCAGTAAAGCGGCGACTGGCTGCCGATGTGCCGGTCGGTGTCTTCTTAAGTGGAGGGATCGACTCCAGCTTGGTCGCGAAATTGGCAACGCGGCATCAGTCGGTGGTGGAGACATTTAATATTGGCTTCACCGAAAAGTCATTTGATGAGCGGCAATACGCGCAGCTCATGGCCAAAAATTTGGGCACTCATCACTACGAAGAGATTTTCTCGATCGAGCATTGCCTCGAATTCGCGCCTAAAGTCGCCGAGCACCTCGATGAAGTCTTTGGGGACAGTTCAATTCTTCCAACGACCTTGGTCTCCCAGTTGGCGCGCACCCGGGTAAAAGTGGTGCTCGGTGGCGACGGTGGCGATGAGCTTTTCGCCGGCTATGATCCATTTCAAGCGCTACGTTTTGCGATTCCTTACCACAAATTAACGCCAAAACGCGGCCACGCTGTCATCCAAGCGTTAGCCAACCGGCTGCCCGTGTCGCACCTGAACATGAGCCTCGATTTCCGAGCTAAACGGATGTTGCGTGGATTGTCCTACGCTCGTGAATATTGGCTTCCAACCTGGATGGGACCCCTAAACTCAACCGAGATTTCCGATCTGTTTGGCGCTCCGGTAAACCCGGAAGAGTTGTACGCAGAAGCGGTCGAGGCATGGAACGAGCCGACCGCCCGCACCGACGTGGATCGCGCGATGCAGTTTTATCTTCGCCTTTATTTGCCGGACGATATTCTGGTAAAGGTAGATCGAGCCAGTATGGCATACGGCCTGGAGGCCCGAGCCCCGTTCCTCGATATCGACGTAGTGAATTTCGTGCGTCGGATCCCCTCCGAGTACAAGCTCAGAGGTGGCACTACAAAATATTTGCTGAAACAAGCGGCTCGACCGTTGCTTCCTTCTGAAATTATCGATCGGCGCAAGAAGGGGTTTGGAGTCCCGATCGGTCGATGGTTCCAGAGCGGCGCCCTTAAGTTGAATGGCTCAGTCGCACCCCATGGTTTAAATCGGGAGATCATCCAGCAGCGATTGCGAAAGCACACACTCGGCCGGCAAGATGATCGGGCGGCGCTTTGGTGTGTTTGGATGCTCGACCATTCTCCTCTGCGGTAGAGCGAGCGCCTGCTCGCCTCTACCGCAGCGGAGGCATGACAAATGACAGATGACAAATAACAGATTCTTCATAACCCGCGCTAACGTCCATGACCAACGTGAGGCGAGTCGCTTGGTAGGTCGGCAATTCTGCAGTTGTCCGGCAGGCGCCCCTAGGAAATTCCGCAAAGCTTGCCCACCTATCGGTCGTCGGGCAAGCCGAGAAGCCCCAGTCTGTCATTTGTCATTGGTCGTTTGGCATTCTGCTTAGCGGCCCCGTGGGTAACTATCTTTTTATCAATTACGAATATCCGCCGATCGGCGGCGGATCAGCGACCGCATGCCAGCAGATCGCACGGGCTTTCGCCAACCGCGGTCATCATGTCGTGGTTTTGACCACGGGTTTCAGCCACCTCCAAGGCGAGACGGTTGAGGATGGCGTTACCGTCATTCGTATACGTTCGGCTAGGAAAAGCCCACATCAATCCCGCATTTTCGAGATGCTCAGCTACATCCTTGCAGCCGGTCGGAGGGCCGCCGGGATCAGCAAGACCCATAAGATCGGTTCAACGCTTGCCTTCTTTTCTGTGCCCGGAGGGATTGTCGCTCGCTGGTTACATCTTTGGCATCGCATTCCCTACGTGGTCTCGTTGCGCGGCGGTGATGTACCGGGAACCGAGACACATCTTGGCATTTTTTATCGCATCCTCCGCCCAATCCGTCATGACATCCTGAGACATGCTCGAGCCGTGTGCGCGCCTTCCCAAGGATTGAAGGAGTTATCCGAGAAGAATGATCCTTTCTCAGTCCAAGTGATCCCCAACGGCGTCGACCTCCAGGTCTTTCGTCCCAACCACCAAAACCTACCCGAGGTACCGACTTTGCTATCGGTCGGACGATTACACCCTCAGAAAAACGTGGCCTGTCTCCTGAAGATTCTTGCGGCGATAAAAGATAAGTCCAAAACAGAGGTAACAGCTCGGATTGTCGGCGACGGTCCGGAACGGCCGCGCCTAGAGGAATTGGCCAATTCGTTCGGCATCGCGGACCAGGTACGATTTGATGGCTGGTTGGATCGAGGTGCCATGAGCAAAGCTTACCAGTCAGCAAGCCTGCTTGTGCATGCATCGAGCTATGAAGGGATGTCGAACGTGATTCTAGAAGCGTTAGCATCCGGTCTACCCGTCGCCGCTTCGCGCATCCCCGGAAACACCGAACTGGTCGAGGACGGCGTCAATGGTTTCCTGTTCGATCCGGAGGCCGATGCCAAAGAGATTGCCGAACTAATTACCCCTTTGTTCGCGAACCAATCGGATTGGGCACAGTTGAGTCGGGGCGCCAGATCTACCATCGAACAAAGATTCTCTTGGGATCGCGCCGCCGATCTGTACGAACAATTGCTGCGCTGATTCAAGGTGCCGTCACGCCCGAACGATCTGCAATCTGTCATCATTTCCGAATCTGGTGTTTTGACGCCAGGAGCGCCTGGCGCACCTGTTCGAAATGGAAATTGATGGGCGAAGCAATCGTCACGGCGTCCACCTGTCGGCGCTGACGGCGTTGACGGCGTTGTCGGCGCTGACGGCGTCCCGCCGTTGCATACCATGCCCGTCGAGGATAATCTTTAGATAGATCACCTATGCGGATTTCTCGAAAGGCGGAATACGCTCTCCGCGCACTTCTCTTGTTGGCGCGAGACAATCCGGACAAAGTTCATCAGATCCAGGAACTTTCTGAGGCGGGGAGAATCCCGGTCAAGTTCCTGGAGCAGATCCTCCTGACGTTGAGAAACCATGGCATCCTATCCAGCAAAAGGGGAGTAGGTGGCGGTTACACCCTAAGGAGACGCCCTTCCGAAATGTCAGTCTTTGAGGTGATCGAACTGATGGACGGTCCGATCGCACCATTGCCCTGCGCAGTCGACAAAAACTCGGAGACATGCACCTGTGCAGAACCGGCGTTTTGTTCTCTACGGCCGCTGATGCAGGCCGCCCGCCAGCAGCTTTGCGATTTGTTTAGCTCAAGAACAATTCAGGATTTGGTCGACGAAGCGCGAGACCGGAACGTGATGGCGTTTGATATTTGACCGCCGAGAAAAGGCATGGTTTCAGGAACGAATTTCACAACTCAGAGACAGCGAACTAAAAGACAGAACTCTTTTGGAAACCGCGTTTCCGAGATTCGATTCCTAACCTTGTGGACTCTGCGCCTCTGCGGTGAATAGAGGATCATGATCGAGAAAGGTATCATCCTGGCGGGGGGAGCTGGAACCCGCCTCTACCCACTGACCCAGATCGTTTGTAAGCAGCTATTACCGATCTATGACAAACCGATGATTTACTACCCGCTTTCGACGCTCATGCTCGGCGGGATTCGAGACATCTTGATCATTTCAACCCCGAAAGACATCCCCATGTTCCGCCACCTGCTCGGTGACGGAGCACATCTCGGAATCTCGATTGCCTACGCCGAGCAGGAAAAACCGGCAGGAATCGCTCAGGCCTTTCTGATTGGAGACCATTTCCTCGCCGGAAAGGGAGTTGTTCTGATTCTTGGCGATAATGTGTTTTACGGGCCGCTTGATTTTTTCCGGGAGGCTTTAGCGCTCGAGTCCGGCGCGTGTGTCTTTGCCTATCCTGTCAGCGATCCCGAAAACTACGGGGTCGTTGAATTCGACCACGAAGGTCATGCATTGAGCATCGAAGAAAAGCCGAAACACCCGAAGAGCCACTATGTCGTTCCCGGGCTTTACATCTACGATTCCGAGGTTGTATCGATCTGTCGGGAACTGAAACCTTCAGCTCGGGGAGAGCTCGAGATCACTGGAGTCAACTCCGAATACCTACGTCGCGGCAAATTAAAAGTCCAAGTAATGGGCCGGGGATTCGCATGGTTGGATACCGGTTCACCTGATCGGCTGTTGGAGGCTGGCGAATACGTGGCCACGATTGAAAGACGGCAGGGGTTAAAGATTGCTTGCCTGGAAGAAATTGCTTGGTACATGGGTTTCATCGATAAAAAACAGCTCAGCCGGTTAGCCGAACAGCATCCCGGAACTGAATATCGCAAATACCTGGAGCGAATTGTGGCAGATCGTCCAGGTCCCGGCGATTCCGGATAGAGAGAAAACAGTCAAATAAAATGGTACCAACGCAGAGAGATCCGAAACCAGGTTTGGACAAGAACTCAGTGTTCAGTCGACCCCCTGGGAGTGCCGCTATATCATGACCCTCAGCGTCGTTACCACGCTATACAGTTCTGCACCGTATATCGAAGAATTCTACAGGCGCGTGCTCACGCAGATCCAAGATCTGCAGGTAGATTACGAAATCGTGTTTGTTGACGATGGCAGCCCGGACAATGCACTGGAGGTGGCAGTGCAAATCGCCCAGCAGGATCCCCATGTTTCCGTGGTAGAACTTTCAAGGAATTTCGGCCATCACAAAGCGATGATGACGGGATTGAGCGAGGCTCGCGGCGATCTGATATTCTTAATTGATGTTGATCTGGAGGAACCACCGGAAATTCTCGGTGAATTTTATCGGCAATTGAGAGAGAAGTCCGTCGATATTGTCTTCGGCGTCCAACAGGAACGGCACGGCCCCTGGTATCAACGGGTTTCCGGCGAAGCGTTTTATCATCTTTATAACTTGCTCTCGACGAACGTCATTCCGCGAAATCAGCTCAGAGCGCGCCTGATGACCCGCCGTTATCTCGACGCGTTACTAAAGCATCGCGAGCAACTCTTCATGATCGAGATTCTGTGCAACTTGACCGGGTTCAAGCAGATCGCGTACCCGATGAATAAGACAGGCTACAAAGGCGTAACTTCTTACACTCTCCGCCGGCGAATCCGACTGTTTATCAACGGGATCACGATGTCTTCTAATCGCCCCCTCATTTTTATTGGTTACATAGGCGCCCTCATCGTCTGTTTGGCGGCGATGTATTCGCTGTTTGTCTTAATCGAGTACCTCTTCGGTGTTGCGACACCCGACGGTTGGACGTCCCTGATCATATCGACCTGGTTTCTGGGAGGATTGACCATCTTCACCTTGGGTATCATTGCAACCTATCTCTCCGTCATGTTCGAGGAGATCAAAGGCCGTCCCTATAGCATCATCGCTAAGGTTCACCGGGGATCAGGAACGGAGAATCCTAGCGAGGTCTCACTACCCAACCATTCAGTTGAAGCTTTTAAAACAGACTAGCTGGCAGACTGAAAGATACCATGCATCGTGACGCTGCAATTTCCTTCAATTCACCCGAATTGATGGGGAAAGAGATGGAATTTATGAAGGAGGCGGTGACGCGGCGCCATCTCTGCGGCGACGGCCATTTTACGCGCCTGTGCCAGAACAAGCTGGAACAAGAGTTGGGCGCGAAAAAGGTTTTGCTTACGACCTCGTGCACGGCTGCTCTAGAGATGAGCGCCATTCTTCTCGATATCCAGCCGGGAGACGAGGTGATCGTACCCTCATTTACGTTCGTATCCGGGGCGAACGCTTTTGTCCTTCGGGGTGCAAAGCCCGTTTTTGTGGATATTCGACCTGACACCTTGAACATCAATGAAGAGCTCGTGGAAGAACGCATTTCGCCGAGAACGAAGGCGATCGCCGTCGTCCATTACGCCGGCGTTGGCTGCGAGCTGGAGAGGCTTCTCTCAATCGGAAAGAAACATGGTGTTCCAGTCATTGAGGACAACGCCCACGGATTGTTCGGTAGATACCAAGACCGCCCGCTTGGCAGTTTCGGACCTCTGGCAACTCAGAGCTTCCACGATACCAAAAACGTGATTTGCGGAGAAGGGGGCGCGCTCGTCATCAATGACTCGGCCTATATTGAACGAGCAGAGATCTTGTGGGAGAAGGGAACGAATCGCAAAAAGTTCTTTGCAGGTCTCGTGGACAAATATAGCTGGGTCGATATCGGGTCGAGTTTTCTTCTCTCCGAACTCCTGGCGGCCTTCCTATTTGCTCAGCTGGAGCAGGCCGAAAAGATTCAGTCTTTGCGCCACGCGGTCTGGCGGTATTACTACGACGCGCTCCAGCCGGAAGCCCAGAAGCTCGGGATCGAACTTCCCAATGCGCCCGCAAATTGCGAACATGCCGCGCACCTGTTTTATATTCTCCTTCCCAATCAAACCATTCGGGATGAGCTGATTAAGTTCCTTCGCTCCAAGGGAATCGGGAGTGCTTTTCACTATCTGCCGTTGCATCTCTCACCGATGGGACGGCGCTTTGGTTACAAGGATGGCGATTGCCCGATTACTGAAGAAGTAAGCGGCAGGTTGCTGCGTTTGCCCTTCCACAATCGTTTAACTATGGAAGATCAGAGTCGGGCGATCTCTGCGATATCGGAGTTCTGCGGACTAGTGCAGCAAGTCCGTGACTAGTGTAGCAGCGCTGCTGCACTGACCACCGTTGAGGAACGATTCAGTGATCGTTGAATCTGCTTCTTAGAACGCACACTTTCTCTCGATTTTCAGCGATCTGCCCGTTTGCTCCGTCCCGCGCCAAACTTCGCAACGTCCGACCCACTAGCGGCGCCGGCGCTCCCGTGCTTCCAGGTACTTGACTCTGCTTTCCGGTCTTCCTATAAACCTGCACGACTTCGATGTCCGATACGACCAAGACAAGGGGCTGGCGTGGCTATTTGCTGTTGATCACTGGCGCTGGAATTCTAGTTGGCTTGGCGCTGAATTGGCTACTCACAGAACCGCAAATTTTTAATTGGGCGCCCTACGAGGACTGGGACGAAATCATGGCTTATAACCAGGCCGCGCCCATGAGCCTTCAAAGCCGCTTTGCCCACGCCACTTACGGATCGGTGGAAGAAGCGAAGTTCAGGCTCGCCAAGCTGATTTACAAAAACTTTGATAGCGTCGGGAAACATTTTTCGGTGCCGAGCTATAGCAACAATGTACTCGATTCATTCCAGCAGCCTCACAAGATATACGAGGTCCGCTCATTTGATGCGACTTACGCACGAGGCATTCTTGATCGCCGTCCTTTTGTCATCGCGCGCTACATCACTTTGATCGGCAGCGAAATCATGCTCGCTGCACTGTGCTGCTTCTGGACGTTGAGGTTCGGAAACGGAGCATGGTTTGTCGCGGTGCCCGCGCTATGGTTTGGATTGAGCGATGGATTTATCAGCCAGGATACCTTAGCCCTGCCTAACGCATGGAACGTAATGCTTGCGCTGATCATTTTCGCGGCGTTGCTGGATACGATCGAGCGCCGAAAACATCTTGGACTTTACATTTCATCAGCCCTGTTCGCCCTTGGCTTGAATACCAAAATCGATTTCATGTTCGTGGGAATACCCATTATTGCCACTTGGATACTCTCCGGCCTCGGCCGCAAGGATCCAGTCAGAGCCTGGATCCGCTCGGCTTTGCTCAGCGCACTCTGGTTCGTTGCGGTGTTGGTACTCACTAACCCAAGGCTTCTCTATGCGACGCCCTTGGTGATTAGCGAACAAGAACGGCTGCTCACATCGGTAAACTCCGGATTACCCGACATCGGCTATAATCGCACCCAGCTTACAAGATTTTTCCTTGGTCGGACGTTAGGAGCAAACAAGGATCTCGTACGGCTCCATTTGGTCAGCGTCCTCGCGTGTCTGGCAGTATGTTCGCTGTTCCCAATATCCGTCGCCTTATCTTCAAGGTTGGATGTGCAGAAAAAATGGCGAATCCTTGCGCTTTTGAGTCTGTTCTATCTTTCACTGTGGGTTACACCGGTGTTTCTGGCGCGGTCCGCCTATGACCGCTACTTTCTGTCGGGATCAGCCGTGGCCATGGTCTCCATCGGATACGCGGGCTACTACCTTTGGCGAGAACGCTCCCTATTATGCCGATCGGTGGGCGGCCTTATCTTTCTTTTGTGCCTCATCTGCTACTTAGGACGAGCCAAAGAAGTCAGCATTCGAGACGAGTGGGAAAAGCACATCGTGGCACACGGTATGGACACCAGAGCGTCGCGAAACCAGGCTGTCCTCGAAATGATTAGACTGGTCGAGAGCGGCCAGTACGCAAATCAGGTAATCACCGACCAACATAGCTACACTGATATTCGCGCCTTTCTGGAACGGGGTATCTCTGTGACGCTGATCAATTCGTTTAACTTTGAACAACAATTGAGGAAAATCGCTAGTACTGGTAAACCTGTGTTGGGTTTGTACGCCCCAGGAGAAGATACCGCCGAGGAGAAATGGGAGGGAAAATGGGACGACAAGGAGCGCGCTCGCTACCATGCTTACCTGGAATACTTAGAAAAATTTCAAACCGTAACACAGTTTGGCAGCAAGCCGATGCCGCTCCTGGATTGGGCGCCGCCAGACGCCGATGATCGAGTTGTGATTTTCGAGGTTAAACCGAACGAAACCGGCTCGTTGAAATAGGTTGGGCCTCTGTGTAGGCCCTGCTCCGCTTATAGCGCGCCTTTGACGCTGGGCTCGGTCCCGAGAGGCAGCACGCTTGAAACAGCGAGGTCGAGCGCTGTCAAGGAAGACCTTCCCCAGGGTCCGGTTCGGCAGACGTTTCACCTTGAACGGATCCGGACACAGGTTAAAGCTTCGGATCTGAGCCAAGCGCATGAAGGCGAGCGTGATTTATCGTTACTCCTGGTTGTACGAAGCGTGCATTTTCGTTCGGTATCGACAACACTATCGTGACCGGTGCCGGGCTCTGGCGGAACTCATTCCGGCGAACTCAAGTGTGGTAGATGTCTGTTGCGGCCCGGCGACGTTGTATTTCGATCATCTTCGGAAAAAAAATGTTCAGTATACCGGCTTGGACATCAACGCCGGCTTTGTGCGGCGGCTTGCTGTCCGCCGAGTTAAAGGAGTGCTCTGGGACATGCATTCAGCCGAATCGTTACCCCGAGCCGATTATCTCGTAATGCAAGGGAGTCTTTACCATTTTCTGCCGGACCCAAAAAGCATCGTGGACCGAATGCTGGCGGCAGCCCGGTGCCAGGTGATCATTTCGGAGCCGGTTCGAAATCTCGCTGATAGTAAGAACCCGATTCTTAGGCGGGTATCGCAAAAACTCACTGACCCCGGCACCGGGGATCAAGTGAGCCGGTTTAACGAGCAGCGGTTCGATCAATTCTTTGAGCTCTATCGTCGCGCAGGCCGGATCGAGGCTTTGTATTGGATAGCTGGCGATCGGGAGAAAGTTTGTGTATTGAACGCCGAACTGGGCCGTTCCTGAATGTTCGCGGTAACGCCAACCGGTCACCCCGATTCGGTCACACCGCAGGTATCGTCGGGGGTTGCAAAGCTTCGTCACTTAGCGGCTATCAAGATGATGGGCGCTGCTTCGGCTCCTTTGTCGAACACGACGCCGGCCATGAGCTCGGAGAAGGCAGAGAGCGCTCTTAAGCCAGACGGATTTGTGGAAATCATCCCCGACTACCTAATGAAACTGCCTGAGCACTTCGTTATTGAAACAAAAGGCATTCTCGCCTCTAAACACTAGGTCAAAGTCGTATTGCGAGATGCAGCGTAGGAAATTCCTCGAGCTAGCAGAACTGGGTAACATGTAGTCATGTAGCTCAATGATGATGAGAGGGAATTTCTCGACCCATTCAACATCTTTTTCGAAGAGGAGCTGCTCTCCTCCTTCAATGTCCATTTTGAAGATGAAGGGGGTCAAAGCCTTGGCCACATAAACTTCGACCAGTTTATTTGCTGAGAACACTGCCACTCGCTCCGTTCCACGCTCTACCAGGCGGAACCCCCAATCCCCGAAGCCAGGGTTCTCGAGATACATCGCTCCATCTTCACAACCGATACCGCCGCGAATTAAATCGCAATCGAGGTCTCGACAATTCAAGTGGAGCAGGTCGCAATTCCCCGGGGCGGGTTCAACCGCGACGAGCTTAGATGAGGGGAACTCGGTCCCGAACCAGACTGCGCTTGCGCCGATGTTGGCACCGGCATCAAAGATCACCGGTCTTCTCTTGGATTCGATTAACGATCCATAAAACCGGGTAATCCATTTTCCTTGAGCGAAACCAGCCAACGAATACTCCTTCTCGATAAATACCTGGTAATAAACGCCAAGGTCGGCATGGCTATTCCAGCGGATATGGAACTTTCGGATCTGGTTCCGGCGCTTAAGGGGCACGTTCATTACCGAGCTGCTTCTGTATAAGAGCAAGTGACACAACTTCAAGCACCATACCCGCGCGCCATGGAGACCGCGACGGACTTGCTGAAAGGCCACCCGGTTGGCCAAGAGCAGAATCTGGTAAAAGAGACCGCGATCCGGCCGACGTCCAAGACCCTCGAGTGAAAGATCATCGCTGGATTGATTTGATACGGCGGAAGCAGCTCCCCTCCGAACAATCCTTTCCAAGTTCGCCTTTTTCAACGTAATCGATGGTTAATGATCAAGCCTGCCCTTCTGAATCTGCGCAAGTATCCGGCGGTAAAACTCTTTCGAAGTAGGGCGCGGAGTTGTGTAATATAATGATGTGACAACGCTAACGGTCATCTGTCCAGGAGGACAATCCCATCGTCTGTTCCTGGCTCACCGTCAAGTTTGGTGAGAACGGTTAACGCCGGGAACATGCGGTAACGCCGTCAGCGCCGTTTATTGGCGTTCGCTCGCGCAGTTTGCGCGAAGCGACTACAATGGCGGATAATTCGTCCGCCTCCCGTAGAAGAACATCAACGCTCTTTAAAGGCATCAGTCGCGGTGTCAGTGCAGGAACCCAAGCCAAAAAGCGCATCCATCGATTTCTAAGCGCCGGCGGCGTCCCCCTGGCTGGAATTTGCCGTTTGCGATTTGCTCCGAGCGGTATACGATCCGCGTCATCTATGGAGCCCGCTGTCGCCAGTTCCTCTCCAAAACTTGTGCCTCGGGCAAATGAAGGCGCAAAACTAAAGTATCTTCTCATTTTCTTAATCGCTTTCCTGGGCAAGTTCCTGTTCGTTTCCCGTTTTGGATTTTATGAGGACGACTATCTTCAAATCCTTCCCTTCTACCAGCTGAACCTCGGGGATGCGATCGCACGGGCATGGTGGGACGTGCGAACATGGACAAATGGGGAACCTATCGGCTTCGCTATCGCCGATCTCCATGCCTATTTCGTGACCCGGTTCGATACCCTGCTCGTCGGGTATCTGCTGGGATTTCTGCTGGTAGCGCTGAATGGTTTTTTATTCTATCGACTAGCCCGAAGGCTGTTCTCGGATTTCCCAGCCTTTGTTGTGGCCTGTTTGTTTGTCTTGTATCCGGCGGATACTTCGGAACAAATCATCATGAATCAGCCCTGGCAGCTGATGAACCTGACGTTTGTTTTGCTTGCGTTCCTGTTTTACCGCAAGAATCTCCTTCTAGCCTACGGCTTGGCACTCTGTTCGCTATTGACTTATGAACATTTTTTCTTTCCGTTCGCGGCCGCACCATTTTTCCTGGAACGAGGGGAAAGGTTCTCAGTTAAAAAATGTCTGAGTCACGCATTTTTTATCATTGCCTCCGCGACTGCGCTGATCCTTACTCGAAATTTCATTGGTGAATCCAGGGCCCACGACGTCTTGATGTCCCCTGGCCAGGTATTCACGAAAATACCGAGTGCAATCGCCATGGGGCTCGCGAATAGTATCGGCACCCTCTGGGCGCGCGTTTCGGACTCTCTGCTTCACGGTGGATCCTTCTCCATCGGCATTATACTTCTCACCGCCCTCGCAATCGTTCTGGTGTTTAAGAATAAAAGTTCCGGCGCCGAACAACCAGAGGAGGTCCGCACTCCGAGAGACCTACTGATTATTGCCGGAGGTGCGCTTTTTGGAGCTGCCGCCGGTTACGTTTTAGCTTTCCGACCCGATAACTATCCCCCAATCCTGAACCTGGGGCGACTTTCAGGGTTCAATGCGCCGGCGAGCATTGGTGTATGTATTCTGATCGGGTGCATCATCTCAGTGGGTCTGCGATTTGGTCCACTAATTCGAGAGACTGTCGCCTGGCTGTCGGTTGGGACTGTCAGCTGTCTGGTCGCAGTTGGTATTTACATTCAACAGGTCGATTACGTCGACTCTTGGACCCAACAAAGAATGCTGCTGCAACAGTTGTTCGCTACCTCAAACACTTGGAAGCCGAATGGGGCGCTGGTTATCGACTTGGATAATTCCGACCGAAGATCGGTATCCACTCCCGGTTTTCCGATTTATTGGTTGTGTTCCGACTTGGTTGATATTCCCGCTCGACTCATGCATTTCGTCGCTTTCCAGGAGCTCACGAAGGGAAATCAGGCGTGTCCGGTGGCGATCGGCTATTCGCAATACGCGGGATCGGCGATCCCCGAGCCGGGCGGGGTTCGGCTAGAAATGGCCAGTTCGAGACCGGTCCATGTTCGAGACGGTAATTTTCAGCTCTTTCAGATCCATCATGACCGATTGATGAGGGTTACAGATCCGACGTGGTTAGTTGCCGGTGTGGAACTCCACCAACAGGTCTTGTCGGAGACGCAGAAATGGCCACTTCCTCTTTCCAAGGCGGGTACGATTCTGCTCCAGGACGAGTCGCTGTGGCCATCGGTAGACACCGGTATCATGTATCCCACTACTCCGCCGTTTAATCGTAGTTTCCCAAAGGGGCAGGAATAGACGAGATTCTAGATTATCTCTGCCGTATCTGATATCACCGCTTATCTCCATGATAAGCGGGATCAGGAACCTGATCGGCAAGCTGGCAAAATTGAGAAGAGGGACTAGGTGCGGGCTGATCATCGGTTCGCCACCGGCCAGCACTAGCTCGCGGATCCTAGGCGCTGGCGATAAGAGTTCACTTGAAACAGGCTCCGACCGGCTCGTTTCTGACCATTTGGCGTCTGATTTGTTTTAGATAATCGGAGTTCCAAACATCCTCGAAACGATCTTGATCGAGAGTCATTTGCCGCGGGCCCTCTCGGACGTGCTCGCCTGGTATGACAGCACATCCTCGCTCCTAGGTCCAAATCGATATTCAGGTGTAAAAACGGCAGAATACAAAACCGGGCAGGAAACTCTCCCATGCTCTCGGAGTTTTGATCGATACGGGTCACAGCGTAAAGCACCAAATTTTCAAAACCGCAGGCGGGCAGTGAAGCAAGGTTTTAGTCTGGCGGGCAGCCCGTCGACCGCTAAGCTTGCGGTACCGGAAGCGTTTGACCTTACGACCGGTCGGCGAAGCAACTAACAGAAAAATTTCACGCCAAGACGCAAAGAGATGAAGACTAGCATTAGCCAAGCGAAAGAATTCAAACCGCCACACCCCACGGCGGAAGATGCTGTACCCAAGGCAAACGTCATCACCCAAGTGTTGCCAGATCGCTGCGTCACCTTTCGGTTGATGGCGCCAGGCGCACACCAGGCCTCGGCGCTGGTTGGGTTCTCGAACCCGCCGACCGTAACAGCGCCAAGCTATCCGATGAAAAAAGATGACCAAGGACTTTGGTCAAGAACGATCGGACCGCTGGCGCCCGGGGTTTACGAAGTCCAATTCGATGTTGACGGGCTCATAATTCCGGATCCGGGAAGCGCACTGCCGAAACCACAACGACAGGTGATCACTAGTTTCTTGGAGATCCCCGGTGATCCGCCGACCTATCTTGAAACCCGGGATGTTCCACACGGAACCCTGCGCCTCGAGCTCTATCCTTCCAAGGTTTCAGGCGTCACTCGCCCGCTCCTAGTTTATACCCCGCCCGGATACGATCAGCATCCCCAAGAATCATACCCCGTTTTATTCCTATACCATGGTTACGGCGACACCGTCTATTCCTGGGTCACCGAGGGTCGGGTTCAACAGATCTTGGACAACGCCATTGCGGACCAGAATGCCGTACCGATGGTCGTGGTGATTCCGGACACGCATGCTCTAAATCCCGATACCACGCCAAGAACGGAAATCGGCCATTACCTGAACGAGAACGTGCAAGCGGAGGATCGCGAACTCTTCGAAGACATTATGCCCTTCGTCTCGGCGCATTATCGGATGCGAACGGATGCCAAAGACAGAGCCCTCGCCGGTCTTTCCATGGGCGGATTTCAAACGGTTTACACGGGCTTCGTTCATCCGGATCAGTTCTCAGCCCTCGCTGTTTTCAGCGCCGGTCTCTTGGGCGAGCCGCAGCCTCTCGAGCAAGCTCTAGAGAAACCCGAGAAAATCGCCGCCGGTATCCACTATTTATATGTCACTACCGGGAGCAAGGATCCGGTAACCGGGCCCCGAACCAAAGAGTTTGTCGCCCGCTTGGACGCATTGAAGATCCCCTATTCTTTCGAACAATACCCGGATCAAATCCATTCCATGGAAGTCTGGCGCCCTTCCTTGAACAAGTTCATCGCGAAGTTGTTCCGATAGAAACGGACTGACACCGCCCCATCGTTTGAAACTCTGGGAGGCTACGTCTGGCAAGCCGGAACCGTTTTTGTCCCGGAGGGACTGAATAATCGTAGCGACTCGACTGAGCTCGTCGAAGTCCAGGCAATTCATTGCCTGGGATAGGTGAGAAAGAAGGCCGTCCCATAGGGTACGGTATGATTGGGTCCGATAGGCGTGCCACGATCAGGACGACCAATCAACCGTGGGTAAGGATCAGACCGTGCCCGACGGGACGGATTCTCGATTGGACCTGTTCCAGCCCCGAAGCTTTCGGGGCTGGCTACGATCACTCGGTCCCTACGGGACATTAGACAAGCTCCCAAGGGATGTCAGGGCATAGCCGTGGGTTTTAACGCTCGAAACAGATCTGCCTGGGCATTCTGAGTTTTCGAATCGAAACCGGTCCAAGTCACCTCCCTGGGGAGCTTCTTCCCACGCGATCGAAACACGCCGAAACTGCTTATCCGGCGGTGCTCAGTCTAGGCTCCCTTGCTGAACCATAATTGCTCCTTCAGCCGTCCATAGTTTTTCCTTGGCTTGCGCTTGCTAGTGCCAATCTTAGAGCCACTTCGTGGCGTCTATACCGATTTTTGCGACCGGCAAGAACGGTCAAGGCGATGACGTTGCAAGCTCCTATCTCGCCTCGGTGAATCTATGCAAATCGGAACCGACCGAAACCCCTATGGATTTAATCGTGATGCAAGTTCGAACCTAGTTTTGCTTGACGAAATCTATTTCGCTCTATTATCAGTTCGAAAGCGAACGAAATCACCTCGTTTACTTCTCCCCAGACACGATGCGCTCCTGCGCTCATGGCTCGGGAATAAGTTGGCCAAACAGGCAATTAAACCCCAGAGAGTATGGAAATCGATACCCGCTTCCCAACGAAACTCGATACTGTCTCCGACGCGCCAGAACCATTTCGCAGTGTGTTGGTAGAAAGTTTGCCGTCGGCAGAGCCTGTCCGGTTGCTGGTGCACGCTCCGGCTTTCACAACGGAGGATCAAAGATGGCCGGCCACTGTGCTTGCGATGACGAATGATGGTTGGCTCGTAGCTTCGGAGACCGAAGAAGGCGGTGCCACCCTGGAAAAATCCGACTTCAGCAACACTCTGTTTCTTGAACTGACGTCTATTTTCCTTTTTGGGCAGCTAAAAATTTGCTTTGCCGCGGTAAGCACTTCGTACTCCGTAAAGATTAAGTTCGAAACAGTCGAGGACGAGTTATACCGCGAGGCAATTGATCTGTTATTCGCCGGCATGGACCCGACGCTCAGTAGCGTGGCTGGGAAGGATCGCAGCGAGGCTGCGCTGTTCGAGGGTTGGCCCATGAAAATCCGGAACGAGGCGCAACGTTTTTCGCCAAAGGGGCAACGGTTTTTGGCCGCGATACAGTGGCCGGCTATTTTTGGCGGTCACAAGCGGCAACTTGCTCCCCATGGTGCACTGTTGATCACCGAGCGCGAGCTGGTGGCGATTTCGGAGGAGAAAGAGGCTTCCGCGGAATCCACTTCGGGAGAGGAACTTAAGGAAAAATTCGGGGGGATCATCACGTTTGTTCCTCGTGTCAGGTTATCGGATTTTCATGTGGGCCATCAGGAAGGCTTCGACGTTCTTGCTCTCGAGCTGCACGCAGCGCACGGGGGAGAAAAACTGGAGATCATCTTTCCGTCCAACGAGGAAGCGATCGTTCGGAAGGCGATGGAGCAGCTATTGCTTTCTTAGTTTGTTAACCGGCAATTCGAAGATGTGAAGCGCAAATGAAACTGTGCGCTGTTTCGGAAAGTTAGGGAATTTGAAAGAGGCTGCGAAAGCGTCAGCCGGCCTCGGTCTCGCCGCTTTGGAAGTCGGGATGGGCAACTGGTCTACCGCTCCTGGCTTAAGCAAAGGTGATGCCCGGTCGAACCGAGGTCTGGAGGCATCCGTCTAATAAGGGTGGCTCTTCGAGGGGAGACTATCGAAGCTTTGTCAGCAGCCCGATGCTTCGCAGCGCGAATGCATCGCCGAACCGAATCTAAGAATCGGAACAGCGCCGTCCCAATTCCGGAGCGATGGGGCGAAGCGCACTTCATCAGTAGGACTCTGATCACGTCGTTACGGAAAGCGGGTACGACAATGCCAAGCTCGGAGGAAGCGATAACTTTGGAAAGCTCGAGCGCTCCTCAGGCTGCGGCGGCTGCGGGGCCGAGCGCGTCGTTAACGAGGGGAGGCGTGCGTCAAAGGCTTCGCCTTGCTTCCTAGAATCAACCCCAAATGGGGTGTTTTTGTCTCACCGATTACTGACACACTGATTACTGATTACTAGTCTGTGCTGCGGCCCAGAACGTTGTCGATGTCCTGAACCTGTCCGGGCCATTACGGTGACAACGTTAAAGGTTCTCGCTGGTGTAGATCGCGAATGGAACCGCTTCCGAACGGATTCTAGGAGCCCCTGCTTCCCGCGATGCCACGAGAGCGCTTAAGCAGCGTTCTGCCAAGATCTCAGGATTCTGATCGATGGCGATATCCGCGACCCCGGAGATCACTGCTTCTCGCGCATTGGAAAGCTCGTGGCAGACGCAGACGATACGCCGTTGCGTCTGATGTTCTTTCAAAGCGCGGAATGTGCCGGCTTCACCGCCTCCGGCGGTGTAAATGCCGACACAATCGGGATGGGTGCTGATAAATTCCTGAACGGCATCGTAAGCGACTTCCGGATCATCCAGACAGACCATGGTTTCGGCGATGCGAAAACGGGGTGCTTGTTCCCGGAAAAAGCTGCGAAATCCTGCTTCCCGACTCTCTTGGCACAGATAACGATGGCTGCCGGTGACTACTCCCACGGGGCCCGCTTTTCGAGCCAATCGCGCCAGAAACCAGCCGGCGGTGCGTCCCGCGCTTCGATTGTTAATTCCCACATAATCGTACTTCTCCTCGGAAGACAGGTCCGATACCAACGCGACCGTCCGCACATTGCGCCTGCTCGCCTCGGCTATTGCTTGAGAAATGTGCGGGTGATCGAGGGCCACAATGGCCAACGCGTCAACTAAGGGGCTGACCGCTCTAATCCGCTCGGCCATGGCGGTGGAATTCACGGCGTCGACGAATTCAATAACCAGGTCAGCGCCTATATCCGGGCGTGACCTCGCCGCCTGGCGCAAAGCTGAAGCAAGTGCTTGGTAGAAAAACGTCGTTCGTCGTTGCAACAGAACAGCGCAACGCACTGGCGCTTGCAGACCTTGGATGTGCGAGCGCAGCAATGGCGAAGCATAATATTGCAGTGCCTGAGCGGTCTTTAATATTCGCTCCGCGGTGGATTGACGTACGGGCGCTCGCCGGTTCAGGACCCGATCAATGGTAGCCACGCTGACACCCGCCTCACGAGCAAGATCGGCCATGGTAACACGGGAGTGACTCACGCAAACAGGATGCAATACTCCCCTCAGCGGGGCAAGTCCATCCTATCAAGAAGCGACGGCGTGAGCTGAAAGGTTTCTTTCCATCATGAGGTGAAATCGGTTCATGACCAAGCACTTAGGTCTGGAGATATGATTCTATCATTATGAAAGATTATCAAATGATAGAAATGCAATAAAATGCATCGGCTGGCCAATTCGGAATTGCGCTTCCTTCGGCCATGCGATAGGTCGTATCCGTCTTCCTCCCGGACTTCGTCCGCGGCGTCTCGGCCAGGAATTCAGACCCCCCTCGTGATCACTATTTTCCAAAAACCTTGCAAATGATCCGCTCGATTTCTCTACAAACCGTAAAAGTCGGAATGGCACCAGTTGACGGTCTTAAGGCCCAGTTAATCGCCGACAAAGCCACCGAATCTCTCAAGACTGGCAGACCGGTGAGAGTCGAGGTTACTAACCGACAATTCGAATATGTGAGCCTCAAATGAAACTGTGCGCTGTATCGGAAAGTTTAGGGAATTTGTCATTGAAAGAGGCTGCGAAAGCGTCAGCCGGCCTCGGTCTCGCCGCTTTGGAAATCGGGATGGGCAATTGGTCTACCGCTCCTCATGCCGACCTAATGGCTCTTTTGGAGAGCAAGGATAAGCGGCATGAATTTTTGTCCGTGTTTAAGGAAAACGGTTTGTCATTGGCGGCTCTAAACTGCAGCGGGAATCAGCTTCATCCTGTCGATGGAGAACGCCAAAGCAAAATCGTTTACGATACGGTCCGGGTTGCCGAATTGCTTGGCGTTGACACAATTGTGTTGATGTCAGGTTTGCCGGCCGGCGGGCCGAACGACCTGAGACCAAATTGGGTTACCTGTGCGTGGCCATTGGAGAACAGGGAAATGCTCGACTGGCAGTGGGAGGCCAAGCTTTTGCCCTACTGGGAAAAGCTAGCCGCGTTTGCCCAAGAATGCGGGGTAACAAAGCTTTGCATCGAACTGCACGGCCACCAGTTAGTCTATAATGTACCTACCCTACTGAAGCTGAGAAAGCAGATCGGAAAGATCGTCGGCGCAAATCTCGATCCGAGTCATTTGTTTTGGATGGGCGCTGACCCTTTGGCGGCAATCGATGCCCTTGGCGATGCGATCCATCATGTGCACGCAAAGGATACATCTTTGAACGACGGAGTGCTGAATCTGACCGGCCGCTTGGAAACGATTGGACACGAGCATGTCAAGGAACGCGCCTGGAATTATATCACGCTGGGATATGGACACGGCGAGCAGTGGTGGCGGCAGTTTTGCTATCGGCTTCGCCTCAATGGTTACGATGGCTGGCTGTCGATTGAGCACGAAGATATCGTTCTCTCCCGGATGGAAGGACTGCGGCGATCGGTTGATGTGCTGAAGAGCGCGCTGGCCGAGGAACCGAGCGATTACACATTGCCAACAAGCTGAACCGAAGAACTATGATCGGAATCGCATTGCTCGGCGCCGGTCGCATGGCGCGAGTGCACGCTAAGGGGATTGAGGCGGCCGGGGGGAAACTCGTCACAGTTTTCGACGTCGTTAAACCGGCGGCTGCATCTCTTGCTGCAGAATCCGGCGCGTCCGTATCGGGCAGCGCCGAAGAGGCGTTACACCATCCCGGCGTCGGAGCTGTACTGGTGGCAACTTCCTCGGATACACACGTCGATTGTATCATTCAGGCGTCCGAGGCCGGAAAGGCAGTCATGTGCGAAAAGCCGCTGGCCCCCAGCTTGTCGGAGGCGCAGCGCTGCATTGATGTCCTGGGCGCCAACGCAGGCAATGTCTTTATGGGCTTCAATCCAGGCCATGCAGCAGTGAAAAAAGCAATTGAGGCGGGCGAGATTGGCAATCTCGAGCAACTGACTATTACCAGTCGCGATCCGAATCCGCCGCCGCTTGATTACATCCCAAAATCAGGCGGGCTCTTTCGAGATATGATGATCCATGACTTTGACATGGCTCGCTGGATATTGGGCGAGGAACCGGTGAGCATTTACAGTCGTGGCAGCTGTTTGGTTGACCAGGAGATCGGCAGGCTCGGCGACATCGACACGGCTTGCGTTAGCCTGGTCACACAGAGCGGCAAGCAATTTCAGACAATCCAAAGGCAACCGGCTTAACACGCTATTCCAGCCAAAGCTTTGGAGCCCCGGATCGCTTTCGCGCGTTTTACATGGAGCGGTATGGCGAGAGCTATCGCCTGGAGATCGAAACTTTCCTCCGTGGAGTAGTCGAAGGCACGCCGGCCCCGGTAAACGCTATTGACGGCCTGCGAACCGCCTATCTGGCGGAGGCGGCGGCAGCGTCTCTTCAACTGGGGAAGGCTATTGAACTCAAAGCGAACTGTGAGGTGACCTGGACGTGACTGAGGACTTTTTCCCGAGAAACCGAACAACTATCGCGATGATCACCGGAGGTACGCAAGGCCTCGGGCTGGCAATCGCCAAAAGGCTGGCGCTGGAAGGTGCTCGCGCGATAGCCATCAGCGGTCGAAACCCGGACAAAGGTGAAAGCGCTGCCAAGAGTGTTCGTGCTCTGGGGACCGATTGCCTGTTTGTGCAGACCGACGTTTCAATCGTCGATGACTGCTTCAGGCTCGTCAACGCCGCTCTGGAGCACTTTGGCATCGTTAACGGCCTCGTTAATTGCGCAGCCGCGACAGATCGTGGCACGCTGCTGGATACCAGCCTCGAGCTCTGGAACCGGCACTTCGAGACGAATGTACGCGGTCCCTTCCTGATGATGCAGGGCCTGGTCAAGCACCTGGCCCAAACAGGCAGGCCGGGTAGCATTGTTAATATTATCTCGATGGCGGCCCACTGCGGGCAGTCTTATCTGACAGCGTACTCGGCGTCGAAAGGGGCGCTGGCAACCCTCACCAAAAACGTCGCCAATGCGTATGCGGCCAGGCGAATACGATGCAACGGCATCTTGACCGGCTGGATGGACACTCCTGGTGAGAGTGTAATCCAGAAGAAATTCCACGGCGCGAGCGAAGATTGGTTGGCTAAAGCTGAGGCAGCTCAGCCCATGGGGCAACTCGTTAAGCCGGAGGAGGTGGCGGGGCTTGCCGCTTACATGCTGAGCCCGGAGTCCGGTGTCATGACCGGGGCTTTGGTAGATTATGATCAGAACGTTGCTGGAGCCTATCCTGAGTAATGGAGCGGCTTGGCCGCCGGAGACATTTATGGCAACAGAAGAAAAGAGAAAAGTCAGGGTAGGAATGGTTGGCGGGGGCCCGGGCGCCGGAATCGCCGAGACTCACCGGACGGCGATGCGGCTCGACGACAGGTATGCAATCGTGGGAGGAGTTTTTTCCCGTGACCGCGAGAAATCGCTGACCGCGGCAAAGAATTTGCGGATTCCCGAGGACAGAATTTACCCGGACTACGTTGCGATGGCAGAGGCGGAATCGGGACGAAAGGACGAGAGGATTGATGCAGTTGTTATTGTAACTCAAACGGCTAGTCACTACGAGATTGCGCGGAAATTTCTGGAGACCGGAATCAATGTGGTTTGCGATAAGCCGTTATGCCTGAAATTGGCTGAAGCGAAGGAGCTTAAGGCACTCGTTGAGAAAAACGGACTGATCTTTTGCCTGACCCATAACTATTCAGGTTACGCCATGGTTAGGCATGCGGCTCGCATGGTCAGGAACGGCGCTATCGGGAAAGTGAAGGTTGTGCAAGCTGAGCATGCCTCCGGCTGGGCAATCAAGCTGTTGGAAAAAGAAGGTCATCCGCAGGCCGCATGGAGAACGGATCCGGAGGTTCTCGGTGATGCCAGCGTATTGTACGATCTCGGTACCCATGCGCATCAGCTTAGCCGTTTTGTGACCGGACTCGAGGTTACAGAGGTGGCTGCGGAAATGAACCAGATCGTTGAAGGCAGAGCTATCAAGGACAATGCCAATCTATTGCTCCGGTTTTCTAATGGCGCACGAGGAACACTCTGGGCATCGATGGCTGCCGCCGGAAATGAGCATGGCCTTCGGCTTCGCGTATATGGGGATCAGGGCAGTTTGTCCTGGCATCACGAGGATCCGCACCACCTGCGCTATTGCCCGATGGATGGCGCGCCCCAGATGCTGGCGCAGGGCGCGGACTGGCTGTCGCCAGATGCACGACGGTGGACGCGCGTCGGGCTTGGACATCCGGAAGGATTCTTTGAGGCGTTTGCCAATCTTTATACAGAAGTCGCGGACGCTCTTTTGGCTAAGTCAGATGGAAAAGCATATGCAAAAACTGATCTCTCTTTTCCCGACGTAACCGACGGAGCACGTGGGGTAGCCTTTGTGGAAAGCGCGATGCGCTCCTACGCGACAGGCGGCGCATGGACGCAGGTTGAGTCGATTTAACCTAAGATCAGAAATTACCTTGGAGAGCAATGCTCGCCGTCACCGGAATACCGAATTCCAGCTTAAGAACGAGAAATCAAAAGGAGCAATAGATGCTGAAAGTAGCTGTTATTGGAACCGGCTTCATCGGGTCGGTCCACGCGAAAAACTTTGCGCGACACCCTGGTGCCGAACTGGTGGCTGTGAGTGATGCCAACATCGAGATGGCAAATAAAGTCGCGCTGGCCACGGGCGCTCGAGCCGAGAGCGACGTTGAAGAAGTGTTTAGCGATAAAGACATTCAGGCGGTGTTAATCGCCACCACTACGGACACTCATGTGGACTTCCTCAGTCGTGCAGCGGATGCGGGGAAAGCAATCTATTGCGAGAAACCGATCAGTTTGGATTACGAAGAAGCAGAAAAAGCGGTGCAGGCGGTGCGTGCCGCCGGTGTTCCCGTTATGCTTGGATTCAACCGCCGGTTCGATGCGAGCCACGCTGCTGTCAAGGAAGCCGTGGAACAGGGCGAAGTGGGTAAAGTGGAAATTGTGCAGCTGACCAGCCGCGGCCCGAAGCCACCGCCGATTTCCTATGTCAAGGTTTCCGGAGGCCAGCTCCGGGATCAAACAATTCATTTTTTTGATTTGCTGCGATGGCTCACAAACGATGAACCGGTCGAGGTATACGCGATCGGCGCGGCTCTGGTCGACCCGGCGATCGGTGAGGCAGGCGATGTCGATACGTCGGTTGTATCGCTTCGCATGGCATCGGGAGCGCTGGCCCAGATCGATTGTTCGCGGCGTGCTGCTTACGGGTACGACGAGACGATTGAGGTCTTCGGTTCCGAAGGAATGGTCGAGTCCGCACGGCAAAACTTCCGTAACCGCTTTCTTTACCGAGGGCGTCAAGTCATTCGAGACGGGCTTCACCCGGGCTGGTTCGAGCGCGTCGAGCAGAGCTATTACGAAGCGATCGATGCTTTTGTGAAATCGGTGGAAGAAGGGAGACCGCCCAGCCCATCCCTCGAGGATGGCTTAAAAGCGCAGCTCGTTGCCGACAAGGCAACCGAGTCAATGAAAACAGGGCAACCGATCAAGATTGCAAAATAGGCTGCCGATATGACCACGGAGAATTTATTATCGGCGATTCGCTTGGGAGTCAGTCCATTAAGTTGGACGAACGATGTGCTAGTTGAGCTAGGCGGCGATATTCCACTCGAAACCTGCCTCAAAGACGCGGCGGAAATAGGATACGAGGGAGCAGAACTAGGGAGGAAATTCCCTAGAGATGGACAGAAACTCTCATCGATCCTTTCAAGTTATGGGCTTCGGTTAGTTGGTGGGTGGCATTCAGGATTTCTTACTGAACGCTCAGTGGAAGAGGAATGGGAAGCTGCCGTCGATCATGTCCGGTTGCTGAAGGACTGCGGCAGCCAGGTGCTAGTCTATGGTGAATGCGGCCTGATGACCGGAGCCTCGCCCTGGGACGAACCACTGAGCAAGCGTCCAAGTTTGAAGACGAGCGAATTTTCGGCGTACGCAAGCAAGCTCGGCGAATTCGCAATCAGGCTGAAGGAGACGGGAATTACGTTAGCGTACCACCATCATTTAAAAATGTTGGTGGAGAGAGCGGAAGAGATCGACGCTTTCTGCGAATCTACCCGAGATGAAGTGGGGCTTCTCCTCGACACTGGCCATGCTTATGCTGCCGGCGCTGACTACGCGGAGATAATCCGAAAGTTCGGACCCAGAGTCGTGCACATCCACCTCAAGGATGTCCGCCGCGACACTCTGGAACGTGCGCGCAAAAATGATTGGTCCTTTAATTCAGCAGTCAGGGAAGGGATGTTTACAGTTCCCGGTGACGGCGACATCGATTTTTCGGCAATCCGAGAATTCGTCCGGACTTCAGGATATCGCGGCTGGGTTGTGGTAGAAGCTGAGCAGGACCCGGCTAAAGCACCGCCAAGATTATATACGGAAAGGGCCTATCACTACGTCGAGGAACTCCTGTCCTGACGCATCGCTAGAAAGAAAAATATGTTAAAGGCATTAAATATTGGTCTCATCGGCTCTGGGTTCATGGGACAAGCGCACGCTGACGCCTACCGCCGGGCTGGGATTCTGTATCGGAACCTGCCTCGCAAGCCGGAGTTGTACGCTATCGCGGATCAGAACGACGCGCTGGCGGAACAAGCCCGGGCCAGGCTCGGCTTCGCTAAAGCTTACGGTGATTGGCGCCGGTTAATCGAAGACCCACAGGTAGATGTTGTCGACATCACTACACCCAATCATTTGCATGTGGAACCGGCTTTGGCTGCCCTCGAGGCGGGGAAACATGTTTATTGTGAGAAGCCCATGGCCGTAAAACTTGCAGATGCGCAACGCATGGCGGCCGCAGCCAGGAAGGCAGGTGTTAAGACGTTGGTAGCTTTTAACAACATCAAAACTCCCGCGGCACTGGTGGCCAAGCAAATCATCGACCGCGGAGAAATCGGCGAATTGGTGCGGTTCCGCGGCAGGTTTGACCAAGGCTTTTTTAATGATCCCTCTTTGCCCTGGTCCTGGCGCTGCTCCAGGGAGTTGGCGGGTACCGGCGCTCTCGGTGATCTCGGGGCGCACGCCGTGTCGGTCGCACAATTTCTTATGGGCGATGTGACGGCAGTCGCCGCGCAGGCGCAGACAATTTTCAAAGAGCGTCCAATACCGGAATTCGATGCGGGCTACGGAAGCAAGGTAGCCGCTGACGCAAAAAAACGGGCGGTCGAAAACGAAGATCAAATCCAATCTCTGGTGAAATTTTCCTCCGGTGCCGCGGGTGTCATCGAGGCTTCCCGCATCTGTGCCGGGCGCGTTTTCGGGGTTTTTTGGGAAGTCTGCGGCACCGAGGGCACTCTGGTAAACAACGGCGAAAGGTTCAATGAGCTTCAGGTCTTTCGAATGAGCGAAGCAAAGCGCAACCGCGGTTTCACCACGATCTACTGCGGATCGCAAGTTCCGCAATATTCGGCTTTCTTCGGTTTTGACTTCGCCGGTGGCGGACTGGGCTATTTCGATATGAAGGTATTCGAGGTGCACGATCTGGTCCAAGCTATCGGCCGAGATGAGCAGTGTTTTCCGGATTTCGAGTTCGGCGCACGGAACCAGGAAATTCTCGAAGCGATTGATCGGTCGAGCCGATCCGGCAGCTGGGTATCGGCGCGAGAGTAAGAATCGATAAAAACCATTCTTTTGCTTTCGATTCGAAACATCCAACTCTTTCGGATTCTGCGATCTAAAACTCACTCTTGAGGAGCAACGAACAATAGCGAAAAAGCTTTCGTCACAAGAATTGCACTTGACTAGAGGACTTTCATTTTGTAATCGATTCGAAAGTAAACGAAATCATCTCCCCCCCGATCATGAGCGTACTGCCCGTTCCCACTAGGCGTTCTCTGTCGTTGCGTTCTTCAAAAGGGGCCAGTGACGCGTTCCGGCACTCGCCCTCACTTTTGATCGGTTTTCTCGCCGCAGTCAGTTTTAACGCCCCCCAAAAATCCAAATTCAGAACAGACAATGCCCATTCAAAGCACAGTTGAAAATAAAGACCACGGCCTTCGAGAGGTCGTGAAGCCCCTCCTCAAGAACTCGGTAATTGCGAACCTCGGAAGATTTTTCCTTCCAGCGATTGCGATAATGACAATAGCGCTGAGCGGCGTTCCCGCTGTGGCCGCCGAATCAAAGGTCAAAATTGGGGTTAGCATGGCCCTGTTCGACGATGTGTGGCTGACCCTGGTCCGAAACGCCATAACCAAGTGGGGTAATGAACGCTCCGATGTGGAGCTGACCATAGTTGACGCAAACAATGACTCGGCTAAACAGACCGGGCAGGTGGAAAATTTCCTCGCGCAGGGAATGGACGCGGTGGTCATCCTTCCAGTGGACACCGCTGCTACCGGACCGATGACCAAGGCTGTGGTCAAAGCCGGTAAGCCGTTGGTCTACGTCAACCGCCTGCCTTCCAACCTGCCGAAATCGGTTGTGTATTGTGGTTCCAACTCCATTGAGGCCGGAATCATGAACATGGAGGAGTTGGGCAAAGCTATGGGCGGCAAAGGTAATCTGGTCATCCTGATGGGTGAGCTGAGCAATGAAGCAGCCATTGGTCGTACGGATGGAATCAAAAAAGTCGCCAAAGAAAAATTCCCGGATATCAAGATCGTCCGCGAACAGACCGGCAACTGGAAGCGTGAGCAAGGCAAGACCATTATGGAAAACTGGCTGGCTTCCGGCCAGGAGATCGACGGCGTTGCCTCCAACAACGACGAGATGGCGCTGGGCGCATTGCAAGCCATTAAGGCTGCCGGAAAACTCGGAAAGATTCCGGTTGGCGGCACGGATGCCAGCCATGATGCTTTGGAGTCTATGGACAAGAGTGAGCTGTACGACACCGTGTTCCAGGATCCCGTTGCGCAAGGTCAAGAGTCCGTTAACGCCGCCTATCTGTTGGTCAAAAAACAACCAAATCCAAAAGTTACGGATGGCAACAGGATCTGGATTCCCTACCAGAGAGTCACTAAGGAGAACTACAAGTCGTTCCTGAAATAGATCCTTATTTTGACCACTGCCTGCCTCGGACCGGTAGGCAGCGGTCGTTAAAACGACCGGAAGATTCAAGCCATGCAAAACGAGTACGTCCTCACTATGGAGGGTATCTCCAAACAGTTCCCAGGCGTACGTGCTCTCAACGACGTCCAGCTTCGTACCCGCAAGGGAACGGTGCATGCGCTGATGGGTGAAAACGGCGCGGGGAAATCGACGCTGATGAAGTGTTTGATCGGCCTCTATACGCCCGATTCAGGCACCATCACCTTTAAAGGTGAACGACTGAATATCGCCGACACCCACTATGCGTTGTCCAAGGGTATCTCGATGATTCACCAGGAACTGAGCCCGATTCCGCAGATGACTGTCGCTGAGAACATTTACCTGGGTCGTGAACCGACTACCTGGTACGGGCTGGTCGACATGCGCAAAATGAACCGCATGGCGACCGAACTGTTGGAACGGCTTCGCATCAAGATCAAGCCGACCGTCAACATGTGCGAGCTTAGCATTGCTAATACTCAGCTCGTTGAAATCGCCAAGGCAGTTTCCTACGACTCGGACCTGATCATCATGGATGAGCCAACCTCAGCCATCACCGAGGCGGAGGTGGAGGGCCTTTTCAATATCATCAAATCGTTAAGAGAGCAGGGGCGGGCGATTATCTATATCAGCCATAAAATGGACGAAATCTTCAAGATAACCGATGAGGTTACGGTCTTCCGCGATGGGCAATACATCGGGACCGACCCAACCTGCGATTTGAGCCACGGCAAGCTCATCGAGAAGATGGTTGGCCGGACGCTTACCGATATGTTTCACAAGGAGACAGTAGAACTCGGTCCGGTTTTCCTGGAGGTTGAAAATTTAAGCGGGAAAGGATTTCGCAACGTTTCTTTCCAGGTCAGGCGCGGCGAGATTCTAGGCGTTGCCGGCCTGATCGGAGCCGGGCGCACCGAAACCATGGAAGGAGTTTTCGGAGTAACGCGGACCCATGGGGGAACCATCAAGGTTAATGGGAAGCAGGTCACAATCAAATCACCGGCTGATGCCATTCGCCATGGCATGGCCTTGCTGACCGAAGACCGAAAACTGACCGGTTTGTACCTGAACGCCAGCGTTCGGGAAAACATGTTCATCGCTAATATAAAGCGATACCTGTTTGGTCCTTTCGTCCGGTTTCGGAAAATCGAGAAGGATTGTTCCAAGATGCGGGACTTAATGCGCATCAAGACACCCAGTCTGATGCAATTGGTGAAGTTCCTGTCCGGAGGTAATCAACAAAAAGTGTTAATTTCTCGTTGGTTATTGACCGAACCGGATCTGCTGATCCTGGACGAGCCAACGCGCGGGATCGATGTGGGCGCCAAATCGGAAATCTACCGGCTGATGACCGAATTTGTTCGCTCGGGTAAGGCGATCATCATGATCTCGTCGGAGTTACCGGAGATCCTGGGGATGAGTGATCGAATCATGGTTATGCACGAAGGAGACAAGGCAGGTGAGCTTTCCCGCGCGGAAGCAACCCAGGAAAAAATCCTTCATCTGGCTACGGGGCTAAGTTTAACTTCATAGAGGAGCAGTGTCGTGAAAAATCCTGGAGCCATTACCGCAAGCAGGGCTGAAAATGGACAACAGATTGGGCAGCTGATTGCTAGGATCTTCAGCAAGTACGGAATCTTTTTGATTTTTGCTGCCATGGTCGTGGTGGCTTCGTTCTTGTCACCGGCATTCATGAGCAGGATCAACCTGATCAATATCGTGCGGCAGATGTCGGTCGTTGGCCTGATCGCACTCGGTGTTACTGGGGTTATTGTTAGCGCCGGGATCGACCTTTCGTCTGGCTCGGTAGTTGGTTTAACGGCGGTCGTTGCGGCTAGCTTCGCTCAAGATCCCGAGTACGCAACGATGTTCTATCCCGGCCTTAACGTCCCGTTAATAGTCCCCGTGTTGGCGGCTTGCGGCGTAGGTGCATTGGTGGGTTTGGTCAACGGCACCCTCGTTGCCAAAACCCGCATTCCGCCTTTTATTGCGACTCTCGGTACCTTTACTGCGATTCGCGGCTTAGCGTTGCTCTACACCGGCGGCCGTCCCATTTCCGATCTGACCGACTCCTATAACTTCATCGGTCAGGGAGATGTGTTTGGCCTGCCGGTCCCGATCATCATTCTGGTCGTCATGGCGGTGGTCACTCACATCCTCTATGCCCACACCAAATTTGGGAAATATATCTACGCGATCGGGGGCAACGAACAGGCGGCCCGGGTTTCTGGCATCAATGCATCCAAGTATAAGATGCTTATTTACGTATATGCCGGTTTCCTGGCGGGACTGGCCGGATTGGTGGTTTCTTCCCGGATTGGTTCGGGGCAACCAGGGCTTGGCGTAGGCTACGAACTTGATGCCATCGCGGCTGCGGTCATTGGTGGCAGCTCTCTTTCGGCCGGCGGAATCGGGACGGTGGCTGGAACGATTGTTGGAGCGCTCATTATCGGCGTATTAAACAATATCCTCGACTTGATGAACGTGTCGGCCTATTGGCAGCAGATTATCAAGGGTTGCATCATAGTTGGTGCTGTTATTATCGACCAGCTTAAACAGCGCGGAGGCAAGTAAAAGTCCGTCTTCTTTGTCTTTCGGCTGCATAGGATTACTTATTGTTAACACTTGGGACAGAGGAATGAGAGGCGGTGTTGGATGGGGACAGACCGCTTAAGGTTAGTTGTTATGGAAGTTAGTTAGTAATCGGTTCGGACGCACCTCCGGTTGGTCGACATAACCCCCGGGCTGAATCCTTCTCGAAAAAATGTTAACCGAGAAAGCGTTATGAGTAGCACGACAGATTATCAAAAGCTGGAAGGGTTAGCTCGAAAGGGGCGGTGGCTGGCAATCAGCACCGTTGCGAATAGCGGTGCCGGACACGTTGGTGGGCCATTCTCGGCGATGGACATTTTGGTGGCGCTCTACTTTCGAGTCATGAAGGTCAGACCGGACGAGCCGAAGTGGCCGGAGCGCGACCGGTTTATTCTTTCCAAAGGGCATGCTTCGGTCGGTCAGTATGCGGTAATGGCGTTGCGAGGGTATCTGCCGGTCGAGGAGCTCAAAACCTTTGATAAAGGGGGTTCGCGGCTGCAAGGGCATCCCGATGTTACGAAGCTGCCCGGCCTGGAGACATCGACCGGATCACTCGGCCAAGGCTTGTCGGTCGGGCTGGGCCTAGCTTTAGGCGCCCGGATGCGCGGGCAGAAATTCCACACTTTTGTGATGATCGGCGATGGCGAACTACAGGAGGGAATGATTTGGGAAGCATTGCATATCGCTCCTCGATATAAGTTGGGAAACCTTACTGCCATTCTCGACTGGAATGGTCTCCAGCAGTTCGGTTGGGTACTGGCGATTAACGAACAGCATCGGGGCGACCGCCGCGATCCGTGGTCGGGAATCGATTTGCGGGGCATCTTCGAGAAACTAGGCTGGCGTTGCCTTGAGATTAATGGGCACGACTTTGCGCAGATTGTCCCGGCTTTGGAAAGCGCCAAAGCGTCGGGTGACTCCGATCAGCCAACGATGATCATAGCTCATACCATCAAGGGGAAAGGAGTACACTTCACCGAAGGTAAACATGAATGGCATTCCAAGGTAGCAACCAAAGAGGAACTTAAAATTGTGGCGTCGGAACTTGGCATTGTGGAGGCCGGGGTATGAAAGCATTACGAGACGTTTTCGGCGATACCCTGGTTTCCCTTGGCTCAACTAATTCGAATGTCGTCGTGTTAGATGCCGATTTAGCTAATTCGACCAAGGCAGATAAGTTCGCTATGGCTTATCCGGGAAGATTTCTGCAAATGGGAATCGCGGAACAAAACTGTGTTGGTGTGGCGGTTGGTTTAGCCTCGCTTGGCTACGTGCCTTGGCTTTCGTCGTTCACCGTTTTTTTTACCCATCGGGCCGTTGATGCGATCCGCATGTTAGTGGCCCAAACCCATGCGAATGTAAAGATCGGCGCGGCCTATGCTGGATTGTTAACCGGACTTACCGGCAAGACGCACCAGGATGTTCAGGATCTGGCGATCATGCGTGCGATGCCCGACATGACGGTGCTGGCTCCGATCGATCCGATCGAAGCTGAAGCTATCATTCGCTGGGCCACTGAATATGAGGGTCCGGTGTTTGTCCGTTTGGCCAGGGATACGTGTCCGAACGTTTTCGATGATCAGTATCGCTTCGTACCTGGGAAAACAATCTTACTCAAAGAAGGGAGAGACGTATTGCTGATCTCGACTGGTCCACAAAGTGCCCGTTGTCTGGAAGCCGCCAAGGCGCTCGAGGCGGAAGGGACTTCGGCTGGAGTTCTTCATGTGCCGTCGATCAAGCCGGTGAACAAAGAGGAGATCGTGAACGCAGCTGAAAAGGCCAAGACAGTGATTACGGTAGAAGAGCATTCGATCTATGGCGGGCTGGGCGGTATGGTTGCGGAAATACTAGGTGAGGCATCGCCAAAGCGAGTAATCCGTTTTGGGATCGAGGATCGTTGGGGTGAATCGGCGCCAAACGATTATCTACTCGACACATTTCAAATGTCTCCGCCCCGATTGAGCGAGCGCGTCCAAAAGTTAGTTGCATAGTTTGCGGTGATCGGAGCGACCGGTCCCATCTGTAGTCCTAATGACGTCCCCAAGTCTAGCCGACTTCCAACAGCTCGCTGCTGAGCTCGAAGGGGTGGTTCATTTTGATACCGCGATGCGGACGCTCTATGCCACGGATGCATCGGTCTATCGTGAGATGCCGCAAGCGGTCGCGCTCCCCCGAACCGAAGCGGATATCGGCAAACTCATTCGCTTTGCCCGCGAACATAACACATCGCTCATACCCAGGACAGCCGGTACCTCGCTTGCCGGACAGGTCGTTGGAACAGGCATTGTAGTGGATGTGTCACGTCACTTCACTCGAATCCTGGAGATCGATGCATCCCAACGCCGCGTACGGGTCCAACCCGGGGTCGTCCGCAATGAGCTTAACCTCGCGCTGGCTGCGGACAATGTCTTCTTCGCACCGGAAACTTCCACCCAGAACCGCTGCATGATTGGCGGTATGGTCGGCAACAATGCCTGTGGGGCAAACTCGGTGGTCTATGGCAGTACGCGAGACCACTTTATATCAGCGCGTGCGGTTCTGAGCGACGGCTCGACCGCTGAATTTGGTCCGGTGTCGCCGAAGGAATTCGAAGCAAAGTGTTCGGGTGACACGCTCGAGGCTTCGATTTATCGCGAAACAAAGAGACTGCTCGCAGACGCTGGGAATCGGGCGGAAATTGCCCGGGAGTTCCCGAAGAGATCTATCCATCGTCGTAACACCGGCTACGCGCTGGATCTGCTCGCCGAGTGTGCTCCGTTTACTCCGGATGGTCCCCCTTTTAATTTCTGCCGCCTCTTGGCTGGCTCAGAAGGGACCTTAGCGTTTCTAACCGAGATCACCTTGGCGTGCGAACCGCTTCCCCCACCGGTCAGCGCGCTCGTTTGCGTCCACTGCGCCACGATTGACGAGGCCTTGCGTGCTAACATTGTGGCGCTACGACATGCCCCGCGCGCCTGCGAGTTGATGGACCACAATATCCTTGAGTGCACCAAGGCGAATCTCGAGCAGCGGCAGAATCGTTTCTTTGTCAAAGGCGATCCCGGCGCCATTCTCGCAGTAGAGCTAGCTGCAAATACCCGTGAAGCGGTTGCCGCTGCAGCGGCCCAGCTTGAGGCAGAATTAAGTGCCGCCGGACTTGGTTACCATTATCCGGTAGTCTGGGGTCCGGATCAAAACCGCGTGTGGAACTTGCGCAAAGCCGCGTTAGGTCTGCTTTCGAACCTGCCGGGAGACGCCAAACCGGTCGCTGTCATAGAGGATACCGCGATCGATCCACAGGATCTTCCGGAGTTCGTGCAGCAATTCGATAAAATTCTGGCTGGGCACGGCCTGTCTGCCGTTCATTATGCTCACGCCGGTTCGGGAGAATTGCATTTGCGACCGATCCTGAACCTTAAAGATCAGGAACACCGCAGGCTTTTTCGCATTGTCGGGACCGAGGTCGCCCGGTTAGTGAAGCGCTACGGCGGCTCGTTGAGCGGCGAGCACGGCGACGGAAGGCTGCGAGGCGAATTTCTGCCGATGATGGTCGGCCAGAAGAACTACGCCCTTTTCCGCGCGGTCAAACGCGCATGGGATCCCTCAGGTATTTTTAATCCCGGCAAGATCACGGATACGCCGCCCATGGACGTGAGTTTGCGCTACGAATCGAACCAAGCCGTACGCGAATTCAAAACGGTGCTGCGATTCGCGGAAGCTCGAGGCATCTTGCGCGCCGCCGAGCAATGCAATGGATCCGGCGACTGTCGAAAGTCCCATCTAATGGGCGGCACCATGTGTCCGAGCTACATGGCCACGCGCGATGAGCGAGATACAACGCGGGCCCGAGCTAACATCTTGCGCGAAGTGCTAACTCGTTCATGGAAAACCAATCCTTTTGACAGCGATGAGATAGCCCCAGTCATGGATCTCTGTCTCTCCTGCAAAGGTTGCAAGTCCGAGTGCCCTTCCAACGTCGACGTGGCTCGTCTTAAAGCTGAATGGCTCCAGCAGCTTTACGATGCTCGAGGCATCCCGATGCGCGCGCGGCTTATTGGAAGTTTCTCGACCGCCATGGCTTGGGCCTCTCTCGCACCTGGTCTGTTTAATTTTCTGGTGACCAATACCGCGACGGCCTGTCTGTTTAAGAGATTTGCCGGTTTTGCTCAAGGGCGTTCGATTCCCAAGCTCAATAAGATTCCGCTACGCCGGTGGCATCGGCTGCACGCGAATAAGAATGGATCGTTCCAGAATGGACGTGTCTTTCTCTTTTGCGACGAGTTTGCCAATTTCAATGACGAGGATGTCGGCATCAAGACCGTGCGGTTGCTCAACCGGATGGGCTATGAGGTCGTCATTCCGAACCACGTCGATAGCGGCCGCGCCCAAATTTCCAAGGGCCTGCTGCGCGATGCGCAGAGATTAGCTATCCGCAACGTGGAACTGCTAAAGGATGTTGTTACCTCTGAGACTCCATTAGTCGGGATTGAACCGTCGGCGATCCTGGGCTTCCGGGATGAAGTGCCAGATCTCGTTCCGGAGCATATGGCTAAAGCCGCAAATGCCCTGGCAAAGGATGCACTTTTACTAGAAGAGTTCATTGCCCGCGAGGCAGAAAGGGGACGTATCCGGCGCGAAGTATTCACCAAAGAGGCTCGCACGATCAAACTCCATGGTCATTGCCACCAGAAGTCGGTGGCGTCGTTGGCTCCTGCGGTCAAGGCGCTGGAACTGCCTGTCAATTACAAGGTTCAAGTCATTCCATCGGGATGCTGCGGTATGGCCGGCTCGTTCGGTTACGAAAGCGAACACTTCGACATATCGATGAAGATTTTCGGACTCGTCCTTTTGCCCGCGGTGCGCTCAGCACCAGCGGACACGATCATCGCTGCATCGGGCACGAGCTGCCGGCACCAAATAAAGGACGGCACAGGGCGGATCGCGCACCACCCGGCCGAAATTCTACACGACGCGTTAGTAATATGAGCTCATTCAATCTAAAGAAACACGAACTTAGCGTCGAGCATGTCCATCGCAACCTGGCGCCGAGCGTTCTTTATGAGCACGCAATTCTCTACGAAAAGGATGCCCATATCGCGGAGAACGGGGCGCTGGTCGCATATTCCGGTGCCAAGACCGGCCGCTCGCCAAAGGATAAGCGTGTGGTCAAACAAAGCCCCTCAGAAAACGACGTTTGGTGGGGCTCGGTCAATATCCCGCTGGAACCTCAGACTTTTGCGATCAATCGAGAACGTGCGAGAGACTATTTGAACAGCCGTGAACGTCTTTACTGTTTCGATGGCTTCGCGGGATGGGATTCAAAGTATCGCATCAAGGTCCGTGTTATCTGCTCCCGGCCGTATCATGCGCTTTTTATGCATACCATGCTCATCCGTCCTACCAAGGAGGAGCTGGAGAACTTCGGCACACCCGAATTTGTTATTTATAATGCGGGCGCATTTCCGGCGAACCGTCTCACAGCGGGTATGGGTTCGAAGACGAGCGTAGACTTGAGCCTGGAAGATCGGGAGCTCGTCATTCTCGGTACCGAATACGCTGGTGAGATGAAAAAGGGCGTGTTCACAGTGATGAATTATTTCGCGCCCAAACGCGGCGTGCTCTCCATGCACTGCTCGGCGACAGCTGACAAGAGCACCGGGCGCTCTTCCCTTCTCTTTGGACTCAGCGGTACTGGCAAAACCACGCTCTCGGCTGACCCTAAGCGCCTGCTTATTGGTGATGATGAGCATTGTTGGAGTGACGAAGGCATCTTCAACATCGAGGGCGGCTGCTATGCGAAAGCGGTCGATCTCTCCCCCGAGAGCGAACCCGATATTTTCCAGGCACTGCGCTTTGGGGCGGTGCTCGAAAATGTTGTGCTCGATGAAGATCATCTTGTGGACTTTGCTAATATCAGCATCACCGAAAACACCCGAGGCGCGTATCCCGTAGAATTCATCCGCAACGCTAAGATTCCGTGCGTTGCCGGCCACCCAACCGACATCATGTTCTTAACCTGCGATGCCTTCGGGGTCCTCCCGCCCATAAGTTCGCTCTCTCCGGCCCAGGCAATGTATCACTTTATCAGCGGTTACACGGCGAAGGTTGCCGGTACCGAGATGGGTGTGAAAGAGCCATCAGCGACATTCTCTCCCTGTTTTGGCGGACCATTTCTCGTTTGGCATCCAAGCAAGTACGCAGAACTGCTGGCCGCCAAGATGAAACAGTGGGGCACTCGCGTTTGGCTCGTAAATACCGGCTGGAGCGGCGGGGCATACGGTACGGGCCAACGGATCAAACTCGGGTATACCCGTGCAATCGTCGACGCCATCCACTCCGGTACGCTGGCGAAGGCCGAAATCCAACGTGACCCGGTGTTCGGCTTAGATGTGGTGACCAAATGTCCGAATGTCCCGAACGAAATACTCGTTCCACGCAATGTCTGGTCGGACAAGGCTGCTTACGAGGCAACCGCCAGAAAGCTGGCCGGTCTTTTCACGAGCAATTTCGCGCAGTATGATAGCGGGCTAAGCGCAGAAGTTAAATCCGCCGGTCCGGTTGCTTAGCACGAACGATGCATGGACCAACTATGAATTCAATGGAGGCGCGACTTTCCGCCACCAACCAATCCTTTGAGGAGCGTGCGTTATGAGTGAAACAGTGACTATTTCGGAACCCCCCATTTTGTCCAGGCGCAGCACAGTGCGGCTGACAACCGCGCAAGCGCTTGTCCGCTATCTGGCCGGATTGCATGTGCGACTTCAAGATCCCCACGGCGACGAGATCGTTCCGCTCTTTGGCGGTGTGTTCGCGATATTCGGCCACGGAAACGTTGCCGCCCTTGGGGAGGCCCTCTACGAGTATCGGGACCGGCTGCCAACTTACCGGGCGCACAACGAACAGGCCATGGCCCATGCGGCCATTGCTTACGCCAAGGCGAACTTTCGGCGCCGTGTGATGGCGTGCACGAGTTCGATCGGACCAGGAGCGACGAACTTCCTGACTAGCGCAGCACTGGCACATGTCAATCGCTTGCCCGTCCTCTTTCTACCAGGGGACATTTTCGTATCGAGGGCCCCGGACCCTGTGCTACAGCAGGTAGAGGATTTCAACGACGGCACGGTATCGGCTAACGACTGTTTTCGCCCGCTCTCCCGCTATTTCGATCGGATCGTTCACCCCGCGCAATTGATAACATCCCTTCCGCGTGCAGTCCACACCCTGACCGATCCAGCCCTCTGCGGCCCTGTCACACTTGCCTTGCCCCAGGATGTGCAAGCTGAAGCTTTCGAATATCCCGTTGAATTCTTTGAGAATCCGGTCCTTGAGTTTCGTGCGTTGCCTCCGAGCGAGGGCGAATTGGCTGGAGTGGTGCACGCAATCATGGCCTCCAAGCGCCCGGTGATCATTTCCGGGGGAGGAGTGCTTTACGGCGGAGCTTGTGAGGCGTTGCGTGGTTTTGCGGAGCGACACGGAGTGCCGGTTTGCGAGACGCAGGCCGGCAAGAGTGCTCTGCCCTGGGACCACCCCTTACAACTTGGGTCGATCGGAGTGACCGGTTCGCCTGCTTCCAATGCCCTGGCGAGCGAAGCCGATTTGATCCTCGCTGTGGGTACACGCTTGCAGGACTTCACCACCGGATCGAATTCGCTCTTCGCCCGGACCCGAGTGGTGTCCCTCAATGCGAACCCGTTCGATGCGAGCAAGGGGCGTGGCGTTCCGCTGCAAGCCGATGCGCGATTGGGCCTGGAGGCCCTCTCGAAGGCGTTGGCGCAATGGCGAGCAGAGCTCGGATGGACCGATCGGGCCAAAGCCGAGGCTGCCGCGTGGCGCTCCACAGTCGAGACCATTACGGGGCGCCGTGAACTCCCCAAAGGACAGCTTCCTTACGACGGTGAGGTCATCGGAGCCGTACAGCGTTCGAGTCCGAAGTCTACCACCGATGACATTGTGGTGTGCGCGGCGGGCACACTGCCCGCCGAGCTGCACAAGCTCTGGCGTACTTCGACTCCCGGGGGCTATCACATGGAGTACGGTTATTCATGTATGGGCTACGAGATCGCTGGAGGCTTGGGAGTTAAAATGGCCAGGCCTGAACGCGAGATCATTGTGATGGTGGGTGACGGCAGCTATCTCATGCTCAACAACGAGATCGCCACTTCGGTGATGCTCGACAAGAAGCTCATTATCGTGGTTCTCGACAATCGCGGGTATGGCTGCATCAACCGACTCCAGCAGAGTTGCGGAGGAAAGCCATTCAACAACATGTTTGAAGATTGTTTGCAATTTGGTGATGGCGCACCCGACATCGATTTCGCCGCTAATGCGGCCTCCTTGGGCGCTCTGTCAGAGAAGGTGGCCGATATCCCTGAATTGGAAGCAGCCCTCCAGCGTGCTCGCGCGGCTAATCGCACCTACCTGATCTGCATCAACACTGACGCCAGCCGGACCACCGCAGAAGGTGGCTGGTGGTGGGAGGTTGCAGTCCCGGAGGAATCGCCCAGCGAGTCTGTTCGCCAAGCGCGTGCCGCCTATCTGCGCGGAAAGGAAAATCAGAAAGTGTAAGGAGAAAAAAATTTATGAATCTGGTCATCAAACCAAAAAAGAGCTCCCAACAAATCGTCTGTGTCACTCCCCAGTCGGCTGGATGGCGTTATGTGAGTTTTTCCGCCTACCAATTAGCGCCCGGGGAATCGCTTACCCTTTGTGATGGCACTAGAGAGCTCTGCGCGGCCATTTTGACCGGGATAGTTTCGGCTAAGACCAACGACTTTGCCTGGAAAGAGATCGGCGGGCGCAAAAGCGTTTTTGAAGACGTCGCCCCTTATGCGGTTTACCTGCCTCCGCGCACGGAACTGACTATTACTGCAGAAACCGCAGCCGAGCTCGGCTTAGCGGGTGCTCCAGCAAACGGTGAACTTCCGGCTCGGCTCATCGAGCCTACGGCGATGCGACTTAGCAAGCGGGGAAAAGGCGCCAATACGCGCTACGTCTGCGATATCCTGCCCGAAGACCAACCTGCTGAGTCCCTCCTGGTGGTCGAAGTTAAGACACCAAGTGGACACTCCTCAAGCTATCCGCCACACAAACACGACGTGGACAACATTCCCGCCGAGAGCCTGCTTGAGGAGACCTATTACCATCGCATCGACCCACCGCAGGGCTTTGTTTTCCAACGCGTCTACACCGACTCGCGCGACATCGATGAGTCAATGGCTGTCGAAGACCGCGATGTCGTCCTGGTGCCTCGTGGCTACCATCCGGTTGTTGTCCCTCACGGTTACCAGTCCTATTACTTCAATGTCATGGCAGGTCCCAAACGCGTCTGGCACTTTCACAACGACCCGGCTCACGAGTGGATTCTAACGGCCGCTTGACCGAATCACCCAGGGG